>ERZ1292632.1102-Hain-H43-01um-R2-1102-length-28012-cov-5_pt1 | contig 28012 bp, 38 predicted proteins | sample MGYA00564407_ERZ1292632 | MGnify/ENA primary metagenome ERZ1292632 (study PRJEB36523, sample SAMEA6512637) | groundwater metagenome | collected 2019-01-08 | study: AquaDiva: Metagenomics assemblies of 32 groundwater samples | reverse complement strand
GTCTTGCGACTTGGTAGTATGCGCGGCGGCCGGTCTCGAACCGGCAACCACGAGCGACCCGCGCCACGGAGGCAGGATCACTGCGCGCCGCGCGCCGCTCAGATCGAATAGGACTGGGCGGCCGTGCGCGGATACCGGGATATCAGTCCGGTCACGTCGCGGCAGCTGGTCGCCCAGGGCGTAGAGGCGTGTCACTCCCCAACCCCCTCGCGCTCGGCGAAACATTCCAGGCACGGGTCGCAGCACGGGTCGCAAAGCACGTGCCCGCACTCGCGCAGCTGTACGCTGTCGTCGTCGAGGGAGTCCACCGCGCACCAGACGCACACGTCGATGTCGGCGCTCATGGCTTCCCGCCCTCCGCGCGCTTGTCGGGGTCGGTCCAATAGCCGATTCCCTCGCACAGAATAAGGCGTCCAGCCTCGGCGAGTTCGCGCATCGCTACCGACACGGCGGGGTTACCGCTGCAGTCGTCTACGTACTCGCCGTCGTGCCACGGCGTATCGCGGTACGTGTGCTTTGCCCGCAGCATGTCCTCCAGCGCATCGAGCCGCTCAGCCTTGAGTCGCGCGATCTCCAGCCGTGCGCGGGCGAGGTCGCGTAAAATGCCCACACTATCCACATCTGACCAGCCGTATGCCGATGCTGACTTGATCGCGAGGTTGATACTCAACCATTCGCGCCGCTCCGGCTCCAGCGTGGCGCGCTCCTCGTCGGTCAGCATCGCCGCCTCCACCGACGCGACGTAATCGTGTAAACGCGCCAGACAATCGCGAACCACGCCACCGCAACCGCCCAAAACAGCATGGATGCCGCTGCATCTTGCATGATTTCGATCATGGCTTCACCTATGTCTACCGTGATTGTTGCGGCTGCGTTGGTCATTACGCCTTTCCCTCGCGCGGCTCATACGCCTCCAGCGCCAAGCGGACAAACGGCGAGAGTTGTCTATAGCCAGCTTTTTGCGCCTTCATCCGCCACCTCTTCTTCTCGGCGTCGGACGCACGAACCATAATCGGCGACGCCTGCTTGCGTCCTCGTGGTTGTTCCATTAAGGAAAGCTAGTATATCAAATGCAACGCAAGGTCAATGTGCAGCCGGCGAATTTATTTGCATCGGCTGCTTGACTCCGTATCGCCCTTGATATACGTAGGGGCGCACATGGAAACGCACCCCGCCGAAACCGCCGCTCACGGACGCACCGAAAGCGCAGACTGCGCCAGCACGGCTGCGCACCCGTACAGACTCACGGTGACGACGGACGCGACGGCCGACAACGCAACGCGGATCAATCGCATAGGCACCCCCGCGACCGAGCGCGCAGCATCGCCGCTTCAGCCCTCGGCCGCAGAGCCTACACGCCGCGCATTTGGCGGGGATGTCAAGGGCGAGGCGAGAGGACGCAGCCGATGAGACGCACGGTCAGACTGAGGACGCACCTCAATAGCGACGATCGAATTACGGTAGACCGTGACGACGGGTTCGACCTCTACGTCTGGTTTGGCAAGACGGAGCCGCGGTTTTACGGGTTCATCGACCGCGCAGACGCGGCGGCGTTCATCTTCGGCGCGGCGGTGGAGGGCGACATGGACGAAACATTCGAGGACGCGGCGGACGACCTAGCCGCGCGAGGAGAGATCGAGATGGAAGCTGAGAGGTGCGCAACGTGTCGGTAAAGATCATCGAAGTCCGCACACAAAAAGAGCTTGATGCCGCGCTCCTCGTCGTCGGCGCGACCGTGCGCTGCATGGGCGATGGCCATTTCGTGCTGCGGGGGTCGTCCAGCGCCGAGCTGTGGGGGTCGTCCAGCGCCGAGCTGTGGGAGTCGTCCCGCGCCGTGCTGCGGGAGTCGTCCCGCGCCGTGCTGTGGGAGTCGTCCCGCGCCGTGCTGTGGGAGTCGTCCAGCGCCGTGCTGTGGGAGTCGTCCCGCGCCGTGCTGCGGGGGTCGTCCAGCGCCGAGCTGCGGGAGTCGTCCAGCGCCGTGCTGTGGGAGTCGTCCCGCGCGACCGCTTCGCGATTCGTCGCTGTGCAAATCCACGGCAGTAATTGCCGCGTGGACGGCGGCGTTCAAATTCAAATCCCGGACATCACTACCGCAAAACTCTGGTGCGAATGGCATGGGGTGCCAATCAATTGCGGCGTTGCGATTCTCTACAAGGGAGTAGGCGACACATACCTGAGTCCTCGCGGCGGCGACTACACGCCGGGCACAATCCCAACTGCGCCCGATTGGGACGGCGGCAAGGCCGAGTGCGGCGGCGGATTGCACTTTTCTCCGCGACCATCGGCAACGCGACGGTACGCGAGCAGCGCGACTAAATACGTTGCCTGCCCCGTGCGCGTCAAGGATATCGTCGTGCACTTTCCCGCCGACTACCCCGACAAGGTAAAGGCTCCCGGCTGCTGCGCGCCGGTGTACGAGGTGGGCATTGACGGCAAGCCGCTACCGATGCCAACCACCACGGAGGCCGCGTCATGATCACCTCGCTAATCGCTACGCTGACTCGCCCCGACGTGATCGGTTACCCGATAGCGATCGGCGTGATGCTCGTCCTCGGTGCGGTCGTGCTGTACGGCAACCGCCACAGTACCGCGGCACCAACCAAGGCCGACCCGCGCAGTCTGCGCCTCAACGTGGCTTGGCCGAGCACCGCACTCGTGCAGGTCAGTGCCGGCGTCTGGCGCGACACGACGGGATCGTATGTATTCTCAGCGCCGTACCTAGCGCACCTGGCCGAGCAGTTTCCGACGCTGGATTGCCGACGCGTGCTCTCGATCGCCTCGCAGCTGGCAATGGACGCTGACCACGTACCGGCGCTGGGCGTCACGCTGCGTACCGAGGTGAGGCGAGCGGCATGAGCGTCCTCGACCCAGAGCAGCACGCGAAGGTAATCGTCGAGACCCTCGGCGAGCACGCGCACATGGCCGTGGAGATCACTGCTACCACGCTGCAAACGTCGCCAGCAGACCAGCGCGCGTACTGGATGGCGGTGCACGCGGAGGTGCGGCGGCTGTTGGGGCGGGAGATCAATGAGTGGGATGAGGCATGATCCGCCAGTGTGCTTACTGGCGCCGCCCGATCTCGCTGATCCGTCGCGCGACGACGCGATTCTGCTCCACGAGCTGCCAGGTCGCCGCATGGCGCAGCGCCGCACACCGGATGCTCTGCGCGCTCTGCGGCGGCACGTTCCACGGCTCGTTCCGCGCGGCATACTGCAAGTCGTGTCGACGGGTGCGGTACTCGGCGGGTGGTACGGCGTCGGGGCGAATCATGCGAGAGAGATACCGCATGCTGCTTGACAAACATCGCAGCATCAGCGTACAAGGTGAACCATGAAGCACCGAACAGTGACCTGCGGTACCTGCGGCGCAACGCGCGACGTAATCGACGGCTCTGAGCTGCGAGCGTGGCGCACGAAGGCGGGCCTGTCGCTGCGGGAGATGGGGAAGCGGATGAATCTGTCTGCGTCGTTTTTATGCGATGCCGAGCTGAACCGCCGCAACCCGACCGAGCAGGTCGTGCGCGCCTACCGCGTCGCGGCGAAGGAGATGCGATGAAACCTCGGACGGTATGCGTCAACGGAGACGGTCGCCCCGTTCAGCCGCCTTCGATGGTGCTCTGCAAGGAGTGTCTCGATGCCTTGGACGCGAAACTCCATGAGTGGCAACGGCGCATGATTCGCAGGGCCAAAGGAACCCGACAGGGCAGGTCGTAAAGGCTTACCGCGTGTCGGCAAGAGACGGGGAATGACCTGCGAGCAGTGTCACAGATACACCGAGGATCCACACGAGTGCGAGACGTGCGAGATGGCGCTCTGTTGGCCGTGCACGCGAGATGGCGATTGGCTGTGTACGCGATGCAGGGCCGCGTGCGATGCTGCGTGCAGCGAGGCGAGGGCATAACCAACCAACAGCCCTGCCACAAATGCAGGCGGCTGACCCTCGGACGCACGCGGGTGCGCAAGAACGTGACGTTGCCGACATGCCACCGATGTCAACGTGGATTCTATATGCGCGCCAATGTCAAGGTTGCCTTGTCGGACGAACAAGAACATCAGAGGAGACGTTCTATATGACCTTCGCCGAACTGGTAGAGCTCGCGCGCCGCGTCGCGCCGGTCACATCCGTAACCATGCAGTGGTGGCAGTTTGAGCCTGGTCGCGAAGAGCTTCTGTATTGCTTTTGGGACGGCAAGCTGAAGCGGTCAATCGAGGCTAGCAGTCCAGAACAGCTAGCCGCTGCAATCATGGTCATGCTGCTCGCCGAGGAGCAGGCCGCGCAGGACGCAGCGGAGGACGGGCGCGCGGCGGATGAGGAGCGAGCGAAAGAAGCGAGAGTGCGGCTGTGAACAACCTGCTGTCCGTCAGCCGCCTGCGCAGCTACCGCAAATGCGCGCGGCTGGAAAATCTTACGTACGTCGAGGGCTGGCGCCCGGTCGAACAGAGCGAAGCGTTGCTGTTTGGTTCTCTTTGGCACCGCGGCATGGAATCGTGGTGGACTGGCGGACTCGATGCCGCACTTGCCGCTGTCGTCGGCCGCGCCCGCGACGCATTCGAACAGGCCCGCGTTGACGAACTGCTGAGCGGCTACAATGCGAAGTGGCGCGACGCCGAAGGCATCGAGGTGTTAGGCGTCGAGGAAGAATTTCGCGCGCCGCTGATCAACCCCGAGACTATGCAGCCGTCTCGAACATGGCGACTCGCCGGCAAAGTGGACGTGCGCGCTCGTATCAACGGCCGCGTCGGGATCATCGAACACAAAACTACATCGGAAGATATCCGCCCCGGAGCGGACTACTGGCTCAAGCTGGCGATTGACCACCAGCTGTCGATCTACATGATCGGTGCCGAGGTACTCGGTGAGTCGCCAGAGTGGTGCCTCTACGACGTGGTGAGCAAGCCGACGATTCGGCCGCTGAAAGCAACGCCCGTCGATGCGCGGAAATACAAAAAGGACGGCACGCTATACGCTAACCAACGCGAGAGCGACGAGACACCGGACGAGTACCGCGCCCGCGTGCGAGAGTCGATAGCGGCGTCGCTAGATGAGTATTTTCAGCGCAAAGAGATCCCACGCACCGAGTCGCAGCTGAAAGAGTTTCTCGACGACGCATGGTCGCAGGGGCGATCGATGCACGAGAATCATCTGGCGCAACGCGCGCCGCGCAACCCTGAGTCCTGCTTCGCATATGGCCGATGCCCATTTTTTGAGTGTTGCTCTGCCGGGGTCGATCCCGCTGAGCATCCAGACCGATACCGCCGTCTCGACTTTCCGCACCCTGAACTGACCGCCACCGACGAGACGGCCTGAAAACGAGAAGGAGGACAGAGAAATGACAGGAGCAACAGCTCAACGCGCGCCAACTCGCACAGCTGGCAGTTCGTCGCCGGTATCATTGGCGACAATTCGCAAGGGCACGCGCCACGCACCCGACCGGATTCTACTGGTCGGTACGGAGGGCATCGGAAAGAGCACGTTCGCCGCTGATGCCCCGGCGCCGATCTTCATCTGCGCCGAGGACGGTATCAACCACCTCGACGTGGCGAGCTTCCCCGAAGCGCGCACGCTCGCCGAGGTGATGGGCGCGCTTGATGTACTGCGCACCGAGGCGCACGAGTACAAGACGCTCGTAGTCGATACCGTGGACTGGCTCGAAGCATTGATCTGGTCTGATCTCTGTCAGCGCAGCGGATGGGATTCTATCGAGTCGCCAGGCTACGGCAAAGGATACGCGGTAGCGCTTGACGAGTGGCGCAAGTTGATTCGCGCACTCGACACGCTGCGCAATGAGAAGGGAATGGAAATCATCCTGGTCGCACACGCCGCGATCAAGCCGTTTTCCAACCCTGCGGGCACCGACTACAGCAGGTACGAGTGCAAGCTGCACCGAGGCGCGGCGGCCCTGCTGCGCGAGTGGACGGATACCAACTTATTCGCCGTCCACGAGGACTTTGTAAAAACCAAGACGACGAAGGACGCGACCGGCAAAGGCATCAGCACCGGCCGCCGCGTGCTCAAGACGCAGCGCTGTGCCGCATGGGACGCCAAGAACCGCGCCGGGCTGCCACCGGAACTGCCCCTCTCCTACGCCGACTATGCAGCCGCTCGCGAAGCGGGACAGACCGCATCGCCGGCCACACTGGAGGCCGAGGCGCTGACGCTGCTCGATGAACTCGGCGGCACCGATGAACGCAAGGCCGCTGGTGCAGCACGGATCAAGACCGCGGGCGGCAACGCAACCGCATTGGCAAAACTCGTCGACCTGCTGAGAACGCAGGTCTCGCAGAAGGAAGGGAACTGACCCATGGCAATCATCGAACCGGGCCGCTGGGACGTGACGATTACAAGCAGCGGGCTCAAACAGGCAAAAACCGGCTCTGACCAGATCGTAGTCGCCTTCGTCCACGACGAAACCGGTGCCGTGATCACCGCCTATCTGTCCTGCACCGACAAGGCGTGGCCGTATACCCGCGACAAACTGAAGGCCTGCGGATGGGATGCGGAGGCGTGCGGCTATCGCTTCGAGGATCTCAACAGTGAGCAGTCTCCGATTGTCGGCAAGCGCGTCAATATCCTCGTCGACGCCGAGTTTGACGAGAACTGCAAGCAGCGCAACAAGGTGGCGTTCATCAACGCGATCGGCGGGGGCGGTGTCGAGCGCATGGAGGAGGGTGAGGCCGCGACGTTCGCTGCGCGTTTGCGTGCGCGGCTGTTGGGTGGGTCACTGGTAGCGGCTCAGCCGACACCGGCACGGCGGAACAGTCAGCCGGCAGCGGCAGAAGATGATATCCCGCCGTTCTGACCAGCGTCAGTCGGCCCAAAGCACGGGGACTTAATTGTGTGTAGCCGCGCCCATCCCGCCCTGGCCGACTCGGGGTGGGCGCGGCGAGTGAGTAGATGCCCGCATACTACAACGAGAACGATCCAACAGCAGCAGCGTGTTTGTGTGTAGCTGTGCCGCCGGCCCATGGTCGACTACGGCGGTGGCAGCGCTCAGTTCGTCGGCCCCAGCAACCGCAGAAAATGCGCCGTCACGGTCACCACGCCGGCCGTGAAGTTTGAGCCGACGGCGGTGAGCACTACGTTGCGGCTCGCTGGCTGCGTCGTAGCGATGAAGTCCGCGCTGGTCGTGCGCGTGCCGACAGCAACCGCAATCGCCGCACCGTTCAGATCCGCGTCGGTGCCGTCCCCGACGTTGAAGCTCGTCGCGCCAGTGATGAGCGTTTTCACTCGCACCGTCGCACCGAGACGAAACACACCGGCAGGGTAAAGGTTCGTTGCGGTGCTGGTCGCGCCGCTGCACGTTACGTCGGCTTCGGCGAGATCGACCTGTGCGCCGCCGACCGGATCACCGAGGCGACGAATCGTCAGCGCGCCGGGCTGCAAAGCGGCGGGGTCGATGCCCCACTTTGCGTGCCGCTTCCACCGTGTTGGCTTGCCGCCGATGCCACTCGACTCCTCGAATTGCACAGCATCGATCTTGAATGTACCAGCTGATATGTACTGCATGATAAATTTCGCGTACTTGATAGGAACAGAGGCTGACGTATCGCGCGGCGCGCGCGCGCTCACGTAGTAGCGCTTCCACCCTAGTCCGTTGCGGTCATGAGCAATGACCTTCAAAGGCGGGTACGAGCTGTCTACCGCCGTTCCGGCAGAATCGTAAAAAAACATTTGGACATATAGATCCGTTACTGAATCTAGGTATGCACTCCAGATGTAAAGACCTCCTTCGTGCGCATACATTGCAAGTGGACTGTTGGTTTCTGTGAGTGAGCTCACGGGGTATATTCCTGCGACACCAACGCCATCGCCGACAAGGGTAAGGTAAGCTCCTCCAACGGCTCCGAGGTCGTTGGTGATTGTAAGCGATGTGGTGCTAGATGGAGTTATAAGTTTCCACCCCGGAATAGAATGCAGGCTTGGGCTTGCGTATCGCAACGGCACGCTGAAGTCGGGATTGGCCAGCAAGTTCGCGCCGTCGCCATGGCTGATCATCCTGATGTACGGATCGGCATTGTCGTCGTCGGTCTGCACCGAGGTAGTCCCCTCGCTGCTCACGTCCGCCGCCGCGAAGTCGTACATCGTCGCATCGTAGCCAACCCACTGCACGTCAAACGTAGTGAGCCGCCGCGTAATGGTCCTTACGCGCATCGCTTTGTCCAGTCCGTACAGCGCCGCGCGCACGTACTGCACGTCACCGATCGACAGCCAACGACCCTCGTAGCCGACCGTCGTCGCGATCTGCTCGTCTTCCGCGCGTAACCGCTTGGCGAGATACGCCAGAGTGCGCGCTGCGGCTGAGTACGTCGTGATTTGCGGTAGTGTGATGATCCGCTCCTGCGTGCCACGCGCAATGACAGTAGCGCGCAGGCCGTAGAGGTACTGGTTGATCCCAAACCACGCGGGCGAGTCATCGCTCTTGCGAATGACGCCAGGTGGCCCATAGCGAAACACAAGTGTTTGCACTGCGTCGCCCAGCGGTGTGCGGGTGTACGCGACCACGTTGACGATGTTGTTGTACGCGCCGCCGAGCTCGAATGTCATCCACGGCGAGGCGGGTTCGGTGTCGTAGCTGACATACCAAGCGAGGGCGCTGTCTTTCCACAACCGACCGCCGCGAATCATCAGCAGCTCGTTGAACACGTCCTGTGCCTGGTGTTGCTGCCGGTCGCCGCCAAGCGTCCAGTTACAGGCGTTCGCTAACCCTGCCGTCGTAAGGACCGCAGCAGCCGTTGTAAATGACGCAGTGTTGATCGTCGCGGCTAGGCCCCACGTCGTGTGCTTGAGGATCTCTGCGATCACGTCTGCGTGATCGTTGTACGACGTGTTATGGATCTGCAAAACGGGACTGCCCGATGGCGCGTCGACGAAGCGAACCGACTGTAGGTTGTCGGTGGAATATGCGTAGCGCGAAGTCTCGGTGATGAAGTCCGTCGCCAGCTGCCCGCGGCAAATCTCCAGGATGTTGACCGTACACCCCGAGCCGGTGCCGCCAGTGGTCGCCTTGCCTGTGCCCGTCGTGTACCCGAGCCCTGGCTGTGTGAGCGCGAGTTTGGTCACGACGCCAGCAGCGACCGTCAGCACGCGGACCTTGCCGTAGGTGCCACCCGTCGAGATGGTGAGCACGTCGCCGACAGCGTATCCCGTGCCGCCGGCTGTCGGCGTCGGGTTGATCCGCGCGATGTTGCCGCCGGTGTTCATGCCGCTGTCGAGCACCGCAGAGTTGACCGTGCACGTGGTCAGCGTCGTGTACGCTACCGTCGTGAAGTACGCATAGACCCAGACGCCATTGCTCGCCGTGGGGACAACGCGGACGAACGAGCCCGCGAGGTATCGACTGGTCAGGTCGCCCGTGACCGTAAATGTCGTCGTGCCGGTGTAGGTCGGCGTCCCCGGTGCAGCATCAAAACCAACGACACGCTCCAGTCCCGGCGTGGCGGCGTCGGTGTCCGCAAACGCATCGGTGATGTTGAGCGTCATTGCCGCATCCGCCGCGTCGAGCTGATGCCCGACGAGATAGTCAACATCACTACCCGAAGGATCTCCGGGATCGGACACGCCGCAAAACGGTGGCGACATGTACGACTTTCCAAAACATACCGGGATCGGTGCGCCCAGGTCCGTCGCCGATGGGAAATCGTCCGCTGTGATGGTCGTGCGCGGTAGCTGCACGTTCAACTCTGCCGCGTCGTGCGTGCCGATGGTGATCGCGGCTAGCCCCGGCGGATACTGTACATCCTGCACTACGCCGGCTAGCTCGGTCATCACCTCGCCGGAGATGCGATCGTAGCGACGCAGGCGTGCGCCCTTGCCGCGGTAGTCGTAGCTCGGCGCGTACACTTGCGGCGCGGCCGGCGTGAGGACAACACCTAGCTTCGTGGCTAGGTAAATCTCGATCGAGCGGCGTTCTTCGTCGGTGACTTGGTGGTCGACGATGATAAGCGCATACAGTAGACCGTTCGAAAATAGAGACGTACCAGCTGCCGTAGCGCCTATGTATAGACTATCAGTTACGATGCTGTTGGATAGCGAATCGGTGTCGTACGCCTGGACAGTGCTGTTTTTCAGGACATTGATCTTGCCACTCTGGAATGACGCAGACGCAATCGCGCAGGTACTACCCATCCAATCGGCAGCAGCGTCTACTCCAGCTGTACCAGCGGTTCTCTTCACGAATATGGAGCCTGCCGACGTGCCACGGAAGAGAAACCCATTATTCGTCGTTGCATTCGCGGAGTGTTCAACTGCGATATGACCTGACGTGGTGGTAAATGTTCCGGCAACAAAGATCGTGAACCACGCGGGAACGTCGATATTCGCCGCCGCCATGAAGTCGTCTGTCCCGTCGAAATCGAGCGCCGGCAAGCCGTTGATTGCGTTCGTCGTGAAGATCGGCTTCTTCGCGGCCGTCGCCTGCGTCACGCTGTAGCCGTTCGGTGAGCGTTCGGTGAAGCTCGTTACCGCGTCGCCGTTCGCGTAACCTTGGATCTGATCCGCCTCAAGCCAGAAGATCAGCCCCGGCAGCGCTCCCGGTGTAGTGAGGTACGGGTTCGCAACGAGGACCGTCGCCGTGCTCATGAGCTGTACGCCATGCGTCACGTCGGACAGCTCATGTCGTATTGCGATACTTTCGCTGTTGACGATCGTCTTGGGATACACCGCGCCGAGCGTATCGCGTGCGCGGTCCTCGTAGAGATCAGTCGTTGCGGCGTATTGCTGATCGTCGCCGTACACATCGAGCACCCACGCCGGCTCCCACTTGCGCGCCAGCGGTAGCGGCAGGGCGCGTCCAGCCGTGCTCGGGTGCGTTGCCTGCGTGAGCGTACCCGTGACAGTCCATGCGCTCGCCGTTGCAAACGGCGTGGTGCTGGCGTAGTCCGGCTCTGGCGACGAGTTACCGCGCATCGGCACGTAGAGCGACAGGTGTCCGCGTGCGATCTGGTCGGGCATGACGCCGCGCGCAAGCATGGCCATCTGGTCGTCTGTAGGCGCAGCTCCGGACCATACCGCGACCTCGGCGAGCGTACACGTCGGATAGAGCCCGGTTGCGTCGCGGGTGCCGATGTACGAGGTGCCGCCCGACATCGTTGCAATCGTTTGACTGCGCGCTGCGGAACGGATGGTCTTCGTGCCGTTGTGCCAGGTTGCATACTCGGCGGCTTGCCCTTGATACACCCATGCCACGAATGCCCCGCGCGAAACATCCGTTGCGTCGAGGGTGATCGAAGATTGGTTACCTGGATTGGTTCCGGAATGTCCAGCCGATACGATTGAGATAGCGCCGACTCCATCGTAGTAAGCGGTTAAATAGTTACTGGTGTCCTGAAACGTAGACCACACTACACCGGCACCAGAGGACAGCGACGCCGGTTTGATCCACAGCGCGATGCACCACGGACCCGTCGACGCTGACAGGTAGTTACCGCTCTTGCTGAGGTAGTCGGCGCCGCTACCGTCGAAGGTCCGCGCCATCAGCAGACCTCTTTGAATGTCAGTCCGCTGTAGGAGTAGTGCCCCGGCCCCGGTGTCGATAGCGCCACGTCACCCACGCGCCGGCACATGTACGCGCGGCTAGTGTCGCTGGCGTTGATGTAGATCAACACCGGAACGTGCTGCCCCGGCCGCGCCCAGCTGAAAAACTCCGTTTCGTTCGCGCTCGTACGCGAGAGGATGGACTGCGAGAAGGTCAGCACGGCGTAGGGGTTGCCGAGTCCTGACACCTCATCGCCACCGCCGGCCATCTGTGTTGGCTGCACCGCTGTCACAGACACTGCATCAAGCGGCATGCCCGGGTTACTGGTGAGCGTCGTGAGCGCAGTAACCAGCGTCAGCCCGCCGACGCGCATTGCTGGGCTGCTGTCCGTCGTGCTGCTGCTGTTCGCGAGCACGCGCCAGAACTGTCGTGAACGCCCGGTGCCGCTGTTGATGAGCTGAAACAGCTTGTAGCGCCCATCGGTCGGGTCTTGCGATACGGTCGCCGTCGCCTCGGTGGTGAGTCCCGCCCATGCCGCGCTGGTCGCCGACTCCACCTTGACAGACGTTGTGTTGATGTTGTCGACGTAGGCCGCAACGATTGTTTGCGCCGCGCCGAGATCGATGCCGATATAGCTCGTACCGCTCGTGATCACGCCAGACCCGCGCCAGACGCGATACGGGTGCATGTAGTCGCCCACGTCGGAGGCGCTGTAGCCTGTCGCCGTGCCGTCGGCGAGAAACGTCGACGGGGTGGCGAAGGCGGTGGCTACCTGGATATTGGCCACTTACCTGCGCCCCATGAGCTCGTCGCGGCGCTGAGCCCTCTCGCGCGGATCGATACCATAGCGCCCGGTCGGGCCGCGCAGCACGGCGGCGCGCGACATGCCTTCACGAATCTCGCCCCGCTCCTGGTAGGCGGCGAACCGCTCAAAGTTCCAGTTCAGTCGCGCCAGCAATACGTTCTGCCGCTCGACTAGAGTCTGCCCCTTCTTCGCGAGTTCCGCCGTGGCGTCGAGAACGCTGGCGCCGAGCTGCACGTTGCGCTTGCCGCCCAGTCCGATTAGGCTAGATCCAAGTCCACCGCGACGACCGAGCAGCGATTGAAATTCGCCCGCCTCGCTATCGCTGATCACGCCGTCAGCGAGCAGTCCTGAGATCTTCGCATCGAGTCCGCCAATCTCGCCAAGGAGCGCGCCGCGCTGCCGCCGTGGCGACAAGAGCGAGCGCCGCGCCGCGCTGGCTGCGTCGGCGAATCCGCCCGCCATGCCGCCGAGCTGATCGGGCAGGAATGCGTAGCTGGCTGCATTCATCGCGCCGCGATTGGCAGTTGCAAACGTTAGTATGGATGCAATCCCACGAGTTACCCCGCCGGTCGCTGAGAGGTTCCCGTGCGCCAGCGCCGCAACGCTCTGCTGCATCGCTTCGTATTCTGGGGTCGCCTCAAGCGCGGTTAATACGATACTCTGTACTGTACCAAACACGGCCTCGTGCAACCCTGCTGCTAGGCCTTCGCGCGGCGCACTTGCAGAGCCGCCGTCGAATGCCTGCATCCATACGCTGCCGATACCGCCACCAGCTGCTCCGGCTAGCGACTGCTCTAAGTTGCCGAAGATTTCGATCTGTTTGGTGAGCGCTTCGTTCGCCTTTTCGACGTTGACGACAAACTTGCCGCCGAGATCCTCAGTCATCGAGTCAATAGCAATCTGCGCAGCGTCAACACCGGCTGGTAGATCCTCGGCAAACAGCGTGGCAATACCGACGATGTCCCGCCGATACTGCGTGGCAGCTGCGACATCAGCCTGGGCATTTAGCACACTCATACCAGCACCGGCGCTTGGCCGATCGCGCTCTGCTGCCTCATTGATGTAGCGACCCGTTACCTTACTAAACAGCGACTCTCGCGTGATGTTGTTCGCGGCTGCAATCTGCTGAAAATCCGCTTCTGCCTGATCGCGATTGTAACCGAGCTGACGAGCCCGGTTGATAAATGCGTTGACCCACCTCGAGTCGGCGTTGTTTTCTGTTCCGAACTCGGCGAGCGCGAACGCACTGAGCGGACCCCCGAAAGCGTTTAGCTCTCGCGAGCGGTCTGGAACGACAAGTTCAGAGCCTGTCCACTGAGCGAGTCCGATTTTGTCGCCGCCTTCGTGGACGCGTACGATGTCGCCAGGCTTGTAACCCCACTCAGTTAGCTGATTGTTGTTGGGAGCCTTGTCCCATCGTACCCGTTCGCCGGGTGCGCGGGGTTGGCTGATGCCCTGCGCGTTGAGCAGGCCGGCGTTCTTGAACTGCTCTTCGACCTGTGTAGCTAACTGTTTTTCCACAGTTGGAGCCTTGAAGAAACCAGTGTAGTACAGAATACTTTCCAGTGGCATTCCAATTGCCCAGCCTAGCCACGGATTCTTCGCAATCTGTTTTCCCACAAGGCCTATCCCGAGCGACTTGGTCGCGCCCATGACCGCGCCTTCCCACACATCGCGCCCCGATATGAGACCGGTCCCGTACGTCCGAGACGCGACGCTATCTCGTACCGCTTTAGCACCAGCGAATGCGGCTTCGGCGGCCCTGGCGGCAGCGATGGCTATTGCGATGTATCCAGCTGCACCTATGCCTCCGCCCCCGGACGCGCCCGCCGCGGATGCTTCTGGCGGGCCAACACTCGCACCCGTTGGACCAAATGTGTCGGCTCCACTCCCAATTGTGCGATTGTATAGTGACGCGACGCGGTCGCCGATCCGATCGAACATCGGCGACGACTTAACGCTAAAACTCTTGCCGCTCAGCAGTGAGTCCAATAAGCCAGACGCCATATCGACGCCCATCTTTTGCCCAGTCGCGGTCAAGAGGCTTGATATGTCGGTCCTTCCTCCAGTCAGCAGCGCTTGGAACGTGGACTTGAGGCCGCTGGTGAGAGAGTCGCCGAGGTCGACGGTGATGGTGTTCGCCTTGCGCAGCTCCTCTCCGAAGTCGCGGGCGGCGAGCGGCAGTGCGCCGATGTCTGCGCGTATCGCTTCGAGCTGCGCCTCAAGTAGCTGCGTCTCGCCCGCGCTATCGCCGAGCGTTTCCCTAAACGCGATCTGCGAGGCGAGAGAGTCGCGCTGGTACTCCAGCAGCGCACGCTCCTGCCCCTGGAGCTTGTCGAACAGCGCGACCTGATCATCCAGCGCGGCGTTGTGCTCAGTGGCGTAGTCGAGCTGCTGTTTCGCGGCGTCGATGCCGGTCTTCGCGCGCAACTCGAAAGCTTTGTCGAAGCCCTCGTCGAAGGACCACTCCTGCGACCACGGCTGCTTGTCCTTCGCGCCGCCCTTGCCTTCGGCCATGGCTTTGCGGATGGCGGCAATCGTTGCTTCCGCTTCTTTCGTGCGTCTCGCTGTAGCGGTTGCAACAGCGCGAGCGATAGCGGTTCCCGCTGGTACCTCTGACGCACCTCCGTACAGCGACATGCCGGCCGCGCCTTCTGGTCCAAGGATTGTTCCGCGCAACTCCGCTTCGCTCTTGAGACCAGAGTTGCTGCGAATGTTGCCCAAGGCGATTTGCTCCTCTTGGGTCAAGGCGCGGCGGTGCATCCTGACGCTGCTCCCCGTTCCTCCGATCGCAGCGAATGCAATTGCATCGGCGATGCCGCCGGCAACAGCGTTCACGGCACTGGCGATTTCCAAAACTACCGGAGCCACGGCCTTGGCTGTCTCGATTACGCTGGTCAGGTAATCCGTGAACCCCGACGTCATCAGTCCGCGATTTGCCGCCGACCATTCGAGGGTCGTAGTAACCGCGCCCTGCGCTGCTGGTAGAAATTGAATTGCGATTTCTTCCTTGAGCCCGTCCATCAACGCGCGCATCAATACAAGGTCGTCGTTGAACTTGTCGGCAGCCTTCACGGCGTCGTCGCCGACAACCCCGCGCAGCTTCTCTACCTCGACGCGCACGTCGCTTATGCCGCCAGAGATCGCAGAGAAGAATGCGGCGCTCTGAGCACCAGAACGGCCAAACAGCGCACGCTCAAGCGCTCCCTTTTCCGCACTATCGGGCAAAGCATTGATCGCCGTCGCGATGCTGCCGAGATTCCTGGTTACATCGCTGCCGGTTTTCTCAACGTCGACGCCGAGCGCGCGAAACAGCTTGCTTGTAGTGCTGGTCTTGTCCTGCGCCTCAACAATCTTCGTAGAGAACAATCCCATCATCTGCGCGAAGCCTTCGAGGCTCGTGCCGCTCTGCTGCGCGACTACGCCGAGCGCAGACAGGTCGCGGGCGCTCATGGTGGTGATCTTCGACAATTCACCGAGACGGTCGAGCTTCGAGATGGGGTCGAGGAAGGCGTTGAACGCAGCCTGTGCGATGTGCGCGCCGCGCTGCAGCAGGTCGAGCGTTTGATTGAACGTGACGATCGCGGCGCCCGTGCGCGTGAACGCGCTGCCGGCGCTGCCAGCTTTGCCGCCCAGCTCGTCGAGCTTACGCCCCGCGCGATCGAGTACCTCGACGGTACCCTCGTCGGTGATGCGCAGCTTTAGCGTTACGTCGTTAGCCATCGTCTTCGTCGACTTCGAGCATCAACTCATTCATCGGCCGATGTAGTGTGGCGCGAATCGTGACCATTGCGTCGAACACGTCCTCGGGGTCGTCCTCCTGCATCAGCCAGTGAGATGACTCCCGCATCTCCCGAAAGGCGTTCCAGTCCACCGTGTACCGCACGGTCCCTGCGTCGGAGTCGACAAGCTCGCCCTCGGCTACGCGGTGCCAGATGTTCATCATCCGCGAAGCGAAGTCGCCACCCTTGGACTGAATACAGCATGGCCGGCAACGCTCGTCGCGCTTCCAGTTCTTGAACCCGGTCCGCTCCCATTCGGCGCATTGCTCGCAGCTTTCTGGGATGCTCCCGTTGGTAGTGGCTACGACGAACCGTCGAAGGTCGGCAAGTCGCTTTTTTTTTGCAGCTCGGCGACGGTGAGCATTTCACGCGAGAAGTGCAGAATGGGCAGCATGAACTTTGCCGCAACCGCGTTCTCCCACAGCTCGCGCATCAGCTCGGCCGTGGGCGCGATGAGCCCGCCGTCACCGGCTGCCAAGTCCTCGTCAAGCTCAATGCCCAGTTTGCGAATCGCAGAGTTGGTCAGTCCGGTGCACTCAGTCGCGTCGATGTAGAAATCTGGCGCGTGCCGGTTCCACTTGTCGACGTTGGTCACTTCCTCGGTGATGCCCTTCTCGCGGGAGTACTTTGTCTCGGTAGTCAGCTCGCCGAGCGCCTTAGCCTGGTCAGGCCCGAGGCGCTTCACCATGACGGTGAAGTCGTCCACGATCGGCAGCGGCATTTTCAGGGTCGAGTTACGACGGATCTTCAGCAGTGCCACTCAGGTTCTCCTCTGTTGCGGGATCGTGCCTCATATCGGGTTGCGATATATCACGATCTGCAGCAACAGTCACGACGTGGATCCTCCCCGTTGCGTCAGTAAAACGCGCCGCTGCGTGACCGCCTGCTATGTCGTAGACGATAGCGTAGAACTCGGCTGGTTCACCTACCGCAAAGGCCCGCTTGTCCGTCCCCGGCATGGGGATGGTGCGGACCGGGACTGTGCTCCCGACTCGCATTTGACGCTCGCGCAATCAAGTGATCTGTAACGACCACTCGGTTTCGGCCGTAGCGTGCTGCAGCTTGTAGGAGATCGTGGCGTCAATCATTGGGCCACTCTCGTTCAGCTGCACGTCTATTACCTGCGCCGTTAGAGCCGCCAATGTGCACTTGGTGCCGCCAGTCGAACCCCAAGCGATGGACACTGCATGGGTAGTGGGGGAGGCTCCAGTCATGTCGCTGTAAAGCCCATCCCAGTCCACGCCAGCCGAGGCATCGCCATCCGCACCGATAGTGACGCGCAGCATCGGGTTACGATCGGAGATGAACAGGCCAAATAGGCCATTGGTGCTGTTCGCGTCGTCGATCTCCGAAATCGTGTTGCCCATGTCGAACTCAAACGACTTGATTACCGGCGTGTAGGACGTGCCGTTGTTGATGGTGCACGTTGCTCCGAGAAACGCTTGCGCTCGCTGGGATCCCCCTGACCAACTCGTGAACTCCGAGCCGACGTTTGCCGGCACATTGTAGAGCCCCTGCCCGCGGTACTGCAGCTCGACGGCACCGCGTGGATTGCCGCGAAGCGTGATGTTACCGAGAACACCGTGCGCCTTGTAGATCTTGTTGTTGCCAGGGTTTGCAAACACCGTAGCTGACTTGCCAGAGTTTGCGACCGTTGCCGGATTGAACGTAATGCTCGTCGCGTCCACATAGGTGGAAATCGCGGCGCACGACTCGAACATAGCATCCAGTGCTTTGAAGCCGACGACGGTTGGCGCTGTTGCTGCAACCAGGCTGCCAGGACCGGACATCAAGGTATTGAAGCCGACGTTCCACAACCGCCGTCCGATCACATCAGTCGGGCGCGTAAACGTCGACGAGTGCGGACGGAACTCGAACTTGTCAACGGCGATGTTCATCGGCACCGCAGATCCGTAGGTCAGCACCCCGGCTGTAGTCGGCGCCGCCGCTTCAATCGAGCCTGGCGTCCCCTCTTGGATCACCTGAACTGGCGAGATCCGCGACCGTGAAACCGTAAAAGCCATCCGTCACCTCCTCACGCCGCAGTGGCGTACAAATCACCGGCTGCGCAGTTGTACCGCAGCGTCAAAGTCAACATCATGATCCCGAGTCCTTCGCGGTCTGACTCGTCCACTACCTGGCTGTACGTGCACTCGGTTGGAATGAGATCCGTGGCGCCGAGTCCTTCGAGACACCAGTCAAGGTTCAGGCGCGGCACGAGTACGAGCAGCAGCTGACTGCGCAACCGCTTGCCCACTTCGAGCAGCGTCTCTCCTGGCACGTCGTCATCGTATCGGTACGTCACGTCCACCGAGACATTCGTCTCGTTGAAGTAGTGGTCGTTGCCCTGCTCCAAATCAAAGCTCTCACGAAAGTCCCAAATGTTCGCGAACGGCAGCTCGGCTATCGGACGCGCGAAGTCCTGCGGCTGCGAGTAGGCAGCGCCGCGAATGCCGGGCAACCCGCGCACGGTCGACGTGAGGCGGTGCATGATCGCAACATCGCGCGGTAGTGCTTGCGGTGCAGCCATCAGAACGCCACCGACTGCTGAAAGTTCGCGGCCAGATCTGATTTGAGATCTTCGCGCACACGCAGAAACGCAGGCACCAACGACGGACGCGCCTTGATGCGCACGGATGGCACCAATACGAACAGCGGCACGACCGACTTGCCGCGCTTCTGCATGATTAGTGGGTGCTTGCCGTGTCCACGAAGAATGAACGTGTCGGTAAAGTCGCGTGGTAGTCCGCGCGCTACGCCGTTCGGCGTTAAGGCTGCTTCGAGCGGGATGGCAAGCGCGCGAGCACGTTTCGGCTTGATGTGCGCCCCGTACTCGTGCGTTGCCGCATAGACCAAAGTCTTCGAGTCGGCGCGCGACTTGATCCACCCGACTTCGAGGCTCACGCCATCGCCTGTCGGCGTCACCTGGAAATTGACTTGGTTGCGTAGGTGTCCGGTTCGCGTGCGCGTCGCTGTCGCCGTAGTCTCCGGCGCTCCACGGGACTCACGACGAATGATAGAGATCATCTTCGCGCCATGTTTGACGGCTGTCCGCCCTTGCGCCTGGCGCAACGTCTTCGCCCCATTGCGAAAAGCCACAGCCGCCTTGCCAACATTCGGCGTTGCAATCTCGAAGCGCATTACGCAGTGTCCCTGTACCGCCGTGGCGACTGGCTGTTGGTGTCGAGCGTGTCGAACATCCCCGATTGGAACGCTGGCTGAACAAGGTCCGTGTCTGCGGCGTCCGTGTCCTTCTCGTCCTCGGACAACCCGCCGCCGTAGCACGACGCTACGCCGGCCGAGCCGGTCAGTGCAGACCGCTCGCGCAACCGCGCGGCAAGCGCCAGAAACGAGCGAGCCCGCTGGCTCAGCGCATGGGTCGTGCTGGTTCCACCCGGCACCGATACGGTCTTGTCGGCTTCGCGCGAGAACCGCGCCGCGATATGATCTGCGATTGCCGCTGCGGCTTGCAGCGAGTCGTTGCTGTACGTGGTCAGCGCGTAGGCGATCTCGGCGTCAGAGACGAGCCACTCCGTGCGGTCGGTATCCCCGACCTCGAAGCGCACGCGATCCTTGGCTGATGCCGCCGGGCCGCCGTAGAACGCATCGCCGACAATCTCCCACGCCATGCGATACCTCTACGGGCTGCCCTGTCCTACCGCCGTGATCGTGCAACCGTCGATTGCAGTGATCTGCGCACGCAGGCAACGCAGCGCCTGAGTAAACGTGCTACTCATCCCGGTCGTGTTGGCGCCGAAGTCTGCGTTGGTGATAGTCTGCAACGTCGCGTAGTTGGAGCAGTTGACAGATCCAGAAATCACGAGGGTGTAAGTGGTGCAGGCGCCGATGGTCACCTCTACGCTTTTGTAGGTTTGCCCTTCCACGTACATGCCGCCGCTCTCGTGTAATGTTGTCTGTGCATCGAGCAGCGTCGTTGTAATCGGAACGCGGTGCTTAGACGCTCGCGATACTCCCTGCGGGGTGAATACGCGATAGGGCGTTTTAGTCGGCGTTGAAGTCGGCGTGTCGGTAGGCGTAACCGTCGGGGTCCAAGTCGGCGTGCTTGTAGGGGTATTCGTCGCGGTACTCGTCGGGGTCCAAGTCGGCGTGCTTGTAGGTGTGTCGGTTGGCGTCTGCGTTGTCGTCCCCGTCTCGGTCGGGGTGCTGGTTGGGGTGTCAGTAGGCGTGCTGGTCGCCGTCCAGGTTACCGTCCCCGTTTCAGTCGGCGTGCTAGTTGGGGTATCTGTGGGGGTGATGGTCGGCGACCACGTCGGCGGCGGCGTCTGCGCCCACGCGCCACGCGGAACAACGCACAGCGCCGCTACGATCAGCAGCGCGACGCACCAGGCTACATTTCGCGCCGCGGGTGTCATGTCGATACCTCTATGCGCCGCGAATGCGCAGCAGCGCCGTCGAGCCGGTGACCGTGCCTGCAAGCGTGCCGGACGTATCAGCGCGAATCAGCAGTCGATCGCCGGCTGTCACTGATAAATTGGCAGCGGTGCCATGTAGCGTCAGGCTGCGCTTCGTATTCGCTGACAGCGCAGTGCCGTCAGTCGCCTTCGTCGTATTGGCATCGGTCGCCGCTAGCATCGCCGTAGTGCCGCCACCGGCCTGCCCGAGGTTGGTGATAAGAAACGTGATGTAATTCGTGTCATGCGCGGCGAGCGCGTCGATGGCTGAAAAGTCGACGGAGTCGAGAACGCCAGTCTCTGGCACGATGGCGTAGGCATCGGTGTTGCCAGTCGTGGCAATCGTGCCGATCGCTACCAACAGAGCATTGCGCCCAGCCGGCCCGCCGTCGATGTATGTCGTACCGCGAAAACGAGCCATAGACTACCTCCGTCCTTGCTGCTGCGCGGGCTTCTCCGTGCGCGGCTGTTGGACATTCCACACCCGCCGCAAGTAGCGCTGCCGCTCCAGCATCCGCGCGTTCGGCCACCCAGCGCAGTCGACGACCTCGCCGATCTGCGCCGAGCTGCCGCTGATCTTTCTTAAGACTTCGTACTGCTCCACGTTGCGACTCCCTCGAATCAGGCCACCGCGTTGAGGATCATATAACCGAGGTCTGAGCCGGTGATCTTGTTGTCCCAGCCCATCTCGATTTCGAGCCGCTCGGTGCCGATACCGAGCTGAGGCATCGGGATACGATACGTGCTGATCGTAGTGCCGCTGCCGGCGCCGTCGAACAGGAACGTGTAGCCAGCGCTCGGCGTAACCAGCGACGGGTTGCTCGGCACGTAGCAGAGCAGCATGTGCTTCCCTTCGATGAAGTCGTAAGCCGCCGTCTCGCCCTCGATGTTCGTCGCCTTCACGGCCTGGCAGACGTAGAGCTTTTCGAGCTCGAAGATCGCGGCGACGTTCGCAGTCGTGGCGTTGGCGGGGTTCGCGGTAGTGGCGCCGCCGCTTACGCGGTCAACGACCAGTGGATGCCTCTTGAGCTTCTGCCACGTCTGGAATCCAACGACCCCGACGTTCGGCTTAAAGCCGGTGTTGCTGAGCACGGTCGTGATGCCCGTGTCGACGACAGAGATTGGGTCACTCGTCGAGTACGCGGACCACTGATCGGTGCCGGTCAGCGTGTTGGTGGTGCCCCACAGGCCCGTGGTGAAAAAGTCGGTCGCCCACTGGCGCTCCATCTTTTGCAGCGCGTGCTGTACGAGCAACTGCGTGGTCGCCTCGTCGATCGGGATCGAGTTGAGGTTCCAGTTCTTGCGGTCGCGCTCGGTTACGTCCTTATGCTCGGCGAACACATCGATCTCGTAGTTCGTGTTTGATACGCTGAACCCGCTACCGGCGGACTCCGAAGCGTTCGCACGAATCTGCATGTCGCTGCGCAGGAAGTCGTTCTTGGTGAAGACGTAATACTTCGCTGATTCCTTGTCGACGACGACCGGAGGAAACACCTGCGACGCGATGAAGTTGCTCTGCGTCTGGAAGTACGCCTGCGCAACGTCCTGGTTGATGTTGTCGATGTATTGGGCTTTGTCGGGCTGTGGCATGGCTGCTCTCCTCTGTGCTTCCGGTTACGCGCTGGTGACTGCCAGCTCGGCGAACGCGCAGTTGATCACGGCGGTGATCAATCCGGCCGCAGTTGTGTTGCCGACGATGACTCGTCCCACGACGCTTTCCGTCTTGTCAGTGCCGTAGGTTTTCGCGTCGGCCTGTCCGTCGGAACTCGTGCCGATCTGATCGCCGTAGTTGAGATCCGCGTCGCCCTGGATCTTCGTGACCCCGATGCAAACCACATCTGCGGCTTCGCCGGACGCCGGACGATTCTGCAACACGCCGATGGGCTTGTCTGTCGCGGCAGAGCACACGTTGACCGTGCCCTCGCCCGAGAGCAACACAAACTTGTACTGATTGCCTGCGGCGCTTAGGTCTGCCGATGCGGTCAGCCCCGGAATTTTGATCTGTTGTCCTTCGTATGCCATCAGTCCCTCCTGATCCGCGCGCCTTAGTGGCGCACCGCGTCGCGCTCGATGCGCTCAGCCTCTGCGAGTTTCGGGTTACGCTTACGTGCTTCAACGCGCGCTGCGGCGATGTGCTTGATGCTGCCGTCCTTCAACAGGTCGGCGGCTGCGGCCTCGATCTGCGCGCTAGCGCTGGTCGCGTCGGCCGTCGAATCGCTGCCGATCGGTGCGAGGTTGATCGCTGCGGAGGCAGCCTTCAATACGCGCGTCAACTCAGCGAAGTCCTCGGCGGACAATGCCTCCTCGGCTCGCTTCAAGACGGCGCCGAACGTATCTGCCGGCGCGGCAATGCGGGGCATGTCGGCTTTCACCTTTGCTACCCATTCGCCGGTCACGCGGCTATCGCGCTCGATTTTCGCCGATTCCTGCGCGGCTTTCGCGTCGGCCTTCGCAACTTCGGCTTCCGCCTTCGCGTCGGCGATTGCCTTCTCGGCGACTTCCAGCCGCTTGCGCACTTCCTCGGGCAGCCCCTTAAGACTGTCGTCCGCTGCCGGCGCTTCGATGCTCTTCTTGTCGTCATCCATAATTTGACCCTCCACTGTCGTCATCAATTCCTCTAGTGCGGCCATCGCCGCCTTGATCTTTGCCATGTTGGCGGCGCTAATCTTCGCGCCAACTTTCTCGCTTGCGTTACCGGCCCACGAACTGATCCTTGCCATGAATGCGGCAAGAAACTCGGTTGCGCTCTGTTGCAACAACGCTGGCTGATCGACCGTTGCGTCTCTTAGGATCGAGCAAGCCGAGTTCTGAAAGCGGTAGATCATGTCGTTGACTTCGCGACGCGCTTCCTCGGTGGACGCGATCTGTGCATACGTCTGCGCTACGTCGTCCATCTTTGCAGCGAGCGCCGGTGCGGCGGCTCGGAGCTCGGCGGCCTTGCTTGCGCGCTGTTTGTCAGTAATCACCGGGGCCGGCTCCTTGCGCTTGGCAACCAGAATGTCAGCGCCTTCATTCGCACCAACATCAACGATGCCAATCGACTTGATGCCGCGGTAGAACAGGCGCGTCTTACGCTGCATCTCGCAGCTCCTCGCGCTCGACCATGCCGACGATACTCAGCTGCGAGCGCTCGCCGGATAGGATCTTCTTCGCGGTGTCGTGGATGCGCGGTAGCTCGAACACTACGATGGCGCCGCGGCCGATTGCCTTCTCAACGCCGAGTGCGGTTGCCACGTCATCGTCAACGTACAGTCCGCCGACAACTCGCCCGATACCGAAGGTCTCGTGCATGTCGTCGGTCGTGCCCTTGCCGCTGCCGACCAACTCGTAGAGCGAATCAGCGAGCGCCTTCTCGGCCTCGGGCGTGTCGATCACGTCTTGGTCGGTGGCGTCGATGACTGCGCCGGTCGCGGGGTCTTTGGTCGTGCCGCCGCTATCGTAGACAAGCGAGCCGTCGGCGTTGCGCGTCTTGTAGGCCCAGGCGACGACGCGAAGGTTCTCGCCGACCTCGGTGGCCTTCAACACATCGAACAGGTGGCGACTATCGACAGCGGGCACGTAGCCCGTATATCGTGAAGCGATAGGTCAAAGCGAGGAACAGGCGCGACTTGTGTTGTGTTAGCGCTTGGCGGCCTTGACGACAGTGTAAGTCGATACGCCGAGCGTCCGCGCTACGGAGCGTAGGGTTTCCCCGGCGTCGAGCGCGGCTTTGATTTCGCGGTCCCTGGCGCGACCGAGCGGGGTGCGTCGGCGATGTTCACGCACCGGCACCCACATCTGCGTTCCTGCAAGCTCGCTGCTCATGAGCTTGTCGAGCGCGGCGGGGCCGATGATTGTGCGCAGGCGGTCTGCTGGTGCCACGTCAATTCGCCTTCGCGTTCTGGTGCTGCTCAGCCGCGGCGCGCCCCATCGCCTCGCCGGCTGCAATGCCTACACTGATTTGCATTGCCACGGAGTAGAACCGCGTGAGCTGCTCAGAGATTACCGCCGCGTCGCCCTCGGCGTCGAACTGCATGCCGCCGATCGTGATCTTGATTCGCAGCGGCGACGCCGCAACAAGCGGAAGAAGCGCGACGTTGCCGGGCGCTGTTGTGGTAGCTGCGCCGTTCATACTGGTTCCATATCGGAAACGCGCTTGAACACGAGATTGATGCTATCAAGCACCATTATCGCAGTCCCGGCGGGCGCCGCGTAAAAGCCCTGGTGCTCCAATACTACCCCGAAGGCGCGACGCATCGGGTCGTGAAAGACTCCTGCGACCTTAGCGCCATCCGGTACGCCCTGGACATGCAGGGCCTTGAAGGCGTCAAAGTCCCCACTGAGATTCCACGCAAGCAGCGGAACGAGGTACCTTTCGTCTACGTAGAACATTGCCAAGTGCTTGCAATCAAATCGTGGGTCGTCGTCAATCATTCGCCCTCCGGCAGCAGCGAACTACTGCACGCGCAGCCAGGATGGGCAGGAACGTCGTCTATGCTTGACCCATCGCCACCAGTAAAAGGCTCGTCCAGTCCGACGGTTTGACCATCCATGCCTTCGCAAATTTGCGGACACGGGTTGCTAGACTCGATCCACTGCCGACGCGCAACAGCACGGTCAATAAACCCGTCTTCCGCCATTGCATCCCACGCCTGCCGCTGCCCAGCCGCGCTCGCAAATGCCGACTCTGTGCGCGCGATGTTGAGCGCGCGCGTCAATCGCAGCTGGTTGGCGTACCGCGCAACTTCGCGGTCTACCGCACGCTCAGTCAGGTCGCTGTCGAGCGTGAGCTTGTCGCGGTAGGCGTGCACCGCCTCAGTCCATGCTTCGTGTAAGCCAATCTGCGGCAGAATTTGAGACGCAACCTGCGTCGCAGGCATCCCGGTCTCTCGCGCCAAGCTGAGCGTTTTGCGTAGGCCCAGCCGTACCCCGTCTGAAATCTCAACTACCTTGTCGGCGCCGTACCGCGCAATGAACTCGGCCGGCTTAGGATCTACAATCGAGAAGCCATCGAATCCGTGCGTCTTCGCCTCTGCAACCGCAACCGACGCCATCGCCTCGGACAGTGCCGGCACGAGCTGCTCGCGAATAATCGGCTCGCCAATGCTGTCCCACGGGATCGCCTTCACTGCGCCCTCGATGTCGCCCGACGCATACGCCTTGCGCAGCGCTGGCGCATCGACGCCTTTCTGTGTCGCGATAACGGCGCGAATGAACGCGCGTTGCACCAGCGGCGTCGCCTTGTTTACTGCCTTGCGGATCACGGCATACGTTTTCGACTTCTTGCGCAGCGGCGATTTTTTCAGCGAGTCAAGCAGTCGCCCGCTTGCAGCCGAGAATCGGCACAGCAACGTCGTATCGTGTAACGATAGATCGCTCATCGCTTGCGAGTCGTGCGTTTGCGTGGCTTGTCCTCTTCGCGCTTCAACGCGGCGAGGATCTCGTCGGCTTCCTTGCGCACTTCCGCTAGCTTGTCGCCGAAGCCGAGCTTATTGAGCACCGACGCCGCGCGCTTTCCGACCGATACCGCGCCCTCGCTCGTCGGCAAATTCGCCGCGCGCAAGCAAGCATCCATGAGGCTCGGCACGAGCGATATCTCCGGGAAGATCCCGCCAATCTGCGCAATGTACGTTCCCAGCGCAGTAAGGTCCGGCGACTCTACATCGCCATGCACCAGCCGGGGCGGGTCTTTCGGCGACAGCCCGTTGAGCAGAAGCAGGCGCGGGATGGCAAAGCGGTTGAAGGTTTCGAGAATCGAATCAAGCCAGCCAATCAGCGCGACAGCGAATGTCGAGGTCTTGGAATCCGCTAGCGCCCACGATCCGCTCTGTTCGTGGCCGAGTAGCAGAAAGTCGCAATACATCGCCGTAAACATCTCGACCGCGTATCGGTTGAGCGTCGCAGCCGTGTCTACCTGGCGCCGGCCGCCAGTAGATACCAGAGAGAACTCGTACAACGGATTGCCGTTCTGGTCCCGATCTGACGGTAGGATGACACATCCCTGCTCGTCCGCGCGGATGTTGCGACCGAGCTTCTTGTATGCGGCGAACTCGGTACTGTCGGCTTTGATGATCGCGCCGGGGATCTTGATCTGCGGCAGTCCAGTCAGTTCGCGCTCGATGCCGATCGCCTCGAATACGCGCACCCGCTTTGCGCAGTACCACGAGGTATAGGCGCTGCGCAGAATCGAGCGGCCCTCGGGATTGCCGCGGCCAGCGTCGGTGCGGAATACGAGTAATCGCTCGATGGGGATAGTTTGCGGCGGTCGGCTCGTGCCGATGTAGATGCGCTGCACGATTCCCACAGGCTCGTCGTGTTCGTCCAGCTCCCACTTGTAGACTGTCTCTTGCCGACGAATCGCCAGCTTGTGCCAGCCGATCAAGTTGTCAGTAAAGCGCGACGGCTTCTCGCCGTTCGCGCCGGCGCGGACCTTATACACCGGCTCGATCGGCGCGAAGCCGTAGACCAGCATCGATAGCACGTCGGTCAGCGCATCGGCCCACGTCGTCGACATATCCGCCAAGCACGTGCGCACGAGTTCACCAGCGCGCTCGTCGTCGCCGTCCTCAACGCTCAACGACACGGCGCGCATACGTTGGTTGATCGTGCCCAGGGCCGCGCCGATGATCGGATCATTCGCCATTTCGGTGTAGATCTTGCGGCCTTCAAGCCCGCTCAGGTCGCGAATGTACTCGTCGCGGATTAGGCCGCCGAAAGACGGCAGTCCGCTGCTGCCGATCTCTACGTATGTATCGTAGACGGGCGCGGGTTGCGCAGCCGCAGCAGCAGATCGCTTACGAGCCATCTCAGTTGCCCTCACGCAACGCGATAGAGCCGCGCAGCAAGCACCGAGTTACGCTGCTAACCGTAACGTACAGCCACCAGCACGCGGCAACGGCGCCGTCAGTTACGCCGTCGATAATCGTCGTGACATTGGCAGCTGAGAGGCTAACTGTAATGTTCGGCTCAGGCGCAGCGAGCGTAACCCCGGTCAGCTGCGTCAGCGCAAGGATGTTAGTCGTCGAATCGGGTTGTTTGCGTACCACGAAAGACGCTGTCCCTGCGCTCAGGTCAACGACGGTCTCTGAGTCGTCGAACCAGATAACGCGCAGTGGATACCCTACGCCGCGCGTGATGGCGAAGTCACATTGCCCCGGTTCGACCGTTGCAATGTTCGTCCGCACGCGCACTCCATCGGTCGCACTTACCGCAACAATCGCCCTGAGCTGCTCGCTGTCAGTCGTGCTCATTGTCCCGCCGGCTTGAGGTACTCTTCGCGCACGTTGAAGCAGTTGCTCCCCGTTGGCTGGTTGGCGTCCGCATCGGTAGGCTTGAATCGAATCTGGTAGTCATTGCCCTTGCGGCAGCCTACTGCGGCGCAGCCTTGATCGGGATACATCTGGATCGAGACCGTATTGCCCGACACGGTTGGCCCACCAACCTTCATCGCACTAGGACTTGCGTCGGCCACTTTCGCCTTGCGCAACACGATCTCGATTGTCGGCGTTGGACTGCCGGCGAGGGTGCGGCCAGTGAACTCCACAGTCAGCGTATCCTTGGC
>ERZ1292632.1101-Hain-H43-01um-R2-1101-length-28039-cov-6_pt1 | contig 28039 bp, 37 predicted proteins | sample MGYA00564407_ERZ1292632 | MGnify/ENA primary metagenome ERZ1292632 (study PRJEB36523, sample SAMEA6512637) | groundwater metagenome | collected 2019-01-08 | study: AquaDiva: Metagenomics assemblies of 32 groundwater samples | reverse complement strand
TTACTGGCATAAGTTGTATTATACTCCTTTAAGGAATACTCCAGCTAAAAGAATCGCCCCTATATTCAAAATAGTTGCGGCAGTTATCTTGGTTGAAAGGGATTGAATATCAGCCTGTAGATGCGGCAAGTGGTTTTCTAAAATTTCTCTCATGCTCTCATGTACTTCATTATAATTAGCTTCTAGCTGTTCCACTCTATATTTTAGTGTTGAGCAGTCTTTTTTAGTCATTTTTTTAATTTTACAACTGCTAAAATATCATTAACTGTGGGATCAGTTGCATTAAATCTGACAAAATTGAATTCTTGGCCTTCTACGAATACCCTATTGTCAGTATATTTTCTAAAAACCACACTATCACCTACGCTAAAATCACAGGGTTTTTTGCCTTCTCCGATTAAATATACCACTCCAAGCTCTGTTTTATTCTCGGTATCCGGTAAAACTATTCCTGACTTGGTTTTTTGATCCTCTGGGGGCATTAATACCACTACATTTTTGGAAGGGATAATTTTAGCTTGGATTTTCATCATTCGCCTCTTTCTGTAAGTTTTTTGAGACGAAAAATTAAAGCGTTAACCAAAGTCTGGCTTTCTCCTTTTTGCTCTTTTACAGCCTGTGTAGCACCTCCTGAAGGAAAACCCTCGGCTCCTCCGGATACTTGTGGTGGGTTTGTCATAGTATCAACAGGCATACCTGATTGTGGGTTATTGGTAGTTTCAGCACCACCGGGAATACCTGCGGAGTTTGCCCCTAATTCAGCACGCCTTCGTATAATTTCCATTTGTAGTTGTGGATCTACTTGCTGGTCTGGTTGCATACTAAAATTATATCATATTATTTGACAGTAAAAACATTAAAGTATATATTGTAAATTACAAATGAGTGAATTTCTATCTAATTTGATTGGCTTAGGAGTAGTAATTATAGTTTTAAGTATTGCAATAATTGTTGGATTTTACGCCTTTAATATCTTGAGAGATTCATTTAAAGGTTTAAGATAAAGCCTTTAGATACCTACTCGCTATCTGTGCTATCTCTCTAGCCTTATCTGTACCATTAACTGGTCCTCTAGCTGCGTAAAAATTCCCTTTAGCGGCTAACTCTGCTACTCCACGATCCTTAAAAAAAGCTGCTAATATTTTCGCACTCACATCTGGTCTTAACGCTAGAGCAGGATTTTTAACTAAAGCATCACCTAAACCTATTCTTTGCCCAATTGCCTTGTAATTTTCAGCATGGGTAAGCTGAATAAACCCTCTGCCGTAATAATTCTCACCACCACCATAACCTAACTTTTTTGCCTGTTGTCTCCCACCAATTTCTTCAATAGGTTCAAATGTACCTGCTGTTTCATGTTCAATAGTAGCCAAGGCATAAGCTAGAGTTTTTTTATCGTCTATACCTTCTGCTTTTAATGCCTGTTCGATTAAAGGTATATTTTTCTGGGCTGAAGGTTGTGCTTCTTTAGGAACTGCTGATAAAGCTAGGGTTTGTTCGCCCCTTGCGGGGCTCTTAAAAGACTGTTGACCGGTAAATCCTCCTAAAATATTTTCTACCCCTTTACCTTTACCATAAGAGGTTTGGAGTTCTATATATGTTTTCAAATCATCTTTTAATGTACGGTCTAACTCTTTTAATTTATTCTTTGCTACTTCCTCGGTATCATCCATAGTAGGTAAAATCTTTTTATATTTTTCTTCATCTTCTTTCCTTAACACACCACCTTCTAAAGCCTTACCTACTCTTTGTCTGACACGATCTATTTCGGCTTGTAAACTTAAAGTTTCAGTTGCGTAAGGTGAAAACCTTAATTTACCTGTAAATGGTCCTGTTTGGCTTCCAGGTGCTTCAATTCTTTTAGAAATCCCACCAACATCTCTAATTGCAGCTTGTAAATCAGCAACATTTTTAATTGCTGCATCGGATAATTCTAATTGTGTTGTACCTGTACCGAAATCTTTTTGGTATTTTATTTCATCTTCATACATTTGTTTTAATCCTTTGGCAGCATTAGTGTTACCCGCCTGCCCAGCTTTAATACTTGCCCGATATAATTCTTCCGGTGATCTGTTAAAAGGATTAAGATATTTTGCTGGTTTAGTTTGATCCATTTGACTTTGTGCCATACCTATAGTATTATCTGTAGTAGAAGGAGGTTGGATTTGGACTTGTTCGCTTGGTTTTTGTTGATACTGTGGGCCTTGCTCGGATATTTCAGTTCCCCCTCTGAACCCCCCAAGAGAGGTAGCTAATCCTCTGGCTCCTACTTGGCCTGTGGCTAATGGTGTTATCTGTTTAATTGCAGAGGGTATTTGAGTTTTACCTATTTTAGTTAATCCTTGTGCTATTTTTGAAGCAACTTGAGGAGAAGATTTTGCTAAAACATTTGTACCCCATGCAGTTCCAGCTACTATTCCTTGTAATGGACCCAAAAAACCAAATGCTGCTAATGTAGATGGTAATCCAAAAATCTCTCTAACTCCTAAATTAAGTTCCCTCTCGCCTAGATTAGTCAAAGCCTCTGCTGCATCTGTTAAAGCTGCTAATCTTTTATTTGTAGTTTTAACTGCTACATCTTTAACATTTTTTTCTAATAAATCTTTATACCCCCATCTAACAGTTTGTAATATTTGTTGGGCTAATTTAGGATCTTTTGCTGTAAAATTAATAAATTCATCTAAACCTTGTTTTTGCGTTTGTGCTTCCAATGGGGTAATTTTACCTAATTTATTTAGCACAGTTTGCATTTTTGTTATTTGATTTAATATAGGTATTTTAATATTAGCTGGAATTGCTAACTCTTTAAGTCTATCCTTATAAGGATTTAACAAGTTTGATACTTCTTTGGCATCTATTTTAATACCTTTGTTTGTTGCTTTCTGTAATCCGTCTTTTAATTTTAAAGCATAAGTTTGAGCAGCTTTTTCTATTTGATCTGCCATTTCTGCCCGCGTGCCTTGAATACCTTCATCCATTATTTCTTTATAAATATCTATTCCCCGTCTGTTTGCCTGTTCAACTACAGAAGGTTTTATAGGTAAAGCTGTTTGCATGAGTTCGCGAGGATGAAAACCTGTAAGTCTTCCTGCTACTTTTAATACCTGGCCAGCTAAAGGCTTCAATGTTTTACTCGCTACATAACCTATACCCTTACCTATTGGTCCGGCTGCAGCTCCATAAACTCCTTCTTCTGCAATTTTATTTACATTTGTTTCTTCTTCAGATAGTTTTTGTCTTAAAACTTCACCACCTGCTGCTCCTGCCGCACCACCTGCAATTACACCTGCCGGAACGCCTAAAATAGTAGGTGTGGTAGCAACTCCACCTGCTATCCCACCTGCGATAGCTCCACCTACAGGAAGTAAACTTAAACCTGCTTTTTCTAACCATGATTTCTCTTTACTAGGCCGAGTTACATTTGGTCCTTCTATAGGAGAACGCATAGTTTCATTAATAGTTTGGGCTAAGTTGGGTTGTGTAAATACAGGTTTAGTAATATCCATTCCTGATTGAATAGATGTAGAAGGTGGAGGAGCAAGCGGAGTACTTTTTTGTTCTACTGTTGCAATTTCTGCTTTTTTACGTTCAATTTCAGCATTTATTTGAGCTTCTATATATTTACCAGTAGCTCTAGCTTTTGATCTAAATTGTTCAATTTGTTGTAAAGTTAAAGGCATAATTTTAAATTACCATAGACTTGAAATATCTACATTATTATCTGTAAAATATTGAGTCCAATCGGTTGTCCCAGTAGTCCCATATTTTTTATCAGCTTCTTTCTTACCTGTATATAGAGCTAAATCAAGCTCTGATTGCTTTTGCAGTTTTGACAATTCTCTATTATATGAATTTTCCAGCTTAATTAATTCAAAAGCTTCTGTTCTATCCATATCATTTAATTGCCTATTCCTACTTACTTCATCAAGCAACAAACTTAATCGTGTCTCTTTATCTGAATTAAATCCTGAAATAAATCTAGCAGCTCTATCCTGCATAAGAGATAACCGCATTTTAAGAGGCTCTAACTGTTGTTCCTGACCTTTAAACACCAAACCAGCCTTAGTACCTAAATCAGCAATAGTAGCCGAAATTCCCTGTGTTATGCGCCCTAGGGCCGTACCTAAAGTCCCTAAATTCTCCATTAAGGGTCTGCGTCTTTCAGCTATCATTCCCTCCTGTTGTCCTTGAGTAACTAATGATTGTTTAGTAGTTGCCTGTACCTGTGGTTCAACCCTACGGATTGTATCCTCAAGTGAGCCTATTTGCTCCCTTAAAGTAGAAGCTATTTTTTTCTGTTGTGGTAATCCTGCAGCAGTTTCCAACTCCTGGTAAATATCTAAGGGTGGTTTTTGACCCCTGACAGTCATAGCATATTCTTTGAATGCTTCCTCAATGGGCTTTTCCTGCTCCATTACAAAGTCTAAAGAGGAAGGAATATCTGCAGGATTGATAAACTCATTACCACCCCCACCACCTGTATCCTGCCCTCCTGTAGCAGTAAAATCTGCTCTTGCTTCTGTATCTCCCCATCCTTGATATGCTCCTGCTGCTTTTTGTGCTTCAAAAGTTCCTAATTTCATAAGTACATTATACTCCATTACATTAGAGCAAAAAACCCTCCATTAACTATATTTTTAATTTCTACTGCAATTCCTCCACAAGTATTAATGCTAGATAATGTCCAATCAACAGAAGTATCATTATCATTTCTCCATTCAGTTTCAATACTTCTTGAATTAGTATCATCTTCTCCAAGTTCACTAAAACCGCTACCCTGTGTAATAACCCGTGAATCCTGTGTACCAATCACTCCATAAGTAGCATTATTAACACTGGAAAAAGCATTTAATGTTACAGTTAAAGGACTAACATCAATACCGCTATTGGTTGCCGATTGAACTATAGCCCCTGATCCATTGGTTCCTGATAAATCAACATTTGCAAATTCATTTATGGACCAATGGCATTGATCCTGGTTATCACCACCAAAATCAAAAGTTAATGCCCCTGATCCTGGGGAAGCTGATAATCCTCTAAATAAAGTTAATCTGGCTGCAGAATAGGTAACTGTTGCAACTTGTACCCACGTCATCAATGCTCCACTACAGGTTGGAGCAGGTGGTACATCCGGCCCATTAGCTCTCACTGCTGCCAAACTTAATCTATTTGCGGTGGGGGAAATTGAAGCAGTTGCATAAGAAGAAGCATTTGCTCCCGATGATGCTGTTACTAAATGAGTTGCTGTTACAAGTGACATATTATTATAGACTAGGCCACAGCTACGCACCTCCAAGCTGAAGTAGCTGTATTCCATAAAAAACCCACATCCAATCTAGTAGATATAACTGTAGTGGTAGGTAAGGTTACATTACCTGATGATTCAAAAGACGCCCCCCAAGTTATAGCTCTAGCTGTTCCATTGTCGGTAATACTAATTATTAAAGAGTCACCATTAATAGGTGTCCCAGATAGATTAGTGGTCATAGAGGTTATTGCTTGAGCTAAATCTGTAATATAGGCAATATCAGTATTATCGGTATTGATAGTTGGAGTAGCGGCTTGAGTAACAGTAACTACCCGTCTGGTAATCCTTTTATTGGTTAAAGTTACTGTATTGGTGGTTGTAACTTCGGCAGGTGTGGATTCAGAGCTAGAAAATTCTACCCACGAATCTCCATCCCATAGAGAGAATACTTTTGTTGAGGTATTAAAATATGCGTCTATTCCTGTTGTATTATCTGTGGGTCTATCTGTTCCTGTTACTATGACTTTATCTTCTATAGCTTCCCGTTTAACCACATCAGGTACAAACTGTGATTGATGCAAAAGTTCCTGTGGTTTTTCCTGTGAAACTTCTTCAACTGGCTTTTTTACTTCCTCTATAGGATTCAGATTACCTCCTCGTCTGTAAGCATATCCTCTGCAATAGTTACCCCTAAAACCTCGGGGGAAGTTGTGGTAGTAGTCTTTAAATTAACTCTTACCTGCAACTCTTTATGTCTGGTATCTCTGGCTTGTACTCTTAACTTATTTTTATCATCTGTATCCTCTAAAGTTTCAGTGGTCCAGCTTGATGCCCTATCCAACTTATATTGTAATCCCACACTTTCTGAGGCTGCCAATGGTTCAAAATCAGCTCTTATAACCATTGGTATTTTCTCTTTCCATATAGCCCCGGAATCTATAATAGGGAACTCAATCGAGCCTTCCGAGTATGGATCATTTGTGGAGTTGACATTATCCATGCCATAAGACACGTTATCCTTCCAGCCTATTAAAAGTTCCTGTTGCATGGGCATTACCATACCTATTTTTACCCCTGTTGATTGTGATGTACCTGTTGAGATTACATAATCCAAAGATAAAGAATTGGAATAGCTTTCATTCCTTGATCCCCAGGAATATACTCCCTGCTCAAAAGTGGATGAATCCGTTACTCCTGCCGCAATCATCAGTAATGTTTTCCAGTAAGTTAATCCTCCGGGCAACACTTCTAGATACTTATCATCTGCAATCTTGGGCAATCTCTTGACTTTCCTTGCTTTTGGACCGCCCTCATACACCATTAAATCACCCTGATAACCCGCAATGAAGTAGAGAGTAGATTGTGATCCTAACATGGCGTTAATTGCCCCTTCGGGGACCTCTACAAAGAAATTATAGGTATCCTTAATACCATTCCAGAAAAAGATCATCCCCTGGTCAAAATCAGTTACAGCATCACCTTTCCAGCATCCTATGGCATAATAATCCCGCCATCTTGCCAAACAACGCACTTTCCAACCTGAAGGGAAAGTTAATCTATGTGGACTATATGTCCCTGTTGAAGGATCATAAGTTGCCAAATATCTCTCATTTACTATTCCGATAAAATTTAAAATGTTATCAATAGGATGAAAGTTACCATCCTCTACTAAGAATTGGAAATAGGAGGTAAATTGTCCTGTTTCCAAATTATTTACTGTGCCTGCAACTACGGCAGGAGTCCCAGTAGTATTTGAAGCATAAATATGAAAATGGTAAGAAACCCCTATTACCGGCCGCCAGACGGATGAAAACTTAAACTCATAATTACCTGTATTTAGATTGGCATTAGCAACTGTTACAGTGGCAATTTCCCTATTCTGCGGGTCATGTACAACAAGTGTCCAGTTAGCAGATGTCCCTATAGCCGAAATATTAACCTGTATAGACTTTTGAGGGTCTTTAGCAGGAGCAAATGTCTGCCTGCCTGCTGCCGCTTCGGATACTGATGTTCCTAAAGCATAAGTTGATCCTGTTGAGCTATCTGTCTGGTCTATATCCAGCCTGGCTGTAGCACCTGAAAAAGCCACATCTGTTACATAAGATGGGGTATTAACCAAAGTTAGATTATTAGCATTGGCTGTCTGGTCAGATTCTGTTGCATCAAGTTCCCAATAGCCTTGCAATCCCGCTTCAGCCCCATCTAATTCAGTTAATCTATTATTTAATATCTGGGCTGCGGTTCTTTCGGCATTCCATATCCTTGGATCATCAACTATCCCATCTGCAAATCCCTCAGCAGCACCTGCTCCATCAAAAGAAGCCCCTATGGCAAATAAAGCAGTAGTATTAGATAAAGCGGTAACTGCCCCTGTTGACGTACCTAAAGATACCCCATTCTCAAAAAACTCTGCTTGTGAATCGGAAGCATCCCATGACACCCCGTAATGCCCATAAGTTGCTGTTGCTATAGCGGTTAATGCTCTAGATAAACTTTCTTCGGCAGTCCCATTTGAAGATAACATTAACTTTAATTGATATGTAGTATTTGTAACTAAATTATTATCTTGTGTTACATCTAAAGTAGGAGTTGTTGTACCTGTATAAGAAGTATAATAATCTAAGTGAACCCTACCGCTTGAGCCGTTACCTCCGTTATTGGTCTCCCCGTTAGGATTTGTACCTGCCCCATAAGCCCCTCCACTTGCAGTAACGAGAGATGTGCCTAGAGTAGTTGTTTGGGCTTTAAATAAAATAGACCCTCCTGCACCACCGCCACCTCCTCCTGCCCACGAAACAGAAGAATTGGCAGCAATTCCAGCACTACCAGCTGAAACAGCACTTCCTGTAATGGTTATTGTAGTTCCACTAAAAAATAGTATCCCCCCGCCTGTTCCACCATTTCCCCCACCATCTCTTGAAGGATAATCAGCCCCTCCCGAACCTCCACCGCCACCAAAAACCATTGTTGTCAAATCAGTAGTTCCTGAAACTTGACCACCAGCTCCTGGCGTGGCTCCCCCTGTTCTATTTACTGAATTGCCTTCATTTCCTGCTGTTCCATTTCCACCCCCACCACCACCTGCACCCTCTTGAGGTGGGGAAGAAACTCCTTTTGCTCCACCTCCACCACCATTACCATTAGCGGCTGTAGAGTCGATAGCGGCTCCCGCTGTACCTTCTCCTTGTTCTCCTGCTCCTGTATCTGCTGTCCCACCTCTAAATCCTGTTCCTGTAGCTGTAATTGTTCCTGTTGCTGTTAATGTTCCATTTGCTATGAAAGCTAAAATCCCTCCTACATTTCCATCCCATGCCTTAGCAGTATATGTAATACCCGAATTTACAGTCACATTAGTATATTGTGGTAATGTTCTTACTTGGGCTTGTGATGCACCCGAATCGGTATAAGTAGCATTTAGGGCATCCTGGACAGTAATAGTTCCCGCAGTATATGAAATTATCTTATTCCTTTGCCAAGTTCCTGCCCCCGTTCCTCTTGACTGGTGAATCAAAATAATTTGATCTGCGGCAAATGAAGCATTAGTGGCAGATAGGCTAAAAGCCCCGCTAGTTCCTGAGCAGGAGGAATCTATCGGGGCTTCGGTTGTATTTGATGAGATAGTTAATGCTCCGCTACCTCCATCACCAAAATAACCAGATATGGCAGCTACAGAAAACTTATATGCCCTTTGGTTGCTTAGTTTATTCCATTTACTCATTAAAACCATTTCCGCCCCAACAGCAGGTAATGATTCAGGTTTAAAATTTATCTCCATTGCTAAATCCCCTGTAATAGATAAAGAAGCTGAATCTACGGCTGTAGCATAGTGAGAGGAGCCTGATTCTAAATCCAAAGCATTGGTATTGGTGGGAACTCCACCCTGAGAACCTAAGAAATCATCATCAAATACAGGTGATGATCCAATTCTGCCATATCTGCCTATAACCTTATCCAAAGTGTAATATAAATAGCCATCCTCACCTAAATATTTCATTCCATTACCTGATGAGTTAGAAACTGACCTTAAAAGAGTAACCGAGCCTGCGTTAGTTCTTTGGTAAATATTACCGGCATCATCATAAATATAGGCATTGTCAGAAACAATTTCGCCCCATTTTGGTAAACCTGTAATAATCGTTCCTGACTCTTTAATCGTCTTAGGTAAAATAGTCCAGCGTCTTGGATCAGTTCTATAATCTACTTTGCGGATAAAGGCAACTGATCCTACTGGGGCTTCTTTGTCAAAATCCGCAATTCCGGCGGTTATTTTGTTAAAACTGATCGGTACTGGTTTACTCTTAGTTGTTGCCATAAAAAATCCCAAGCAATAACTGCTTGGGTTTCATTGAACCTCTTAAGAATAATTATATCACTATTTGGGGTTTTTAATAATTAAAATTTCTTTTTAGTTTTTTTAAATTTTCACTTTGTTTATCTCTTCTTCCATCTAATAACATTTGAAGTCTAACCTTTTTCATTGTTTCAGATGTTTTCATTTTAGTCATTTCAGAAGGATACCAAGGCTTTTCTTTTCTTGCTTTACTTATAGCAATACTTAATTTTCTGCGAGTTTCCTCTGATAAAGGTTTCCCTAAACGATGTATACGTTGATGAACTGTTCGATCAGTAACTTTTAAATTCTCCAATCTATTATCTAAACCATTTCCATTAAGATGATGGATTATTTCAGTTGGTTTTAAATATCTACCTAAATATTTTTCTATAACCAATATATGTTCCCTAACATAACCATGCACTGTTCTATTTGGGTGGTTTGGACTCCGTATAAATTTATACTTAGTATGACCTACATTTTTGATCCAAATACCATTCTTCCATCTAGGGTGGTTACTACCACTAATTGCTTTACTTTGGGCTTTTATACGACAATTCTTTGAACAATATTTACCTCTGCCTTGTTTTAAGCGGTAAGTTTTTGTTTTAAATGGAGTATTACAAATAGCGCAGATTACTTCTGTATATTGCATAAACTAATTATAAATGGTAATTTGAGATAAGTCAAGTAGAAACAATAAGTCTAGTAGACTAAACCACTAGGATACATATTCGGGTTAATTATTTTCTTTCTTCTATTCCCTGGGATATAATTGCTTGAATAGCGTTTTGAATAGGTAGTTTTTGCTCTCTTTAGGTCAGCTTCATACTTACCACTATAATATTTTGCCTTTTCCTCGTTTTGCTTAAACCCTTGGTAATAATTCATCAAGGCATACCAACAAGGGATATGGTGGGTACTTTCAGGCGTTATAGGCATCTCGCCAATGGTATAGGCTGACGTTCCAGCGGCTATAGCAGTTCCTGAGTATGGCCTATCAAGCGTCAAGGTAGTAGTGGTCCCGAATGAAGCAATTTTAATCCAGACTGGATAAGCAGTAATCTTAAAATACCTGCCGGCCATAGCTGCTGTAAAGGTTGAACCCGAAGCTGTTACTGCTGTTCCACCATTGGCTAGGGTGGTAATTGTGCCGGTTGTATAATCATCAGCCGATAAGTCCTTTCCTCCAGCTTCTGAAATTAAAGTAATAGTATTCCCAGCCGATGTAGGAGTAGGATAAATTTCAAACCTATCTTTCCTGATAAAGATATATTGGGGAATATTGGATGTTTGGCTGGTTTGTGAGGCCTGTAATGCCTGCCACTCATCCTCGTCAAATATTTCCTCCATCGGGTATCTGACAGAAGATACAGTTACATACCCTATCTTTAAGCGGATATATCTATCAGGTAAAGGATAAGAGTAAACGGAAGCCTCAGTTAAATCGGTAAATGTTTCCTCGGTAAAGAATGATCCTAGTTCAGTTTCTAAAATATGCTGACCGATGTTGTAATTTGTTTGAAAAAAAGTTTTAGCATCACTATTCGTATCTTGAGAGAGATCTTGACACAAAGTATAACCTGATTGGAAACTTAACATATATTTTTAAGGACAAAAAAAATCCAGCCCCCATCTACTAGGCTGGACTTTATAAGTCTCTATTCCAATTATACCACCTTTAACGGATTACATCATCCTGTTTAGCAACATCTTCTTTTCTTTTTTCTTCCATTATTTTTTGCATCTCTGGAGTTACCTGACCATATTTATCTTTTAAGTCAACCATTGTTATAGCAGGAACTAGGGCATCTTGTTGATAATGTAGCGTGGGTATAAGATCAATTTTATACTTAAAGGATAATGCCTGCATTTCCTTAAGCATAGCTTCTCTGCGAGTTTGGAAATCTTTTTGTTTTTCTTCTTCTGCTTTTCTAAATGCTTTTGCAGTAGATCCTGACATTATAAATCCTCATCTTCTAACAACTCATCAACACCTCGTGCAGAGTGTAACTTTTCATAGGAAATTGATCCGGCTTTAGGTTTACCACCCCCTGATGATGAGCCTATCTTACCTGCCACCTGTTTTGAGGCGTTTACTTTTTGTTTGGCAGGGGATACATACTCTAGACCTCCACCATGCTCTTTGGGTATCTTTTTCCAAAGTTCGTAGGACTTGGTTATTGAGGATTGCCCATAAGTTGCACCTATATTGGTAATCTGTTTATTTATCTCTTCTCCCTCTTTAGTATTCCTTTGAGGTACAAGATTTTGAGAAGCCAAAGTGTCATACTCTTTATCAAATCCTTTATCTATTTCCGTAAGCTCCGCCCTCTCTTTTGCAGTCATTTCCCTAACCTCCTCAAGTATTTTCGGAGCAATAACTTTAGGTGATACTTGCCTTAAAACACGCCTTGCAAAGTCGTTCCAGTCCTCCGGTGTCTCACCCACCCATTCACCCGTTTTTGGGTCTTTGTAGCCCTTAAAAAGGGTTAAATCATCAAACTCGTCCTTTTCTGCTTCTTCTTTAGTTGGCGGTACTGGTGCTGGGGTAGTAGGTTTTTCTTCAACCTGTCTTGATTTTAAAAACTCATCTAATTCCTCATCAGTTTTAAATGAATATTTTGGGGTTTCTTCTACTGCTTCCTCTTCTTCTTTCTCCTCACCTTTAGCAGGAATAGTTACTTCACCTTCTCTTAATTCTTCGTCATTGTCTTGCTTGTCCTCTTCAAAGGCTGGCATATCTTCCCTAGCCTCAAGTTCATCTTGTCTTTCATCTGGTTTCATGGTTTATCCTCCCAATACATTTTTTCACCCCATTTACGGGCTAATAAAGCATATTCAATATTATTATATACACCCAAATGTATAACTTTGTTATTTATCCTTACTTTTGCTAACCATTTCTGTGTTGCTTTATGAAATATAACTCCTTTATATCCAGAAATATTATCTTTTCTTAATCCTACATTGTGCTGATTTAAACTTCCAGTAACTGTTCTTAAATTGTATCGTTGATTATTAAGAGGATTTCTGTCTCTATGATCGGTCTCATAAGCGTCAGGAGTATTATTTATAACTCGGTGCATATATATTTTCCTGCCTTTATTATTCTTTCTTCCTCCACCTAAATATAAACGTCTTGTAGCACGGTTTCCATCAAAATGCCATTTCCATTGGTTTAAATAGTCAAACATATCATCATCAACTAAAGCAAATTTATTAGAATATTTTTTTGTACTTATATTAATCTTTTTCATAGTAAGCCTAATTCTCCTAAGTCTTCTTCTTTATCTAATCCTAATGCTTCAAATAGTTCTGGTACTTTCATTTTATCAAGTTTTTGTTTAGGGTCATCTATGGTTAATTTTAAAACATTTTTGGCGTATGCTAGCATTTTAGCCCTTGTTGGCATAGGTTGTAACTTTTCTTCTTCTAATCCCTCAAATGTTTCCTGTGGCTGTTCGAATGCCTCTGGATGAGTTTGAGGTAAAGTTTCTAATATTTGTCCTGGTGTTTCAGGAATAGTTGATAAATCAATATTTGGTGGTGGGATTAAAGTATCAATCGGTTCAGCTACTTTGAGATCCTTTTTGTTTTTTTCCAGTATTCTTTCTAAATCCGAAGGTCTATTTACCTGTTCCACTACCTCCGCATCTGTTGGAGTTTGGGGTTTTGCATAAGATACCTCGTCAATAATAATCTGTGAGGCTAACTCATCCCTTAAATCAGTTCTTCTCACCAGTTTACCTTCGGGGTCTTTCTTAAGAAGTATTTTATCTATTAAATGCTTAAGACCAATATTAACCATAAACTTGGGAAAATTCCTGGTTTCACCCGCTTTGATTAAATACTGCTCTTTATTTACTGAGAAAATAAAATCTTCATTGTCAATATTTTTAACAGTTAATATATTATAAAGATCGGTGGGTTCGTTTGTTTGGGGATTCATGGATTTTTAAAATCTCTTTTTTAATTATAAATGACTAAATCATTCTTTGTCAACTATATCTTTGTTTTCTCCTTCTAAAATCTCACAAATCCTGCCATAAGCCAATGGAAGTAATACTTTACCTGCCCTTTCTTTAATAAAACTTCTATCATCTAAAGTCAGGTCAACTTCTTTATTTGAATATAGCTTAACTGATAATTGGTAGATTTTAGCTTTTTGTTCGGCTATTAATATTTCTTCCCTGGTAACATTATTTAAGGCTGTCACAATCAAATCACGAAGGATAATTGGAGTCTTACCTTCGCCAATTAAATCTTTGCCATCATAGGACTTTATAGTCTCACTTAAGTTTATTTTCATGTAATAGTAACTTCTGTTGTATCTGTAATTAGATTTTTTTCAGCTTCTTTTTTTTCTCCATTTCTAACCATAATCTTTATCATCTCTATTAAAATTCTTTTGGCAAATTGTTGTTTAGTTTCAGGATTAGGTATTTTATTTCTATTTGCATCAAAAATGCTAGCTTGATAATTCTCATTTTCAGCTATGCCATTAATAACCCTGGTAGCTTGAGCATCTGGAATTGTGAATGTAATTATCATAATTAGATTATACCATATCAAGACAAAGGACCTAAAGCCGATTTATGTAAATTACCACTAGCATCTACTATCACATATAGATCACCAGCAGCAAAAGCCCCTAAAGTTCCAATTTGTACTGTTCCATCCAATCTCGTAGCTCCTGCATCCACCCAGAGGGCATAGTTGTTGCTAGCTTCTGTAGGAGCATTTACAATACGGATAGTTGAAGCATTAGTTATTGTACCAGTTGCAGTAATATTAGGCTCAACAAAAACAGCCGTTGCTACATTACTTGTTGCTCCCGTTGGAATAGTTACCGCTCCCCCAGGTTGGACAATCAATGAATAGTAATCTGTAGCTGCTGTCGCTGTAACTGCTGGTCTGGAAATTGTAAAGAATTCATTGGTATTAAAGGAAACCGTCCCAACATATACAGTATCTAAACCAGCATCTACGCCAAACGCAGCGGCAATATTATTGCTCTCAACTCTGAAATTCACATCAGCTGAAGCATCATTGACTACCACCTCACCACTGGCTGCGGTAGTAAGGACTAATGGACTGGTGGTAGAACTGATGGTGGTAGTTTCCTGAAAGGCAAAAGCATTGGCGGAATAAAATAAACGTGTGCTACCTGCTGTACCCCATTCCCACGTATTGGCAGTTGCATGAGCAGACAAGCGGTAACGGAAAAATCCTTGAGCAGAATTTCCCGAATCACCCACAAAGATACCTGATGCTACAGTAGTTGGAGCAAGAAATTGCAAGTAATGTTCTGTATCATCTTCTATAGTCATACTGGCTGCTGCATTACTGGCACCAGCACTATCTCCTCGGTATACATGAAGGGTTGTGTCGAGGGTGGCTGTCCCAACGCCAAGACTGCCAGTATATAAAGTACCTAAAGCACCTCCAGAAACTTCTATTCTTACACCTGCACCAGTATCATGTTGTATAAATGTGTCAGCAGTTCTGACACCGAAGAAAGCAGAACCTCCTGAACCAGCTGCAGTTATATATGTAACAGCACCTGTAGAAGTGAACAATGCCATAGCTGCTGCACTTCCAGCACTTACTGTCAAGGGTTGTGATGGACTGGCAGTCCCAATCCCTACATAACCAGCCGAAGTATCCACCACTAAATCATCAGTATTGACTATAAAATCACCAGTTGTTGATAAATTAACAGTTAAGGATTGGCCAGCTACAGGAGTTAAGGCTAAAGCATTACCTGTGATTGAGGAGATAGTATCAACATAAAGATTAGCCCAAGCTATAGTAGTTGAGCCTAGATTATCAGTTGAGTCAGTATCAGAAATCAAGGAAGTGTTAATAGCTGTTGAAAACAGATTGGATAGTTGAATATTTGCTTGAGGTGATACTTCTATTTTCATAACTATTTATATAATAGATTCACAAAACAATCTGCACTCCCTATTGTTTTTGTTGGCCCTGTACTACTATTGCACCAAACTATTCCAGTCGAAAAATATTTGCCAAACTTACCCGCATCCCAACTAAAATTAGATTGTGGAGCTGCATATAAAATTATGATTGGTACTGCCGTATCAGCCGGTAATGATGCAGTATTGTGAATCTGGATAAACTGAGCAGAAGTTTTAGAGTTATAGCCCGTAAAGCCATACAATACCCCAGCAGAAGCCTTACTCACCGAACTTGCCTCATAAGCCGCGCTATCATCAGCTGAAGGTGTAAAAGTAGAGGTAGCATCCGGAATTTCCTTAGTACCCATAGAATCAGAAGCAGCAGTCAAATCTCGAATATCAAAATTAGTAGCTGTCACAGTTACAGATGGCATTGTTAAAACATCAACTTGCAGATTACCGGACGAATCTACTGCTAAAACTTGGTAATTAGAACCATCAGTACCTAAAATAAGAGTACCAAAATCTGCTGAATTAACTGCCTCATTATCAATAACACCCGTGAAATCAAAGGTTGCATCAACTAATAATCTTTTAGTTGTCGGATCAATCCGAACGACCAATTGATTACTATCTTCCGCAGATGATACGCCACCTATTAAAGTTCCTTGTCCATAAGAAGATGTCGGTGAAAAAATTTCATTGGCCATAGTTTTTTATTTTATAATCCAATTCTTTGGCTGAACGTTGTAGAGTCTTTTCACGGTCAATAAGCCCAGCTTCTTTAGCTTGGAGCTCAATGGCTCTCTGTTGAAGTAGGAGCTTATCACCGTCAATAAGTTTCATTAACGTGATAGCTCTATCATATATTATACCAACTTTAGACAAACTTTGATATGTAGCCTCGCTTACCTCATCCCTTATTTTTTGTAAGTTTTTTAAATGGTCTATCACTAGGCTAAGTAGTGAAACAGCCGAAATATAGGCTTGTAGAGCCTCCTGATAACGGTTGTCGGTTAATAATAAGTTCTTTTGTGCCTGTTCCCTATCCTTAGTGGTTTCTTTTAATAGTTTCCCATAGAGGTCTTTTTTAATATCAACATTTATCTCTCTTTTGTTGATTTCTATCTCCAACTCATCAAGTTGTATTTGCCTTTTATTTTGCCTTTCCAGTAAATTATCAGCCTCATTTTTAGTAGATTCCGCCCGGGAAATCAGCCTATTGGCTTCTGCCTTCGCCTCACTAAAAACTTTTTCTATCTCATCCGATGCAAGTTGCCTGTTTTTCTGGATTGTTTCAACTAAACTCCCCAGTTCTTTTTGTTTAATTTGAATATTGGTATTAAATTTCTTTCTAGTTGTATTTAATCTTTTAACTTCCTCATCAAATGGGTCTTTTTTAACTTCTATACTACGGTATATTTTAATCTTGTCTTCACCTTTTGGATTGGTAATTTCCTCTTGCTTAACATAGGTAATACCACGTTGCAGAGTAGGGTGGAGTTGTGGTTGAGTTTCCTTAATTCTCTCTTTGATAGAGGAAATATCGCGCATTAGGTTAATTATATCTTAGTTACCAGCGTCAACAACATTTCCATCCGAGGAAATAGGATTCCAAATACAGTAAAAATCCAATACTCCGCTGGTTACATTAGAAGTTTTGACTGTTAATATAACGTCATTTCCATTAAGTAAATATAAAGGAAGATTACCTGTAGCTGCTGTTTCCGCTCCTAAAATAATATATGTAGCGTTAGCGGCATCATTAACCCAAATCTGCCCCGCATCAATTTGAGTTGCTGTTTCAATAGGAAGAAAAATTGCTGTATCTCCTGTGATACCTACCTCTATAGTAGCTGTAGCTCCATCTAAAAGAGTCGTGCAAGTTGCTAAAACTTGAGCTTGAACTAATCCTGTAACTGTGAATAAAGCTGCTCCATCCAATGCCCCGCCATCATCTCCCCAAGCATCAGTTGTGGCACCGGCGAAAGTAACAGTTTTTTTGGTAATTAAACCAAGGTTAGTAATGGGAACGTGATTGCCGTCTCTATAATATGATTCTGCGATAGAAGCCATATACTAATTATACTACATTTCTTTCTTTTTAACTTGTATGTTTTGAATACCTGGAGTAGTCCCACCATTACTATAATAAATTTTATACATTAAATCCATAAATTCCTGAAAAACTTTCATAGTTTGAGCCGGCAGGGGAACTGATGAAGATTCTATTTTATATGAGAGTTTTCCATCAATATCAAACTCACACTCACCTAATATTTCTTTTTCACCTATTCTAAATTTAAAGGTATGAGTAAAAGGATCTAAAGGCATGAATTAATTATAACACTAATTAAGAAAGAGAAAAAGATTAAGTTCTAAAAATATCAGAGGTTTGTTCTCCTGCATTGGTATTTGCAGCACCTGTCTCCCCGTAGTTACCAGAGATAAACATGGTAGTTGGTATAGTTGCTCCCGCACCCGATGCCCCAAAGGTTACATCTGTTTCAGCTTCTCCTGTGATCGAGGCAAAATAGTTATTTGCCAGTATTCCTACAGTTCCCGCACCAAAAACCATATATTTTGCATTTGTTCCCGAACCAATTGCTGGTTTACCCGTAAATATATTGTCTTTAACAATGAGTCCATTTATCCCATCAGCCGCAACATAAAGGTTGCAGTCCACACTTGCTGCTGGTCCTGAAAAAATATTGTCTTCAATAACAATATCTTGAGGAACTGAACCAGTTGTTCCTTTAGCTACAAAATCTCCAACATTTTTATAAAATCTATTGCCAGCTAAAAGCCCTTGCCAAGCCCCACCAGTCGAACTAATTTGAACAGCCCCGCCAGTTGCGGCATTAGTTGCGGTTGTTCCGACGCAGTTTTTGAAGTGGCAACCAAGAACTGACCAGCCAAATGCGGCATAAGTTGTCCCACCGTCATCATCAAGACTGATTCCCCCACCAGTTGCTCCTGATCCATTAATACCAATATTAGCAATCATAACGCCAGGAGCCCTAACCCTTATAATGGCTTGAGTTGTAGTTCCACCGACTTTAAGTTGAGGAAGTCCACCTTGGGTCCTACCTCTTGAAACCCCGATAATTGAAACCTGTGGAACATTGATAGTAAGGTTAGTTGTATAACTGATAGGATCAGTGTCGGTTGCCGCCATTGTTCTTCCTGCAACGTAAACTACATCCCCTGCCGTCACTCCGAGAGCAGAAATATTACCATCAAATTGAGCTTCGGTAAAAGCATCTTCCCAGGTCCTGCCTCCGCTAGTACCGGTTGATTTATCACCATCTACAAACCAGACATTACCTGTCTCAACTGGTGTATTACCAGAAATTACAGATTGTGGATATACTTTGTGTCCATATTTTAAAGCTGGTATATAATCTGCTGCGTTTCCCATATTATTCTTCTTCCTCCTTTGATTCTTCCTTTACTACCTCTACTACTCTTTTAGCAGCCAAATAATCCCCATAATCAGGATAGTCCTGTGGATTTATTTCTTTTTTAACTTTTTCTTTTTTTTTAGTAGCCATATTTTTTAACCAATCTAACATTTAAAAACCCTCCGCAAAGAGGGTTATCTCCTTGCTTATCCTGAATCTACTCGTCAATAAGCCCTAGTCAATGGTCAATGTAACAAAGCCCATTGTACTATCAACTGAAACCTGCTCCCTGCCGAAACCAATATGTACAGGGGCTGCTAATGCTTCAGTTACAGGAGTAACTGAACCGGCTACATCCCTAGATGGCATAATTGCACTTTCATCAGCGGCGGAATTTGTTTGATTATCATATAAAGCTACACCTGGCCCACCTGAATGAACCCAGCCAAAATATGCTATGGTCATGGCATAAAGAGCTACTCCTATAGGCGCACCTGTTGGGGTAACCGGGAAATCAACTACTCCATCATAAGCATTTTTCCTGACGCTTACTTGTGAGGTAGTTGTTAAAGCAATTTTCAAAGGTTCATAAATAGTAAAATCACATGATCCTGTAGTTGATGTTTGTACTTCGTGTCTTCTAATTCTTCTCCATTGTCCAATTCCAGGTGTAGTCTCAACAACTAACTCACCTTCCTCGAATTGGTTTGCTGTTACTGCTGTTCCGCCTAAGGTTACTGATACAACTTTATCACCTATTGCAGCTGCCGTATCAACGGCCATTGACCTATAATTGGTATCTTCTGCAGCTTCCTGAAGTAAATGACCAGTAACCAAAGCTACCGCCCCAGCCTGAATATAGCGGTATCTAGCACCATATTTATCTACACCTAACGTACCTAGCTGGTGTTGTCTTACGCTTGACTCGTCATATAATGCCTGTGCTGTTATGTTAATCATATTTTTATATTCCTGTTACCCCCGTTAGCTTCCCCTGTCTTCTTGGCTGGTTAGTAACTAAGTTTCCAAAAAGATAGATATGTCCGACATCTCCATAACTATTGATTGGTTTCATCATTCCCGACCAGTTAAGACCGGAATATTTTGATGGTACATCGGTGTAGTTTCCGTCAATGTTTGATCCAAAGTCAGGGGATGTCATCTCCGGATCATTAATCCCATACCACATTAGATAATTTTCATTGATATAAAAAACCGTTTGAGCTGTGGCTTTTTCATCAGCTACCCATGGAATGCCTTTATAAATAAGGGAGGTAAATCCTGCTGCGCCTTTTAGCTCACCTGCAGGGATAGCACCTTTGGATGACCTGGTTACAACCGGCATACCATTTGTCTGGTAATTTGCCTGTACTGTCGGGGATAACAAAGACTCAAATAAATTCCAGACTGTTTCATCCGAAATTGCCAAGCTTGGTTTTTGGGAAGTTGCTGAGCCTGCTGCCACATCAGTATATAATGTTGCCAGTTTGGTCAGAGTCATTGTTCCGCCTGAAGCATTAACAGCTCCGTTTAATGAAGAGTAAGTGGTTCTTGATAAATTACCTACATTTGTTGCAGTCGTACCATCATCAGCCAAGTTACCCAATCCATTGAAATCTTTTGAGGCGTTACCTGTCCCATCAGAGTAAAACATATCCCCAACATCATCCAGACCATCTTGAGCTGAAGATTCCATCTCGGTTTTAACCAGATTGACAACTTGTGCTTCTGTCCCGTTTACTAATCTATCTAAACCTGGAACTGCTACTGGAATTTCATAAGCCCTTAAGTCATAGGACATTGTTTGTCTTGTTTCAACAGCATCAACTCCATGGTTATCCATACCGGAGAATGATCCGCCTTGAGTATTTTTGGCAATCTTAACAGGGAATTTTAAAGTTTCACCAATCCACTTTTTACCATTCGAAACAAATCTGAAGGTTGCTAGGTTCTCGGAAAGGAACTGGTCAAAAACCTTGGGAACTATGCGATCCTGAGTAATTGATATTGTTCTTTGTGTAAATGCTGCCATTTTAGTCTTTAAAAAAGACCCCATCTCCGAAGAGATCGAGTCTTAAAGACTTCTGGTTTCTTATTATGTTAATTGTAAATTATTAAAACATACCTTGTCAAGTATTATCTAATAATCTTCATCAACACTATTATTATGATCCATATTTTTATTGTTGTCAATACTCTTACTCATGGCGAGCTTTGTTAATGCCTTGGCTAAATTAGCAACACAATCATTCATTGATCCATTTTCTTTATCAAAATATTCTTTTCTAGCAGCTCTTACTAATTCATCAACAATTTCCCAATTCTTCCATTTAGTATCTTCCATTGGCGGTTGCTGGTTTTTAAGGGCTAATTTAACAACCGGATTATCAGTACCTAGTTTTGAAAGCCTGCTCTGCATAGCCTTTCTTTTTTTCTCCATTTCTTTGTGCATTGGTTCCATTGGTGTTGTTGCGTGTATCATGATTTTGTTGCCCTTAAAGCCATTGCTATATGCTTTTTGTTGGATTTTCCTTCAACTCCTGTAATTTTACCTTTATTCTTACTTGCATAAAATACCTGTTTGCCTTTATCGGCTCCATATTCTTTTGCCATAGCAGCCATAATCTTACGACCCTTTGAAGTTAATGGCATTATTGTTGCCCTCCAAACAATCCCTTAACCCTAGACATAATATTACTCATTATACCACCTTCTACTGGTGGTGTTTCCATCATTTCTCCTGTTGGCATTTCTTCACCTGTTGGTGGTTCCTCTGTTGGAGTAGCAGGTTGTTCTCCTTCTCCTATCCCTGTTTGTGCTTTCGCCATAACCTGCTTAGCAAACTCAATAACATTTTGTTTAATAGTAGGATCTTGTATTTGTTGGAAACCAGGCGATGACATAAATTTATCTATAGTAGCAATGTATTCTTTAGATGGTGCATCCGGTACTGGAGGTGTTTGTCCTGAAAGCAAGGCTTGTATATCACCCATAGCCTGTGAATCAACTACTGATCCATCATCACCTAAAATCTCTGATAAATACTTATCCATAAAGAAACGGTAATAAACTAAGCGCTTTGCCCATTCTTTCGGATTAGGCTTATCCAAACCCTCCGCTATAGATAACGGATCGAGAATTGCGATTGCCTGTATAGTTTCATTCTTCATTGCAAACTTATCCTTAGGTAGTGCTGATCCTGCCTTGACCCTAACCTGTATCCCATCCTCTATTTTATCGGATGACCATTTAATAAAGCGTGTCTTGCCCTCTGATGGAGTAAATCTGATTAAATCCTCTTCATCCATGTAAACCTTCATCAACTGCACTATTGCCTTGAATAGTTTATCTGCCGCATCCTCCAGGGCATCGGTTATAGTCTGTAACCTTCCCATATTAGCCCGCTGTGACATTACTTCCTGACCCAATGTCTCTATCCCTGAATTCTCCCCCCTAACCGGGGCATTAGCTCCATAAATATTGTCAATCTCGCCTCTGGCATCGACCTTATCATTGTAAACATAAGCCTGCAAAGCATTATATGGAAGCCTAGTGGCAGCAGCCCTGACATCACCGGCAACCATCACTTTCTCGGATGGATCACCGATAATCTTTTTAGCATCTTCCTGTGAGATCATGTTGGAGTTTAGGACAAGACCCGATGAGGCCTGATCCGCATTTTCCACAATCTGCCTGCCTCGTTTCTCTAAAATATCCTGTTGCGGGTGGGCTTGCTCTGCTAAAGAGGTATCATCAATAACATACTTGCCTAAATTAGTATGGTTAATAACAATGTAGGGCTTTTTAGGTAAATCAAAGAAGTTTAAATACCTATATTTACCATCCGGCATTTGCTGGTACTCATCATAGTTATAATTTGGGTTTTTATTCTTACCCAATAAGATACTGTCAAGTTTCCATGCCACGCCTTCCTGTGGCTCACCATCTTTATCATAATAGGTAAAGTACACCTCAACATAACCTTCTTTTTGTGCTAGTTGGCTTTTGGTTCCCTGTTTTATGCCCCAATGCTTAAATAATTCTTCTTTTTTCTCTCGAAACTTAAAAACTAACTCTTCCCTTGTCGCTTCCATGTACTCGGCAATAACAGGAATATTATCCGGATCAGATGCACCCTCGGAAAATACCACCTTGGCCGGGCGTATTACCTCAACAACTACCCCGCCTTTTCTAGTACCATCCGGGGTTTTCCTGCCGATATTAGGATCAAAACGGTATTTTAAGATGGCGTTTCTATATCCTATCAATAAATGCCTTGCACACATGGCAAAGCGGGCTTTAAGGTATAAATCCTCAACTTTGGCAAGCAGTACATTTTCCAGATCCCTTGCCAACTCCCTTGACTCATCGGTATCCTCTGCCTCGGTTACAATAGGCTGGGCAAACTGTGAGTTAATAAGCGGTACTAAAATCTCAACAGCAGTTAAGATGCGGTTATTCTTATATGGGACTTGGTGGTCGTATAAATCCTTCTCGTCAAAAGTCTCGCCTACATAATACTTTTCTGCATTTTCCCTAACCTTATCTATTTCAAGCTCTTTATTCCAATAAGCCTCTGCCTGCTCTACAGTCTTTCTGATAAGGCGTAGTACGTCCTCATCGGATAAATCAACAGATAAAGGCTCATCATCTATTCCCTCACTAATCGGACCTTCTTTTCTTTCGTCTGCTATAACATTACTTGAGGCATTGGGACCCATATACTATATTATATATCATTATTAACTGATCCGATACATAATTTTATCATTGTGGCACATCACATCATAAGGTCTTACCACTTCCCGCGTCTCTCCAATAATGATAACTTTTAACTCCGTGTAATACTGAAAGATTATTTTTCCACATTTAGTACACCTGAAATCCTTAAGTTCTTCCGGTGAGGAATTATCTAAAAGCAAAGTTACCATTTTTATATTTCTGGGGGGTATTATTTGGATCATATCTACTTAGTACGCCAATCTTTATTCCCTTTTATTGCTCTTTCCAGCACTTCTTTAGTGTCTATTGCCGGAATTGTTTTATCGGGACTAACATAAACTCCTTCTTTAATTATACCACTCTTCTTTTTAGAGGGTGTCCTGATTACACCTCCCCAGACAAATACCTTTTCCAATGCTATCCGCCAGTAAATCTGCGCAAAGGCGTAATGATCCCGTCTGTCTTCAATAGTCCGCCAAACCGGCTTTTGTATACCTTGGGCTGATTCTTCAATAGTTCGATAAAGTTGTGTCCAGTCATATATATATTGCTCTAACTCGGTTAAGGTTAAATTAAAAACAATCTCCTGGTTTTTAAGCTCCGATACTACCATATCAATAACCTTAGTTCTATCTGAAACTACTATACCGTCTTTATCACCCTCTCCCCATTTAATAATTTGTAAATCCTTCTGCTCTTGTACAAAATAATGGGCAAATACCCGACCTGGGTATTTTTGGGCTAACTGTTTTGGTCTGGTCGGATAAGGATTGGCGTCAATAACCATAGTAGCGTTATACCTTATTAAATCAGCCTCTATATCCTCCCATGACTCCGTTTCATAAACCTTAAATATGCCATGTATATTGCCAACCACAACTGTTTTAACTACCCCATTATCAACTCCTATCACCACATGGGTTTTAGGATTGGTTGTCATAACAATGCAATCGGTGATAGTTTTTCTTGATACCGACTCATCAGCTGAAATGTAAGGCAAACCCAAACAGAAGTTGTGGAAAATAGACTTATCGCCCTTTGATTTTTTAATTATCTCTTTTGCACTAATCCAGGGAACTGCCATTTGTGTAATCCAATAACCAGATATATCCCTATTGTTAAACTTTTTGACCCATCTGCCATAGCGTCTGTCATCATCGGATATTCTCCCTTGGCATTTACTGCATATATATTGTTCTGTCTGGAAGTTAATATTATCCGGCCATTTTAAATAGAACTCATTATTACAATGGGAACATTTAATAAACCAGTGTTTTTGATCCGAGTGTTGCCATGTTTCATCTACACCATAACCCGGGATTGAGGGGTTAGACCATTGCCAGATAAAACCAAGATCAGGCCTTTCACGTTTTGCGTCATCCAATCTTGTCTGATAAGTAGAAAGGACAGTTTGGTTTGACCTATCCCGCTCATCATTTATCAAAACATGAGCGGAGATTGAGATAGCAGCCAACTCCTCCCATGATCCTCTGAAATAGATAAACCTATCACCCACTGCTTTCAATGCAATTGAGTCAGTCTTACCCATCCAATCTTGGTAAATAGGATTTTGTATAATGATTGAATCAACCTTGGGGGATACGAAGTCTTTAACAATACTTTTAGAAGGAAGCGTATAGATAATATTTGCCTTCTTAAATTTAGCCAACCATAATGATTTGTTAATACCTAATACTGACCAGCCTATTTGGGATGGTTTCATTACTACCTGTTGTGGAGATAGATCTGCATAAGGATCAATTAGAAAATAATGATCTTTAAACTCAATGGGGGAACCATTTTCCGAAAGGATATTGTGATTTAATATAAAAGCCAGCGGATTTAATTCTTCTGCTATTTTGTCCATTCATTTTATATTTTTAGTATCATTGTAAAGTTTCATCAACTTAGATAAAGTTAAAGTACCACCAGTTACTTTCTTACCTTTAAGATTGGTATAAGTAGTTCTTGATAAATTACCTATGTCGGGAATATTTATTTTTGCACCTTGCCATAAATCTTTCTTCTTTGCCAGCATTATAAGACGATGCTTTTTAAATTCCATTTCTATATTTATTAATCTTTGTAGAAACTTTCCTATTGGTTCTATTGTTGTTTTCTTAACTTTTTTCATCTCTTAAACGCTTTCTTAACCCCTTCTGTCACTGCCTCTGCTATTATACTCTTTTGGGTATCATCTAAGGTTTGTTTAACCTCTAATGGATTCTCTTTATCACCACCTATTTGTATTTTAGTTTTATCCCCCCACTCATCCGGCCTTCTTCTTGCTAAAACCTCTAATGCCCTCTGACCGGTTGGCTCTCTTGTACTTTTGACATTCAATATATTAGTGTATCTTTTAATATAATTACTCTCCGCAAGCTCAACTGACTTCCGAAACTTTGGTTTTTTCATCCATTCATAGAATGTTACCTCACCTATCCCAACTATATTAGCTGCATCCTTCTGGGTTATTCCCTCTTCTAGTTCAGTACATATTTGTTTTATAATTTCGGGGTTATACTTTGCCATTCTTCCTCATTTCTTTTATTCCCAATACACAATTTTCTAAAGCTATTTCAACTTCATTATTTTCTATAGGTGAAAAAAAACATATTGTTTTATAAGGAATTGCAAGTAGTGAATTTCCAAATTTTCTAATTACAAATCCTTTATATTTTTTAAGAATCTCTCCATCTTTAGTCATTTTGTTATATCCTTTTCTAATTCCTCAAAATTTGTATTAAGTTTTAACATCCCACCTCCTGCTTGTATTCTTGTCCCCTCCTCCCATCCTTCCTCATTATTATCATGGGTAAATTTCCAGTAACGCTTGCGGCACACATCTACATACTTTGGGTCAATCTCACATCCATAAGCTATTCTCTTAGTCTGCTCACAAGCTATTAATGTACTACCACTACCCATAAATAAGTCTAACACTATGTCATCCTGTTTAGAGGAGTTAAGTAACGCCTTGGTTATTAACGCTATTGGTTTGGTCGTCGGATGATCCGACGACCTGCTTGGTTTATCTATACTCCATAAAGTAGTTTGTTTTCTATCACCATAAAAAGTATGTGTTGTATCTTTTAGCCATCCATATAGAATAAACTCGTGTTGGAAATGATAGTCACTATGTCCCATTACTAAAGTATTCTTTGCCCAAACTAGAATTTGAGCTTTAGCTTTCTCGGTTAAAAGTCTAGGGTTATAGTCAGTAGGTATTAACTTAGTTATATCTATATTTACTACATCCATTATAAATCCTTTAATTGTTTATCACTAAAATAATCCTTTGCCCTTTCAGGATAAGTTTTCAAAAAGTCTACGTTAGGCTTCTGGTCTTTCCCAGGTGCATAAGGTTGCAAAATATCCGCAGCGAAATCATCCCTTTGTTGCTGTATCCGGTGGATCTTATGAAGGTTATAAAATGCCGGCCGTTCTATCTTACTTATTTTATCATCAGCTTCCTGATGAACCTCGCAGGGAAGCACACCCAACACAGAATCTATTAGAGCTTTATTTTTACAATTAGTTCGTGGACATTGCATTATCTTGGTATCCTTTTTAATCTCTCATTTACATCCATCAGTTTATCAGCTTCCTTTTGTTGCTCCCTTTTTATTTCCTCAGGTTTAGGTGAGGTTATCACCCCTCCTGCCGGTTTAATCTCTTTTTTTTCTATAACAGGCTCCACTCTTTGACCCCCTTGCAATCCACCAATCTGCACACCTTCCAAAGTATGATAACTAATCTCATCACCAAATCTAACCTCAATCACATTTATAACCCGGGCTTTAATCATTTTTTAATTGCTGTTGTGGCGCATCTACTTCGATTAAACAATCAGTAGTAAGAATTGATGTAGCGACTCCTAACCCATTTTCAAGACATAACCTAATAACTCTGGTCGGATCAAGTACACCCTCTTTAATCAAATCTACCAGCTTACCGGAGTTACATTCGTAACCTTTTGTTAAAGTAGCATCATGTTTAATATCGTAAATTAACATATCTATTCCCGAAGGAAAAAAGCCAAACAATCTGCTATTGGATTCCCCGCTATTTAGCATCACTTTTCTGGCCGGCTGCTGTAAAACTTCCCTCAATAATCTTGCCCCATTACTATTGCCTTGAATTGCTTTAATTAGATGGATGAAGGTTACCCCAGATCCAGGGACTACCCCCTCTTTTAGAGCCGCCTGAGCCGCTCCTACTGCATCTTTTGCCCTTTCCAGCTTCTCTCGACCTTCAACATCAGTCTTAGCCCCTACTTTTACTACAGATACTCCACCTGTCAACTTGGCAATTCTTTCTTCTAGCCTTTCCTTATCCGCTAAATTATCCGCTTTACCTTTTAATGTTTTAAGTTTCTCAATTTCCTTTTTAATTTCCTTTTTATCTCCAT
>ERZ1292632.275-Hain-H43-01um-R2-275-length-53616-cov-5_pt2 | contig 28063 bp, 26 predicted proteins | sample MGYA00564407_ERZ1292632 | MGnify/ENA primary metagenome ERZ1292632 (study PRJEB36523, sample SAMEA6512637) | groundwater metagenome | collected 2019-01-08 | study: AquaDiva: Metagenomics assemblies of 32 groundwater samples | reverse complement strand
CCATATTACTTTTTGCTTATTTTTTCTCTCCCGCCCATGTAGGGGCGTAGCGCTTCGGGGACGACAATCGAGCCGTCTTCCTGCTGATTGTTCTCGATGATACTGATGAGTATGCGCGGAGTCGCGAGCGCGGTGTTGTTGAGCGAGTGCGCGTATTGTAAGGCTCCATCATTGTCGCGGTAGCGGACATTAAGCCGCCGCGTTTGAAAATCGTGAAAGTAAGACGACGAGTGCGTCTCGCGGTATCGCCCTTCAGAAGGAACCCAGCATTCGATGTCGTATTTTTTTACCTGTCCCAATCCTAAATCGCCGCCGCAGTTAATCACCACATGATACGGGAGCCCGAGCGCTTGCAGCAATTCTTCAGCATTGCGAGTCAACTCTTCGTGGAGCTGTACCGAAGTTTCGTGCGACGCCTCGCAGAGCACCACTTGTTCAAATTTAAAAAATTCGTGCACGCGCATGAGGCCTTTCGTATCTTTGCCATGGCTCCCCGCCTCGCGCCTAAAACACGGAGAGAATGAGAGGAACTTGAGCGGCAGTTGCTCTTTGGGTATAACGTCGTTCATGTAGTAGGCCATCGTCGCCACCTCGCCGGTTCCCGCCAAAAAATCGCTGTCTTGCGTTTTGTACAAATCATCTTCACCTTGCGGCAGATACCCCGTGCCTAAAAATGCCACGCGCTTCACGAGCGAGGGCACGAGCATTGGTACAAATCCGCCCCTGTTCACAAAATGATCCATTACAAAGTTCCATACCGCATAGGTTAAGAGTGCTCCATCACCCCGCAAAAAATAGCCACGGAAGCCCGCGGTCTTGGTGCCGCGCTCAAAATCGGCCATGCCGAGACGCTCCATAAGTTCGATATGGCTCTTCGGTGTAAACGAAAATTGCGGGATAGCACCCCAGGTGCGAACTTCCTGATTTTGCGCGTCCCCATCGCCCTCGGGCACCGACGGGTCGGGGATGTTGGGCACCTGGACCATCAAGAGCTGCCATTGTTTTTCGGCATCTTCCAGCTCTTTTTCTTTTGTCTGCAGAGTTTCTTTAAGCGAGCGCATCTCGCCTATGAGCCGCTGCTTCTCGGCCTCGTCTGCCTTGACCACCTGGTCGGATACTTCGTTTTGCTTGGCACGCATGGTCTCCACCTCATGCAACAGTGCGCGACGTTTTTCATCTACGACAAGAAGTTGATCAAGATCAACCTCGATGTGTTTCTTTTTGGCACCGGCCTTTACCAGGTCGATGTTCTCTCGGATGAATTTGATATCCAGCATAGATTAAGGTATAGAGTAAATCCTACAATGCCCTACCCCATGCGGCAAATGCAGCATAAGGACTTTCCCGCGCTGCTTAAAGAAATTCCCGACGCACCGAAGCGTCTTTTTGTGCGCGGGACAATGCCGCCGCCGGAATATACGATGCTCTGCGTCGTGGGGTCGCGGCGCACGAGTCTCTACGGCCGCCGCATGTGCGCCTCACTGATAGCCGGACTCGCCAAATATCCGGTGGCGATCGTCTCGGGCCTTGCACTCGGTATCGACGGAGAGGCGCACAAGGCGGCACTTGATGTGGGCTTGCCGACCGTTGCCTGCCTCCCCTCTTCGTGCGATGAGGAAAGCATATATCCGGTCGCCAACCGGCCGCTTGCGCAGCGCATCCTCGCGCGCGGCGGCGCGCTCCTTTCAGAAAACAAGCCGCCGTGGAAGGCGGCCATATACAACTTTCCCGAGCGCAACCGCATCATGGCAGGCATGTCAAAAGCTACACTCATAATAGAAGCGGGAGAAAAGTCAGGAACGCTCATTACCGCGCGGCTTGCGCTCGACTACAACCGCGAACTCCTTGCGATCCCCCACGAACTGGGCCGCGAAACGGGCGCGGGCGTAAACCGGCTTATCCGCGAGGGAGCGACCTTGGTGCGCAACGCCGACGATATTTTGCAGGTGCTTGGCCTTAAACCTCTCGAGAACCCTTCACAAGCGCCGCTACCCACCGACCTAACGGAGAGCGAACTAAAGGTACTCCACGCGCTCTCGGAAAGCTTGGTGCGCGACGAGTTGATCGAGCGATCAGAGCTCAGCGCGCAAGAAACAAATATCGCCCTCTCCTCGCTCCTCATCCGCGGGCTCATCGTGGAGCGTCTTGGCAAAATTGAGCGGCTCTAAATTTTTACCTAAATAAGTTGTATAATACCTGCATGAAGCAAGTCTATTCTTGGGTCGCGCTGCTTCAGCGAAGACCATATTTTGCCATGGGGGTGGTACTTGCTGTTGTGCTCATAGGCTGGTTCGCGTTTGGCCGCAACGGCAACGGCAACATCGAAACCTTGGTGGTACAACCGGCCCCTTTTGTCTCAACGGTTTCGGTATCCGGCAACGTCATCGCCGCTCAAGAGGTTGATTTAGGGTTTGCGCAAAGCGGCAGAGTAACCGGCGTATATGCAAACGTTGGCAACAATGTTACGCAAGGAACACTGCTTGCCCAGATCGAAAATGGAGATCTGCGCGCCTCGCTTGAAAGCGCGCGCGCCAAACTTGCCGCCGCGCTGGAAGGTACGCGACCCGAAGAAGTCCGCGTTGCCGAAACCGCGGTCGCTAATGATACAGCCGCCCTCTTCGACGCTGTTACAGATGCATACCGGACTGCCGATGATGCGGTCCGTACCAAAACGGCCGAACTTTTTAACGACCCGCGTACCAACCCGACACTTACGTTCATTACCGAAAGCACCAGAGGCAAACGAGATGCCGAGAGCGGCCGCCTCACGCTCGAAGACACTCTGCAGGATTGGGAAAGAGAGCTCACAACAATGACCATTAATGCAGATCTTCCCGATGCTGCATTGCGCGCGCAGAATGTCCTCGCCGGTGTCTCTGCGTTTCTCGCCGCGGTAAGCATGGCACTCAACAGCGCCGACACAGATACTATAACCACACAAGACGACATTGACACATACATCGCCGGCATCACGACCGCGCGCGCAAATAGCGCTTCGGCACAATCGGCGCTCACCGCGGCGGCATCCGCTCTGGATGCATCTCAAAAAAATCTGGCGCTCAAGCGCGCCGGCTCAACGCAAAACGACATCGCTATTGAAAGAGCCTCGGTCAGGGCTGCCGAAGCCAACCTTGCAAAAACACTCATCACCGCGCCGTTTAGCGGCATTATTACCATCATGGACGCAAAGGTGGGGAAAATTATTTCTCCCAATACGCCGGAGATTTCGATGATGAACATCGACACCTTTCAAATCGAAAGCTACGTGCCTGAGGTAAATATCGCGTCGGTGAAGGTCAACGACCCCGCAACGATCACGCTTGATGCGTATGGCGCTGCAAGTACATTTAACGCGCACGTGATCTCTGTTGATCCGGCCGAAACCGTGCGCGACGGCGTTTCTACCTACCGCACCATATTGCAATTTGATGTTCAAGACGAACGCGTTAAAAGCGGCATGACCGCAAACGTCTACATCACGACCGATACGCGCGAGCAGGTGCTCGCGGTCCCTCGCGGTATCATCATCTTGCGCGACGGGAAAAAATTCGTGCGCGTGCAAGTAGGGAAAAACTTCGAAGATCGCGAAGTCACGACCGGTGCCGTTTCTAATTTAGGAAACATCGAGATTCTCTCGGGCCTCAACCCGAACGAGGTCGTCGTGCTCCAGAACGCGCAATGATACCGCTCAATATCCGTATCGGTTTTTTCCTCGCGCTGCGCGCGCTCCGCAGAGCGAGCCTTTGGACGACCTCACTCATCGTATTCGTGATGGTGCTTACCTTTCTTAACCTTGTGGTTATCTCAGGTATCCTCGTGGGGCTCTTGCAGGGGGCGGTCGATGCCGTGCGCACCGAATATACGAGCGATGTCATCATCTCGAGCTTGAGCGACAAAAACTATATCGAGAACAGCCCGAGCATCATTGCGATCGTACAAAGCCTGCCGGGAGTCGCGGGTATGACCGCCCGCTACAGCGAAATGGCTGAGCTGGAGGCAAACTACCAGACGCGCAGAGCGTCTGACAAACCCGACATCGCAAACGCGCAGATTATCGGCATCGACCCCCTTGAAGAAAATGCCGTGACCGGCATCGCAAACGATATTGTCGAAGGAGAATTTCTTGAGCCTGGCGACTACGACAAAATAGTGCTCGGCAATTATCTTCTCGCCCAGTACATCCCCATCGCGACGCCCGGACTTGCGACGCTCGAAAATGTCGGCATCGGCTCAAAGATCCGCATCCGCGTCGGCGATGTCACGCGTGAAGTAACGGTCAAAGGAATCCTTAAAAGCAAAGTAGATGAAATAGCGCTGCGCGCGTTCATGGTGGACGCGCAATTCAGGAGCATGATCGGCCGCAACGACGGCAACGTCGATGAAATCTCGGTCAAGATCGCTAAAGATGCCGACCCAAAATCGGTGCGCGATGCGCTGGTGCTCCGGGGCGTAGCTCAAAATGCAAAGGTTCAGACGTTTGAAGACGCACAACCGCAGGCATTCAAAGACATCATCAACACCTTTAACATGCTCGGGAGCATGTTTTCTTCCATTGGGCTTGTGGTCGCCTCGATAACCATTTTTATCGTGATCTTCGTCAACGCGCTCACGCGGCGAAAATTTATCGGCATTCTCAAAGGCATCGGCATCAATGGAAGAGCCGTGGAAATATCATACGTATTTCAATCCATTTTTTATGCGGTTATCGGCTCGGCGCTGGGGCTCGTGTTGGTATATGTGCTGCTGGTCCCCTACTTTGCCGCTCATCCCATAAACTTCCCGTTCAGCGACGGCATCCTCGTGGCGCCCCTGGGTCAGACATTCTTCCGCGTCGGTCTGCTTATTGCGGCCACGGTGATAGCGGGCTATATCCCCGCGTGGATGATCATCCGAAGAAATACGCTCGATTCGATTCTCGGAAGAAATTAGTACTTGCAGTGAGCAACATCGAACTATGATAGAAACACATAATCTCATCAAGACATTCAAAAGCGGCGACGTCCAAACACCGGTGTTGAAGGGTATCGATTTTAAAGCGCGCGATGGCGAGTGGGTCGCCATCATGGGCCGGAGTGGTGCGGGCAAGAGTACCTTCCTCTATCAGATGAGTCTGTTGGACGACCCGACGGACGGAAAAATAATTATCGACGGGCACGATACGCATACCATGAGCGCGGATGAAAAAATGCATTTTCGCCTTGTGAAGTTCGGCTTCGTCTTTCAAGATTATGCACTGCTCCCTGAGTTGACCGCGCTTGAGAATGTCGCGCTACCGCTCCTTATGCGTGGACACGCAAAAAAAGAAGTCTACCGCGTGTCGGCCCAAGCCATGAAACAAGCTGGGCTTGAACACCGGCTCGACAATCTCCCGAGCCAGCTTTCGGGCGGAGAGCAGCAACGCGTGTCGATCGTGCGTGCGGTAGCGCATAAACCAAAGATCCTTTTTGCCGACGAACCGACCGCAAACCTCGACAACGAATCGGCGAGGCGCATCATGTCTATTTTTACCGAGCTTCACAAGGCAGGCCAAACCATCATCATGGTGACGCATGAAGAGGAGTATGCAAAGCTTGCCGAGCGCATCATACACTTGGACGATGGGAAAATAGTGTAGTATAGTGCTTGGCGGTTTGTTTGTGGCGTTGCGTTTGCGTTGCGTATCAAAAGAGTATTGCGTAGAGCCCCCGGCCGTACGGCCGGGGGCTCATTTATTTTTCAGTTATACTTTGCATATTTTAGGATTTACCTGTATGAGTAGAGGAACAGTATGAAGCTCGTCATCGTCGAGTCGCCCGCGAAAGCTAAGACCATAGAAAAATATCTAAAGGATTTGGACTCCGGCGACTTTGTCGTGCGCGCATCGGTTGGCCATGTGCGCGATCTGCCCAAAAGCAACAAAAAAGCTATAGACATTCCCGCAGGGTTTGTACCGCACTACGAGGTGGTCGCCGGCAAGCAAAAAGTGATCGACGAGCTTAAGGGCATGGTCAAAAAAGCCGACGAAGTAATCCTTGCCACCGACCCCGACCGCGAAGGCGAGGCCATCGCCTGGCATATACAAGAAGAGCTTGGGCTTAAAAAGCCCGAGCGCATCGTGTTTTATGAAATTACTAAAGACGCCATTGCCGAGGCGCTCTCGCATCCGCGAAAAATCGACGACCATCTGCGCTACGCGCAGGAGGCGCGGCGCGTACTCGACCGCCTCGTCGGCTACGACCTCTCCGGACTCATATGGAAAAAGGTGCGCTACGGGCTCTCGGCGGGCCGCGTGCAATCGCCGGCACTGCGCATCATTATGGAGCGCGAGCGCGAGATCCGCGCTTTTACGCCGGAGACATATTTTGTCATTACCGCACACACCAAAACTCCAAAAAACGACGGCCTCTTGCTCACGTGCGTAGATGAGCCGCAAGCAAAAAATAGAGTCGATGAAATTATCGCTGCTGTCGAAAAAGACGGGCTATCGGTTGCCGACGTGACCGAAAGCGAGATGAAGCGCAGCCCCCGGCCGCCGTTTACCACCTCGACCCTGCAGCAGACCGCGAGCTCGCGCCTTGGCTATTCGCCGGCGCGCACCATGCAGATAGCCCAGCGCCTGTACGAAGCCGGGCATATCACCTACATGCGCACCGACTCGACGAACCTCGGCGCGGGTGCGCGCACGGCGATGCTTGCGCATATTTCAAAAAAATACGGCAATCAATACGGTGCGCCGCACACATTCAAAACACAAAGTAAAAATGCGCAGGAGGCGCATGAAGCGATCCGCCCCACCCGTATTGACCGCGAGTCGGTTGCCGGGACGCCCGAGCAGAAAAAGCTGTACGAACTCATTTGGGCGCGCGCGATAAGCTCGCAAATGGCGGACGCAAAATTGCTCAAAACTAAAATATCCGCAAAAACAAAAGACGAAGACGTGCCGGCGTTCAGCGCCAACGGCTCCCGTGTCTTGTTTGACGGCTGGCTCAAGGCCGACCCCGCGGCGCGCGGCGAGGATGTAGAGCTGCCGAAGGTTGAAAAAGGCGAAGTATTGAAAGTCGAAAAAGTTGAGGCCGAGGAAAAACAAACCACACCGCCACCGCGCTACACTGAAGCGGGGCTCATTAAAGAACTCGAAAAGCGCGGCATTGGCCGGCCTTCTACCTACGCTTCAATCATGAAAACGCTTGCCGACCGCGGCTATGTTATCAAAGAAGGCCGCTCGCTTATGCCGACCGACACCGGGGATGTGGTCTCGACATTTCTTGAAGCGAACTTTCCCACTTATATCAGCGACACCTTTACCGCCGAGATGGAGGACGAGCTCGATGATATCGCCACCGGCAAACGCGAATATGCAAAGACACTGAAAGATTTCTACACGCCGTTTCAAAAAGATGTGAAGGAGAAGGATAAGGTCGCGGGGAAAATCACCGACCTTGGGCCGACCCCAAAAGAATTTGTATGTCCGATTTGCGGAGCGTCGATGGTGTACAAACTCTCGCGCCAAGGCAAGTTCATGAGCTGCTCGCGCTTCCCCGACTGCACCGGCGCGCGCACCGAAGCGGGAGAAGTTATTTCAAACGAGCCGCAAAAACCGCTCGGCTACCACCCGGAGTCGCATGAGCCTATTTACGTATTGAACGGACGCTTCGGTCCGTTTGTGCAGCTTGGTGAATCAAAAAAAGGATCAAAAACAAAGCCGCGCCGCGCGTCTATCCCCAAAACAAAAAATCCATCGGAGATTACGATGGAGGAGGCGCTGACCTACCTTTCGCTCCCCCGCGAACTTGGGGCACATCCCGAAACCGGCGAGACCATTACGGCAAATGTGGGGCGCTTTGGCCCGTATGTGGTGCATCAAAAAGATTTTCGCTCGCTCAAAACAGACGATGTATACAAAATCGAGCTCCCGCGCGCGCTCGAAATTTTTAAAGAAGAAAAAAAGAAGCGGGGTTTCCCCCGCAAAAAGACAGAGTGATTATTTGATTAGTGTAAGCGTCTCGGTTGATTCGCCCTTGCCTTCTTTCCCATGAGAACGTCCTGTTGACCTTACGATGCGAGCCGGCGGTTCGTCAGGGTGTCTGGCATTGTATTTCCGAACATTTTCTCCATTGATTGAACAGTGCAGAGGGTCCGAACAAGGGACGTGGTGATACGTCGTTGTGATCCAGTGACCCCAACCGCAATTGCTGCAGTAGTCGTCATTCACGGCTTCTCTCCATTGAACTGTTGGCTATACGAACTATACTAAGAAGCAATGCCCGACGTCAAAGACATACTCTCTCACATGAGTTCTCCCACTCCCGCGGACCGCGAGCTTGTTGAGCACGCCTATGCGTTCGCGCAAAACGCCCACAAAGACCACAAGCGGTTCTCGGGTGAAGATTATATAGTGCACCCCTTTGCCACCGCTAAAAGCTTGGCTGAGCTTGGCATGAGCTCTAAAACAATTGCTGCAGGGCTTCTACACGACACCTTAGAGGATGTCGGGGTCAGTGCGGATGTTATAGAAAAAGAGTTTGGTAAGGAAATTCGTTTTTTGGTCGAAGGCGTTACCAAACTCGGGCGCCTCAAATATCGCGGTGCCGAGCGTCATCGCGAAAGCTTGCGCAAACTCTTGGTTGCTACCGGCCAAGACGCGCGCGTCCTTATCATCAAGCTCATGGACCGGCTGCACAATATGCACACGCTCAAATTTGTGCCTGCGCCAAAGCGCCAGCGCATCGCGCTCGAGACGATTGAGATCTATGCCGCGATAGCACACCGGCTCGGTATGGGGGTGGTGCGCCGCGAGCTGGAGGATCTTGCGTTCGAATACGCCTACCCGGAAGAGTATGCAAAAACGAAAAAACTTTTAAGCGAGCGGTCAAAAGAAACGCTCGAGCGCCTCGAAAAAATGACCCGCACACTCCGCAAAGAGCTCGCGCAAAACAGCATTACCCATTTTCAGACCGACTACCGGGTCAAAGGACTCTATAGCCTCTACCGTAAGCTGCAGCGTAAAGAAGACGATGTGGACAAGATTTACGACATTGCCGCCTTGCGCATCATTGTCGACGATAGTGCCACCTGCTACCGTGTGCTCGGCATCGTAAACAACCTTTGGCAACCGCTCCCGAACAAAATCAAAGATTATATCGCCTTTCCAAAGCCCAACGGCTACCAGAGTTTGCATACGACCGTGTTCACCGGCGACGGCGGTATCGTGGAAGTGCAGATCCGCACCGAAGCGATGCATCGCGAAGCCGAGTACGGCATCACGGCCCATGTGATCTACAAAGAAAAATCGGGTGCAAAAAACGATGAGGCTGGGCGTTCGTCGTTTGACTGGATAAAAAGCCTAATACCGCGCTTCGGGCGCGGCGGCGTCAAAGATGAAAAACAAGTAGACAGCAAGCCGCGCTACAAAGCGGCGCTCTCGGGTCCCGAGTGGCTTGGCGACTTAAGCGACGAGGATGACGATCCCGATTTTGAAACAACGCTGAAGACCGACATCTTTATGCAGCGGGTGTTCGTCTTCACGCCTCAAGGCGACGTGGTGGACTTGCCGGCAGGCGCCTCGCCCATCGACTTTGCCTATGCGATACACTCTGACATCGGCGACAGAGTATTTGCGGCTAAAGTAAACGGCAAGCTAGAACATCTCGACACGGTGCTTCACAATGGAGACATCGTCGAGATCCAGACGCGCAAGTCGGCCCGGCCAAAACAAAAATGGCTTGATTTTGCCAAGACCACCCTCGCCCGCCGCCACATCCGCGCGAGCTTAGACAAAGAAAAGAAGGGTTAATCGGCTAAATGAGCGTGGTCGTTCCACACGACCACACGCCAATGTCCTAATTGATTATTAGTATCATGCTGAAAAATGGTGAGACCTGTATTTGCCGTTTTGAATCCTCGAAAAATTTTTTTGGATTCATGGCCTGAAATATTTTTGCCAAACAATAATGTTGCGAGAAGCGCTCTTACAAATACACTGTGAGTAACGACTGCAATGTGTTCTTCTGTTCTTTCTTCCAAATAGAAAAGTGCTTTTTGTGCCCGAACATTCAAATCTGCATATGTGTCTTCATTAGAAAATCTGTATCCTTCGTCTCCATACCGAATGTTAACAAGATCTTCGATACGATTATACTCGGGATCCGTGTTTGTAAGACCAAACTGTTCCTGGGGATTAATTCGCTCACAAAATAAGTCGGACGTTTCAACTCTTATGTTTTTAACATCTGAAATATACTGTGCGGTTTGAAGAGCGCGAAGCATGGTACTGGAGACTATTGCTTCAACTGGCAGCTTTGATATCCGCTCGGCGATAAATTTTGCCTGTTCTACTCCTCGAGGAGTTAAGGGCGCTTCAGCACCAATAACAATTCCACCAGCGTTAGACTGACTTTCCCCATGCCTCACAAGGTAAACCTGCTTCATATTGAGAAATTGGTGGGATCGAAGGTGTTTTCGTCTTTTTGCTTTTCTTCTTTGCTGCGATCGTCGAGACTTTCGACATTTTGCACAGCCGGAACTTGCTGAGGAAAATGGTCTGGTTGAGGCGGAGCCGACCCGAGGACCTTTTCTGAAGCAAGTTCCGGCGAAGCACTTGTTTTGCCGACAGCAACGCCGTGCAAACGGTTAAAAATCGTGCGTAAATCCTCCTCGCCAAAAAAGTCGATAGTGAGCTTGCCGCCGTTTTCCTTCGTCTCTATCGCAACACGCGTGCCGAGAACCTCGCCAAGTTCGCGCTCCATCTCCAACACCTCGGGCGAATACAGATGCTCTTTTTTGCGTACGCGGTCAAAGGCGATGCGCCGCGCGATGCTTTCGGTGTCGCGCACCGTGAGTTTTTTAAGCAAAATTTCGCGGTAGAGCGTGTCCTGTTCCTGCGGCCGGTCGGCGAGCATGAGGAGCGGCCTTGTGTGCCCTTCGGCAATTTTCCCCTCCGCAAGCGCGGTCTTGATGGCGTCCGGCAGCATCAACAGCCGTATCGTGTTAGACACGTACTCGCGGCTGCGGCCTATTTTCTCGGCAACCTCGCCATGTTTAAATCCAAAATCTTTCACCAACTGTGCAAACGCCCGCGCGCGGTCGATGGGGTTCAGGTCCTCGCGCTGCAGGTTTTCAATAATCGCGAGCTCGAGCTTGGTTTTGTCGTCGTCAAACTCGGCGCGGATCAAAACCGGCACCTCGCGCACACCCGCAAGCTTTGCAGCGCGGAGCCGCCGCTCCCCCGCAATAAGCTCATACTCGGCTGCTAGCCCGCCGTCTTGCTTTTGCACCTCTTTACGCGTAACGGTCAGCGGCTGGATGACGCCGTACTGGCGGATAGACTTGGCGAGCTCTTGGAGCTTGCTTTCGTCAAACTCTTTGCGAGGCTGAAACGGGTTGGCCTTGATTTTGTCGACTTCGACCCAAAAAATTGCGTTATTGTAAAACTGCGACATCGGCTTATTTTATCAGATTTTTGTGCCGGAGGTGGGACTTGAACCCACATCCCTTGCGAGACACGATTTTGAGTCGTGCGCGTATACCATTCCGCCACTCCGGCAATGTGTACAAAATACCATTCTTGTACGGTTCTTTCCAGTGTGGTACGGTAGCGCAAGTTTAACAGCCGACAGCGGGAGAAACCCAATGGCAAAGTTCTTTGAGATGCTCGAGAGGCGCTGGCAGGATGGCGCACGGGTATGTGTCGGGTTGGACTCGGATCGAAGTAAAATTCCTGACTTTCTTCTGTACACGCAGGGGGCATACCCCGACGTGCGGAAATTCAACCGAACGATCATCGAGGCGACGGCTGATATAGCGCTCTGCTATAAGCCGAATATCGCTTTTTACTCCGGTGCTTTTCATAAAGAGGCACAGGAGGTTTTGGCTCACACGATCGATGACATCCGCGATATCGCGCCGGACGTGCCCGTCATTCTTGACGCGAAGCGTGCCGACATCGGTAATACCAACGGCGGTTATGTCGACGAAGCATTCCTAAACTTCGAGGCCGACGCGGTGACGGTTAATCCCTACTTCGGCATGGAGGCGATGAAGCCCTTCTTGGACCAAAATGACAAGGGCATCATCGTGCTGTGCAAGACGAGTAATCCGGGTTCTGCCGAATTTCAAGATGCCATCTTGGTTGCGGCAGATCCACCTAACCGCTCAATGCCCATGTACAAATTCGTCGCCGAGCGCGTGTCCAAGTATTGGAATTACAACGGCAACTGTGCACTCGTTGTCGGAGCTACTTACCCCGAGCAACTTGGCGAGGTCAGGCAAATCGTCGGCAACATGTGGCTTCTGGTGCCGGGCATCGGCACACAAGGCGGCGACGTGGAGAAGGTGGTGCGGAACGGCCTCAACAGCAGGGGCAACGGGCTCATCATCAACTCCAGTAGTGGCATTATCTTCGCCTCCAAGGGGGTGGACTACGCCGAAGCTGCCCGACAGAAGATGCTCGAGCTCACAGAACAGATTAATTCGGCTATCTCGAAAAGGCGAGCCTTCTGATACGAAATGCCCGCCCCCTCTTGGGGCGGGCTTTCTTTTTTGTGCCCCCAATGGTATTTTGCGTGGCGGAACTGAACAAGGGAATAAGGAGCGCACGATGTCATCTTCAATGGACCACTTAGTTCTACAAGGATACTGGATCAATGAAATGCGCAAGCATAATGCCTATTGGTTTCATGACGGCAACCCGGCACGACCCTATGCACTACTCACGGGCGGCAAGATAAGCAACTTCTACGCCGACTGCACGCCCGTGGTTTCAAGACCGTCGCTGTGCTCTAAGGCGGTGAGGGACATTATTGAGCTTGCACCTATTGAACTCGGCACGACACGGCATCGACTGATTGGTTTTTGCGGCTCAGCCTACGGTGCCATCACGCTCGCCTACGAACTCACGCGGAATGTCGTGCTACCGCAGGCGTGGTACACCGCCAAAGGCAGCGAGCGTGGCGAAATGGTCTTGGATCGCTTCAACTTTGATCTGGAACATGACCTCGTGGCCTTGGCTGAAGACGTCATCACCGAGTTCACCACGAGCCGCGGCACCATCCGTGCGATCGAGAAGAAAATCGCAGAAAGCGGCATAGGCGGCATCCTGCCGTACGTCTTCTGTATCGTGAACCGCAGTGGTCAACGGGAGATCGACGACTACCAGATTATTGCGCTCGTCAATGAAGATCGCGCAAAAACATGGGTACCGGGTCACAACCCGTTCACTCCTGACGGCAAGGAGCTCGTAGAACCTGTCCGCCCAAAACAAAATTGGAGTCTGCTCACCCGAGCATATTCCTGAGCCACGAGCTTGGCTCACGCCCGCCCCCAACCCGGGGCGGGCTTTCTTTTTGTCCACACAGCTGCTATATTTTAATTTTAGTTGCTCTATCGCGATCCACCCATCCAAAAGGAGTTGCCATGGGAACCATCACGGGACTCAATGCCGCGCAAGAAGACCTGCTCCAACGACTGCGAAAAAAATTTACCGTGACCAAGAAAGAGGTCCGCGTGAATTTTTTCGCACGAGGCGCCGACAACGACGAAGTGCTGCGCATGCACGACCTCCTGCCGCTCATCGCCCGGGAGCTGCATGCCCAGCTGCGGCGGGATGGCTTGCAATTCGACGTACTGACGTGCCTCTCATGCACCGGCCATCTCTTCGCCCAAGCACTGCAAACTGAGATAGCCAAGCGCGACCAGTATCTGGTGCCCAACAAATCCTTCGAGCAGGCGGCGGCCCGGATATGGCCGAAAAAACTGCCGCGCGAAAAGGCGCTGGTCGTCGACCTTTCCGATGACTGGAGCGAATGCGACCGGCAGAAGATCAAGCGGCTCGAGTCCGCCGGTTATGACCTCTCGTTCCTCGTGCTGCTGCAGGACGAACAGCTCGATCATGACGAAAAAGTCTGCAGCCTCTTCACAAGAGAGACAGTCGCCCGCTACTTCGATGTCGAACTCAAACGGAGCGAGGCCGAGGTCCTCGAAGCGCTCCGGTAGCCACCGTGTCCAGTGCGCAGACCTCCGGCTTTCCTTTATGGGAGCCGGAGGTTATTCTGTCCCAATGCTCAAGCCCCCTTCGACATACTCAGGGCAAGCAAAAGTCATAGCGATCGTCGGCCCAACCTCATCGGGCAAAAGCTCGCTCGGCGTGCTGCTTGCCAAAAAATTCAATGGCGAGATTATTTCTGCCGATTCGCGGCAGGTGTATCGCGGCCTCAACATCGGCACCGGCAAGATATCTAAAAAAGAGATGCGAGGGATTCCCCACTACCTGCTTGATGTTGTTTCGCCAAAAAAACAATTCAACGCCGACGATTTCGTACGTCTCGCCCGAAACGCTTGTTCTAGCATTTTGCAAAAAGCTAGAATGCCCATCGTGGTAGGCGGGACGGGGTTTTATGTGGATGCGCTGCTGGGGCGGATCACACTCCCCAATGTGCCGCCTAACGCAGCGCTACGTGCGCAACTTGAGAAAAAATCTGCCGCGCAACTTTTTGCCATGCTCAAAAACCTCGACCCGCGCCGGGTCAAAACCGTCGAGCCAAAACACAAACGCCGTTTAATCCGCGCTATCGAGATCGCGAAAGCGTTAGGCAAAAGCCCGCCATATCGGACATCCGATGTCGAATATGACGTCCTGTGGATTGGGTTGAATCCAAAAAATTTAAAACAGAAGATTCATGCGCGCCTCTCGGCGCGCATTAAAAGCGGCATGATCGCCGAGGCCAAGCGCCTGCATGAGGCAGGCCTCTCCTACAAACGCATGGATGAGCTCGGGCTCGAGTACCGCTACCTCGCGCTCTATTTGCAAAAAAAATTAACCTACGAGCAGATGCTCGAGCAGCTCGAACGCGCTATCGGCCGCTACGCTAAACGCCAAAGCAGGTGGTTTAAACGCAACCCTGAAATCGTGTGGATCAAAAGCAAAAACGAGGCCGCGCGATTCGCAAAAAAATTCTTGTCTTAACGGCGGGCCGTCTTGACTTCGTCCAAGACGCTTTTAATGTCGCAAAAGAAAAAGCCACCCCGTTGCTGGGGTGGCAATTGACCAATCAGAGCACTATTGGGAAGTATATGCGACAGACGTAGCCACCTTTGGAGTCGAATCTCAGGGAGAGCCCCCCATTACTCCAGTGCTGGACGTTTACGTGCGCCTTACGTGATGTATTAAATACCACGTGAGCGTGGCGCACGATTCTGATGCGCTTGGAGTACTCGTAGAATAGGTAACCCATCCCGTAAGGGAAAAGCCGAATATCGGCGACTCTGCCCTGGAGGAAATCATCCTCGCGATAGCCCTCGGTTGGTTCAAACCGAGTTTCCAGCAAGACCACGCACGAGTTACCGGACTCCAAGGACTTGATGGCCTTGATTTCCTCCCAGATTTTGCAGGCGTTTATTTCCACACTGCCCCGGAGTTCTTGCATTTCCTTGGGCGAGTAGTCGTCCGGTGTCTTGGTGCCCATGAGTCGCGCCATTTCCTCTACCTGTAACTCTTCGAGCGAGTCAGGAGCAAGTTCGGTAAATGCCGTAGAGGGATACACCCGGCAGATATCGAGCCCGCCGGTGTAGCGATTGCATTGGACCAATCGCTTGTTGCCGCTGAGGTCAGGTCCTTTGAGTCCAAGACCTTTCTCGCAGCTCAAAATATTTTCCTCAGCGAGACGAGTAGACGCGGTATAAACCGCGCGAACTTTCTCGTCGAGTGCGATGGCCGGGCCGAAGATTGTAGAATCAAGACCGTGGCCAGAGTCGCCCTCAATCTTGCGGTTGTACTCTTCTTGCTGAAAGAGGAAGAAGCGGCGCTCCTTCATGAGTTTCAACACGACCGCTAAAGCGTGGTCTGCTTGAGGAGCTGAGAACGAATACATATGCATCTGGTGTTCCTTTCGGAGTACCATAGGTTGAAAAGACCAAGGGCGTCGCGGAATGCGGTGCCATTGACAACAATACAACAAAAATATGAAAACGCTAATACTACTTTTTAGAACTGCGGGCGATGTAGGAATCGGACCTACAATAACGGTTTTGGAGACCGTTGTGATACCATTTCACCAATCGCCCAGAGGCTTAGTATAGCCAAAAAATTACTTTTTAGCCTCTTTGTGCACGGTTTGAACCCGGCACCACTTGCAAAACTTCTTAAGCTCGATTTTGCGCGTTACCAGTTTTTTGTTTTTTGAGCTCCAATAGTTGATGCGCTTGCATTTGTTGCATTGGAGTTTGATGAGTCTATCTTGTGACATGTCAAAAGAATATACGCTATAAGGCTATTTTATGCAACTGTGCCCTCAGCGGACGATAAAGGTGCTGCCGTTCCAGATGGCAGCCGTAGAGCTGCGCTCATACCGCGAGCCGTTCCAAACGTATTTTACAACAAGCACAGCGCCAGCTTCGCCATCCGTCGATATAAATAGGTCGTTGAAACCGCTAGTCTTCGAATCTGCCACACCAACTATGTCTGACCCGAGTGTGCTAAGAATATTATTCCATGTATTACCCTGTTTGCGGTATACCTCGACAGCGCATCCTGCAGAACCGCACGCAATGCCAGAGAGATTTTCATAGACTATAGCGTCAGAAACTACATCTCCATTCAGGTCTTTAAACGCTATCCCAAGCGCCGGCGATGGAGACTGCGGGAATAATTTTTTGTAGTCGGCAACATCTTGCGCATAAAGCGCAAAAACGCTGCTGTATTGATTATTATTTGCAGAACTAATCTGTGCAAAATCGACTTTTGTCGCGCCTAACTTTGCAAACAATGCCGCATACAAGGCGTCACTGTCTATTGTAGGGATGGGAGCGGCGGCAACGGGGGCAGTGTCAGACTGTTCTTCACCAGAAAAACTTTGAGTAATGGTACGAGGTATAAATGAATCTGGCCAAATGAACCACAGCACAAGGCTGCCAATTGTAATAAATGCAATAATTGCGATCGAAAAAGCAATGAAGAGTGATTTATATGGCATGTATTTTTATTTTACAATCAGCCCATATGTTGAGCTAACACCCTTAGTATATTTGACGATGGAGGAAGACCAACTATAGGTTGGGCATTGATAATTAGCTATGCCGCTGCAATTGATCGTGTCTTTACTGAGTGAAAGGGCACCGCGGCCGCCATTGTAACAAGCGGCGGTCTTTTCGATATCACCGCCAGTATAATTGTAGCAAGACTTCAGCTCATTCACGCCGACCGCAATGTTGTAATCAGTATCAGTAAGCAGACGACTTTTGATTGACTCACAATCCTGAGTCCGCGCCCATCCCGTGGGATCATAATCTTTTGCTGCAGGGCACGTAACCTGCATGCACCCATAGTCTTTGGTGGGGCCTGTTAAGCTACAATTGCCGCCCGATTCGCGAGCCATCGTGGCTTGTGCTAAAGCACAGTCATCCAAACCATATTGTGCACAGGCAGCTTCAAGGCCTGATAGCCATTGTTCGGTGCCTTTCAAGCCGCCCCCACCGCCCAAATTAATACATTCGTCATAGTCGGGAATATAGGTCGAGCCTGCCGCACATGCCTGCCGCACATCCTCTGTTTGTCTGCTCACACATTGATCGTAGTCGGCTATATATTCCCAACTACCACCCCCACACCTCGAAATGTCTTGATTGGTACCGGTGTAGGTTGAGTAACAACCATATTCATCATCGCAAATGACCTCTCCGGTTACCGGTGCGCCTGTACCTGAAAAACTTCCTCCTGAAGAGCCGCTGCCATCCCCCAAACCAACTGTGTCTCCCCAGCCAGAGCCTTGATACCCGCCACCGAAGTTTGGCGCAATGGGACTTGGGTTATTGCTGACCGAGAGGCTGGGCAGCACGCTGCGCAAAACATCGTTAATGGTTTTGGTATTAGTGGGGGTAGTGCCGGGGCGCTGCTCTTGGGACACGCATTGGATACTGTTCCAGCTTTGGTACGTATCCTTCATCAACACTTTGAGCAACGTCTGCACGACAAGAAACGCCGCAAGCGCGATAAGAAAACCGACGAACGCATCGATAAAAATTTGTTTTGCTTTGTCTTTGTTGCCGGGATTTGCGCCAGATGAAAAATAGAGCGCTCCCGCCCATGCAAAAAGCAATGCCGCGAGCGGGATGGATATCCCGATCATAAAGTTGATGATGCGCTGGATGAGCGTGCCTGCGGCGCACAGGTTGCAGTCGATGCCCCTGCACGGCACAAGACCGCCTGTGCTACCGCTCCCTGGCGGTGGCAACGTGCTGCTGGTAACCGGCACCACCGGCGCGGTAATGCCGGTGGTGTCTCTGGTACCGGCGGATGCGCCGGTGTCTGGATTTGAAAGTATGTTATTTTGAGATCCTTCAATACCGCCGGCACTTGTGCCGGAGTCGCCGGTGCCCACCCCTGCATCCGTGCCCACGCGCACGGTAGCTTGACACTGTGCCGTGCCGCCTGATCCGGTGAACGTGCCCAAAAATGTGGTCGATGGGTTAAGCGGGACGACAAGATTTGTTCGGCCGGAGGGCGCGACAGAGCCAAGACCGGTAATGGTGCCGCCGGTTGCGTTGGTGCTGCTCCACGTCAAGGTGATGCTCCCGCCCGGCGACACCACCGAAGGCGTAATGCTCATCGTGCAGGTTGGCAGCGCTGCCGGTCCCGACACTAAGATTTGTTTAGTCGCGAGCACCTTCCCCCCGCCCTTGAGGCTTGCGGTGTAGGTGCCGCCCGCAGTGTAGGTATGGCTCGGGCGCCATGGTTCGCAGGAGTCCGAGCAAGTGGCGGTACTGCCGTCGCCAAACTCGAGCACCGTCCCGCCCGAGGCGTTGAACGAGACACTAAGCGGCGCCGCGCCGGATGCAGGCGAAGCACTAAGCGATGCCGCCGACGCAACGAGCGGTGCAAACGCAAAGAGCAACGAAAAAAGCATGAGCCGCAATGGCTTCATGCGTTTATCATAGCATCCAAATTTTCAGCATCGTTCGACAATACACATAAAAAACGGTATCGTAATAGCGTTCAGTACCATGCGTCGGTGGTAGAGTGGTCAATTACAACAGGCTGTAAACCTGTCGCCTTCGGGCTACGGAGGTTCGAATCCTCCCCGGCGCACAAACGTCAAAAAGTCTTAGCTCCAGCTAGGACTTTTTGCGTTATGTGCTGCACGGAGCAGAGTGTTTGGACACTCTGCGTGGAGGATTCGAACAGCGGAACCATAAATTTTTAGCAAAAAATTTGGTGAGCTGGTGCCCAGACAAAACTTTTTGACGAAAAAGTTTTAGTCGAGGGAGAAATGCCGAAGGCGGTCTCCCCCAGCGCACAACTTGACTTTTTACATATTTTCGTGGTAGAAAACTACCAGCAGTTTTGGTGCATAAAATCGGAAAAGGAGACAGCCGTGGCAAACCAGCGCAGCATCTGTGGACATATCGTCGAAATCGATGACCTTTCGGAGACGTCGTGGTGTCTCAAGCTGGACGAGGGTTGGACCGTAATCTTTCCCAAACAAGTATCTAACCGGAAGTTTGAGAATGGTGACACTGTCATCATCGATCTCCAGAAATGGAGCGGAGAAAAGCCTCAGGCTCACCTTTATTGCTCTCGCGATGATCGGTTAGTCACCCACTTCGTCTTTGGAGATGGATGTCAGTTGGAACCACCAGAGGGTGAGTGGGTTTTGTTTGACGGGGGCGAGATTAAGGTCGAGATCGATCATGACGAGAATTTGAAGATCGGGCACGTGAATGACCCGAATGTCGGCCTCCAGGTCTACCAACTCGAAACTGACACGCCGATGTTGGCAGCAGAGCCGAGGCTTCATTCGATGATGCAGATCGGCCAGTCGGATTTTGGTCCGCGAATTAAGTTCGTCGAAGAAGACTAGTGAATTCAGACCCACGGAGTGATCCACCTCTGTGGGTCATTCTGTTTTATAGCTCAAAATCGTTCCGATTTCGTTCCCCTCCTCCGCTCCTACTTCGCTAAAGCTACGCAGGACACAGCAAGGCCATGGACGGGCAGGCATACGGCGCACTATTGACTTTTATATATATTGGTGTAATCTAATACACGATGCTCTTTTCATTTCTCCAACCACGCCAAAGGACGCTGGAGCAATGGCATACTATTGGTGGCAACGCCAAGCTACGTGCACGGTCCACAGCGGCTACCGCATGCGGAATGAGTACGAGGTTTGTGTCGAGCTGGACGGCTCGCAACACTATACCGGCCGTAGCCGTCAGGTCTACGGCTAAAAGAGGAGGACGAAATGGCGAACCTAAGCGAAAGATATCGGCTGATGATTTACTTCGCGGTCGGTACGCTCCACCTTTACCGGAAAGACATCGTCCCCTTGGAAAGGGGTGAGGGTGTCGAAATTTTCCGAAAGAAGAACGAGGCCACCGTGAAAAGAGTATTCGATGAGGCGCTCAGCCTCTTCTGCTACGAACTGAGTTACGAACAGGTGGACCGCGCCATCTTTGCCTATTGCGCTCCGGCGCAATCGACCTCTGACACCACAGTAGCGACGCTCGCATAATTAACCGCCACCTCGGCGAAATGGAAAGCTTAGCCTTTCCGTCTCACGACAGAGGGGCGGCTTTTCATTTACTCAAAACTATTCCAATATTGCACGTTCACTTCGACAAGTTCGACAGGCTCCCTGCAAGCAAGCTCAGTGCAAGCCATACGGCGCACAACTTGACTTTTATATAAATTAGTGTAATTTAATACACGAAGCTCTTTTCATTTCTCCAACCACGCCAAAGGACGCTAAAACGATGGGATTGCAGGAAATGCAGACTACGTTGAAAAATGGGATGCGGGTGAAACTCATCGAAAACGGCAAGGAGGTCGCCGAAGGTACTATAACCAACTTCCTTCCGGGGGAATTGGAGTTCACCGACGCCGACCCGAAGTACAAGGGTTTCAAGAAGGAGTTCGCGTACAAGCGCGAATGGGGAGGCTGGAAGAAACTGCACAAGGACCCCTTTACGCGCGCCAGATGCACCAGCGAATTCGGCGCTATCTACTTCTTCAAACCTATCGAAGAGTCGACAGGCACGGCGAAACCCAAGGGGTCCAGATTCGTACGGAGAAAGAGGTAACCTTTATAGCCCTCTTTTCTCCACCGGAGAGGAACTATGACGACTGGGTTACTGTCGAAAGCCAGGAGTTTGTGTCGCGAGACGCTGCCCTGGATTTCCTCCGCGAAGCTAAGCTGCTCGATAAGCTCGAAAGTTAAAAGGCCGCTCCACTGGATTCCGTTCCGGTCGAGCGGTTTCCTGTTTTAATGCCTCAAAATAGTTTCAATCTCGTTCCCTTCGACAAGTTCGACAGGCTCACTGCAAGCAAGCTCAGTGCAAGCCATACGTCGCACAAACGTTTTTGGAAAAAGAAAAGAGCGCTCAATGGAGCGCTCTGGAGGAAAGGTCGGATATCGTTCAGTTCATGTTTCCAAATTGCTGGGAGTATCGGCGCTCCATCATTTCGCGATATTCTCGGCGATGGCGTTCCTTAGCTTCGATTTGACTCCATTCTTTGTCAGGAATCTGACGTACATGTATCGCACCCTTGCGGATAGTCACTTCACACCGAGCGGGCACCACGACCGCGTGATGGTTTGGCCCTTCTGGGTTCCAGCCCTTGCGCGGCAATTTCACCTGCAATATGGCAGAGCCTGGTTTGATGCTGACGACTGTAAAGGTACCATGCCGATTGAAGCGAACACTCTCATCGACCCCTAATCTCCAACCGAGACAGCTCGGGCCGATGAGGAGATCGAGCTTGCCCTCAATGAGCCTGAAGTTGGGGAACCTGCGTGTTTCTTTCGGCAGTTCGTCCAAACGTTCCATCTTCCCCTCCTGGGAGTTGTTGCCTGGATGGACTATACAACGCCTTCCTCTATTTTGCTACAAAAAATCCCCGTGTAGGGGATTTTTTGTTAGGAGACTTTTTCTTCGGCCAAGGCACTGGCGGTAAGCCGCACCCCCTTGCCCTTGCCGCCTTTTTTGACGTCGAACACAAATTCGTCGTTTTTAAAGTCGACCGTGACGCTCCCGCCCGAGAGCACGCCACGGCTCACCATAAGCGATGCAACCTTGGTCAAAATTTTATCCTGTATCAAGCGGCGCAAGGGGCGCGCGCCGTAGTGCGGATTGTAGCCTTGCTTTGCCAAGTAATCGTACACCGCGGGTGTCATGCTCAAGGTAATGTCTTTGGCTGCCAAGCGATCCACCACCTCTTTCACTTGGATAGACACAATATCTTTCACCGCCTCGGGCGAAAGGATGTTGAAGATGATTATTTCGTCGATGCGGTTTAAGAACTCGGGGCGGAAGTAGTCTTTAAGCGCGGTGCCTACTTTTTCTTTAGCCATCACGTAGTTTTGTGCATCGGAGGCTCCCCCAACCGCAAATCCGATCTGCTCCATCTTGTCGATATACTGCGCGCCGATGTTGGAGGTCATGATGATGATCGTGTTGCGGAAGTTCACTTTGCGCCCCTTGGCGTCGGTCAAATGCCCGTTGTCCAACACCTGCAGGAGAATGTTAAACACCTCGGGGTGCGCTTTCTCAATCTCGTCGAACAGCAACACCGCATACGGGCGGTGGCGCACCAGCTCGGTCAAGGCACCTCCCTCTTCGTGGCCTACATAGCCCGGGGGCGCCCCGATGATTTTCGACACCGAGTGCTTCTCCATATATTCAGACATGTCGACGCGGATCAGCGCTTTTTCATCGTCAAACATAAACTCCGCGAGCGCTTTGGTGAGCTCGGTTTTGCCGACACCCGTCGGCCCCAAGAAAATAAACGAAGCAATGGGGCGGTTCGGGTCTGCAATGCCTGCGCGGCTTCTTTTAACCGCATCCGAAACTTTTTGCACCGCTTCATCCTGCCCCAACACGCGCTGCCGCAACTCGGCCTCGATGCGTGAGAGCCGTTCGGCCTCTTCTTCGAGCATGCGCGAGACGGGGATACCGGTCCATTTTGAAACGACGCCCGCGATATCGCTCTCGACTATCTCCTCTTTCAATATGCGGCGCGTCGACTGGAGTTTTTTGAGCCGCTTTTGTTTTTGTTCAAGTTCTCGTTCAAGCGACGGGATCTCGCCATAGCGGATCTCGGCCGCGCGCGAGAGGTCTACCGCGGCCTCGGCCGACTCGGCCTCAATGCGCAGGCTCTCGAGCTCTTTTTTGATGCTCTTGATGTCTTGCAGCACTTGCTTTTCGTTTTTCCAACGCAATTCAAGCTCGCCGGTCTTTTCTTTAAGCTCGGCGATTTCGCGCTCTATCGCTTTGACCCGTGTTTTGGCCGCGCGGCCGCCCTCGTCGCTCTCGGCCTCTTTGCGCAAGGCCTCCTTTTCAACCTCGAGGCGCATAATTTTGCGGTGCGCGTCTTCGAGCATGGGCGGCTTGTTTTCAAGCGATATGCGCAAGCTGGACGCCGCCTCGTCTATTAAGTCGATCGCTTTGTCGGGCAAAAATCTATCCGGGATATAGCGTGCCGAGAGCGTTACCGCGGCCACGATCGAGTCGTCGGTAATATGCACGCCGTGGAAAAGCTCGTATTTTTCTTTAAGTCCGCGCAAAATCGCAACCGCATCGTCAAGCGACGGCTCAAGCACATGCACCGGCTGGAAGCGCCGCTGAAACGCCGGATCGCGTTCTATATGTTTTTGATATTCTTTGAGCGTCGTGGCGCCGACCACGTGCAGGTCGCCGCGCGCAAGCGCGGGCTTGAGCATGTTCGATGCGTCCATGGCGCCTTCGGCGGCGCCGGCGCCGATCATCGTATGAATTTCGTCGATAAAGAGCAAAATCTTTCCCTCGGAGCGTTCGATCTCTTTCATGATCGCTTTGAGCCGCTCTTCAAACTCGCCGCGATACTTGGTGCCCGCAATAAGTGCGCCAAGGTCGAGCGACACCAGGTCTTTGTCTTTAAGAGACTCCGGCACGTCCCCCATCGCGATGCGCTGCGCCAAGCCCTCGGCGATCGCCGTCTTGCCGACACCCGCCTCGCCTATCAAGATCGGATTGTTTTTCGTGCGGCGCGACAAAATTTGTATGACGCGCTTAATTTCCTCGTCGCGGCCGATCACCGGATCTAATTTATTTTCAAGCGCGGCTTTGGTGAGCGAGCGCGTATACTTTGGCAGCGCGCGGAATTTTTTCTCATGGGTGGTCGAGGCGGCCTTGGTCGAGCGCAGCTCTGAAAGCGCGCGCACCACCGCATCGCGGGTAATGCGAAAGCGCGCCAACACGTCGCGGGCGGCGCCCTGCACGTCGAGAATCGCAATAAAAAGATGCTCGGTCGACACAAATTCGTCATGCAGTTCGGTCGCTATTTTTGCCGAGCGCTCAAGCGACTGCACCAACTCGGGGGTCAAATACAATTGATATGACGGCGAGAGCACCGATCCGCCGGAGGCACCCTCAAGCGACTCGAGCGTCGTGTCGGTCAAAAGAATGAGGTCGACCTCGAGCTTGTCGAGCACGGTGGTGACCAACGACTCCTCTTGCAGCAACAGCGCCGCAAGGAGGTGCATCGGGCTTACTTGATTTTGGCCGCGTTCGACCGCGAGCTCATGCGCGCGGCGCACGGCTTCTTTTGCTTTTGTCGTGAAATGTCCAAAAGGTGGCATATATAATTGAGTGTGCTAAGGCGCGGGCACTGAATCTGCGACGCTGTAAAACTCTGCTCCAGCCGACACGGCGAGCGAATCGGCCGTTATCATCCCCACCACTTCGCCGAAGATCGTCAGTAATATCGAACCTGGTGTTGCGGAGGATACGCTGGCCTCTATGAGTTTCGGATGATCGCTGCTCGGCAACTGCGCGACGACGCCGACGCCGATATTGTCCGTGCCGGTGCCGCCAATGCGTATGACGCTCTGCCCCAATTGTAACTTACTGGCATCGCCCAACGTTGCGAGCGCGGGGGTCGAGGTGCCGATAGCCACCACGGCTATAGGCGATGTCCCCGCAACAATGCTGATGGGGGCGCGATCGCCCGAGTAAAGAATCGCTTCAAACTGGGTGGCGCCGCTCGCGGCAAGCGCGCCGCGATCGGTCAGGGCTATCCCCTTGCCCACGATGACGCCGCGCGCGAGAAGCTGCGTTGGATTGTTTACAGCCGTGATGCGGATGATCGCTTTTTGCACGCTGGCGATAGATTGCGCGGCAAGCTGGTCGTCTTTAACGATGACCGTTTTTTCGGTGGTGACGAGCGCGGAAAGGTCGGTCGGGACCACCTTTTCAACCGTGCGCTCCACGATGCGGTTTATCGTTTGGGTGACCGACTGCGGCGCCTGATCCATGAGCGACACGGTAACTATCCCCGTCGCAATCGAGGTTACAAAACTCACGAGGAGCGTGAGCAGGATTATTTGGTGTTTCGTGAGCTGCTCGAGGTCCATAGATGCGTATACTATAACACGTTTCTGTACCTTTTTGCAATTTTAGCGAGCGTTTCGGCAATGCGGCGGGCGTCCGATTTCGTAGCGTCGGGCAACAGGGTGATGCGGATCGCAGTTCCTGTTCTTCGACTACGCTCAGAATCTTCGACCTCGGCAGTAATTGCCTGGATGACGTGCGAGGGCTCCTCCTTGCCTACCTCGCAGGCCGAGCGGGTGGAAACGGCGATCCCCTCGGCATCCATGGCAATTACCGCCATCTGCGCGTCGAGCCCGGGGATTGAAATATTGAGATTGTTCGCTATCCGTGGGCTTTTAATGTCCGACCTTGGGGAGTCCGAGTTAAGGTCGGACCTTAGGTTTGGGCCGTTGAGTATCGCGTCGGGAAGTAATTTTTTTATTTCAGCATACAAATAGTCCCGTACGGCGGCGACTTTTTTTGTCCGCGCTTCAACCCCCTTTTGCGCGTCGGCAAGCGCCACCGCAAACGCGCCCGCAAGCGGAACGTTCTCTGTCCCGCCGCGCAGGCCCTGCTCTTGCTTGCCGCCCCAAAGCAAGGGTTCTATCGGCACTCCTCTTTTTATATAGAGGCACCCCACCCCTTTGGGACCCAGCACCTTTTGCGCATCGAGCGTCATCAAGTCGACCCCGAGCTTCTCTACTTGTATATCAAGCCACAGCGGCGCCTGACTTGCATCTGTATGCAGAAGCAAAGGCAAAGGCAAAACAGTAGTGGAGGGGGTTGCGAGCGCTGGCGCTAGCACTTCAGCAGATTTTTCAGCAGAAAAATCTGCGTACCCGGAAATACTGTTTTGCCGGAGCTTTCTGAATTTTCTAATCTCTTTTGCAATCCCGCGCACGGGCTCGATGGTGCCTATTTCGCTATTCACCAGTTGGATAGAAACAAATGCCGTTTGTTCGTTGATGCTCTCTGCAAGAATTTTAGGATCCACCAATCCATTGCTATCAACCGGCAGTACGGTTGTGTATACCCCATCATCCTCAAGTGCATGCAAGGGCTCAAGCACCGATTGATGCTCAATCGCACAGGTTATCGCGTTAAGCTCCCCGTGCTCCCGAAGCAGCGGCCGCAAGACACCCTGGATCGCCAAGTTGTTCGCCTCGGTGCCGCTTGCGGTAAAAATAATTTCGTCCGCATGGGCTCCTACGCTTTTAGCTACGGCGGCCCGAGCGCGCTCCAACTCTTTTTTCGCTTCAACACCTTCGCGATGCAACGCACCCGCGTTGCCATAGAGCGGCAAGAGTCGCATGATCTCTCGCATTGCATTGTTCGAGAGCGGCGTTGCCGCCGCCGCATCGGCATAAAGTCTCTCTGCACTTCGCTTCCAAAACATCGTATTAAGAGTATACTGTTTTTCATCGCTATGTCGCCTACCTCTATAGCAGCATGGTTCGACCCGGCAAACGCGCTCCTCACAAGCGCCGCGCCTATGCTCGCGCTCGCGGCGTTCCTGTTGGCGCTGTTAGCGCTGGTTGTCTTTACTTTGCTCGAACGCCGCCTTTCAGCATTGACCCATGGCAAAAACGGCACCATTGAAGAGACGCTCGCGCTCCTTACCCGCGATATGAAAGAGTTTCAGGCTTTTCGCACCGAGCTCGAAGCTTATCTAAAAATTGCCGAGATGCGCTTGCGCGGCAGCGTGCAAGGCATCGGCATCGTGCGGTTTAATCCGTTTCAAGGCGATGGCTCCGGCGGCAACCAAAGTTTTGCGATCGCGCTCCTTGATGAGTTTGGCCATGGCGTGGTATTGTCGACACTCTATGCGCGCGACCGGGTCGGCGTTTACTGCAAACCGATCGAGGGCGGCAAATCACTATTTGAAACATCCGACGAAGAGCGCCAAGCGATAGAACAGGCGCGTAAACATATCGCCGACCATAAGAAAAAATAACTATGAGACCTCCAATAGTTGCAGTCGTTGGGCACATCGACCACGGCAAATCGACACTGCTCGACTATATCCGGCACACGAGCGTGGTTGCGGGCGAAGCGGGCGGCATCACCCAGCATCTTTCGGCGTATGAGGCCGAGCACACAAATGAGACCGGCACGCACCGCATCACGTTTTTAGACACGCCGGGGCATGAAGCGTTTAGCGCCATGCGCTTGCGCGGGCTCGAGGTCGCCGACGTGGCTATTTTGGTGGTCTCTGCCGAAGAAGGCGTCAAACCGCAAACGCTTGAAGCGTTGAAATTAATTCAGGAAGTTAATATCCCCTACATCGTCGCGCTCACGAAAATAGATAAGCCCAGTGCCAATCTCGAAAAAGCAAAAATGTCTCTGCTTGAGCATCAGATTTTTTTAGAGGGTATGGGCGGCGAGGTACCCTACATCCCCGTTTCGGGCAAAACGGGCGAAGGAATCCCCGAGTTGCTCGATTTGATTTTGCTTGCGGGCGAACTCGAGGGACTCTCTGCAGATCCCGAGGCGCCGGCCGAGGGGCATGTCATTGAAGCGCATGTTGACCCGCGCCGCGGCAATACCGCGACCCTCATCGTGCAAAACGGCTCGATCAAAAGCGGCGAGTATGTCGTGTCGGGCGAAAGTTTGGCGCCCGTGCGCATTATGGAAAATTTTCTGGGCCGCAAAATCAGCGAGGCGCTTCCCGGAAGCCCCGTGCAGCTGGTCGGCTTTTCGATATTGCCCACCGTCGGAGACCCGTGGAGTGTGGTCGAGAGGAAAAAAG
>ERZ1292632.1097-Hain-H43-01um-R2-1097-length-28114-cov-5_pt1 | contig 28114 bp, 24 predicted proteins | sample MGYA00564407_ERZ1292632 | MGnify/ENA primary metagenome ERZ1292632 (study PRJEB36523, sample SAMEA6512637) | groundwater metagenome | collected 2019-01-08 | study: AquaDiva: Metagenomics assemblies of 32 groundwater samples | reverse complement strand
GAGCGTGGTAGGAACCACAATCGGTTCAATAACCATTGCCGCTGGTCCCAATAGTCCATCAAGCAACCTGGCGCCAGAAGTAGGTAACACAGGTGTCAGAATATTGCAAATGAATTTGCAGACAGGTTCTACTGAAAACGTTGAAGTAAGGCAAGTTATTGCGGTAAAAGTTGGAACAGTCAACACTACTGATATCAGTAAGGTTGAGCTGTATAACGATACTGACGGAGCATCTTTAGGCTCAGTTACCACCTTTGACGCAGAAGGAAGAGCTACTTTTGATTTGGCTTCTCCTTTGCTTATTTTAAAGGGTGAAAGCAAAAATCTATCTGTAAAGGTAGACATTGCTTCTGGCTCTGGCAAGACAATTTCTGCTAAAGCCAAGGATTCAGGCGCTTACACTGTTACAGCCGTAGGCAAGACCTATGGATTCGGTGTAGGATTTGCCTCTTCTACTTGGGACGGCACAGCTACTTCACAAACAATAGCTGCCGGCTCCTTGGTTGTAACTAAATCAGCTTCTACCCCAGCTACAGGTTTTGTGGCTCCAGGCGGAAGCAATGTTCCGATTACGACCTTTAACTTGGAAGCCAAGGGAGAAGGCGTAACTATTACTGAATTCAGCAACACTGTTATTTTGGGAACCGCTACATACGCTAATATAACTGCCTGTAAGTTAGTTGATGAAAGCGGCAATGTAGCCGCAGGTCCGGTAGATACAACTGCGGTTGGCACAGCTGATACCACTCACGATGATTACATCCGCTTTACAGACACCTTCACAGTGCCTTTGGGAGTTCACAAATATACTGTTCAATGTAAGCTTGCCAGCTCAATAACATCAGGCACAATCCAGATTGGCTTTGACGATTCTAACATTGAAGAGAATGCCAGTGGTAATGACCCTTATGTGGCTATTACTGCCAAAGGAGCTGTTTCCAACGATACCATTACAGCCACTCCACAGGACTCGGATGTTTTGGGCAATGCATTAACCTTCCAGGCAGCCGCATTGACAGTTACCAACCTGACTACTCCGGTTCTGGCCAGTATTGTTCCAGGCCAGCAAAATATCCATTTTGCCAACGTTTCGCTTGGCGCGGCATCTGCTGGAGAAAACATTAATATCACCTCAATTGTTGTTACCGATGATGTCTCAGGCGCCGGCGATCCCCAAGGAGCCGACATTCAAAACTTGAGATTATTTGACAGTTCAATCACTCAGGCGAATTGTACCGGAACAGGCAGAGCATGGGATTCAACATTAACAATGTGCCGTTTGGCTCCTATTATGCAGCCGGACAGCACTACTGTTGACACTGATGATACAACTACCTTTACCTTGAGCACGCCTTTGGTTGTTCCAAAAGCTGGTTCTTCGCTGGTAAAGGTTTACGGTGACTTCAAGTCATCAGGACCAGCCGCCAATGAAGTGCATACATTCTATGTTGCCGCAGTAACTGACATTACGGCAATCGGCGCTACCACGGGAACTACTCTGACAACCGCGATGAAGGGTTCAACTACATCAGGAACTGGACAGGCAATGACCTACGCATCCGTAGGAACATTGACCACTACCTTGGATTCAGGCAAGCCAAATTCCGCTAACATCGCAGTTGGCGACTACGGCATAACCGCTGTACCAATGACCAAGATTAAACTTTACGCCCCGACAGAAGCCGTTGATGTTGATTATGTTAATTTAACCAGAACATCGGGCGGCACGGGCGTTCCAGCTGACATTGCTAATGTCTATGTTTATGGTAGCTATACTGGTTCCGATGCTAATACTCTTCTGGCAACTGGTACGTATACAGGCAGTTCTGTTTGGAAGTTTGATTTAACCAACTTCACTGTTCCAGTCAAAGGAACCAGGTACTTGACAGTTAGAGCTGACCTTAATGGCGTATTGAACGGCGCTACCACTGCTTACAGAGACGCGTTTGACTTGGCGGCCACAGGCGATTTGGTTGCCACAGGCCAAGCATCCGGCACAACTATTAATGCTTCTGCCGTGGTTAACACCCAGCCAGATATGTATTTGTACAGGTCAGTCCCAATTCTTAGCGTTGTTACTCCTTCAAGCACTACCTTAGTTGCTTCTAATGACCAGGAAATCATTAGGATAAATGTAAAAGCAGATTCAGCCGGCGACATAGAGTTTGTTACTGGCCAATCAAATTACATCCGCTTTACTATGGGTGGCGCCGCAGTTGATAACGACACTACCAGCACAACTGAGAACTTTGTTCTAAAGAATGTTACCGATAATGAGACTTTAGACACAGTAACCACAGATGTTTCTCAACTTGTGGCTGGCACTGCCAGTTTTGGTTCTGATGGAGTTGCGTATATGGTGAAGTTTGACTTTACCGACAACGCTCTTACACTTCCAGCCGGATTAACTAAAGTTATTACAATGGAAGCAGACCTTAATGACTTTGAAGCTGGAACCGTAAGCAACTACATAAGTGCTACCATTGCTAATAGCGCTTCTGACTTTACTTGGAGCGATCTTGACACTGATGCCGTTGCCAACAATACCTTCTTTACTTGGCTGCCATTACAAGGTCTTACTCTGTCAAACTAAGAGCTGATTGAAGTTTTAGTGAGAACTTAAAAACACTCAGGCCCGGATAATGCGCTAAAGGCATTAGTCCCAGCCAAAAACACCCCCGCTTTTTAGCGGGGTTGTTTTTTTATAAAGTTTTTGCTAAAATCTATTTATAATTATTAATAACCTTGAATTACGAAATGACCTTCAACTCTTTGTATTTTGGTTTTGGCTACGACTTCGCAAAAATCTTTCGGCAGAATACTCTGTATATGCCTCAAAATTTTTGCTTCGTCTCGCCCGAAAACTAAAACAAAATAGTTCGGAAGGCATTTCGTAACTCAAGGTTAATAAAAAATTTATGATAAATTTGAGGAATAAAAAACTTATTTTAGCAATTATTATTGTCGCAGTTTTAATTGGAGCAGGAGCTTTTGAGCTTGTCAAAACAAAACCCTGGCAGTCAAAACCAGAGGGGTTTCCTTATGCGATAGATTTTTCCGAAATTCAAAATATATCAGGAGAGCAATTAGAAAGATTAAAACAGAATTATCAGACAGCCAAAGGAAAATATGAAAAAGCTCCTAATAGTTTTAGCGCTTTGATGACTTTTGCTTTTGTTTATTATCAAATAGGCGATTATGAAAACGCCCGCGACGTTTATATCAAGGTGGGAGAAAACAGCCCCAAAAACTATAATTCCTTTTGGAATCTTGGGAATACTTATATGAAATTGCAGGATTATGTTAATGCCGAAAAGGCGTATTTAAAAACTATTGAAAACGGGCCCGACCAATCAAGGCATTATTTAGCGCTCGGAGAATTGTATTGGTATATGCCGGAAAAGAAAAGCCAGATTCCTGATTTATATAAAAAAGGCCTGGAAACACTGCCAGGCAATTATGATTTATTAATTGCTTTAGCCCAATATTACAAAGACGCGGGCGACAAAACCAACGCTATAAAATACTATCAGGAGATAATAGAAAAATATCCGGATAGCAAAGAAGCGATTGAAGAAGAAATAAGAAACCTTTAGCGGAGGGTCTGTAAAAACTCATCTACCAGTTTTTTTGTTTCTGCCGAGTTGTTGATTTCAAGTATTTTTTGGGCTGTTTCTCTTGCCATTTTATAATTGCCGATAACTTTATAATTATAAGCCAAAGCCGCATAGTATTGAATATTTTTTGGGTCTGAGGCAATTAATTTTTGGTGGATTTCAATGAGTTCTTCGTATTTTTTTGTTTCAAGATAAACTTTAATCAATTGAGAGAGAGAAGAAAAGGAATCAATATTATAGCGGTAGTATTGGGCTTGCGCAAAGTCCTTTTTTGTTTCTTCTGTATTATTCAGATAGATATTGGAAAGCCCTTTGAGCCACCAGCATTCTTCCATTGTCGGGGACAAATCAATGCATTGCTGGGCTATTTCCGCCGCTTGTTTGTAATCCTTGATTAAATAATATGTTTTTATACGCTCAACAAATATCTCCTGCCTCTTGAGAGAAAGTTGGCCGGCTTTTTGGAAATAGTAGTCCGCTTTATTTTTTAATTCGTCTCTTTCTTTTTGGTCTTTAGAATTTTGGAGTAGAAAATTGGCATAAATGCCGAGAGTGAGCCAATTTCTGGTATAAGTCGGTCTTATCTCTGTATTTTTTTCAAGGACGGTTACGGCTTTTTTAACCATTTTTACGCTTTCAGAAGTCGGAGTTGTTTTAAGACATTCGTTCACGGTGTTGGCATATTTAATTCCCAGATAATGGTCTAAAAAACTGCGGCTTTCCATAATTTTTTCCATTGCCGGCAAGACCTTTTGGCAACTGCCAAGTTTTGGAGCAGAGTTTATTTCTGCGTTAATTTGCAAAGGTTTTATATTGTATGTCCAGATAAACAATACAAGCGAAACAAACAATGCAATGATTATTTGGGTTTTATATTTAATAATTTGGTTTGCGATTGTTTCTCCACTGAAGTCACGCTGATTGGCGCTGAAATTTTCAGTGGTACTTGATGAAATCAGGTATAAAGAGAAAGCGATTAGCAAAAATAGAATAAGATAACTTGAAAAGGAATCAAAGACAAAAAGATTGTTGACAAAATAGCCCAAAAAAGCGGCTTGCATGCCGTGGCAAAATAAATAATTTTCCGGCTGCTTTTTTTTAATTTTTTGCAAGCCATAGAATAGGGCGCCAAGAACTGAAATATAAATTATTACAGCCGGGATGCCAGCCGTAACCCCGATATCAAGCAAAAAATTATGGGCTTTGTCATACCAACTGCCCCAACTTTTATCAATGTAGGGTAAAGAAGGATCGTAATGTTTGTCAAAAGCAATTGAAAAATTTTCCGGACCCCAGCCCAAAATCGGTTTTTCTTTTATTGCTTCCAAAGAAATCAGCCAATTGGCGAAGCGGGGGTCAGCTAAAGCCAATTTTATGGAAAACCGAGACCAAGCGCCCAGAGCCATATTGTTATTTTCTAAAACTTGAGGCAACTTAGGATGAGTATTTATGTAATAGACCCCGCCGGCTATTGTTAAAAAAATAATAACAGCCAAAATTCGCAGGGCTATAATAATTTTTTTCCATTTGGCGGAAAATGAACTTTTAGGCCAAGCAAAAATAAAATAAACAAAGCCAATCAATAAGCCCAAAAAGGTTCCCCGACTTTGAGTAAGCAAAATAACAAAAAGGAACAGTAAAAAAGAAAATAAATAAAAAATCCTTTTTTTCCATATTTCCTCTTTTAAAAAATAAGATAAGGTTATAAAAACCAAGAGCAGGAGATAAGCAGATAATAATACAGAATTACCGATAGTTGAGCCCGGCCTACCCTCGGCTATAAAGGTTTTGCCAAGAATATTATACTGCTGGAAAACAGCAAAAATTGAGACCAAAATGCCGATGAATATGCTGAAATCCCACATTTTTTGCCAGTCCTTTTTTTGCAGAATCAAAAAGGCCAAGAGAGAAAAAATAATATAAGAGCCAAAAGTTAAAAACCCTCCTGCCCTGTGAGGGTCTCCAAAAAAGCTATAAAGAGAATCTTGGGAAAAAATAGCAGATAAAAGAAAAGTCGTGAAAAGTGCCAGTAAAAGCCAAAAATATAAAGATATTGATTTGAGTTTTAGGATAATGCCGTTTTTTTCAGAGAGCAATTGCCGGATAAAAAGAAATAAAATTATAGAAAGAATAACTCGGAAAACAATAACCTTGCCCCAGTCGGGCGGAGAAAGCCAGGCGGGTAAGTCAAAGAACGGCAGGGCATTTAAGACAGGCAAAGCCAAAATTATAAAAAAGCCGATTAAATAAACAAGATACGATTTATTTTTAGAGGTTATTTTATTATTGATTTTCATATTATTTTATGATACGAATTAAATATACAAAACACAAGGTTTTTATGAAAATCGTAATAACTTCTGGCTACTTTAACCCGGCGCATATCGGCCATATAAACCTAATCAGAGAAGCAAAAGAGCTTGGTGATTTTTTGGTTGTTATCGTGAACAATGATAAGCAGGTAAAAGTCAAGGGAAGCGTCCCTTTTATGCCAGAGCAAGAGCGAATTGAGATAATAAAGGCGCTAAGATATGCCGATGAGGTTATTCTGTCGGTTGATAATGATAGAACCGTTGCTGAAAGCTTAAAGATGATTGCCCAAAAATATCCAGGGCAATCATTATATTTTGCCAAAGGAGGAGATAGAAATTCAGATAATATTCCAGAAAGCGAAAAAAAAGTTTGTAAAGAATTTAAAATTAAAATAATCAATGGAGTGGGGGGAGACAAGGTTCAAAGCTCTTCCTGGCTATTAACTAAAGCAAATGGAAATAAAAAATGAAATTAAATATAAGAAATTTTCTTTTAGAAAATATAGGAATTAAGCAGACAATTTTAAAGAATACTTTTTGGCTGACATTAGCCGAAATAATCAGGCGCCTTTCAAGCGTGGTTCTACTGATTTACGCCGCAAGGATTCTTGGAGCCACCGGCTACGGAAGATTTACTTTTGCTCTGTCTTTTGTTTCTCTACTTATTGTATTAGCCGATTTAGGGCTTTACGAAATTGTTACCAGGGAATTTGTTAAGCATAAAGAAGCTGAAAAAGAATATCCTTCCATATTTTCCTTAAAGATATTTCTTAGCGCCGCCGCATTAATTATAATGCTTGTTGGTTCTTTTTTTATCACAAATGACCCGATTGTCCGCAAAGCCATTTGGCTCTTTTCTTTTTTTATCGCAATTACCAGTTTTTTTAGTTTGATTTGCGCTTTTTTCCGCGCCCGCCAAAAAATGGAATATGAGGCGTTAGCCATCGCCGTTCAAATGGTTTTAATAATAGCCATCGGATTTTTTGTTTTAATTTGGTTTCCATCTGTTTTAAATTTAATCGCCGGTTATTTAATTGCCAATCTGATAACCCTTTGTTTAATTGTTGTTTTATTTCATTTTTTCATTTATCCTATTAAATTTGGTTTTGACAAAGCGGTTTGGAAAAAATTTCTAAAATATTCTTGGCCGTTGGCTTTCGGGCTTACTTTTGGTTGGGTTTTAATATATATTAATTCAGCGGTAATGGGGTATTTTGGTCAGCTTGCTCAAATTGGCTGGTATAACGCTGCCTATAAAATTTTGGGAGCCATTGTTATTTCTGCTGCCATAATATCAAAAAGTTTTTATCCGGCTTTAAGCAAATTATTTAAAGAACCAAAAGAAAATTTTTTGAAAATATGGGGGTACCAAATGGGAGCAATGGGTATTATAGCGATTCCTATCTTGGTAGGGGGCTTTATTCTTGCCCCCAAAATAATTCTATTTTTTTACGGTTCCGATTACATGCCTTCCATACCGATATTCCGATTACTGCTTTTTATCTGTGTTGTTGATTTTATTTATTATCCCTACGCCACGGTGATGGCAATTTCAAATCGGCAAAACAAACTTTTTTACATTATGCTTGTTGGAGTAACATTAAATACTGTTTTGACGATATTGCTTGTCCCGAAGTACAGCTATTACGGAGCGGCGGCCGCGGCGATTTTAAGCTCTTTTATAGCGCTAATAACTGTAATAGCGCAGTCAGCTCGCGCGGTTCCCTTCTTTTCGGTTCCGGGGCTTTTGAAATTGTTTTTTTACAGCGCGGTAGCCAGCGGCCTGATGGCTGCGGTCATCAGCTATAAAGGCATTGGCGATTTTAATGTTCTTTTTATCGCCGCTTTAGGAATATTGACATATTTTTCCGCTTTATCTTTTTTTTACAGAAAACATCTAAAAACAATATTATTGGAATTAAAAACAATTAAATGAACAATCAGCCATTAGTTTCAGTAATTATCCCCACTTATAATAGGAAAAAATATGTTGTTAAAGCAATTGACAGCGTTTTAAAACAAACTTATAAAAATATAGAAATAATAGTGATTGATGATGGCTCGGCAGATGGAACAGATGAGATTATTTCCGAATTTAGCAAAAAGAATCCGGGAATAATTTCTATAAAAAATAAAACTAATTTAGGTTTTGTAAAAACTCTTAATAAGGGAATATCATCGGCAAAAGGCAAATATATTGCCCGTTTAGACGATGACGATTTTTGGCGCGATTCCCAAAAATTAGAAAAACAAGTTGAATTTTTTGAAAAGAATCCAGAATACGCGCTAATTGGCGGCGGAGTGATAAAAATAGATAAAGAAGGCAGGGAAATTGTAAGATTTTTGGTGCCAGAAACCGATGAAAATATCAGGAAAGCAATTTTAATAAGCAATGTGTTTGCGCACAGTGCGGTCATTTTTAAAAAAGATAATTGGGAGCGGGCTGGCGATTATGATGAAGAATTCGGTTTTTTTTCAGATTGGGATTTATGGTTGAAACTTGGAAAGTTTGGCAAATTTTATAATTTCCAGGAATTTTTTATTTATTATTCAGACCAAGAGCAGAATTCAGGCCGCACTACGCACGATTATGAAATACGGCGCAAGTTGACAACAAATATCAAATTAAAAAATAAATACAAGAATTATTATCCAGGATACAAAAAAGCCATATTAATTTGTTTTGCCAATTATTTTTATTCTTTTTTGCCTTTTAGAAAAAAGTTATGGCCAACGATTTTCTGGTTCAGAAAGTTAATTTTTGGGCCCTCGCCGTATAAATATTCCGAGCTTTACAATAAAAAAAATGAAAATAAAAAAATTTAAAATTTGTATTGTCGGGACAGGTTATGTAGGATTGGTTTCTGGCACTTGTTTTGCCGAAATTGGGCATAGTGTTGTTTGTGTAGATAACAATAAAAAAAAGATTGAAATGCTTCAAAGGGGCGTATCGCCAATTTATGAACCTGGTTTAGATAAGTTGATTATAAAGAACAAAAAAAGAGGAAGATTATTTTTTAGCTCAGATATTAAGGAAGCCGTTAAAAATTCAGATATTATTTTTATTGCAGTTCATACTCCGACAAAAGAGAATGGAGAAACCGACCTTCGTTACGTGGAAGATGTTTCAAAAGAAGTAGCAAAAGCAATGGATAAGTATAAGATTATAGTTAGTAAAAGCACAATGCCCGTAAAAACTGGACAAAAAATAAAAGAAATAATCAGTAAATTTTGTTGTAAAAATATTAGTTTTGATGTAGTATCAAACCCAGAGTTTTTAAGAGAAGGAACGGCTATTAAAGATTTTTTGGAACCTGACAGAATTGTAATCGGAGTAGAAAGCGAAAAAGCAGAGAGGATTATGAGAGCTCTTTATAATCCAATTAAGGCACCGATTATCTTTACAAATATTGAATCAGCTGAAATTATAAAACATACTTGTAATGCATTTTTGGCCACAAAAATTTCATTTATAAACGCAATTGCCAATATTTGTGAAAAAAATGGAGCCAACATAACAGAGGTGGCATTTGCCATGGGCCTTGATAAAAGAATAGGTAATGCTTTTTTGAATCCTGGCATAGGTTTTGGAGGGAGCTGTTTACCCAAAGACATAAGTGCCTTTATTAATATTGCTGAAAAAAGCAATTATAATTTTAGTTTGTTAAAAGAAGTTAAAAAAATCAATCAATGGCAAAGAAAAAGTTTTGTTGAAAAGCTCAAAAAAAATATTTTAGGAATAAAAAACAAAAAAATAGGAATATTAGGTCTATCTTTCAAGCCAAATACCGATGACATGAGAGAAGCTCCTTCAATTGATATTATTAATGGGCTATTAAAAAGAGGAGTGCATATCAAAGCTTTTGACCCGGCGGCAATGGGAAAAGCTAAAGAAATTTTTCAAAATAAGATTATTTATTGCTCTGACATTTATAAAACCGCTAAAGATTGCGACGCTTTGATTATCTTAACCGAGTGGGACGAGTTTAAAAATATGGATCTGGGAAAAATAAAAAAACTGCTGAAATCACCTATTATTTTTGACGGTAGGAATATTTTTAATCCCAAGAAGATGAAAAAATTAGGTTTCGATTATTCTTCTATCGGCAGAAAATGGCATGAAAAACAAAATTAAAAAAATTTTAATCACTGGTTCAAGCGGCACAATTGGCGCCCGGCTTTTTGAAAAATTATTAGAGCAAGGCTACAAAATCCGTGGTTTTGATAAAAAATTCAATAAATGGCATTCTCGCTTAAATAAGCTGACTATTATCGGAAACCTATTAAATAAAAAAGATATTAAAAAAATACCAACTGATTTTGATTTAATAATTCATTTAGCAGCTAACGCCAGGGTTTATGATTTAGTTTTGAAACCAGATTTAGCTCGAGACAATATTATTACCACCTATAATATTCTTGAATTTGCTCGTAAGAATAATATTAAAAATATTATTTTTTCAAGCAGCAGAGAAGTTTATGGTAATAGAAAAAATATAATAGCCAAAGAAAGGGACATTGATTTACAGCTCTGTGAAAGCGCTTATTCGGCTAGCAAAATTTCAGACGAAGCGCTGATATATTCTTTTTCTAAATGCTATGGGATTGATTATATTATTTGCCGTTTTTCCAATGTTTATGGCATGTATGATGAAAGCGAGAGATTTATCCCTATAATGATAAAAAATATAAAGAAGAATAAAGACATAAAAATATTTGGCAAAGATAAAATTTTAGATTTTACTTATATTGATGACTGTATTAGCGGAATAATTAAATGTGTTGAAAGATTTTTTAAAGTTAAAAATAATGTTTTTAATATTGCATCGGGGGAGGGCGTAAAACTCATTGATGCGGCTAAAATTATTAAGCAAAAAATAAATAGTAAAAGTAAAATTTTAATAGAAAAAAATCGGCAAGGAGAAGTAATAAGGTTTGTTGCCGATATTTCTAAAGCAAATAAAATGTTGGGGTACAAGCCAAAATATTCTCTTTTGAAGGGCCTGAAATTGACTATTGATTGGTACCAAAAGAGGCGCTAATATTATTAATATCTTTGTATGAATCACGAAATTATTATTAAGCCCAAAAAAGGGTTTGCAACCGTAGATTTTAAAGAGCTATGGCGCTACAGGGAGCTTCTCTATTTTTTTGCCTGGAGAGACATTAAATTACGTTACAAACAAACTGTTATTGGGATTGGTTGGGCGATTTTACAGCCATTTTTAATGATGGTGGTTTTTTCAATTATTTTTGGGAGCATTGCCAAGGTGCCTTCGGATAATATCCCTTATCCTATTTTTTCTTATGCCGGTCTTTTGTTCTGGAATATTTTTTCCAATTCTTTGAATAATGCCAGCCAAAGTTTGGTTGTAAGCTCCAATATTATTCAGAAGGTTTATCTGCCCAGAATAATTTTACCAACTGCCTCTATTATTGTTACTCTGGCCGATTTTTTCTTCGCATTTTTGGTTTTTGCGGGTATTTTAATTTATTATCAGTTTATGCCGAATTTTTTAGGATTAGTTCTTCTACTACCCCTTTTGTTTATAACTATTATAGCTTCTATGGGTTTGGGTTTATTTTTGTCGGCTTTAAATGTCAAATATCGCGATGTTCGCTACGCGCTTCCTTTTTTTATCCAACTTTTAATATTTATTACCCCGGTTATTTATCCCATAAGCATTGTTGCCGAAAAATATAGATGGATTTTAGCGTTAAATCCAATGACAGGAATTATTGAAACTTTTAAGTCGGCCCTTTTGGGGACCACAGCTATTGATTGGATAACTTTGTCAATTTCTGTAATTACAAGCTTAGTTTTTTTGCTTTTTGGCCTTTGGTATTTTTTAAAAACAGAAAAAATATTTGCTGACATAATTTAAATATGAATTTCATTATAAAAGTCGAAAATTTGTCAAAAAGATATTGGATTTCGCACCAAAAGAGGGCGCCTTATAGCACCCTGCGTGAAGATTTAATAAATGTCTTTAAAAAACCAATACATTGGCTGAACGGCCGTAGAAAAAACAAAGAACATATCTGGGCATTAAAAAATATTAACTTTTCAGTAGAGCCCGGAGAGATACTTGGGGTTATTGGACCCAATGGAGCGGGTAAATCCACTCTTTTAAAGATTTTAACTAGGATTACCCCTCCGACAGAAGGCAAAGCGGTTGTAAGGGGTCGGATAGGCAGTTTATTAGAAGTTGGTACCGGTTTTCACCCGGAGCTGACTGGAAGGGAAAATATATATCTTAATGGCGCCATTTTGGGAATGAAAAGAAAAGAAATTAATGGGAAATTTGATGAAATCGTAGAATTTTCAGGCGTGGAAAAATTTTTAGACACTCCTTTAAAACGTTATTCCAGCGGAATGAATGTAAGATTGGCATTTTCTGTGGCCGCTCATTTAGAGCCGGAGATTTTATTGATTGATGAAGTTCTGGCTGTTGGCGATGCCGCTTTCCAAAAGAAATCATTGGGTAAAATGGAAGAGGTGAGCCGCAAAGGCAAAACAGTGCTTTTTGTTTCGCATAATATGGCCAGCGTGATGAATCTTTGTCCCAGAACTATTCTTTTGGACTCGGGTAAAATAGTGATGGATGGTCCTACGTCGAATGTTATTGAACACTATATGGGCTTGAAAGAAAATAAAATTGCTCAAGTTGTATGGCAAGATCCTCTTTCAGCTCCGGGCAACGAAGAAGTACGGCTTCACAAGGTGCGCGTTTTATCAAACGAGGGGAAGCCAATTTCTGAAGCAGACATCCAAAAAGAAATTATTGTTGAATTAAGTTATTGGAATCTTAAAGAGGGAGCCAAGCTTTTAACTTCAATTCATTTAGTTAACAGCCAAGGTGTTACCGTGTTAACAACTTTTAACGCGCCGTCTGCCAGTTTAACCCCTGATTCTTGGTACCATAAGGCAAAACCAAAAGGTTTATTTCGTTCTGTTTGCAAAATTCCGGGAAATTTTTTAAATGAAGGCCTTTATTTTATTAATGTTTATGTCGCAAGTTATGACGGAACTATAATAGCTCATGTAGCTGAAGAAAAGGTTATTTCTTTTAATGTTGTTGATACCGGCTCAATGCGCAAGGAATACAGTGGGCCCTGGCTTGGAGTAGTTAGACCCCGTCTTGCTTGGGACACAAAATATCAAGGAGATTAAGATAAATTATGGAAGAAATAAAACCATATTTAAGCATTATTATGGCCTCCCGCAATGATGATTATCAGGGCAACGCGCTAAGCCGCTTGCAGATGGTTGTTAACAATCTTATTGACCAGGCAAAGCAATATAATTTAAGAGCGGAATTGATAATTGTGGACTGGAATCCACCATCAGATAAGCCGTTATTGAAAGACGCTGTTTTTTTGCCAGATGATTTGGGGCCCTCTATTGTTAGATTTATTACGGTGCCTTCTTCTATCCATAAAACTTACAGATGTTCTGATAAAATAAAGATAATTACCGTAGCGGCTTTGAATGTTGGAATCAGGCGGGCTGAAGGAGAATTTATATGGACGACAAATTCTGATTTATTGTTTTCTGACGAGTTGATGCGCTTTTTATCTTCAGAGAAATTAGAAAGGGATTGCTTTTACAGGGCTTTCCGCTATGATGTTAACGGAGATGTTTTAAAATATAACTCTCAAAAAGAGCGGTTGGACTTTTGCAAAAATAATATTATTCAGGCCTTTTTGGAAACAAAAAACTCCATTCATGGTTTGCCTAATTATCCTATTCTTCAAACAGGTTGCGGCGCTGATTTTATAGTATTTTCTAAAGAATACTGGGAGCGATTACACGGCTATCCTGAAATTAACAATCTTGGATTTTCCGCAGATGTGCTATTATGTTATATGGCTTATTTAGCCGGACTTGAAGAAAAAGTATTAGAAAAATCAATGCGAGTTTATCACATTGACCACGATAGCAGATGGAGGCATTTATCCAGAGACAGAGTTTATAGTTTTTTTAAGGACAGGGTCTGCGATTGGATTGGCTATCCAGATAAATGGAAGACATTGCTGAGACAAATTTATATATTTCAAAATAAATTTTCTAATTTTTTTGTAAATATTTTTTACTCTCTGTTCGGCTCGTTTTTGAAAAAATACAGCGACCCCGAAAGCTGGGATTTTAACCTTAAATATCTGCATTGGGAATTCCGTAAGCTGCTTATTTCAATGCTAAAAAACAAAAGGTCGTATGTTTATAACGACGATAATTGGGGCCTGCCCAATGAAAACTTTGCGGAGTTTGTAATAAAAAATGAATCATAAGCCATATTTAAGCATTGTTATAACTTCCCGCAATGATGATTATCAAGGTAATGGATTTATACGGATGCAGACATCTGTTAATAGTCTTTTGGTTCAGGCAAAGCAATATAATTTAAGAGCGGAATTGATAATTGTGGACTGGAATCCACCATCAGATAAGCCGTTATTGAAAGACGCTGTTTTTTTGCCAGATGATTTGGGGCCCTCTATTGTTAGATTTATTACGGTGCCTTCTTCTATCCATAAAACTTACAGATGTTCTGATAAAATAAAGATAATTACCGTAGCGGCTTTGAATGTTGGAATCAGGCGGGCTGAAGGAGAATTTATATGGACGACAAATTCTGATTTATTGTTTTCTGACGAGTTGATGCGCTTTTTATCTTCAGAGAAATTAGAAAGGGATTGCTTTTACAGGGCTTTCCGCTATGATGTTAACGGAGATGTTTTAAAATATAACTCTCAAAAAGAGCGGTTGGACTTTTGCAAAAATAATATTATTCAGGCCTTTTTGGAAACAAAAAACTCCATTCATGGTTTGCCTAATTATCCTATTCTTCAAACAGGTTGCGGCGCTGATTTTATAGTATTTTCTAAAGAATACTGGGAGCGATTACACGGCTATCCTGAAATTAACAATCTTGGATTTTCCGCAGATGTGCTATTATGTTATATGGCTTATTTAGCCGGACTTGAAGAAAAAGTATTAGAAAAATCAATGCGAGTTTATCACATTGACCACGATAGCAGATGGAGGCATTTATCCAGAGACAGAGTTTATAGTTTTTTTAAGGACAGGGTCTGCGATTGGATTGGCTATCCAGATAAATGGAAGACATTGCTGAGACAAATTTATATATTTCAAAATAAATTTTCTAATTTTTTTGTAAATATTTTTTACTCTCTGTTCGGCTCGTTTTTGAAAAAATACAGCGACCCCGAAAGCTGGGATTTTAACCTTAAATATCTGCATTGGGAATTCCGTAAGCTGCTTATTTCAATGCTAAAAAACAAAAGGTCGTATGTTTATAACGACGATAATTGGGGCCTGCCCAATGAAAACTTTGCGGAGTTTATAATAAAAAATTAATCATAAAACTATGGAACAAATAAATCAAATAAAAATAAATAAAGTTTTGATTACTGGCATAACGGGATTTGTGGGAAGCCATTTAGCAGACTATATTTCAGCTGAATTTCCCTCTGTGCAAATTTTGGGTTTAGTGCGCTGGAGAGCGCCTAAGGATAATATAAGGCATATTTTAGATAAAATTACTTTGTGTTACGGCGATTTGTTGGATATGTCTTCTTTAGAAAGCGTTTTGGCAGAACACAAGCCAGATATTATCTTTCATTTGGCCGCGCAGTCATATGTGGATTTTAGTTTTTTAGCGCCTATCGTCACACTGCAAGCCAATGTAATAGGTACGGCAAATTTATTGGAAACTGTCAAAAAATTAAAACTTAATTTTGGCTATGATCCTATAATCCATATTTGTTCATCTTCAGAAGTTTATGGCCAAGTAAGAGAAAATGAGGTTCCAATAAAAGAAGATAATCCTTTTAGGCCCGCTTCTCCTTACGCAGTAAGCAAGGTGGCTGAAGATATGTTAGGCCTTCAATATTGGTTATCATGGAAAATAAAAACTATAAGAACAAGAATGTTCACGCACACGGGAAGTCGCAGGGGGGAGGTTTTTGTGGAGTCAAATTTTGCCAAACAGGTTGCGGCGATTGAAGCTGGATTAACGGCTCCGGTGGTGAAGGTCGGAAATTTAAACAGCATCAGGACATTTTTAGATGTGAAAGACGCTGTGAGGGCTTATTGGTTGTTAGTTAATAAATGCACTCCCGGCGAAGTTTATAATATCGGCGGGGTTGAAACAATGACAGTAGGAGAAATGTTAAATAAAATTTTAAAGCTTTCAACAGTAAAAGATATTAAAATTGAAGTTGACCAAAAACGGCTTAGGCCATCGGATGTAACATTGCAGATTCCTTGTATTGATAAATTTACAAAAGAAATTAACTGGAAGCCGGAAATTAAATTTGATAAAACCTTAGAAGACCTTTTAAGTTACTGGCGAGATTACTTTTCAAAAGAAAATAAATAGACATATGTTAAATAAAATAAATTTAGAGTTATACAAAAGTTTATATTTGATAAGAAAGACAGAAACAGAGATTCGTAATTATTATTATGAAGACGATATGAAAACACCAATGCATATGTCTATGGGAGAAGAGGCGATTGTAGCTGGTGTTTGTTTGGCTTTGGGCCAAAATAGTCAAGTATTCGGCACTTACAGGTCTCATGGTTTGTATTTGGCTAAAACCGGCGAGACCGATAAATTTTTTGCTGAAATGTATGGCAAAGAAACAGGCGGAGCAAAAGGAAAAGCCGGCTCAATGCATTTATCTGCGCCAGAACAGGGAATGATGGGAACTTCTGCTATTGTTGCGGGAATTATTCCTGTGGCAGTGGGAGCCTCTTTTGCCAACAAAAAAAAGAAGAATAATAAGATTACAGCCGTCTTTTTTGGAGACGGAGCCATTGATGAAGGCGGTTTTTGGGAAAGCTTGAATATCGCCTGCCTTATGCGGCTTCCAGTTTTGTTTGTTTGCCAAGACAATGGTTTTGCTGTTCATACTGCCGGGTCTTTAAGGCACGGCTATAAATCTATTACTGATATTGTTTCTAAGTTTAATTGTAATGTATTTAAAGAAGAGACAACTGATGCTGAAAGTATTTATAATTTAACCCAAAAAGCAATTAAACTGATAAAAAAAACTAAAATGCCTTGTTTTTTATTTACAAGGTATTATAGGTATTTAGAGCATGTTGGAATTAACGAGGACTTTGATGCCGGGTATCGTTCAAAAAAAGAGTTTGAAAAGTGGCGAAAAAAAGACCCCATTGACTTACAAAGAAAAAAACTTCTAAAACTTGGCATTAAAGAGGGTGAAATAAAAAAAGTTGAAACAGCAATAGACAATCAGATTAAAAAAAGCATTGAACTAGCAAAGAGAGCGCCTTTTACTAAAGCGAGTGAGACCTATAAAGATGTTTTTTATGAAAAGAAATAATAGAAAAATTACTTATTGCCAGGCCTTGAATGAAGCTATGTTTCAAGAAATGGGAAGAGATTCAAATATTTTTGTTTATGGAATAGGAGCGCCTGACCATAAAAAAATATTTGGCAGCACCGCGGGTTTGGTTGAAAAGTTTGGCGAAGAAAGATGCTTTGACACTCCGCTTTCTGAAGACGCTATGGTTGGTTTTGGATTGGGAGCGGCTATAAACGGAATGAGGCCGATTAATGTTCATATCCGGTTGGACTTTCTTTTTTTAGCAATGAATCAGCTTTCAAATATAGTTTCCAGTTTTCATTATGGCGCAGGAGGAAAATTAAAAGCCCCTTTGGTTATAAGGGCGATTATCGGCAGGGGCTGGGGTCAGGGTTTTCAGCACAGCAAAAGCGCTCATTCAGTTTTTGCTCATATTCCAGGGTTAAAAGTTGTAATGCCGACTACACCAAGAGATGCCAAAGGATTATTAATATCTGCTATCAGGGATAATAATCCAGTAATTTTTATAGAACATAGATGGTTGTATTGGCAGAAAGGAGAAGTTCCAGAAGAGCCTTTTGTTATATCTTTGGAAGAGGGGAATGTTTTAAGGCAAGGCAAGGATTTAACAATTGTGGCCACTTCTTGGATGAATATAGAAGCCCTTAAAGCAGCTGAAATTTTAAAAAGAAGAGGCGTGAGCATTGAAATAGTGGACCCAAGAACAATATCGCCCTTTAATGACGAATTAGCCGTAAAATCTGTAAGAAAAACTGGCCGCTGTATTGTGGCAGACAATGATTGGCTTCATTGTGGATTTTCGGCCGAGGTGGCTGCCCGAATTTATGAAAAATGTTTTGGCAAATTAAAATGTCCAATTGAAAGAATAGGTTTTGCGCCCACTCCTTGTCCCACAGCAAGGCATTTGGAAAACGAGTTTTATTCCAACGCAATTAAAATTATAAGAACTGCCGAAAAGATGTTGAAATTGAGCCCTACGGATTTGTCAAAAGAAGAATTTTATAGCCACGAGAAGAGATTTAAAGGTCCATTTTAATTTAAGGTAATTAATTACAAAAACATGGAAAATATAAAAGCCAGAGAGTTCGCTAAAAATTATTTAGATGAATTAAAAAAAATTTTAGACCTGATGGAGGAGGATCTATTAGGTAAAATAGAAGAATTAGCAGTTTTGCTGCAAGAAGCGAAAAACAAAAAAAATAGAATTTTTATGATGGGAAATGGGGGTTCTGGTTCAACCTCTTCCCATTTTGCTGAAGACCTTTCAAAGGGAACAATAGTCGGAGAGTCGTTGAGATTTAAAGCCATATCTCTATCAGACAGCATGCCTACAATGCTGGCATGGGCAAATGACAGCAGTTACGACGATATTTTTGTTGAGCAGTTAAAAAATTTAATGGAGCCAGGCGACATTGTGATTGGCATAAGCGGCAGCGGTAATTCAAAAAATGTAATTAAAGCGATTGAATATGCCAACAACAATGGCGGCGTCACAGTCGGATTTTCAGGATATGACGGCGGAAAATTGATTAAATGCGCCAAGATTAATGTCCATGTGCCGAATTTCAGCATGCAAAGGGTAGAGGATATACACATGATGGTTGCTCATATTTTGATGGCTTTATTGCTGGAAATGGAAAAATTTAGTAGCCAAGAAAAAAAATCTTAAAACCCAATTCTAAAATAATTTTTAATTATTAATAAACAAAAAAATATATGTGCTGGCTGGATAAAAAATCTATTGAACAAATGCTAAAGATAAGAGATGATTTTGATATCTCTACTTTTGTGGAGACAGGAACATTTAAGGGTATAAACGCAAAATTCCACGCCCAGAATTTTAAAGAAGTGCTTACTTGCGACATAATAGACGAATATCTTAGGGTCGCTACAAAAAGGCTTGAGCCGTATAAAAACGTATTTGTTTACAAGCAATCAAGTCCTGATTTTTTGAAATTATTTATTCAAAAATATAACGAGCAGGGAAGAAAGGATATTGTTTTTATGTTTCTTGATGCCCATTTCTATGACCCCTCGCTTCCGCCGGATGAAAAATGGGTTGTTATTAACGAACTGAAAGCGTTAAAAGGTTTTAAAAATTGCGTAATTTGTATCCATGATTTTGATTGCGAAGGGTTGGGACATTGCGTTTACGATGGTGAAAGTTTGGGTTGGCCATTAATAAAAAATGACTTAATGAAGGTTAATACAGATTTCTCCCTTTATACAAATACTAAAGAATTCTGCCAGATTTATGATGAAAAAACAATTGCTAACGTACCCGGTATTGCTTTAGACGCAGATACTTTAGATAATATCAGATACGCTTATAGCGCTGAGAGGCTGACTTACAGGGGGATTTTGTATTGTACCCCGAGAAAATTAGATTTAAATAATTTTCAGCTTAAAGAATTTAAGCCATAGTAATAATTATATGGATTTGGACTTAAAAAATAAATATGCGTTAATAACAGGCGGCAGCCATGGAATCGGCCGTTCCATTGCTTTGGCTTTGGCTGAAGAGGGGTGCAATGTGGCGATTTGCGCGATTAATGAAGAAGAAGTCCAAGAAGTTGTGAAAGAAATAAAATTAAAAGGAGTCCAAGCTATTGGCATAGTTGCCGATGTAATGATTCGCGCAGATATTGATCGCGTAATAAAGACAGTTATAAATTCCTGGGGGACAATCGGTATTTTAGTAAATAACGTTGGCGGAGGAGGCAGGTGGGGCAGTTCGATTGTTGAGGAAACAAAAGAAGATGTATGGTTAGATGTTTATAATAAAAACGCTTTGGCGGCAGTTCGTTTTACCATGCGCGTTATCCCTTTTATGAAAAAACAAAAATGGGGCAGAGTGGTAACAATTAGTTCTATTTGCGGCCGCGAAGGAGGCGGCAGGCCATGGTTTAATATGGCAAAAGCCGCAGAGATTAGCCTTATGAAGACGTTAGCAATGAATCCTGACTTAGCAAGAGATGGAATTACCTTTAATAGCGTTGCTCCTGGTCCGATTATGATACCTGATACGGGTTGGGAAAAAGAGCAAAAAGAGAATCCCGAAGCATTTAAAAAAATTGTGGAAAAAATTCCACTCGGCAGGTTAGGCGCGCCAGGGGAAGTTGCTAGCCTTGTCGCCTTTCTTTGTTCTGCTAAAGCAAGTTTAATTAATGGAGCCTGTGTGGCTATAGATGGCGGAGAAAGCAAAAGTTTTTAAACTTTAATTTAGTGTCATATTATGATAGAAAAAAATATTTTAGAAAATTTTAAAGGAAAAAATACTTTAGTGACTGGTGGAACTGGCATGATTGGCAGACAAGTGGTTGATATTTTATGCAATGCCGGAGCTAATGTTAAAATTGTTTCTTTAGACAACATAAATGTAGACAGCCTAGCCGAACATATTTTCGGCGATTTGACTAACTTTGAGTTTTGCAAAGAAATAACCAAAAATGTTGATTTTGTTTTTCATTTAGCCGGCATAAAGGGCTCAATTGAAGTAACTAAAACAAAACCAGCTAGTTTTTTCGTGCCTCTTCTGCAGTTTAACACTAATGTTTTAGAAGCATGCCGGCTTAACAGTGTTAAAAAAATTGTTTATACTAGTTCTATCGGGGCTTACGCTTCAGCTGAAGTTTTTAAGGAATCTGAAAATCTTGAAGGGTCCCCTATGGATATGTTCCCTGGCTGGGCGAAAAGAATGGCTGAGTTGCAAGTTCAGGCCTATAAAATTCAATACGGTTTAGATAATTTTTCTATTGTAAGGCCCTGTAATGTTTATGGTCCGGGTGATAATTTTGATCCTGAAAATGCCATGGTCATTCCTTCTTTAATGTATCGGATTTATCATAAAGAAGACCCGGTTGTGGTTTGGGGCGATGGAAAGGCAATTCGGGACTTTGCTTATAGCCGAGATGTGGCGGAAGGAGTAATTTTAGCTCTTTATTACGGAACTAACTCTAAGTTTGTAAATTTGGCTAGCGGCAAGGGATATTCAATCAAAGAATTATTAGAAACATTGCGCAGTTTTTTGGATTTTAATTATAAATTTGATGCTGAAAAGCCATCGGGATTTCCTAAAAGAGTTATGGATATATCTTTAGCTAAAGAGTTAATTCACTACAATCCAACAACTTCTTTGTTAGATGGTCTTAAAGAAACCTGGGATTGGTATGTAAAAAATCAAGAGGAATACTTAAAAAGAAAAAATTATTTTCGAGCAAACGAGAGTAATTCAGAAACTAATTTCTGAATTACCGAGCGAGCAATGAAAATATAGGATATTAAACTATATTTCAAAGAATTTTAAAATATGACCCAAGTATTAAAAACAAAATTAGACGGCGTTTTAATGTTCCAGTTAGAGCATAATGAAGACCACAGGGGAACCTATACTCAGCTTTACCATAAGGCAGATTATGCAGAAATTATTAAGAGAGAATTGGGAAAGGATGTAGAATTTGTTGAGGATGATTTTGCCGCATCCTCAAAAAATGTTTTAAGAGGCATTCACGGCGACGACAGAACCTGGAAGTTGGTAACTTGTTTGTCGGGAAAGTTTTACATAGTGGTTGTTAACTGCGATGAAAGTTCCAATAATTTTGGCCAGTGGCAGAATTTTATTTTGACCAAAGAAAATGGAAAGCAATTATTAATACCGCCAAAACACGGGCATGCTTATTTGGTTTTGAGCGATAACGCAGTGTTCCATTATAAGCAGTCCTGTTATTATCAAGGCATGGAAAAACAATTTACTTACAAATATGACGACCCCAGATTTAAGATTTGGTGGCCGATAAAAAACCCCATAACTTCTCTAAGGGATGAAATGGGGCATATATAATATGAACCAAAAAACAGATTTTTATAAAGATAAAAAAGTTTTAGTGGCTGGCGGAGCCGGCTTTATCGGGACAAATTTAATAAAAAAACTTCTTTTGTTGGGAGCTAAAATAAAAGCGGCTGATATTAAAAAAGAGCCCCAATTAAAGGATGACAGAATTGAATATCTAAATTGCGATTTTACCAAAAAAGAGGATTGCCAAAAAGCAGTTAAAGACATTGATTATGTTTTTATGGCCGCAGCCAATACTTCGGGAGCCGCAGTAATGGAAAAAACGCCTTTAGTTCATGTAACGCCTAATATTATCATGAACAGTTTAATGCTGGAAGCCAGTTACGAAGCAGGAGTAAAAAAGTTTTTATTTATAAGCAGTAATACTGTTTATCCGGTTTCAGACCAACCGGTAAAAGAGAGCGATATGAAATATGGCGATTTGTTTTCTAAATATTATTTTGTGGCTTGGATGAAGCAATTTTCAGAAGTGCTTTGCGAAATGTATACCAAAGTAAAAAATCCTATGAAGACAGTTGTGGTCAGGCCGGCAAATAGCTTTGGACCCTATAGCGATTTTGAATGGGAAACATCGCATGTTATTCCGGCTTTAATCAGAAAGGTTGTTGAAAGGCATAATCCAATAGAAGTTTGGGGCGATGGTTCAGATATTAAAGATTTTATTTATGTGGAAGATCTTGTTGAAGGGATGATTTTAGCAATGGAAAAGATTGAAAACTTTGAACCAATAAATATAGCTACCGGCAGGCCCTGCACTGTTAAAGAAATTTTAAACGCTATTTTAGTCGCCGATAATTATCAAGACGCGAAAATTGTTTTTAATACTTCCAAACCAACAATGATACCAAAGCGGCTGATTGACGCTTCAAAAGCAAAAGAGCTTTTGGGTTTTGAGGCAAAAACCTCATTAGACCAAGGCATTAAAAAAACCATTGATTGGTACAAAAATATATGATTATTAGCAAAACACCTTTTCGTATTTCTTTTTTTGGAGGCGGAACGGATTACCCTGTTTGGTATGAAAAAAATGGCGGTTCGGTGTTAAGCACCACCATTAACAAATATTGTTACATAAATTGTCGGTATCTGCCGCCATTCTTTGACTATAAATATCGTATAAGGTATGCGGTTCGAGAGGAGGTTAAAAATATTTCTGAAATTGTGCATCCTTCTGTCAGAGAATGCTTAAAATTCTTAAATGTAAGCAATGGAATTGAAATGGTTCATACCAGCGATTTGCCGGCTATGTCGGGGATTGGCTCTTCTTCCGCATTCACCGTAGGTTTTTTAAATAGTTTATACGCTTTGGCAGGAAAAATGGTTCCCAAAAAGCAATTGGCATTAAACGCCATTTATGTTGAACAGGATTTAATAAAAGAAAATGTTGGTTCTCAAGACCAGACAGCAGCAGCTTTCGGCGGATTTAATCGGATAGATTTTGGCGGGGCCGAAGAAATCAATATTCATCCAGTAATTATTAGTCCAGAAAAACTAAAATTACTCCAGGACCATTTTATTTTGTTTTTTACCGGTTATTCAAGAGATGCTTCAGATATTGCCAAAGAACAAATAAAACAAACTCCCTCAAAATACAATGAATTATCTGCCATAAAAGCAATGGTAGACGAGGCAATGAGCATTCTTTACAGCCAATCCCGCGGAATTGAAGATTTTGGAAAGCTTCTTCATGAATCATGGAAAATTAAAAGAAGCCTTACCAGCCTTATTTCAACAAACCAGATTGATGAAATTTATGAAACCGCTATGAAAGCAGGAGCTATCGGAGGAAAATTATGCGGAGCAGGAGGGGGCGGTTTTATTCTCTTTTTCGCTCCGCCCGAAGTTCAACCACGCATAAAAGAAGCGTTAAAAAACTTATTATATGTGCCTTTTTCTTTTGAAACAGGAGGGAGCCAGGTAATTTTTAATAATCCGCAAGATTTTGTATAAAAAAAGAGGAACATTATTCCTCTTACCTTGAATGTCGCACCTTAACAGACATATCTTTGGGCGAGAAAAGTGACAGCAATTGTTTTTGAGTCACAAATATCGCCCTCGTAGATCATTTTGAGCCAATCTGTCCAATCAATCAGCAGGAGACCGCCGATTTCCATTTTTTCAGTTTCGTCCAGTTTTTGCTCTCCGTCTTTTTTGCAGTCGGTAGCTAATACTGGCATAAATGGAGTGAAACAGCTGGCTGGATCAAGCCAAATAGGCTTGCCAAGTTTTGTCAATTTGTCAGCGACATAGCCGGTTTCTTCTGTCAATTCTCTGCCGGCAGATACCAGAATATCTTCCTTGGGATTAGTCCCGCCTCCGGGAATCTCAAGGATACACTCATTTGCTCCTCGGCGAAATTGGAGCAGAGCAATGACCTTTTTTTCCGGAGTGAGGGGAAGGACTATGACAGGAGGGGTCTTTCCGCCCCAAAGCAAAAAATCCCTTGTTTCGCCATCAGGATCAGAAAAATACCTTTCCAGTATTACCTTGCCATAACGTTCAATCAGGATTTTTTCATGGTCGATTTCTGGAATGTTCACAGAGGTCTCCTTTCATTTGTCAAAGATCGTGTCAAAAATGCTATAAAATAGAGTTTATTATATTATTATTATTTTGTCAAACGTTTATGAATAATGAATCGTTAATTATAAAAGCATCAGAAATTAATTTAAACTTATTATGAAAGCAGTAATTGCGGCGGGCGGAAAGGGCACTCGTCTGGCCATGGTTGCCAAAGATATTCCCAAGGCCTTAGTAAAGATAGGCGAGAAACCCATTATAGAACACCAAATTATACTTTTGAAAAAATACGGCATTAAAGACATCTGGATGCTTTTGGGATATAAAGGAGACCAAATAAATGAATATCTTAAAGACGGTAAAAAATGGGGAGTGAACATTCATTATCATCAAGAAAAAAAACCCTTAGGAAGAACAGGCGCCCTAAAAACAATAGAGGACAAAATAAAAGAAGATTTTTTATTTTTGTCTGGAGATATTATGATGGATTTTGATGTAAAAAGATTTATTGATTGGCACAGACAAAAAAAAGATAGAATTGCTTCAATTGTTGTTCATCCTTCAGACCATCCTTTTGACAGCGATTTAATTGAAACAGACAGCGCGGATAAAATTGTTTCTTTACTATTAAAGCCCCATCAATCGGATATAATTTTTCAGAATTTAGGTATTGCCTCAATATTTATTTTTTCGTCCGATATATTTAAATATATACCAAAGGGCAAAAAAACTGATTTTGAAAAAGATGTATTGCCTGCAATTTTAAAAGCGGGCGAAAATGCTTATGCCTATAAAACTCCTGAATATATAAAAGATATGGGAACGCCAGAGCGCTTGGCGCAAGTTAAAAAAGATTATCTTTCAGGAAGAACAAAGAAACTTAATTTAAAAAATAAAAGAAAGGCAATTTTTCTTGATAGAGATGGAGTTATTAACAAAGAAGTTGACCAACTTTCAAAAATAGAGGACTTTAAGTTGTATGATTTTTCTGCCAGAGCCATAAAAAAAATCAATAATTCTGAATATCTAACAATTATAATCACTAACCAGCCAATGATTGCCAAGGGTTTTATGCAAGAAAAAGACCTGTTTTTAATTCATAAAAAAATGGAAACAGAATTAAGTTTTAAGGGAGCAAAAATTGATGCTATTTATTATTGTCCCCATCATCCAGAAAAAGGATTTCCAGGCGAAGTGCCAGAATTAAAAATTGAATGCGATTGCCGGAAGCCCAAAATCGGATTGATTAAAAAAGCGGTTAAAGATTTTAATTTGGATTTAAACAAGTGTTTTTTTATAGGGGACTCAACCGCTGATGCTAAAACAGCTGAAAACGCTAAAATTAAGTTTGTTGGCGTAAAAACCGGCTATGGCTGTAAAGACGATATACACAAAATAAGTAAAAAATTTCTATTATATAAAAATTTGTTAAAAGCAATAGAGAATATTATTTAAAAATTAATGAAACTTTTAATTATTTATCATGCAGGATTAGCAGAAGACGCCAAAGCGATTTTTAAAGAATATGCTAGCCAAGGCATTGACCTTGCTGTTATCGTGCCTTTTAAATTTTATTCCTCAATCGGCCGCTGTTTTGAGTATGGCGAAAAAGACGATGACAAAACATATCGTTTTATTCCGATAGAACTTAAAACTGGCTTTAATTTTTTTCGCCTTTTTAGAGCAATCAAACAAACCAAACCAGATGTTATTCATGTTTTAGACGAGTATTCAAGTATTTACCTTGCCCAAGCAATATTATGCCGCAATATTTTATATGGAAAAAAAGTTCCGGTTCTTGCTTATGTTTTTCAAAATATTCCATTTAAATCTCCTCCTTTTATTTTTGAATTTTCAATAAGATTCTTTAAGAGAATTGTATATAAAACATTTTATCCCTTAATTTTTTATTACCATAAAAAAAATGTGAATGGCATTGCTGGCGGCAACAGTGAAGCGCTTTTGAATGTTAAAAACCTTAATCCGAATGTTCCTGCGCGTTTGATTTTTTGGGGAGTTGACCTTAAAAAATTTTCTTCTAAAAACCGCAATGCCTGCAGGGAAAAATTGGGAATTCAAAAAGGCATTAAAATGTTTGGTTATTTTGGAAGAATCATTAAGTTGAGGGGATTGGACAAGCTTATTTTGGCAATGAGCAAAATTGATGATTGTAATTTGATGATTGTGGGCGATGGAGAATATAAAGATAAATTAAATAAACTTATTGTTTCTTTGGGAATCCAAAATAAGATTCATTGGCATAACAGCGTTAAACTGAGAGAAATTGCAGATTATTACAACTCCATTGACGCTTTTGTTTTTCCGTCGCAAACCACTTTTACTTGCAAGGAACAATATGGCAGGGTTTTAGTGGAGGCGATGTCTTGCCAGATTCCAATTGTTGGCTCTAGTTCAGGAGCAATTCCTGAAGTGTTAAATGGTTATCCAAAGCATTTAATTTTTAAAGAAGACAGCGTTGACGATTTAATTGACAAATTAAATAAAATAACTGATTTAAAGTTTCCAGAAAATTTTAATATAAACAATTTTTTGCAAAAGTTTAGCATAGAAAATTTTGTTTCAGAGAATATTAAGTTTTATCAGAATTTTTTAAAAAATGATTAATTGCCCGATATGCGATTCGCCCTCTTATTTTTTTGCGTTAAAAAAAGATAGGTTCGGTCAAGAATATAAATATATAAAATGCGGCCAATGCCGATTTTTGTTTGATGAAGATTTAGTATTGGATAAAGGCAAACTGCAAGCTAAAACAAGCAAGGTTTATCAGGAAGATTATTTTAAGATTATTGACAGCGGCTGGAAAATGAGAGGGGATAAAATATCTAAAATTATAAATAAATTTTTGAAAATATATAAGTTTATAAAATATAGAAAAAAACTAAAAGTTTTAGATTATGGAGGAGGAAATGGCTATATAACTTCAAAGATAGCTCCTTTTTTTGACGTTCTTTACTATGATAAATACGAAAAGCCGACCTATTTCAGCAATTATACGGTTTTAGAAAAGCCGGCCGAAGCTCATATTGTTTGCGCCATAGAACTGATAGAACATATTACGGATTTTAATGAATGGGATAATCTTGCTAAACTATCTTTTAACGCCTTGCTTTTTACTACTGAGTTATCAGACGAAATTTCAGATAAAGAATTGACTAATTGGTGGTATTTAAATCCAGACGCAGGACATACCTCTATTTATTCTTTTATGGCGCTTTATTTATTAGCTAAAAAGCATGGTTTTGTTTATTTCTTTTTTCCTTCTAAATCTTTTCATATTTTTTTGCGCAATTCATTTTTAAGCAAGATTAATTTTGTAGAATTAGAATATCCTATTTACAATATTTTTAGAAAAATAAAACATATATTGAAAAGGTCTCATGAAAATATTTTTTGACGCTAAAATATTATCA
>ERZ1292632.351-Hain-H43-01um-R2-351-length-47523-cov-15_pt2 | contig 28150 bp, 32 predicted proteins | sample MGYA00564407_ERZ1292632 | MGnify/ENA primary metagenome ERZ1292632 (study PRJEB36523, sample SAMEA6512637) | groundwater metagenome | collected 2019-01-08 | study: AquaDiva: Metagenomics assemblies of 32 groundwater samples | reverse complement strand
GGCCCGCAGCCAGTATTACGAGGATTACCCTGTCTATTGAAGGCGGCGGCGGCGGGTCTGGCACTCCAGGCATTTGCTCGAACCATACCTGTCCAATCATGTTAAGGTCGCTCATGTCAGCCTTCCACATGCCAGCCAAGTACGTTCCATTCGGGTATGATTCTACGCCGTAGGCACTTTGGAAAACGCTTTCGATGTTTCTGCGCTTACAAATGTCGTAGGTGTCCTCTAGGAACCGAGCGGCGTTGTTCATCTGTCTGGGTTCAGCGCCGAATATGAAGTTCAAGGGCAACCCTGCGTCGATGGCGTTTTGAACGTAAGAAGGCGAACCAAACAGGTACTGCTCCAGTAAAGCTCTGGCCGCTGTCAATTCGGTTTCGGTTGATGCCTCGTTGTAAGCCATTTCGTATGGACGGTTGTAGCCGCTGTTGTGATAGTAAAAGTGAAAGGCATAGTTTACGTTGTCCCTCGGCACGGGGTTAGCTACGATGCTGCGCATATCCCAGAAGGGGATACTGGTCATGTGAATTTCCAAGCCAGGCTTAACTGATCTGTAAGCGTCAATGCTTCTTAAGGCGAATGTCATGTATTTTTCAGGTGTCAGTTCTGGCGTGCCTGACAATACTGCATCGGGACATTCATTCAGAATGCTTACTGCGTCAGGCTGAAGCTCAGCAATTATCGCTTTCCACTGGTCTATATAGTTGGTTTGTTCCGGCTCAAAAGAGATGACTCGTGCCACATGTGCCCACCAGCCCGAAGCAACGTAGCTCGGCGTCAAATAGAACAGCACTTTCAAGCCTCTCGCTCTGGCCATGCTTACAAGGCTTCTCACTTGATCACGGTAGCCTACGGGCGTCATGGAAGGCAAACGGTAAACTGTTTGGTTTGCGTTGTATGCTTCTGCACGAAATTCAAAAGCAAAACAGTTGGCGCTTGACTCTTTCAGTTTGTCCATTTGCCGCTCTAACAATTCGACCCATCTGTTGCTGTATGCACCTTTCAGTCTGCTCATTTTTTCTCATTTCCTCCTCAATTCTCAGAGTGTGCTTCATATGCATCTGGCATAATCGGCTGGTTAGACTCGACCATCACAGGTTATCCACTATCCTTCTTAGGATTTACGAAGTTTTAAGCCTTTCTTAAGGTTCTCCAACCTCCAAACACTTTGCTACGCTCCAGCCATATAGTTTTCTGCGTATTGCGGGGTTTCTTCTTTCGCTACAGGCTATGACACAAATCTGGTGGAGGTTTATCTTTGAAACGATCGCCAGAATCGAGGTAAGGTGCACTGTGTAGTAGTGTCTTATTCCTCCGAGAAACATGGCAAAATTGACGAAGAGAATGCTGTTGATTATCCGCATGACAGTGCGTTTCCTTGTAAACACGGTCGTTAGAACAATATTCGACAGTAGAAACCTACGCTGCTGCGCTCTTCTTTTAATGACGGAAATTATGGACACAACAGAGGCTAAATAGAGACTTTTCTGAATTGTACGCCTGTAGATTGTTGTCAGGGTCAGATTTGAAAGAACAGTCCTACGTTGCTGCGCCCTTCTTTGAAGTATCTGGATAGTTGCAAGACTGCTGGTAAGCTGCCGACGCTGACGTGTAGCACGCTGAAGAATAGTTGTAAAAGTGATGAGTGATTGCAATTGTCTCATTTTTCTAGCGTAAAGTGTCCTCTGAATTGGAGAAACAGCCACCATCAACGAAAGCAATGTGCGTAATTTGACACCCAGCTTGGTAGCTTGAGGCAGTGTTAGCATGAATAAGATGGACGCCAAACGCTTCTGAACATAAGGTCTGCGTACACGCACGACTGTGATAATCGGTAATATGGAATCTAAGACCTTAACCGAGACCCGCTTACGATACCATACGCTCATAAAAGCGAGAAATGATTTGTAGTAGCGGACGCTACGCAATTGTCTTCTGTACACAGTCGTGATGTTAATGAAGGACCGCAGAGCACGGCGTTGTCTTGCAATACGTTGCAGAATTGTCGATATCACCATCGCCGACAACAAAATTCTACGCTGTTGCACCTTCCTATAGAACGGCGAAGCCAAGGCTAGAAATGAAGCCAAGCGTTTCTGAACGTATGGTCTGCGCGACCGCGCAATCGTAACCAAAGCTAGAGTGGAGGTTAGAAAGAGGAGTCTACGCCCACTCTTACTGAACACAGATGTAAAGACAGGAAATGAAAGTAAAGATCTGCGCTGTGATTTTATTTGTCGATAATATTGAGAAAGAAAAGCGATGATACTTGTCAGTTTTTTAATGCGCACGCGAGCAAGTCTGAACGTAATGGTGAAGTCTAACAGAGACGTCAAATATCGAATATTGTGCAACTGTCTTCGGTAAACAGTAGCAAACGCGATGAAGGATTGCAAGTTTCTGTGTTGAGCGGCTGTTCTCCGCAGAATAGTGGTCAGTGTGACAATTGAAGTTAAACGCCGCTGCACATAGGGCATGTGAGAACGAGCCGCAGTGACCAAAGCCAAAGTTGAAGCTAGAGAGAGAATTCTCCGCCTACTCTTATTTAACACAGTTACAGAGATAGGAAAGGAAAGCAGTTGCCTACGTTGACGTGTGGCACGTTTGAAAACGGAGATTGCTGTTACAAATGAAGCTAAAGAGATTCGCTTCAGATAGGAACGTCTGTAAATCGTTGTCACAGAAACATTTGACAATAATAACCTGCGCTGCTGTGCCTTCCTTCTGAGAATTTGAATAGATGTCATGTTTGACAATAATGACCTTTGCTGTTGAGCCTTTCTTTGAAAAATCTGAATATTCGTGATGTTGCTGACAAGTTGACGGCGTTGACGAGCAGAACGCTTCAGAATTGAAGTTACCGATATAAAGGAAGACAGAGCAAGTTTTCTCCGATATGATCGGCTGTAAATTGTTGTTAGCGCAATGAAGGACGTGAAAGCCCTAATCAATCGCTCACGCCTGTAAAAAGACGGGTTGAGATACATGAACGACTTCAAAACTACGAGCGTGTCTGGCCCGATGTACGTATCCGCCAGAACCACACAGTCAACATAATCGGTACAGGATGCACAGTTAGTAAGCAGGTGCAAACCCGTTGCGAGCACGTCCATGTTGCCATTATTATCTGTGTCCAACCCGGTGAATTCAAATATCATGACGCCGTCTACATAGCCTCTTACTACACCTGCAGTGGCACTGAGCAACCAGTATATTTCAACACAATACCACACGTTTAAATCTCTGGTGGCACCAGTCGAAAAGCTTTCTATTATCGAGGCTCCATTATAATATCGCAATCTCCATTTTAGAACACCTAAATTTTGTGCCCAACCCATAGATAACATAGCGGCGGTTTGCGGAGCGTTTGTAAAGTTAATAAAATTATATGAGTCTCCGTTATCTACAATTCCGTTCTGCGTAACTTTGACATAACATCGCCCATAAACTTCAGAACGGTTAAAACCTGTTTTATAACACAGAGCATGTTCTGTTCCGCCTCCTCCATTCGACGTGAATTTGGCTGAATATGTACCGTGATGCTTGTCTTCGCTGACTACAGTTGCTGTTTCTCCCGTAGTTGTGTATGAGGCTGTCCAGTTCGTCGTGAAGTCTTGGGCGGTTTCCCAACCATCACTAAAAATTGTAGTGAAAAACTGAGTTAAATATTCTCTTTGGCTTGCCGAAACCCTTGAAAAAATCTTCTGATGCACATAGCTTTCTAAGGCTTTCGGGTCTTCCAAAACTTGGAGCGGAACACGTAAGGGCACGCCATAGTTTTCGCCGCAATGAGAACATTTATGGGTTTTCTGTTTAACCTCTCGCTTACACTTTGGGCAGATATAATCCCAAATCGGCAACAAACGCAAAAGCCAAACGGGAATATTCATGCTAACCCATCTGACCTTGAGATTGTACCTGTAGAGACGTTTAATTTGATGTTTTTCCCACTCCCAACACATTGCTCACCAGTAGCAACATTTACATGAGTTGGAATCGTGCAATGCCTTCATGCAACAGACATTATGAGGTGCGGCTTCGATTATTTCGTAAGGTTTGATACCTTTATTTCTTTTGCGTCTTTTGCGTCTTTCGCCATGAATTTTTCGATTGTCCATTGGATTTCATGCTTCGCTTTTTCGTAGCGCGCGCGCTACCATGTGAGTGAAGTCTGAAAAGAAATCGGCTCCATAATCTCTATAGAGATATGTAGATTCATTGTCCCAGTTAGTGAAATCAATATGGGCTGCACTTACAACAACAATGTGGCTGTTCGGGTCTACTTTTGTAAACGTCGTAAAATCTTCCATTATGTCTCCCCGTTAGACCGTCGCGATAGACCGTCGCGATTGGGACGGTAGATTACTGCGATGTGCACATTGTTACGCAGAAAGTCCAAGCTACAGTCAACGTGTCTTGAGAGGCTTTGCTGACCACTGCAAACGAAGCTTTCGCCAACACTCCGGCTCCGCCTAAGCTTTGGCAGAAGGCTAAGCCAACGTAGTAGATATATGCTGAAAGTGAACTGTTTAAGCCGCTCCAGCTTGTGCTCATCGTCCAGTTTGTCGCGTTAGCAACATGCGCGTATGACCCTGTCATCCTTGCCTGCATTGTCCACGCAGCCAATTCAGCAGAAATCGTGTTGTCCGCACTATCCGGACCAGTTATAGCTCCAGCTTGATCATTCGTGACTGCCAAACCCATATAGATAGCGGTTGCACCTGGATTACCCTGCCCAAACGCCGACGCAATAAAGTCTGCACCCCAATAAGTCAACAGGTTCGGCGAAGTCCTAATAGACTTGATGTTGCCTTCTCCATCTTTATGGATGGTAGTTACCCACCCACGAATATTAAAACTATGACTGTTCAAAGGCCCGACCGACATTTTTAGGTTCTCCACTATCTAGCTAGCGTTCGATCATTTATGAATCTTTCGATTCGGGTCGGCTCCGTTGGGGCTAATGTTGATTTGCACCATGAGCTTTAATTCTACATATTTCTCGCTTAGAATTTCAAAGGTTGGAAGTTCAACAGCCTCCGCAAGTCTATGAAAATGATTATAGAACGAGGACTCCTGAGCATAAGAAGGATCGGCGAGATGCTTGTAAAAGATGGGAAGCAAAAAATAGAGAAAAGTCACTGGTATATCACCGAAATTACGAGAGAACACATCGGTTGAGAGTCAACGGAAAGATTTTACAGGTCAACAAACGTCCTTATCCAGAGAATGGTTGTTGTGAAATATGTGGCACTCAAGGACGCTTGGGCTATCATCATTGGGACGACGACTATCCTGAATGGGGAATCTGGACTTGTTGCAGATGTCACAACACCCTTTGCAAATGTTGTTGTGATTTCGGCGAAAATATGGATAAGTGTTCTTTTCAGTGAGTTCTACTCCGCAAACTCGACAGGTTACCATAACGATAAGAAGTTAAGTATGATTTAAGAAGTTTTCGATTCGATGGGCGGCGACGGCGACTTCTCCTTGAGTTCTGTCTCGCTTTCTTCTCTACCCAAAACAGACAAGATCGGACGGCCCGTTTCTTCGTCGAAATCAACGAGATAGCGTTGTTTGCAGCCCTGTTCACAATAGTAAATCATGATCGGGGTCAGAGGCTTTCCACATTCCATGCAAAACTTTTTTTCTGCCGTTGCTTCGGCAGTAACTTCCGTGATGCTAGTTACGTCTCCCTTTTCGTTTTTCTTCACATGCCACACCTTCACTTTATCTGTTATGAACCCGGCACAAGTAGCCAATTGTCGTCAAAACATATATCTGAAACTTTCATATTTATAAGTTGTGTCTCAACATGAAACGTATTGCTCTGAATGTTGATGAGTCATTACTAAAGAGATGGAAAAACAAGAAGACTTCAGACGGCTATTCAGGTAGGAAATTTGAAGACCATTTGAGATATATGCTTCGAGATACTCCGCTTGAAGACAGCCCGAACACACAAATCGCCAGAACTACCAGACAGACTTTAGGCAAAATTTGGATGCAGAATTTTGCTTTAAACCTGCCTAAAATGCGAGCCACAGACCAGTCATTGAGGTCTATTGCAAGTCCAGACGTGAAAAAGATTCCCGCTATAGTTATCGGTGCTGGACCCAGCGTTTTTCTGAACAAACATTTGGCGTTGCTTGCCAAATCAGACTTCAAAGGCGAAATCATAGCTACCGACAAGATGCTCATTCCAAGCCTGACAGCAGGAATAAAAGTCAACTACGTGGTATCCGTTGACGGCGACGCAAAACTTATTCCACCCTTCTTTGACGATGAAATCGTAGAAGAACATCAACAAGAATTCAAGACGCTGTTGATAGGAACCACCAGCCCGAAAACAGTTGAAGCCTGCGAAAAACGAGGCTTAGACATCTACTACTTCGAAACCATGCAGGACAACCCGAACAGCGAGTACAGCTCGACGCGAAGCCTGATCTACATGACTATGAGCGAACAGAACCCGCAGGGCATACAGGCCGTTCCATCAGGGGGAAACTGCGGCACCACTGCACTAGCTATAACGATAGATGTTTTGAAGAATTATCGAATAGCATTAATCGGCTTCGACTTTGGATATCTCAAAGACCAAGAACCACTAAAAACATCATACTATAGTAGTATGCTTGCATCCTTCAAGGAAAGACTGAAAGAACCGGTTCCTATCACAACTGCCCGAGTGAATTCTATATTTTCAACCTTTCATCATCCAGACTTTAATGCTGACGCAAAAAGCGATTTTGTATGGGACTCTTACCGAGAAGCACTTTACGGCATCCTCGAATCAAACCAACGTCCTATCGAATTGTATAACTGCACAATGGGAGGTACACTCTACAATCCAAGACTCTTCAAATGCATCAAACTGCAAGAGTTTCTTGAGCTGACAAATTCAACTTCTCCATGACTAAAGTCAGGAGATTGTCCCTAAAGGAGACAAAGAAACGTGTCTAAAAAATCCTTCGAGACGTGTGGTTGGTTGAAAGCAACCCTGCGGATGTTTTCCGCAGCGACGTGGTCAGCGTGCCCCAGTAAGGCAGTAATGGCAAAATATCTGGAATTGAAAAAGACGATAATAGAAACACATAAAACTGTTCAAAACAGAAAGAGTATCTAGGAATTGCTGTTGGCAATAAGACAAAGTCCCGAGGACTATTTCCATACAAGTCAGCAGGTGCATGAGCAACCGCAACCAATAACAGCTGAGCCTTATTATCCACAACATGCGATGATTTTCGACACACCCTCCAATAATAATATGATGATGTTGTTCATTCTTGGTCTTGTAGCAATCGTTGGTCTAATCGGTCTTCTCGCACTATTGGGAACAAAAGATAGAAAGTGACAGTGATGGCTGTCATTCCGAAGCTGGAATGTATTCCTTTTCCAACTCCACGCAGAAGCGTTGAAGTCGCAACGGGCACAGAACTGATCGTGTGGGAAGAACGTATGACAGGCAATTTTGTTGGTTTCATCGACCGAATCAGCGTGTCACGTGGAGACGACCTTTTAGGTTGCGCCAACACCTGGGTAGACTTCATTGTTGATGGCGTTCTCATCGAGCGTATTCAGCGGGAAATCAGTCTCAACCTGCCCGATGTGTTTCATCCTGAAATTGTAGTTCGGCGCATAGTCACGTTTCGCGCTCACAATGGTGACATAAGTGACCATGAGTTTGAGGTCGTCGTTCAAGGAAGACTCTGTAAGCATTGGAAACCGTAGAAACTTTTTTATTCGTTGTAACTTACGCTGACAATGGGGCTGGGACGTAGTGCGTGTTATCTTCCCTTTCTCCTTGAGGCACAGCGTTCCTTGCCCCGATTCGTTGCTGAAGTATTTCCTGAGTCTTTTGCGTGAATCATAGAAAGACAGGTTCGGCTTGTGTTTTTGGGTTCAACATAAACTATTGGAACTCCTGACTCTGTCGACCACACTGAGGACAGGTAACAAGCATCTGACCTTCCATACACATCACGACTTGTATTCCTGGTGCAGAATCTTGGCAGTAGCTGATGCTCCAACATGAAATAGCGCGTCGATCACAGATAAATCTTCTTCGATGTCGTCCTCTTCGAGAGAGTCTGAAAGACTAGGCTCAAGAGGTTCAGCATGTAATCTTTGACAAACAGCGTCAACTATGCGATTGCGTGGAAGAGAGCAGTCGTGTTCGCGTGTGTGTATCCAACTCAAATTGTTACCCATTAAACCTGACAGCCAAAGCGTAGTTTGCAGATTTAGCGTCGCCAGCAGGACTGTTGGTCCTAAAATGTAAGAACGGAAGTCGTCGATGTACTCGTCGTAATATGGCGATTTGCCGTATGTTTTTGTGATCGCATCCAGCAATGTCTGTTTCCAGCGAGGCAAGTTGTCGATACATATTCGGTAGATAGGCATGTTGGGAGTAGGATGCACGACAGGAACGATTATGGCCTGTGCTCCAGCGCTAGTTCGTATTCTCACTCTGTTAAGCGGCGTCCTGGGTTTGAAGGGCACATGGTCTATGACAACCCACATATCGCTCTGGAAAATTCTGTGGAAGAAGTCTAGGGAAGGAAGGAATTCGGGCTCGTTAAAGAACAATATCAAGGATGAACCGCTTCCCTTCAGCTTCTCGCCGATGTTCAAGCTTGCAGTGACAAGACATGCAAAGCGCGCGCGCGCGCGATTCTTTAGTTATGTCGGCGGTAGACAAAAATGCTTCCTTCTAAGTTTGTCGTCAATAGGAATCGTCGCCAAAAGTTCAGCAATTCTCTTCGAGCCACCAATAACTATCTCTGCGGGTTTCTCTCTGCATTTATTTCGATTGCCAATTGATATTGTTTTTGCTTGAGGATTTATGTAGGGCAGCTCATACACTAAACTGCTACTGTTTCCGACAAACAGGGCGCATTTTTGGAGAAGACCAAGGAACGTTTCGCGTTGTAGGTTTTGCAGTTCAATGTTGACCTGCCATGCTTTAGGGAAAGCTTTACCTTTGATCTGTGGATCTGCCAGAAAGTTGCGGATGATTTCATGGTTCGGATCATGATTTGGAGCCAACCACACAAGACCAACGTAATCTTGCACGGCCGCAACGGCTTCTTGCAAGTCTTTCCTCGTCTTCTCGGGATCTGGGTCAGGATGCAACAGAACCAAAGCATAAGGATAGTTTGGACAGAGAGAATAGTCATATTTGACATCATCGAAGGCGGTTGAGCCGACTACATGACATCGCGATTCCTCTTCACCCATCCTTATCAGGTTTTTCTTGTCTTCTTCAGTGTTGCACAGCAGGATGTGACTGAAACAACTGATTGCACGCCGGTTCATTTCGTCAGGGTGGTCTGAACCTAAATTGCCTGCATGAAAATGAGCGAGAATATGCCCACTGTGAAAAGCGTAAGCAGCTGGATAAACCATTTCTTCTCGGTCGCATGGAACAAGAACAATGTCAGGAGCCTCTTTGAAGGCAGAATCCAGCAGGGCAAACGTTGTTTCTGTGACCCTGCCCTCTGGAAGGTTGACCCATTCGGTTGCTAGTCCAAGTTTCGAAAGTTCGACTCTGACGGGTTGCAGTAAACCTCTTTCAGCTCTGTTTGCCGTAACAATCATTATTTTTCTCACAGCAACCTCAATCTCCTTATTCTTTCAGCAACCGCTACATCCTTGATGAACTGAGCCAAAGCGGGAAACGTCACAGACACCGCTTTATCAATAGGGTCTGGTCTTGTTTGACCTGTAAAACCGTAAATCTGGTGTTTTTCAGATATTGTTTCTCTTTCGGTGATTTCTATGTCATCCATCATAACGTGCTTTTCAATGTAGACATCTGCCCAGTTTCGAGTGAGAACGTAGGCCATGTCGCAGATGAAATGTGGAAAGTGTGAACTGAAGCCCTGCATTGATGCTGCTATCTCCAGAGTCATCTCTTCAGGTTGTGGAGGATATGAAGGGATGCAATACAGCCAGTGCATATGCGGATTGTAGTTGAGCGAAGGGTCCAACGGCCGACCCGCAGCACTTATGAGGAGTTCTCTTCCAGCATTGTAGACTGCATCGATCATCTCCAAGTTTTCACGGTCTTTGAATCGGATCTTGACGAGATCAGCATATTTAGCGGCTACCGGAACTGCATCCATATACATGGGCGTGAGGATGAAGCCGATTCTTCTGTTTTGAGCAATCGCTTGTAGTTCCTTTACCTGCTCCTCAGTCAGGATCAGTGCCTTCAAAGCCTCAAAATGAGGGCTGTCTTTTATCGTGTCTTCGTTGAACAGTTGGAATTTTACGAAGTTTGCGCCTGCTTGCTTTGCAAGCCCTATCATGCTCTTTGCTTCTTCTATTGAAGAGAAATTAACTCCGCATTCCGCGATCATGTTAACCGTCATTTTTCCACCATATCTCGTTCTTTGACAGGTTGATTACCTCGGTATATCCAGTTTTTTCGGGGTAAGCTTCTGTCAACATAACTCATAGCGCATACCACCGTGCGTGGAGCTATTCCGACATCAGGCATAATTATACTCTTACTACCTATGAAAGCGTTTTCCTCTATGGAAATTGGTCCACTTTTTATTTTACGCAAGTCTTCAGCACTTGCATCATTCATAAATTCGGCCTCTGGCGAATCGCTGGCCGTTAACAACAGACATTGGTAGCCGATCACCACGTTTTCATGTAAATGAACCATGTCGCGTCCAGCGAGAATAGTTCCAGCGTTGATTTGGCTGCCGCTCTCCATAATGAGTGAAGGCACAAGAATAACGCAGTTGTCCCCTATGAAAGTGCTATGTTGCATAACCAAACAGATTCCACGGCGAAACTTTATGCCACGGTAGAGCTTGGCAGAACTGCTAAGCTTGGAATTGTCGGAAAAGATCACTTTGTCATATTCGAAGCATTTAAGACCATGATTGTAGCAGTTGTGACCAAATTCGTATTCGTCGTTCATGACTGCAACCAGCTTGTTTTTGTTCTCGGGACTTCGGCAAACACGTTTTCTCCGTAACACTGAATGAGTGATGATGCGATGAGGAAATCAAATTCTTCTTCCAAGTCGATGCTTCTTTCGCGGGGCATATGGTACCCATAGATTTTTTGGCCGTAGATGCCGCATTCAAACAGGACGTCACGTCTGGTAACGTAGACCGCGCCGTTAGGGTAAAAAGCTGGAGGAAGGTTCTGTGAAACTAAGTTGTCGCCAGTCATGTCTGTGCCCAGCATCGGTATCAGTTGCTGCTGCGGTGTCAGTTCAAAACACCAGTATGGATGCTGAGATGTGTAGACAACTGACACTATGGTTTCTGCGTTGGGTTTCGCTTTTGCAAGTTGCACGCAGTTGTCGATGTCATTGGCGTTTCTGAAAGGACTTGTTGGCTGCAAACAAACGACATGTTCTACATGTTGTCCTTCAAACTGTCTTTCATACCATTCTACAGCATGTTGCAACACGAGCGACGAATCGCAATCTATAGCTAATCGTGAAGGCCGCCTGAAGGGAACATTCGCACCATATTGTTTGCTGATCTTCATAATATCAATGTCGTCAGTGCTGACCAAACAATAGTCCAGCTCAATTGATTTAAGCGACTGCTCAATAGTCCACGCCACTAGAGGCTTTCCTCCGAGTATCTTTAGGTTCTTTTTATGTACCCTTCGGCTCCCACCACGAGCTGGAATAACCCCTAAAACTATGCCTTCGCCAACGGTTTTACTTGGTTCCATCTTTCCCTCCCTTCAATATCTGCTTCAACGCTTCGATAGTTTTCGTGCATAGATAGCTAGTCTGCCAACGATGAATGTCAAACAAGACTATGTGATCGCGTGCATACTCGGCTTTCGGACAGGGTCTCGCGTATTTTTTGAACATTGGCAGGTCGTAGATCAGGTTTTTGTAGTACCCAACGTGTCTGCCAGGTAGACCAGTGGAAATGCCGTTCTGTTTCATCGCCACAACTATGCGGTCGCGCACTTCAATGGACGGCGCATAAACAGGAATCAATAGATAAGTTTGACGGAAGCCCGGTTGGTAACAGGAAAGATAGACATTTGAGTAAACGTTGATTAAGGCTTCTGGAAGCTGGCTGAGGAACAACTCAGCGTTTTCATGTTGGAGATCGAGCCACATTTCGAGTTTGTCCAGTTGAACCTTGCCGAAAGCGGCGGCTGCTTCAGTCATTCTTGCGTTGGTGCAAACCGTGTCCGTTAATGTGCCGTAGATGTTGCCGTGGTTTCGAATGTTGTAGCATCGCTCCGCCAAGTCATCGTTGTCGGTGACTATCATTCCACCTTCACCTAAAGTGTTATGAAGACATATACCGCCGATGCCGCCAACAAAATTCTCATAGCCGTCAACACAGAGGTCGTAGACATAATTTGAGGTGGATTCCACTTTTCGTATGGTCTTGAGTTTAGCAAAACCGATTTCGGATTCTTGCAGTTTAGTTAGCCAAGGGTCGTCAGGCAATATTGTGCGCATCTTTGCAAGAGTTTTACGCGTTATCCGCTCCTTCTCGTAGACTGTTCGAAAACCGTTTTTTCGAGCCATAGAATAGTTTCTGACCCTGTGCCTCAGTCTCGCATGGTTCGTGGGGATACATTCTACAAGTTGTGGTTTGGATGCAAAATCTTGGAAGTTCCTTCGATGTAATTTGTTTACTTGCGCAATCCCGCGAACACCTATATTGTAACTGGGAGAGCATTTACTCACATATTTCTTTTTACCATTGATGTCAAAAATACACTGTCGCGCAGGACGATATTCTACAGATGGTAGAAGATCCATAGATAGGAGCAAGTAGGGTAGTTGTTCAGCCATTTTGTTACTTACCGTGCAAACGAACGAATTGATTCTGCTACCTGAGCGCTTTTGAAGATATCCGTCACCTGCAAAATATGCTTCGATGAATTCAGTTTTCAACCTGTACGAAACTCTGAACAGAAACGAAGGAATTTGTTTATTATGTGCGTTTGTTCCTGTTTCGAAGACCTTTTTGAACACCAACTTTAGATATTTCTGACCGAAATGAACAGACGTTTTTGTAGAATCATAGTAAATTGTGGCGCTAAAGCCAAGACTCGCAATACAGCTCTTAGCATCGCGAGCAAGACGCTTTTCCTTTTCGCTATGACCAAAGGACAAGGTTGCACCATGTCCTGACCAATTTCCTTCTGCTAAATAGTAGCCCAAAAGGCGACAAAGCTCAGGAGTCACTTTCAATATCGCTTTGATTTTGAAAGACTTATTACCTATTTCGGCATCAGCAGACGGGATTATAGGCGGTCCACCGCGGAGATCATTCATATGATATGAGGGTTTTCGGGTTTTCCAGCAGCCTTTACGATGGAGTTTTTGTCCTCGATAGAACAAGTTTGACGTTTCGTTCGATGGTAATTCAAGGAAGGCATTTAAGAGGTTGATTTCTGATATTTCGGATAAGTGTGGAATCTTGAGAGGTACACAACAAAAATCGCCTCCCTTAAGTTCCGATACAGGTTTACTCATAACGCTACCGTCTTCTATGATAAAAACACTGTGAGAATGCGTAACTGTTGTTTTCCGCCCATTTTCCAAAATCAATTCATAAAGGTCTTCATCAACAGGATGTCTATGAACACCAGTTATGGAAGCAAATTTGACTTTCAGATTTTCATCAAAAGCAACACACCGCCAACCAGTCCAAGAATAATTTTCGACGAAATCCCCGATATGCAAGATTTGAAATTCATTGAATGGCGACAACAATAGAATCGGTTCATGCCAATCAAGACTTGTAATTGTTTTACTTTCTTGGAAAGAAAACGAGCTGGCAGTACCAAACGTTCCGATTTTTCTTCCGCCAATGGATGCTCCTAATGCTTGACATGTATCTTCAAGGACAAAAAGGTCTTTTTCTCGCGCTGTCTCGCAGATTTGCGGCATGGCTGCGGGAAAGCCAAGCAGAGAAACAGGCACTATTCCCCTAGTTTTTTCTGTTATTGCTTCTCTAACCTTTTCAGCGTTTATGTTCAAAGTTTGTGGGTCGATGTCGACGAACACTGGTTTCGCGCCGCTGTTCAGGATCGCTGTTGACGTTGCAGCAAACGACAATGGCGTGGTGATTATCTCGTCGCCATGTCTGACTCTCAGAGCTTTCAGGGCGACCTCCAATGCTGCTGTCCCATTAGATGTTGATATGGCGTGACGGACACCCAAATACGTCGCAAAAGCCCGCTCGAATTCCTGAACATATGAACCACCATAGAAATCTTGGAAGAACCTGCTTAATGCGCCGCTTTTAATGACTTTTGTAACGGCTTCGATTTCTTGAATTCCGAAACGCTCCAACTCGTTTCCTCCATTTTAGTAACTGTGAACTTTGTAATCTCTCGGAACTTGGTCAAGATTAACGGCGTGACAACCCTCGCTACACATTGAATAATGCAGGGCCAAAGCTACCTGTAATGCATTCCTAGCCTCCACACCTGAGCAACTGTTTTTCTCGGGGTCTGTGAAATGACAGGCTTCTTTGATGGCATAATAGAGCGGGGTTTCTAGTGTGTTGAAGTGTTTTGGCGGGAAAGTGGTCCATGTTTTCTGTAATTCTTTTAGTCCACTGTAGCGCTCGCTCTGTTGCGACATATACGTATCGACCCGGTTGCCGTTTTCGGTGATGCGGATGCGCATATCTTCACTGAGAAGATCAAGTTCAAACAACACATAGGGCATCTGTTCCCCGCTGAGAAGAGTTGCAGTGACCCCGTCCTCATAATTTATGATTCCACTGATGTTGTAGTCGTTGCTTTTGTCGGTAATGTAGTTCTTGTAGTCGTTGCTTTTGTCGGTAATGTAGTTCTTGCAGGCGTTGCCGAATGCCTGTACGTATAACGGTTGTTTGTTAGCCATCCAGTTGAAAAGGTCAACCATGTGAATTCCTGTTCTCAGTAGCGGCCCTGGATGAAGACCGATCATACTACGTACTTTGAATTCGTCGTCGGCAATCATCTGATATGTAATGTTCCATCTTCTCTGATGGTTCACGGTTAGCTTCACATTATGGTCACGACAGGCATCGATTATTGCATCAGTCTCTTCGAGTGATTGTGCGATAGGCTTTTCTAGAAAAATGGACTTGACGGACGGATAGGCAGCGACCGCGCAGGCTATCTTGGCGTGTGTATTAGTAGGGGTGCAGATGCTCACAACTTCGGGTTTGAAGGTGTTCAACATATTCTCAAAATTCGAAAACAGATTAGGACTTTCTGAACGGAAATGTCGCTTAACCTTCTTAAGCTGAGACTGGTTGACATCAACAACCGCTACGTTTGAAGCGCCAAGCAGTTTGATGTAGCAACCAACATGAGATGCAAGCGGAGATCTACCTTTCTCTAACCCAAACTCAAAACCTATTTTTCCAAGTCCTATGACGCCTGCTTTCATCTGAGTTCCAGCTTCCCTAGCTTAGAAAGCTCGTAAAGTCTCTGATCGTGCCACAAGGCTAGATGAGGACACTCGCTACAAAAATCCACAAGAATCCTCACTGTTGCGGGTCGCGGTCTAAAGCCTCAAGTCCCATATCAAGCACTTCCTTGACTTCATCAAGCCCCGATGTCCTTGGCAACTTGTATTTCTTCATCGGGTCTGGAATAGGAAAAGCCCCGCGAACTGGACAGACTGCCACAATTTCTTTCCCATAAACGCAGGGTTTTCCTTCCACAGTTGGCTCTTGATTTCGTTTTTCAATTGACTTCATCATTCTTGATTCTCCTTAATGAATTCGGCAAGAGATTTGTCCTCAACATCTTTCGAGTAGAGAAGACCAGCTTTCATTGTGTTCACAGTTTTAATCTTCTCTGTTCTCCTCAAATATGATATGTACGCAAGAATTTCGTTGTTGTACATTTCATAAACTGGATCTTGCCAGTAAGGTCCGTATGGACCTTCCTTTTGGCTATGAAACTTCAACGCTTGTGCATATTCCGACTCGGCTTTGGTTTCGTAGCCGTTTGTTATCCCAAACAATCCTATCGGGTTCGCGCCGAGATTGTAAGCAAGAAGATATGCGAAGGTAGCTACGTTTCCGCCTGTTTGCATGTAAGGCGCGTTCGTAGCATCAACTATGCTTTTAGTTAACTGCATGCCCAAGAGATAGGGCGTGAAAAACGTCTTAGGACCATGCCACAAACGTATCGTCAACGGGTTGGTGGTTACTGAAAAGACACCTGTTATGTCTGCGCTGGCAGCCTTCACGTCTGGTCTGTCGAAGAAACTCATGCATAACGGTGAAGAATCAAGGTTACAGACATAATCTGGACGACGATGTTCAATGACTGTGTAGACTGCGCGATCGCAACAGATAATCGTGCCATTATAGTTTTTAATTTCGGGCAACTGTTCAAAATATTTGCGCGAAGCCATCGACTTGTCTATGATTAGAGCTGCCCCTTTGATTTTCGGCAGTTCCATAATTTGCCTTGACGCAAGCGTTACGCCTAGATTGACTTGGACGTTCTGTAGCCACTCAACATATCTGGCGATCTCTGAGAACGACCCTACATGTATGTCTGGACGTAGTTCTTCGTATGGTCTCCAGCGCAATTCTCCCTTCTCAGTTGTAACGTAAAGCCCATTCAAACTCAATTATATTCCTCCTAGGACTTCCGCATCTGGACAGCCAAACATCCGAACACTCATCCGTATTCCTCCAAAACTTTCCATCCTTTATGTATTGTATTCTTTTAAGATTTGCTCTAATGGTTTAGCTTGGAAGTATGGAGTTTGAATTGAGCTTGTATGAAGACAGCCGTTTCCAGAGCAGTTGATCGTGGTCGTCACAGGCAGTTTTCTTTTTAATTGTTCTTGACTTAATCCGATGAGGAGGCCGCGCAGAGCTTCTCGATAGCCTTTCCAAGTTGGGTTGACCAAATATCGAACTGGCTTTCCTTTCGTGAAGTAAGGCGGTTCGTCATATTCTGCTATGAAGTCGGGATTCTCCTCTATCTGATGAATAAGAGATGCTTTGTCTTGGGCGTCTATGCCATCTTGTTTTGTGGGTTTTTCGTGGCCTTTTTCCTTCATTATTTGCCGGAGGAATTCTGTGACTATCCCGTTCCAGAATACGGTCTGCTCCTTGTATTTGACCTGTTCGCTGAAATCGTAACCGACAAGAATAATCGGTGAACATTCCAGTTCCACGGCTTCATTCCATAAGAAGCCACCAACATTTCCGACGCCAGAGATCACGCCTCTATGATTGGCTAATCTGCACAAAATGTAGGTCACACTGTGCTTTTGGAGATGCGTTACATCGTCAAGCATGCCTGTGAACCAATAAGCTGGTTTTTTCATATTGGCAACCGTCGGATGTACTGCAACATTGAAAGCAACATTGATGTTTCGTATGTTCTTTCTGACAATCGAAGGCTTGTAGAATTTCCGAACTAACGGACTGCCATCTACAGACGCGACCAAATATGGGTTCACGCTGTTGCTGAGAGCATCAGCGAAGATCTTATCACAACACAAGACAGGGTGTTTCCAGCCTGACTGACCTATCTTTTGCAGATGCTTGTTTCTTGCAAGACTTGGACCTGCACCGACGCAGATGCAAGGTTCACCTTTCCGATGCTCCAAGTCCTGAAGTTGCGGTTCCTGTCTGATGCGTTCAAGATTAAGTCGAAAATTCTCCAACCACAGGTCGATGCGTATGTTGTAGGTTGCTTCGTTGAGAGCGATGGGTCTGATAAGTTCCTTAGTGTCGGATGACATACATGCCCTCCATGATTTCTGCGCGCACCGCTTCACTCGGATCAATTATGGCTTCTTCAAGTTTCTCTCCTGGACGCATTCCTATGTATTTGATATTGTCAAGACTTCCAGAGTATTGGCGCGCTAGGTCGACGATTTTACATTTTTCCGCGCCTAAAGGCACGAAGATTTCGCCGCCGTTCATCAGCTGTACACATTTCAACAGGAAACTGTTGATTTGATCGAAGCCCATGAAGTAGCGTTCCATGCGAATATCCGTGACCGTTATGGGAAGCCCTTGTTCTTTCTGGAACTTCCAAAGGTCAAAGATGCTACCATCGCTGTCGATGTAGTTCGGTGGACGAGCAACTGCGAAGCGTGTCTTCCTATCTCCTTTGTAGTTCTGAGCGTCCAAAGTCAGGCTTTCCGAGAGAGCTTTACAACGACCATACGTGCTTACGGCCTGAACTGCCTTATCGGATGAAATGAACAGAAAATTGTCGATTTCACATTCGAGTGCTGCTTCGAGGCAATTTTGCGTACCCATGACATTTGTCAGAACGGATTCGAACGGATTGTACTCGCATAGGTCAACATGTTTCAGCGCAGCACAGTGGAAGCATACGTCAACGCCCTCCATGGCCCGAATGACCCGGTTTTTGTCCCGCACGTCACCTATAAAGAAGCGCAACCGCTCATGATTACTGGATTGTTTGAGACGGGCTAATCCGTTTTCGTTGTGGTCGAGAATCCTAACAACCGTTTGGGCAGTAGAAATTTTCAGAATGTACTCTGCCAATCGTCTCCCAAGAGAGCCTGCGCCGCCAGTTATCAGAAAAACTTGGCTATCCGCCGTCGTTTTCAACCTCGCTTGCACTCAATACGCCTGTGACTTTGCCCTCTTCAAGTATTTTCTTGAATTCTTCCAGTCGACGTAGTTCCCAGTGGCCAAGCATGTAACGCAATCCAGCTAGCTCTACATCGTTGAATTTGGTCAGATTGACAGATAGTTTTGTTGCGTCGTCAAGGTCGAGAACCCAGCGTTCCAACGCATTATCCCTAATATCTCCAACGATTTTTGGCGTTTGCTTCCGCAAGTAAGCCGCTGATGGAAGCATCGGCTCTTTAGCCAAAGCTGGTGCTACCTGATGGTTGAAATATTTCATAAAAGTACCCAATGACGGTTTGTCTATGAACGCCTTTTCTTCTTTCGTCATGTACTGTCGAATGATCTCGTCCTTATGTTTCGCGTAGAGTTCTGAACCAGGATAGGGTTGTAGGAAGAACGGTTCGTCAGCGTGTATTTGACGGTCTATGTAGAATCTGCAATCTTCGATGACGTCGTCAATCGTTGTTTCGGGAAAGCCAATGATGAAGCTCATTATGGCGTTCATGCCCGCTGCTTGTGTCGCATCGATAGCTGCAACCATCTGTGCTTTGGTCTGGCCTTTCTTCATGGCGTCGAGCAGTTTTTGGCTTGAAGATTCTCCGCCGTAGCTGATGTAGCGGCAGCCGAGTTGTTTTGCTCTTTCAAGCATTGCCTTGTCGACCGTGCGGGAATGAACAACCATGCCCCAACGTATAGGTTCAACCTCTAGGTTATGCAAGCCTGATTGTTCAAGTTCTTCCATGAACCTGTCGAACCATGGTCGGTCAGCTGTCAAATTCTCGTCTAAGAAGCTGATGAAATTGATGCAGTAGTTCAAACGTAATTCACGCATAAATTGGACAACATATTCTGGACTGTGGTGTCGGATTGGTTTGCCCTTAACTGGTTTGCCGTAGATTTTGCTTTGACAGTAAGGTGTGCAACCGTTATGGAAACAATTTCCTACCGCTATCAGATTTGCAGTGTATCTGTGATTGGGATGATCAAAGCCGAGATTGTAGACCTTGCCATTGTAGGTTCGACTAATGATTCTCCGTATGGGTAAAACATAACAGTTTTGAATTATTGACCCTGTCATGGATGCATGACAGGAATGTGTCCATAAAATTCTCCATGGAATATAGTTGGATTTTATGATTCTCCCATTTATCACACTAATAGGTTGTTTATCCTTTCGAATAGAGGGCAGATAGCCAAGCCTTGCAGTGACCAAGAAGAGTTGGTATGCCAGTGTTCTCGACACGGAGGTGTATTCGGTTCTTAATGATGAAGTATGACCGTCACCTGCCACACATGCACTAACGAACGTTTCGAGTTTCTCATTTGATAGCTCGACAAGCCACAATGGTAAACGTTTTTCATGTGCTCCATTTCCGAAGTTAGAATATAGAAAATCAGCCAATTGCACGCATCCAACATAAACTTGAATAGATGTTCCAGTATCAGAGAGGTGCGGAGTTAAACCTAAATGGCGAAGGATATTTGCCGTCTTAGTTATCAGTGATTTTTCATGTCTTCCAAATGACCAGACACAAGTTTTCGAGTTCGGTCTATTGTCACTAACTGAAATCGAGCCTTCGGCAACATAGAACCCTAGCAAAGTTAGAAGGTCATTGTTTAGGGGAAGCTTTTTAGGTAAGCGCACTCGCGATCTCAGGCTTGGGTCAGGCAGTTGTATCTCTTGTCTATCATTGATTGGAAATAATGGAACCAGAATTTTGTCACTATAGTTGCCATTTGTTCGTTGTCCTGTTTTCTTCGTCTTGTCGTTTGTATGGTGAACATGTAATTGTGAGGCTTGTTTTTTGACAGTAGCACCATCTTTCCATTGTTTCACGTTGCGATTGTTTCGTCCATGTGGATGTTGCCAAACATATATTTCGTGTTCTGGAGTTGCAGAAAGAGGCTCGCTGATTTTGGCAACGTAAATATCAAGCATTGTTCCATGATATTCACGTTCATGGTATTGTGATGGCTTTTGCCATCCGTCTGGTGTCCAAATACTGTTTCGGCTTCGATTAATGACAACATCGTGAATTGAGACCAGACCACCATCTGTCATTAATGCTGTTTCAGGAGTAAAACAGAAAGTGCACTGCCATGGGCAGCCATAACTGGTTAATGCGTCAAGTCGTCTAGGCATGTAGTTTGGTTGAGGCATCAGTTCTGGCGCGTAAGGTATGCTGCTGTACATGATGTAGGTTTGGTATGGAGCAAACTCGTATGCTGGAAACGGAATTTCATCGTCCAGTTCTTCTTCTGGAATAAGCGGTCGCATAGGTGACATTTTGATTTTCTGTCCGTCGCGGTACACTAAGCCCTTGATATGTGACCAGTCCTTGTCTTCTTCATCAACGTGTGTAAGGATTTCACGCCAGGTTCGGTAAGCTTCTCCGATGACACCGATGTCTATCTGTGGGAGCCAATGCATCATTTCGAAGGGCTGAGCTGTCAAGAAACCGCCGCCAGCCACAATCAAGGCATCAGGCCAATCGTTCCGAAGAGGCGGCAACATTTCCTTGATGAACTTGTATTGTGTCGTCAGGCCACTGATGCCGATGATTGCGAACCGTCCGTACTTCGCCACCTCTGCCTTCAGTTCCTCACGCATTGAGTCTACAGGCAAACGAAAAGCGTTGTTGTCGTAAAGTGCTACGTTGTAGCCCATTTCATCTGTTATCGCTGCCAGTTGAAGAAGACCGTAAGGTGGATGTTGAGGCGGCTGTTTCGTCCGGATCATAGGATGAATCAACGCTACACGAAGTCCTCTCTGATCAACGGTCATTGTTTCTTCTCCTTTTTCATATTGATTTTCAATTCTCGTTCCCTCAAAAGTGTGAGAATTCTAGCCTTTTCTTTTCGTAATTTGCGAATATACATGCTGTCATCCTCTGGTTTTCCAGCTTTATTCCTGCCAACGGCACGCATCAATGAGTTACCAAGATCTGTTAACCTGTTTTTCAATTGGTCGTTGCTCATTCTCCGCAATTCTACGGTCTGTTTCATAAAATCGCTCCCAAACTAGGTTTTACTAGGTTGACTCGAAAAAAGGCTTTCTTGCCGTTCTGTCCGCCACACATGATGCCTATGGAATATTTGACTTCATCAAAAATCTCCAAGGACAGTGCACTCGGCGAACAATATATGCAGTTGCAGAACCATGCAATCATGAAGTCTTCAGCTCTATCGCCTACATAAACGACTTTTTCTTTCTGAGGAACTTCTTGCATCCATGTCTTGAGACTTCCAACTTTAGTGTGCACGTAGTTGTCCCCCTGGACAACGATGATCGGTGTAAGCCCATACTTCGATGAAATCGCCTGCTCCTTCAAAAGACCTTCCTCGCGTTTACTGAGCATCCAGAGGCGTGCACCCTTCGCGGCAAGGTCTTTGCAGAGTTTAGGTGTTACGTCTCCGTGAAAATCGTCGAGTGTGCCGTCTACGTCAAGAACTATGTCCAGAGTCAAATGTGTATTTCTCCTTTCTTAATTGCCTCTTCAAGCACCTTATCTATCTTCGTGTACGCTAAACCAGCAAGAATGAACAGTTCCACAAGCGTCATTTTCCCGATATCCGTCACTGCGAGAAATTCACCCATCAATCCTGCTGCCAATGCCTCTTTTGAACCCACTTTTTCAAACCAAACTTTGCGACCGTCTACATGCATTTGTCCCTGCCCATGAAAAACTTTGCTTATTCTCTCCACAAATTGGGAGATATCTCCTTCAGGAATCGAAGGTTCGATCTCTTCGGCGTAGAATAGTTTCCACTCGTCTGAGTCAGGAAGTTTCTCGAATTTAATTTCGTATTTGACAGGAAGACTTAGGCCAAACGGCCCCTCTTTTTCAATCATGTTTTATGTCCCTCCAGCAATTGGTTGATAACTTCCTCTTGTAACGATGGTTGTGGAATGTCGTCATTCTCAACTACGACGTGACAAGTCCTACATAGCGCGCGCGCGCGCGCGCGATTTTCCTGAACGTATAGGTATTCCAGCTCTGTTCTGCTCAGTTTGTTCATTTTCTCACTTTTTATATTTTGATAGAAAATCTTTGAAAGACATACAAGTAATACCATGACCCCATAATGTCCCGCCTTCTGTGCAGTTATGAGTTCCGCCGTATAGTCTGTACCATTCTTCGTTTGTGTACTGTAATTCTAGGAAGGCTGCCCTGTAATGGAAGAACACTAGATCAACATAGGCGTGTTCTTTGAAGACTGGATGATAGAATTTCTGGTAGGCGTCGCGTATGGCAGCTACGTCGCCGCCAGCTGCTTTCATGACGCCGCTAAAGTAATGGGTCTCTTCAAGCGGCGTGCCCTCCGGGTATCCTAAATCCATTCCTATCAAAGCGATAGGAGAACGTTTCAATACGCTCTTTGCAAGTATCCAAGCGAACGCTCCGGCATTGCCCCCTGACTGAGCACGCGGAACTCCATTAGGATATTTCTCAGTCTGAGTCATCAACACCTGAAGCCTAGTCCAGCTTTCGTTTTGTCTGTAATCGTCGAATATAGGCTGGAACCAGTAGGTTTTCATGCCTTTACTTTTGACTAATTTGTAAACGTCATGGTTAACCGTAACTGAGGCAACCCATTTCATTTCTGGACCCCATTTGTCGACGAGTGGATGGTCAAACCATTTTTTGATTATAGGTGCACCGTCAACTGAGACCACTATGTCTGGTATGACTCCTGCGTCAAGAAGGGGAATGAGGCCGCCGTCTGTGGCAACTACTGTTCCTTTATAGCCATTTTCAATGTATTCTCGTAGAAGCTCACAATGCTTATGCCTAAAGAGGCTGGGACCACGACCCACCACGATCGCTGACCCTTCAGGAGGATGTTTTATTTTTCGGTTTTTATACTCCACGATCGGAGCTTCATCTTTTGGAAAGTCGGGGTCTGACTCAACCAAAGGTGTGCGGTTAGCTAATGCGGCTAAGGTTGACTGTACATAGTCTTCGGGTATCTTGACCTCAGCGTCATCGCCCCATACGACGTTGGCTAAGTTTAGAGTGTAATTTCGCATCCACATGGGTAGCAGTGTTTTGGTTCCTTCCTGCACACGCTCCAACAGAGTAGGCTCCAAATTCACATCGCGCGATACGTAAGCCAGCCATTGCGCCCAGTTTCCTCCAGGAGTCTGCTTGTCCTTAAGTCCGCGCACTTTACGCAAGACCGTGTATGTAATTTTGGTTCTCGGGAAGAAAGCATGACGCTTGAAAGCTTCTTTCAAGTCACGTTTGAACTTTCTTTTTTCGTCTAATGTTTGCCTCAATCAGATGGCTCTCCACAAATTCTTTCAATCGCTTAGCAAACGGAGATTCAGGATAACCTTTCCCGACCTGCCGCTTGTAATTGAGCAAATGCTCATCAAAACATTCCAATATATCCCGAGCTTCAGCAACGCTAATCGACATGTTTGGCCTCGGCTCTTTGAGAAGTTTCTGAACTTCTTCAGCCGTTATAGGATTCGCAAACTGTTGAGGGTTTATGTCTTCGTGACCATCGTAAAAATAGAGACTTTGAGAATTTTCGCCTAGCTGGAATACGACAGTGTGTGTTATAGGAAGCTCATTGTCGATAAGATGAAAATTGATGTATACATCGCCGATTCCAGACACAATTCGTTTTAAGAGGGCGTTGTAGGACTCGCGGCCTTTACGTATCTTATCTAAGTCACTTTTAAAGTCCGAGTCAATCTGAATCGTAGTAGTTAGGTTCGATGGTTCTCCTTTGCTTGACAAGACAATCTATAGGGGTTATAGCTTGGTTCTGTTTATAACAGTTTGCAGTTGCTCAGGTCATTTTTGACATGTCGACTTCTTTCAAGCCTTTTTTAGGTTCGATGTAGACGCAGCTGCCGCCGACAGAGGCCAAGACTTCCCTGGCAAATATTGACGCTTTCGAAATGTCCTTTCTCGCATCTTTACGTCTTTCGTTGCCGCCGAAAAGTGTGCTCATAGTTACCGCTGAAAAGTATGGAGGATTTTGTATAAAATGTTTTTGGAAAAAAGAAAGGGTTTATGGAGGCCAGTCTGCGATTGAGAGGCTTCCGCCGCTGACGTTCATGAGCATTATGTCCATCGCGCCGCCCAGTGCTCCGCTTATCGTGTAACATAGGAACAGAGATGCTGTGGCTCCGCCTGCGCTAATCATCAGCCATCCTCTTTGTATCTCGTTTGAGCCCCTGAAACCGACGGCGACTGTGCAGCTACTCTGGACTTTGCGGTAGTTGGTTCTTAAATATCCACCTTGACGTACCATGTTTCATTTCTCCTATAGGCCTGCTATCGACACTCCGCCTGTGGCTTCTAATGCAATGGCTGTTGCTTCGCCAACGAAGATGAAAAGTGATGCGCCTGATGCTCCACATGACCGACCTTGTAACAATGATTGTGCTGAGAGGAACATGTAACCTGTGAAGGCATTGTTTGCAAGCCACACTGAAGCCGAACCTGACCAGTTGCGCACTGTCACGGCTGTAAGCACTGATTTTCTATAGTTTGTTCTTAAATACCCGCCTGGCATTCTGTCATCCTCCTAGAATATTGCTGCCGATTGGCTAGCGGTGAATGTGAAATATACTGCTGTAGCTTCGGTTGCCCAAATGAAGAGGTTGGCACCTGAAATGAAGACTGCGCCTGTTAATGCGTATGCTGAGCCTTGGAAGCCTAATGAGCCTTGGCCTGGCTGAATTATTAGACCGCTGTGTACTCTGCGGTAATTGGTTCTCAAATATCCGCCTGTAAGACCTGCTGTTGGCATTTTTCTTACTCCTTTTTGATGGTTCTCCTAAGAAAAGTCTTTGAGCTTCATACTTTAAAAGCGTTTCCCACAGCTATAATAGCTATAAGGGCCATTCTAATACATGATTCCGTGGAAACTGCCTGACGGGTCATTCATAATCGGTGGAATGTCGGGTGCTTGCTTCGAAGCAATCTGAGCAGCCGCGGTTGCTTTAGCCTCTTCTTGAACTGCCAAAATGAGTTTCTGAACTTCAGCGCGCGCTGCTAAAACAGCGTAGTCCTGCATTTTCTTAGTAACCAATTCCACAGCCACAGCTGTAGTGACGCCTGCCGCTACAAGAATCGCGAACCATTTAACCGAGTTCCAATCCATGCTGATTTCTCCTACACGAATAGCGGCCCATACGGGTCTCTGCCGAATTGCGGAGCCTTCTCCGCTTGCTGGTGTTCCAACACGACGTTTCGAAGCACAGACTCCGCGATAACTTCGCTGATTATGCCTGCAACAACTATTAGTCCAAGCCAGAGTGCTGCTTCTTTCAGATCCATCGTTCTACACCATCAGGATGTCCTGTCTTCCGAACATCACATGACTGCGAACCATTGTAACATCGCCGTTAGGTTTCCGCGGTCGATATATGAACACGACGTATCCGAACAGGCCCATCGTGGCGATTAATCCTGCCCACATGATTTTGTCACCGTGCCATTTCTGACCAAGTATCGCACCAGCAACGGTTGCTATGCTTGTGGCAATGCCAGCGTACAGAATCGGCAACTCTTCCTTATGTTCTTCCTTGCTCCAACTAATCGTGAATGTCGAGGGACAGTTGAGGGCCAGAGCCGTTAAGGCGATCAGTACCCTGTCAGTTTCAGATACGCCGTTTAACGGCATTTGTCCTTGAACGCCTCAGTATCAGTTAATCCATGTCTTTCATATGCTCGGCAGATTTTTGGTTGTCCACTCCTGCACTGTGCGTTGCCAGGTTGATTGTAGCGAGCCATCGCGTTCTTGACCCGTTTCTCCGTGTCAAGCGGGTATTTGCATTCGCCTTCAGGATGCTCACTTGTATGAATGATGCAGGCACATTGATTCGGTTTTACGCCTGCCCTGCGGTATGCCGCAGGAATGTAGACTCCGTCTGGCACAATGGTTCTCCAAAAGTTATTTCTAGTTCCGGCACTTAAAAGACTTGTTGTGATAGTATGAGCGAGTCCGAAGTTGAAAATTTAAAGAAAGAGGTTGCAACTCTGAGGGAAGAACTGAAACAATGCAGGTCTGGCATCGAGAATATCCACGACGCAGTTGAAAATGGCGAACCAGTGACATTGCATACTGAGGACGGAGAAACAGCGAAGATAGTTCCACAGAAAAAAACTGATGTGCCTGCGCAACCTGCCGTTTAGTCACGGCCCTTTTCTTTTTTTATATTCGTCAGATGATGATGTGATTCATCTCGTTGTTTTGAGCTTCGGAAGGCAAAACACCTGTTTCAAAAATTCGTTGAGGTGCTAGAAAGCCGCACCGAGCACATTTGAACTTGGTTCCACCGCAACAGTCTGCATGTTTGATTTCTATGCTTCCGCATTTGGGACAGCGCACTAGATCCAGCCAACTTTATGTGCTAGATAAAGTTCGCCGCCTATGATGACACCGTGCAGGAGCAGTAGAAGCCAAAAAGTCTGTGCCGTCGTAAGTCCAGGCAGTCCAGCTTCCTCTTTAGCCATTGTCTACACTAGCAGAATCGGTTGGTACGGGTTAGGCCCGCTTTGCCATACTGAAGCCTGTCCTTGCCAGTTCCGGTCTTCAGCCTGAAGCGGAATGCTTCTCGCTGCGTCACCAACGATCAAGCCGCCTGGGAACTGTGCGGCTCCTGTGTCTGGTGCTCTACCGAGAGGTGCACGTGCTTCCAAGATTCCGGCCTTGCGTCCGAGCCCCATCCATCGTGTCACTGAAGTAGCTACGAGCATGCCTACACCATACAGAACTCCGCCGAGAGCAACAGCCTTAACTTTCGGGTTTTTAGAAACATAATACACGGCTGCTGGAACACCTGTCACGATCCAACAATCTAGCGGTGGAAGCCAGTCGACTCCGAGAAACGGAAACACACCAGTCATCGTTTTCGAGTTGAGATTGTAGTAGCCTTCCAGCACACCTTTGCCTACGGCAGTAATTGCAACTCCTATCATGATATGCGTTATTCTGTTATTTGCATTTGGCATGAATGGTTCTCCAAGAACTGATTTAGGGTTGAAGCTTTATTAAACTTTTGCCCCTTGGTTCAGGATTGACAAGCTTTCTTGCTAACTTCTCAGGTAACATGGACATGGATAATTGTTTTCGTGATACCCATGTTTTCTTGTTATATAGTAAGATTTACAACGTTTACATTTGCTTATGAAGAATGGAAATGGTGCTAGATACCCATTAGGTTTGGAATATTTATAGAAGGCTTCTCCACTAAGTTTTAGTTGTAGCCATCTTAGAAATGATATTTCTATCGAGCCTTGACTTTGATATTTACCTTCACGAACTTCAATTTTCATCTTTTGTCTTCTCCAATTTTGGATTCTTAGCTACTTGTTTATGGTTAAGCACATGCCACGTTTGATCAGCCCTTTATCCGTGACTGTCACGGCGTCTTGCGGTGCCTCACACGGTTCGAATCCTTGCTTGCGATAGAACGCTTTCAATTGGTCCGACGACATAACGGATGCACTTCAAGCTGTTTTGCCTGATTCCGCTGGTTCAGGCACGTCGGGATTGACAAGCCAATATTTCGGACATGAGCG
>ERZ1292632.1092-Hain-H43-01um-R2-1092-length-28154-cov-12_pt1 | contig 28154 bp, 58 predicted proteins | sample MGYA00564407_ERZ1292632 | MGnify/ENA primary metagenome ERZ1292632 (study PRJEB36523, sample SAMEA6512637) | groundwater metagenome | collected 2019-01-08 | study: AquaDiva: Metagenomics assemblies of 32 groundwater samples | reverse complement strand
AGGCAATCCTTCGAGCCAGCTCGTTGTCGCTCATGTCCTTGGTCTCGATCGGGCCACCGTCCTTGCCGGTCAGCTCGCTCTTGTCCGCCAGCCCAAGATCGCGGGCGATGATGTTGGCGTTCAGGAGGTCCGCAGCGGCTCCGGCGAACTTCTGCCCGCGCATAGTGCGTTCGATTCGCGTTACGACTTCGCCAAAACCTTCTTTGACCTTGTAGTCTCGCCACGCCGAATCGGACAGGTCGATGAACAGCAACAGGCTGTCGAGCGTCATCGCGCGCATCTTCGGCAGGGTCGCCACCGTCACTTCGCCCTGGTACGCGAATGCCTTTGCCTCCAGCAGCGGGTTGTCCTCGGCCCACGCGAAGAACTCGCACGCAGCCTCCCAGAGGTCATCGGGGTCGGAGAAGATAGGCTTGCGCCCATGACTGCTGCGCAGCGTCCAGAATTGATTGCCTTGTGGTGCAGCCATTGGCGGTATCCCTCACGGGGGCCGTGGGTTGCGGAAGTGGAGAAGCCCGCGAGGTGCGGGCTTCTGGTGGCGGTGCTGGGCTTTCACCAGCCGCGAGTTGTCGCTCTCTATCCCTCGCGGGATCTGGCGGGCCCACCAGTTCGGTGATGGCTCCGCCTACGATCAGGCGGGGCCATGTTGTTCGGCCGGGAACTCCCCGGCTTTGTCGGCTGGTGGGAGTGTAGCAGGACCAAGGACGCGATCAATGATCGCGAGCAGCCCGGCAACAGTCTGGTGCTTGTACTCGGCATCGAATTCGCGCAACTCTACCGCCGCCACCCGCAGAAGGCAGCGAAGCTCTTTCACGTCTCGGCACTCGCCGATGTGCTCCTGCAAGCAACGGTTGCAGCGGAAGGCGTTGCGCATCAGGTCTAGCGTCAGCGGGAACCACGTGGTGGAGTCGCAGGCTTGATACCAGTCCTCGTCGCCAGCCAGCAACCGCCCCCCTCGCATGCGTTACACTATAACACAAACACAAGTCTCTCGGAAAGCTTGGCCATTACGGCTTGTCCAGCTTTGCTTTGCTCCGCCTCGACACGCGAGGCTAGCCACATGACAACCGGCCGATGATTCGGCCGGAACTCGCGCTCAAGCGGCTTGCGCCCCGCACCGCGACAATCAGGACACTCCACATCGCTGATTGTCGCCCTGGAGTCCCCGAGCTTGCCGCCGATGAGGCCGAAGCCGTGGCCCCCACAAGCCCGACAGGCCCCATGCCGGAACCACGCAAGCACAGAGCGAGCCATGTCGTCTGCTTCCGTGCGCAGGAGCTTTGTGCGCTGACGCTTTGCGTAGCTCCACACGTCTTTGGCCAGGATGGAGATGATGTTGCGCTGCTCCCTGTCGTCACCGGCGAAGAGCCGGGACAGCGCAACAGCGAGCGGATTGTCGATGCTTGCGAGTCCCGCAGCACCGAGGACATCGGAGTCACTGCGCCATGTCCTCGCGTCAACGCTCAGGTCGCGGCTGGAGACTGCGCACGAGTAGCGCTCAGCAGCAGATGTCAAGCCGCAAGCCTTTCCATCCCCTGCCTGTTCGCCCACCGATCCCAAGCGATGCAGGCGGCCGCAGTGTGTAACGGCTTGACCTTGGAGCGCTTCGTGCGCGCCTCGTGAACGCTGGTGCCTGTCATTCGGTGCCTTGCGCGACGGAAGCCCTCTCGCGCCGCGCTTAGGGTGATGTTGAGGGTCAATGATACACGCTTCATGTAGTAGTGCTCGCAGACAGCGGCCACGATGCGCTCCTCAGTTGCGGTCAGGCCCCAGGGGTTCATGCCCTCACCTCAGCCATTGCAGCAGCGGCACGGACGATGGCGCGGCGAGTGGCGGCCGGTTCGTCGCCTTTGTATAACTCCGTCTTCCAGAACTGGTTGCGCAGACCGACGTGCGCAGCGAAGTGCACATGCGTGATGTCAAGTTGCAGCTTCACTGCCAGCCTGAGCGCGTCTCCGTCGTCGGCCAGGGGGTTCCAGCGGCTCGGGCGGTGCGTCCATTGGCGCAGAGACTCCGGCACCTTTTGCGGATCCACTTGCCACTCGCAGCCAGACCCGACATATGTTTCGGACATCGCTCGATCCAAACATGCGCCGCGCATGTTGGAGCCACATGGGCACGCCTTGGCTGGCCACGTGATGCGCAGAGGATGCCCCGCCGCCTTCGCTGCGGCCTCCAGAAGCTCGCGATCGGTCATGCCCCCATGCCCTCAGATTGTTGCGCCCACGTCAAACACCGAGCGCGGCAGGCTTGAGCGCGCAGCGCGCACCATCCGATCCAACCTGCGCGCCCGGCTACGGCGCGCGTTCTCCCTGGCCCACGCCTCGCGCGCGAGTATCCCGGCGTGCAGAGCTATTGCCGCCCGCACCTCGTCGGCGACCTCGGCAGACACCCAGACCCAGCCAGTACGCTCGACCCGCAGGCTCACGATCAGACCTGCATCTTTGAGCGAGCGGAGCGTCTCGCGCACCTTGCGCAGCGATAGAGTGGTCTCGGCGGCCATCTCCGCGCTATCGTGCATACCTCTGCGCACGAGCGCCAGCAACTTCACGTGGTGCGGGTTCATCAAGCTCCCCCGGTCTGTAGTGGGGTCAGGCCGAGGTGCCAGTTCATCTCGGCTCCGGTTGCGGCAGCGGGCCGGCCCAGCGAGCGGCCGGTTCCTCCCCGAGATCACAGTCGAACGTCGGCGGCGATTGGTCGCGGGTCAGCGTGTGGCATTGGAAGCCATCCCGGTTCTTGTACTTGCTCACCTGAACAACTCGCACCGCGTTCCAACTGATCCGCCGCAGTTGTGCATCCTGCCAGTAGTAGAAACCGGCTTCTGTCGGGCGAGAGTACGTCCATTTCACTTTGGGGGCTCCGGGAGTGCCTTCACCTCGGTTGGTGCGGATACCGCAAGCTCTGCGGCTGTCTGCTCCAAGTCGTCCGCGACTTCAAGCAGCTTCGGCGACGCGATGCCGTGGAATCTGGCCCATGTGGCAATCGCCCGCAGCGATGTTGCCGTGTCCGCATCTTGCGCCTTCAGGATGGCGCGGGCTTCGTCGATGTTCATGGTGCCTCGGTTGGTGTGCGCTGTAGTTCGGCGTCGATGGCGGCGCGCGCCACCTCTCGCATGTAGTCACGCTCGCCATTGGAACCGAAGCACGCGCCGTAGGACATCGGGTCTGTGTTCTTCGGCTCATCCCAGAATCGGCCGGTCGGCGGAAACTTCCACTCGACGATCGTGAGCAGCGCCTCGCGATACCGCGCCGCATCCCGCATCGCAGCGGTGATGCCCTTGTCCATGCTGCCGGCGAGCTTCAGCTCGGCGATCTGCTCAGGTAGGAGGCGAACAGAGGTGCAGACCTTGCGGCTTGTCTTTGGGCGGGGCTTGTAGGCGCGCTTGGGCTTGGTCAGCGTGTACATGGTGAACTCCGCAGCATTCGATTGCTCGATCGCCTCGGCGTGGATCTCGCGGCGGTGCGCGAGCTGGGCGCGGGTGGCGCGGCGGCTCATGCGTCGCCCCATTGCTCGGCCATCGCATCGGCGATCCCTTGATACGTGCGGCTTCGCTCTTTCCATCGATCAGGCCCCGGTGACATCTCGTGCACGCGCGCCTCTCTTCCTTCAACTATGGCGGTAGGCTTCAGCTTCGGCAGGCTCCTGAGCCAAAGGCACGTCGCTTTCGTCTCGCCGTGGCCGAACTGCCACGGCTGGATGATCTGGTCGGGCTTGCGGATGCGGCTGCTGATGATGCTGATCGGGTTCTCGATGCAGATGCGCTCGATAGGCGCGGCCATGAGCGAGCGCACGAAGTCAAGCGCTTCGTCCTGCTCTTTGGCCTTGTCCTTGAACCAGCGCGCGCCGCTGACAGCGAGGTGCGTGCACGGCGGATGCGCCACCATCATGTCCCATCCGCCCTCGTAGGCGATGCGCGCGGCATCTCCGGCCCGGTGCCATGGGCTACCATCCTCGGCGGGCTCGTACAGGTCGCAGGACCATGCGTCATGCCCGCGATCTCGGAATGCTTGGCGGACTCGGCCGCTGTATTCGCAGGCCACTAGGACTCTCATTGCAGCCGAGCCGGCGCCTTGAGGACAGCGCGCAGCGCACGCGCTGCGTCTGCCTTGGTGGCGAAGATTGCATCCGAGCCGGTACGGTCGTCTTGCACGTACTCTCGCGCATCCCCAACCATGCGGCACACCGTGAACCCCGGCACAGGAACAGCGAACGGGCGGTAGTGGATGGTCCAAGGCGTCATCTCTGCTCTCCGGTGCGTTGTCGATGTTAGGTGAAAGTACCGATGCGCAGGCAGAAAGTCTGCGGTACATTATCCGGCGTGGTACACTACTTGCATGCATAGGCGATCCGAACACCCACAGCCCAGACCCATGCAAGTCTGGGCATCGCCGCAGTCACTGCCCGCCCGGTTGGCATAGCCAGGCGGGCAGTGCTGTGATGGGCGCGCACGATCAGTGCGCGGCTCTCGCCCTCGCCTCGCGGTAGTGCTCTTCTGAGCAGAATCCTTTGCCCATCCAACCGATGTTGGACGGCCTGCCACATGCGCACGTCGGCAGCGGGTTGGCCTGATTGGCGTCGAAAAACGCCTGCGCCTCCGTGCCGTAAGGCGCGTCGTGCTTCGGAATGAACCCGGGGCCGTACAGCGTGTTCTCGATCCACTGCATGGCAGCTTCCGGGCCCCTGCCGTGCCGCCACTCGATCCATGCGGCCTGCATCGCAACGATGTTGTCGTGCATGGCGTCGCTCAGGATCTTCGTTGCGCCGTCGCTTCGCTTCTGTTCGGTCATCGTCCCACCACCTTCAGGCCTGCACGGAGACTGATCGAGCCAGCGCACGCGCATCCTCAAGCGCATTGTGCGGAATCTTTGACGTTGTTGCGGTGTCCGGCAAGTCGCGCCGAACCTCGAACGTCATCGAATCCGGCCCGACCCGCTCGCCAGGCGCCCACTCAAGGAAGTTGCACAGGTGCGCGATGTCGCCGGGCCAATCCGAGATGATGTGCACGCTGTCGAAGCCGCACAGGAACACGCTCAGGCCGCCGCGTAGCGCTGCATCGCGCTCCGGCTCTTGGTTCAGGTGCGGCATGACATGCTCTTTCACCCACCACCCGGGAGCGTCGCAGAACCGCACGCCGTACCACTCTCGGCCATCCTCAGCCACCAGCGCCAGCGAGATCAACTCGCCGCGGTACTCATTGAACTCCGTGTCGATCCACATGCGCATTCAGTTCCTCACTTGGTTACGACTCTCAGGCCTGCCCGGCAGGCGTCAATGATCGCGCGCCCGTTGGCTGCGCCCTCTGGGGTGCGCTGGGCTTCCAGGGCCTCGCGCTCCCGTCTCTTGGCCTCGGACAGCTCGGATTCGAGCGCGGCACCCTTGCGAGCCATGTCCTTGTCCTTCGGCGGGTAGACATCAGCCCAGCCCATCCGCGTGGATTGGTCTAGGCTCGCGTTCGGGTCGTGCCCGGCGTCCTTCAGCCTCTGCAGCTCGAACAGGATCAGCACTGCGGCCCTTGGGGTGAACGGGCGGGTCCGGCCTGAGGCTTTACGCATCTCGACGAAGCCGGCCCAGGCCTCGGGGTCAATGTAGGCGGGGAGGGGGATCACTTGAGCGCGGCTTCTGCTTCGGCCATGATCGCGCCGACATAGCCATCAAGCAGGCGTTCGTTCTCGCTGATCGCGCCTTCGATCTGTCGATCCATCTGGGCAGCCATGTATTCCATCATCCAGTCCTTCCAAGCGGTTGCCGCGCCAAGGCGTTCAAGGCCGCGTCCATGGTGGCACCGAATCCCGCCGGGCTTTCTTGCAGGTTCACGAAGTCCCCACGCACGCAACACCACGCGTCGCCATCCTTGAAGAAGCAAGCAGCATGCTCAGGCACTCCGTGCGGCGCATGCTTCTTCGCAAGCGCTGCAATTGCCATCAGCGCTGCCCGCTCTTCGGATCGGCGCTCGATCTCATCGACTTCTCTGTTAAGTCTTGACAGTGCTGATTCCATGGTCCTGCTTCTAGGTGAGTGGTTGAGGGCGAAGCAAAGCTAACCCTGTTCGAGTTGCTCAGCTTCTCTGCTTCCCGGAGCCGCGGCATCGGTGCATCGGACAAGTCGATCCAAAGGCGCTTGCCTTGCGATCCTTCGGCCAGCCTGGACTGACCCCTCACGGGCGACCGCATCACGCTAAAACCCATCACCGCGCATGTGCCGGCTGCGCTTGAACCCCGAATCGCCGTCGTCCAATCTTCGGGGTGCGGGCTCCGATGGTCTTTGTGGTGGTGTCGGGGCTTGATTCCCGATATACCCGGTCAGTCCGGTAAACATGGGGGGCCTTATTCCGTGCTATTCGGCCGCTCACAAGAAGGTCGTCCCTTTGGAGCCGTACTACCGCACCCATGCCATCAACACCGTCGTGTTGCAGCGTGTCCTTCCACGTCGCACCACCACAAAGAACACCAGAACGAACGAAGGCCCCAGGTCCTCGTTCCCCGCTGTAGCAGCAGCGGTCCGCACTTAAGCGGGCGAAACGAAGGCCTGGGGCCTCAGTATCTTCCATCGCTGCTACGATGACGGAGAGCATCTTACCGCCCCTGCTCCGGCTTGTAAAGGGCCGTCATGCGCAGGTCCCAGCACTTGATGTGCACGTACAGCGTCCACTCGTCATCGCCAGCCTGCACGATCACGCGCAACTCTGGCTCATGCTGCGGTTGGCCTGCGTAGTGCATCGCCTCTCCGCAGAGGTGGCAGCGCACGGGGCGCACAAGCGGTGCGGTGTTCATGCGATCTCCTCTCGCTTCGATTCCCACTCAGGCCGCGGCTGGCCGAACGGCTCGAACTCCCACGGGCCACAGCCTTCAGCGCATGCGCAGTGCGCCGCGTGGCACTCTGGGTGCATCTTCACCGTGCCAACGTCGCCGGAGTCGTAGCAGCGCCAGCGCCGATACGCCTCTCCGACATTGATGGACTCGCCGCAACTCATGCACCGATGAGGCTTGCGCGCCTTGTGCGTTTCCAGCTCTGTGCAGTACACGTCACGACTCCAACTCACGCGCCATAGCTCTGAACTTGTCCCGCATGGCTACTAGCTCTTCACGCGTCCACTTCTGGGCGGGGTGCGGGCCTTCGAGTCGGTTGACGGCCGGCGATCCGATGCGCTGCAACAGATACCGACGGTACTCGACGAGGTTGCCGCTCTTGTGCATGTTGCACGGCGCGCACTGTAGATGGATGTTGTCGAGGTCGAAGCGCAGCTCAGGGGCAGCGGCCGTGCTGCGGTAGTGCCCAGCGTGCCACTGGCCCTCGTGGAACCGCTGGCAGGAGATGCACGGCAACCCAGCATCCCGCAGGCGCACGTACCGATTGCAGGCCTCCTGCGTGTCAGCGATGAAGTCTCGCAGCGGGCGCAGCGATCGGAGCTTGGCGCGGTCTGCCTTGCGCTGCGCCGCATACAAACGCACTAGCCGCGCCTCCTCACGATCCCTGACGCGATCAGCTACGCGCTGCGCGCACTCCCAGCAGCACGCAACCTGCATCGGCCGCGAGCGCACGAACGGCCCCCCGCAGGCCTTGCAGCGAACGGGGCGGGCGGTGGGCTTGATCACGCCATGCTCCTAGACCCAAGCTGCCGCGGCAGTTGATCGGCGAATCGGTGCAGCAGTTGCTTCAGCGTCCCGCGCGCCAGAAAGCGACCATCGGCATCGTAGGCGTTCCATGCCGTCTTCCGCGCCACCGGCCGAAACGTCAGGTCGGGGCCACCAGCGCACCGCAGATCAAGCGCGATCGGTGCCCGCACGTCCGCCTCGGCGCGGTCTGGAATGCCGGCCGCGCGCTCGGCATCTGCTGCATCTCGGCGCGCCCTGTCGGTGATCGTGCGGACTCGGATCATCGCCTACTTTTGGGGCACGTTTTCGGGTGACGCCGCCGAGAACACGTTAGGCGTCACGCGGCACTTCGTTGATATGCAGCCATCCAGCCTCCTCGCCTCCCCACGTGGAGAACGGCCACCACTTCGCGGTCACGCCGCCGGCAGGGATTTTTTCTGGCGCGTCGATGCATCCAGACAACGCGACGGATGCGCCGGGCAGCCCATATCGCTTGATAGCGTCCAGTAGCGCTTGGTCATGCCGGCATTCACCATACGCCTCGCCGAGCACGTCAAGACGCCTAACCTCTCGCTCAACCCGCGACCCCTCGGGGCTGGATGCGTCAGTGCTCATCGGCTACTCCTGTGCGGCCCCGTGGGTCGCGTTAGCTCGGTCGTTAGGCGTCCTAGTCATGCCGCCTGCTCTGGATCTACCAGCGCCAGCGAAAGCTGATCGCGTTCGTCGCTGCGGAAGCATTCCGGGTCCATGGCGAACATCGCGCATGTGCCGTCGTTCTTCACGAGCGCATCGAGGATCTTGCGCGCGACCGGCACATTGCAGGCATCGTAGTTGTACGTACTCTGCACGACGTAGATAGGGCAGGCCATCTCGCCGAAGCGGCAGCGCCCGCACTGCTCAGAGAAGCATTCGCCGGATGTGCCGTTGGGAAAGTAGGCCATCATTCGCCCTTTGTCTCTACCAGTGCTAGCAGCTCGTCTGCTGCTGCGCGCATCAAGTCGGCATCGTATGCGTCGCCGAAGCCGTGCGCATGCTCAAGCCCGCGCTCGGCCCGCTGTCGCAGCGCGCGGCTCAGCCACCGGCAATAGTCCCTGCGCACTACTGCGGCTCGGGTGACTGCTCGCAACTGCTCGGGGGTGGCTTGGTCGGTCACATCAACCCTTCTTCACGCGCGCAGCCGTGGCTGCCTTGCGGCGTTCGGCCTCGATGGCGGCGCGGATGTCGCGCGCCTTGATGCCGGCGTAACGCGGACGCCCCATCGCGTTGCCCATCGCGGCATAGTTGTTGGAGAGGTTGGCCTTGGTGAAGTGACGACGGGACATGACGACTCCGGTTAGATGCCGCATGATTGCACGATCCGGCCGGCTGCGGTATCGGGTTTTCCCTAGTACACAAGCGGTTAGGCTTGCCGATAATGCACCCATGGCGTCGCATGGTGCGGCGCAGTGGAGATGCAAGTGGCGCAGTTCGACAAGCCGTCAGAGGTGTCTGATCTCGACATGGCCTTCCCGGCTTCCGTTGTGAAGCTCATGCCTGCGTATGACCAGATCCCGGAAGAATTCAAGCGCGCCAGGAACGCCTGGGCACAGTGGCAAGAGGACTGGTTCTTCGGCGGCCTGAAGAAGTTCCCGGCACCGCGAGATGGCATCGACCGCTCTGCCGCGCTGCGGCACCTAAGTTGCATTCAGAGATCCTTCGAGCCGAAGCATGAGCACAAGGCGGCGGCCGTCGCCTACCTTGCCTCGAAGTGGTTTTCGGCCACAGAGGAAGCCGAGTCCGCGCAATGAACCACTCCCACCCCATAGCCCAGCGCCAGCGCGACGAGTGGCGCGCGTTCGGAGATGGCATCGAGCTTGACGCCGAGGCCGAGGAACTGACCTGCTCAGCCTGCGGAGACGAGATCAGCGAGCGGGAGTGGACTGAGCATGGTGGGCGGTGCTACTGCTGCGGGCGTGAGCCGAAGGATGAAGCATGAACTGCAAGCAGGGCGACATTGCTGTGATTGTCAGCAGTTTTGCCGGCAATGAAGGCAAGATTGTGCAATGCCTTCGGCTTGCAACGGACATGGAGCGCGCGCGCGCGGCGTTTGGTAATTACTACTTTTCTGGTCCGGCGTGGGTGCTTGATAGGCTTCTGCTCACAGTGAGAGGGGACTATTGGCCGCTCGCTCACGACGCAGCCCTCCGCCCGATCCGCGACAACCCCGGCGCCGATGAGACTCTCACATGGGCCGGCCTGCCGAAGCCCATGACGCAGCCGAAGGAAACCGCATGAACACAGTATCAGACCGCATCCGCGCTGCGGCGCTTGGGCCGACTCCGAGGGATGCCAAGCTGTCGATTGGCGCATGGGTTGGTACGGGCGTCGAGTGGAACATAGTCGCCGGCCACCTGTACGACTACAGCAGCCCGCTCCAAGCTTGGCTTATGTTGGGCAGCGATGACAACCGCCGCCTGTTCCTGCTCAACGTCGCCGAAGCTATGGAGTCGTGATGCGCTGCCTAGAGTGCAAAGAAGAGATGGCCCTGTCAGATCACGGCTGGCAGGTTCTGGACCGCGACGACTGCGCGTGCCTGATCTGCACGCCGTGCGATGCCACGTACCCGCCGCAGCTCAGGCCATCGCTTGGCTTCGTGCCGGCGCTGATGCGGTCAATCAACGCGGGCGAGACGAGCCCGCCGGAGGTGTGATATGGCCATCATCGTTCCCGGGTATCACGGCAGCCCGCTTTCAACGCCGACAGTCGATGAGGCATGGGCGCGCATCCAACTCATCGAGGCGACATGCCGCATCGCCGGATTCCGCCCGCTGCCCGGGCAAGCCTCGCAGGCCTACCACTGGCCGCAAGTCCGTGACCGCAGCAAGCCGGCGCACGAGATGCGCTCGGGGCCGCGGGCGAGCAAGTGGGATGACTTGGAGAAGACATGAGCGAGTTTCACAAGACGCCGGGGCAGGAACTCTACGAGCGCAGCGCGGTAGCGGCAATGAATTCGTGGCGCGCCCTGCCTAGCGGAACGCGCGAGAGCTACGAGCGCGAAGCCGCCTACACCTTCACCAGCCGCCGCCTTGAGGCCGCGCAGAAGATGGCAGATGCGCTGCAACACATCAAGCGCCGGCTGCAAGTGGATATCAACGACGGCGGCCGGCCGGATCAATGGTCAATGGAAGACCTTGTGCGCACGATCGACAAGGCCTCCGAAGCATGGGAGCAAACCAAGTGACCCACTGGACCCTTGCGCACATGCGCGACATGAACGAAGCCGACCCCCTGCCTGGCCTCGGCGAGCTGAAGCCGCGCGCCGAGAAGGAAGCGCCGAAGCCTGTGCGCAGAAGCGACGGCATCGTGATCGCGCCAGATGGGAAGTGGAGCACGGATCTGCCGGAGCCGACCGAGGACGCTCCCGCTGCGCCACCGCCCATCATCGCGCAGCCGACCGCCAGCGACTCCGTGCCGCCCGCCGAAGCCGAGCCCGGAGCCCATGGGTTCCTCGGCTGCCGCGTTCGCCTGCTTCGCCCCTATTTCGGCGCAGATGGCACGCTCATGATTGGCGAGGGCCGAATGGGTCGGAACCAATGAGGAGGGCAAGCTGTGGGAGCGCATCCCCACCCCTCGGACCGAGGTGACGGCATGAGCGCGCGCGAGGTGGTGGCGCCTACTTTGCCAGCGTGGTGGGAAGACTTCACCAATCGCGTGTGCGAGATCCCGGATCGCAACAGTCCCGAGGATGACTGCGGTTGAGCTGACGGAGCCGAGCAAGTGACGTGGCCCGCCGAACGGAAGTTGTACCGCAAGCAGCGCCGAGTGCGCGGCTGGTGGATATTGGCTTGTGTCGCTGCCGCTGTGGTGGCGTGGAGGTGGTGATGGCTAAGGACGATGGCGGGGCTGCGTTCCCGCACGAGACCCGCGGTGGCGATATGGGCTACCAGATGAGGCCAACGGGGCGTCCCGGCATGACGCTGCGAGACTACTTCGCCAACGGCGTGTGCTCTGCCGCCATGACAAACGCCCGTGGCCTTGGTGGCGAGACGGACGAGAGCCTTGCGACGCAGTTCTCTGCTCTTGCGAGGCTGTCCTACATGGTCGCCGACGCCATGCTGAAGGAGCGCGCCAAGTGAAGCTCCTCCTATCCGGCTCCCTGACCAAGCGAGAGCGCGAGATCATGAACTGGCACGCGCAGCAGTTCCACCACGATCCCGAGATCATGCACGGCCGCGCAGCCCGCATGGGCATGGCGACCTACGCAAGCGGCTCGATGCCGCTGGAGCCCGCATTCAGCGCGCAATGGCCCGGCTACCCGACCGAGCCCGGCAAGCTATCGGAGGCTGAGCTTGTGGCGCACAACAGCGAGATGCACCCGTGCGGCACCGATACCTGCCGGCAGGGCCGAGGCGCCGTCTGCGCGACCTGGTGCGGAGACTTCCGTGCGACGCAAGATGCGCTCTCAAAGACCTGGGCCGACTCCGGACACGGCCTGCTCGAACGCACGCACCGCACTGCGAACCGGCGCGCATGGGTCGTTGTGGCTGTCGCGGTGCTGGCGCTTCTCGTGTGGGTGGTGCTGTGAACACGCGAATCGCATTCCCACTCTTCCTGCTGCTGTGTCAGATGTGGCTTGCCGTGGCCTACTTGGCTACGGGCTTTTGGAGCGCCGGAGCTTTCATGATGGCGGCCATCTGGACCGTGGCGCTGTGGGGCTCGTACACATCGAAGGAAGTGCTTTGAGCGTCGTCTATATGGCCCGCTGGAACGGCTGGCAGGCCCGCCTGCCGAACCCTCACCACAAGATCAACCCGCGCCACCAGACGGAACGGTGGACCGCGTTTTTCTCATGCAGCAAGTGGGGGCCCAGGCGCGCCAAGAGGTACGCCGAGGCATCGCTCCGCGAAATGCGGAAGGCGGCCAAGGAAGGCAAGCAAGACTGGCGGGCGTCGTCGTGAGGCGCTGCGCTGCGGATGCGGAGTCGCGCATGCTTGATGCAAAGGCGCGGGGGCTAAAGCGGTGGCAGGGTTAGTACCTAGACCGCATCGGGGTTAGGCGTGGCAGAATCGCAAACATCGCAGCAGCGGAGATTGATCACATGAGCCACTTCACCGTTCTTGTCATTGGCCCAGACCACGAGGCGCAACTGCAGCCGTTCCACGAGTTCGAGTGCACGGGCATCGCCGATCAGTACGTGCAGGACATCGACGAAACGGCAGAGAAGCGCGAGGAGTTCGCCACGGAGACGCGAACTGTCGTGAAGATGCCGAGCGGCAGAGTCGTCAGCTCCTACGATGATGAGTTCTACCGCGCGACTCGGCCCGGCGAAGAAAGCAGCGGCGGACGATACGGCAAGGTCCGCGATTTGATGGGGCTCGCGCCTTACGAAGAGAAGTTCGATAGCGTCGAGGACTGGGCTGACTACCACGGCCACAAGATCGTGCGCGACGAAGAGCCGGACATCGCAGGCGAACACAAATACGGCTACGTGCGCGTGTTTGCAGGCGAGATCGTGAAGGCAATTCGGCGGACCAACCCGAACAAGCAGTGGGATTGGTGGGTTGTCGGTGGCCGCTGGTCCGGTTTCTTCAAGCTGAAGGCCGGCGCAGAAGGACAGCGCGGAGAGCGCGGCCTCATGGGCTCATCGCGCAGCGAGGCACCAGACCGCGCCGACATCACAATCAAGGGCGCCATTGATTTCGACGGCATGCGCAGCATCGCCGGGGCTGATGCTGCCGCGAATTGGGAAAAGGCCCGCGCTGCGCTTGTGGCCGCCGGTGCGCCGCTCATATGGCGCACGTGGGAGCAGTGCCGCGATGAGGACCACAAAGTCAACATCACGGCGGCTCGCGATGCCTACCACGCGCAAGCCTCGGTTGTCGCGCTTCAGGCGAGCGACTTTCACGACGCGGACCAGTTCCTAGCGCCGTTCGAGGTCTACACCCAGGCGGCACGCGACTCTGCGTGCGTGCCTTATGCCGTCGTGCACAAGGGCGAGTGGGCCAGCAGAGGTGAGATGGGCTGGTTTGGCATGTCGAGCGGAGACATGGACAAGAGCCAATGGGCGCGCTTGGTCAATGACCTATTAGACAGCCTGCCTGACGATACGCCGCTGACACTCGTTGACTGCCACATCTGAGGCTGTGCTATCATGCGCACGTCTTCAGCCTTGCGGGTCGGAGAGCATAGAGCGCCTGCTCATGCGTTCACCATGTCCATGCTCACCCATGGACTTTCCGGCCCGCAAGCTGGTGAACGCAGTAGCAGGCGCTTTTGCGTTCATGGCGTACCGATCGCGCCTTGGCGAAGCAGTGGGCCTCTGTGCGTGGCCGCCGTCGAGGAAAGCGCGTGCGCTCAGGTCGCGGGCCGGCGCAGTGGGCGTTGCATCGCGACCCACACGAACGGGCAGAAAGGTGACAGTCGAATGGCCCACGAGACGGGCGCCCGGAAGAAGGAAGATGCCGTCATGCGTGCGCTGGGCTCACAAGCCGGGCGAAGCTGGTGCAGGTCACCACTCGGCCCGCGGTATTGCCTCTCAACAAATCCGCAAGGAACCCACATGGCAAGCAAGATCCAGATCAAGCGCGATGAGTGCGGCTACCAAGAGAAGCCACCGGCAAAGCAGTGCAACACATGCGTAGACTTCGCGTGCGACCGCCTCCTGCCGAAGTGGATGGAGGAGCGCAACGCTAGCGGCGAGGGGGTCTATTGTGAGCGCGGCACGCTCTACACGGTAGAACGGCACGGGGTCGAAAAGAACCTGCGCTGCGCTCGTCACGGGTTCGCGGTGAAGAAGATGGCCCGCTGCGGCGACTGGAGGCCGAAGTGAACATGCACGGACGCATCATGAACCTGCCGCAGCATTGGTCTTCAGCTCACGGCGCCGGCATGTTGATTGCGTACAGCGCTGCTGCGGAGATCGCCAGCGAAGGCGATGCGCTGATCGCGGAGATGCTGGAGGTGCTCGAAGCAGTCGTAATCTCGCTGCGGATGGGCGCCCCTGCTGGCGCAATCTTGGCAGAAGACAGCCCGATTCGCCAAGGCATGATCGCCATCATCGCCAAGGCCAAGCCGTGAAGCTCCTTCCCGCCCGCCGCCGCTTCCTGCTCCTGTTCGCCATCGACCGCGCAGAGCCACGGACCCGCATCTATCGAGCCCGCTGCAGGCGTCACCTCGCAAGGATCACGCGCGACATCGCGGAGCGGTATCAGCTCGAGCAGATGGCGGACGCAACGAGCGGGACGGATTCGATCAATCGGCATTGGCGCTCGGCCTAAGAGCGCTCCGGCTCAGGATGCGCGCCGGACCTAAGCGCACCGACTCACTAAGGACCAGATATGGCACGCACCAGCGACATGATCGAAAGCAAGTACCTCAAGCAGGCAGATGCTCCTGATCCCGTCATCGTCACCGTCACCAAGATCGGCAAAATCAACATCGCCAAGGAAGGCGACCCGCCGGAGGACAAGTGGGCCGTCCGCTTCAAGGAATTCGGCAAGCCCATGCTGCTCAATTCCACCAACATCAAGTTGTTGGAGAAGGCCTGCGGCAGTGACGACACCGATGACTGGATCGGCAAGGAAGTCGTCTTGTACACCGACGAGTCCGTGAGCTTCGGCGGGCAGGTGGTCGGCGGGCTCCGCATCCGTCGCCAGCAAGCTGCCCCGGCCCGTAAGGCACCGACGCAATCCGCAGAGCCGAGCGGCGCCGGCTTCTCGGACATGGACGACGACATCCCGTTCTAGCCATGCATTCGCTGCCTGATCTCACGAACGAGCCGGCCATGCTCAAGCGCGGGCAAAGGTCCGCCATCGGCTCGGCTCGGAACGAGGCTCAGGCAGCTCTTAGGGATGCATGCACCTACTGCCAGACATGCGAGTGGGAAGGGCTGGTGAAGTTCGCCGACGACGCAATCAAGGCAGCCGAACGGCTGAAGACCGTTGCGGCACTGTGGGCGGAGTTTGGAGCATGAAGCGCCTATTCGTCATCCGCGACGAGCACACACGCCGCAACGCGATCAGCGAGATCGCGCGCGCTCCGATCGGGTACGCCGTCAGGCTCAGCGAGCCGACCCGGAACCTTGAGCAGAATGCGCGCTTTCACGCCATCTGCCACGATTTGGAGAAGAGCGAGCTACAGTGGGCCGGCAAGCGACGCAAGCAGGATCAGTGGAAGGTGTTGCTTGTGAGCGGGCATGCGGTAGCGACGAAGGACCAGGCCGAGATCGTGCCTGGCCTGGAAGGCGAGTTCGTGAACATCAGGGAATCCACGGCGCTGATGAGCATCAAACGCTCGTCAAGCCTGATCGACTACGCGCAGGCGTTCTGCGCAATGCACGGAGTCGAGCTAGCCGCTAGTGTCGGCGTAGCGCTTCGGTGAGGAGAATCATGAGCAAACGAGCCAAAGACCTTGTGCAGATCATCCGCGACAACCCGGGATGCGTCGCCATCGTGGACAACGATTGCTGGTGGCTGTACAAGCGCCATCCTGAAGACTGCACAGATGCTCAGAACGACGGGCCGAATGTGCTGGCGTGCGATGGTGACATCAAGCCGCTAGGCGATGGCGGGTATGGGTCTGGACACTGCTACGGCGGCGACATCCTGCAGGCCCTCGCCATCATCGTTGGCATCAAGATCGAGAGCGTCTAGGCGCGCTTCGGTAGGGGGATTGAATGAGCGCACTTGAGAACATCGAAGACGCGGAAGACCGGGCGCAGGCTCAGGCCACCATCGCCCGCCTCACGCAAGAGCGTGACGAGGTTGTCGAGGCGGCGCGCGTCTACATCGCAGAGCGCGACCATGAGCGAGCCCGCGTTGCTCGGGCAGTGACGCTACTGACCGGCATCCATTCCCTACTGAGCCCGGCACTAGTTGAGGCGAACGGCAAGACCTACATCTTCCACTCGCCACACATTCACGAACAGTTGCAAGCCCTGAGCGACAAGGTGCGTGCGCTGCCTGATGAGATCGACGCACTTGGCGCCGCTGCAACAGCGCGGGAGGAGGCGCTAAGGGCGCTTGCGGAGCACTTGCGCCACTGCCGCGAATGCGGAGAAACTGACATCTCTAGTTGCTACGAAGGGTGGCCGATGTGGGTCGCAGCCATTGACGCGGCTCGCAAGGGGAGCACGATTTAGAGCGGCGCCGGCCTACTTGGGACAGCAGCCACGATCTCACGAGCCGCTGCGATCTCGTCCGGCTCCAGCTCGCTTGGCCCGAGGCTGATGTGGCGGGTCACGCAGTAGACCGCGGCCGGCACATAGTCGCAGGCATAGACCGGCCCGCGCCCGAGGTCTGGCGGTGCCTCGAGCTTGACCGTGTGGCCGTTGCGCGTGGCGCACCCGCCGTGCCCCGGTTCCCAATACAGGCGATTCCGGCAGCCGGCCAGGATGCTCACAGGTTTCTCGCCTTCACGAAGCTCGAAGCGCGGATGATTCCTCTGTCCCCGTCGAGGTAGGAGATGTGCACAGATCCATCGGGGTACATGACCCAGCACCCGGGAACCGATGTGCGCTTGTCCGCTGACTGCCACGAGGCAGAGAGGGCCTTGCCTACGCACGGGCCGGCATCGGACCGCAGGGTGACAGAGGAGCCGTCAGCGCCCGTTGCCACTGCGACCGGCTGGGCCAGTGCGGTAGTCGTCAGCAGCAGGAGCGCGAGGCGCCACATGGGCGCAACATCGCACGGATTCGCTAGGCGGCGGCGTGACTTTTTGGCGGTTCTAGCGTGTTACCGTGTCGAAGCGCTCGCAGAGGAGCCCGGCGGCGCGGGCTGCGTCAGCATGCTTTGCCACCTCTCCCGCAAAGTCGTCAGCTTCTCGACGCAGCTCGGAGTGCAGGCGGATGGCGGCTGCGGCTGCCGGGCTTGTGCCGGTAGCGCTGGCCGCTGCGGCGGCATGACTGGAACCGGCGTCGAGCAGGCGCCGGCCAGCAGCATCAGCGCGGGCAACAGCAGCGCGCAGCGTCTCGGCTTCGGCATAGGAGTCCTCCATGATCTTCAGGGTGGATTTGCCCCACTCGCGCTCTTTGGTGCGGTGCGCGGCGTCTTGCTTCGAGGCTGCGGCTTCGATCTTCGAGAGCTGCGCACCCAGGCGCCAGCCTTGCACAGATGCGCCGATCGTGAGCCCGGCAGCGAGGCCGACAGCGCCAGCAATTGCGCCGAGCTTCAGGGCTGCGAGCATGGCCCCTCATTCATGGGATACGGTGTTACACAAAAGGGCTTGCATGGCGGGCTATGCGGTATTACAGTAACTACATCGACACCGGAGCAACCCAGATGACAACCACCGAAGCCAGGACCCTCAAGTACGGCGATGTCGTGCGCTACGGTGCCGCTGAGCGCGCCATCGTTCAGCGCGTGCTGCCGAATGGCGTGATCGTGAGCTACGACGGCTTCGGAGCGAAGCGCAGCCAGTACATCACCGAGCGCGTGGCGGCACGTCATCTGGAGCGCGCGCAGTAATGGCGCACTTGTGGAAAAGCTGGACCGACCCAACGAAACACCCACTCTGCGGCCCGGTTCGGCGCTGCGAAAGATGCGGCAAGGTCCAAGAAAAGATGCGCGACACCTCTTGGGGACGAGTCATTGGCTATCGGTGGTGGCCTCTTGTTGGGAGGTGCAAGTGAGCACCACGCGCAAACCCGGCCGCCCCACCCTGCCGCCCGGCGAGAAGCTCGAAGTCGTCCCGGTGCGCCTGTCGCCCGCCCAGAAGGCCAAGCTCCAGCGCATCGGCGTGCAGCGGCTGCGGCACTGGCTCGATAGAGTGAAGGAGTGAAGCGATGCGACACGAAAGAGGATGGCGAGAGAAAGTTGCGGCACGCACGGCCAGGCGCCTGCAAGCCAATGTGCGACGAGCCGCCGAGGAGGCAACCAACGTGGCGGGGCCGGAACACTTGGCGCCGCAGCCTGCGCCTGGGCTTGAGTTCGATGCGCGCGGGGTGCTGGTGCCGATCGTCTACGAGCCGGGCGAAAAGGAAATGGTCCGCGAGTTCCGCAAGCTTCTGAAGCCGTGATGGCCGCCGCTCGCCGGGAGTAGCGAGGCCGACAGCGGCGGCGATGGCGGCGAGTTGGATCACAGCTCAGTCGCAGTGCAGGCCAAGGAACGTCTCAAGCGTCTCGATACGAGAGCGCATGGCCTCTTTTGCGTCAGCAGGGATTCGCGGATCCATCGTCATCCCGCGCAACAAGCACGCCGTCTCATCGATGAGACGCAGCATCTCTTCCGTGTCGTCGTCGTTCATGGTCACGCCCCTACTCCCCACCGCCCAGGGTCTGGGTCCGCCGCGATCTCAGTCGCTATCTTCGCGAGGTGATCACGGTAGGCCTGGGAGTTGAGCGAGGCCAAGAAGGCGGCGAGCAACTTCGCGACCCGGGCGGCTTCGGTGGGCGGGTAGCTCATGACTGCACCTCGCGCCGCAGCGCGTTGAGCCGGTTGAGCCAGCCATTGAGGAAGACAGCCAACTTGCCGTTCGCGCGAACGAGCGAGCCGTAGTACCACTCGCGCCGATCGCAAAAACGCGCGACAACCGCGCTCGGTACAGCCCCCGCCACGCCTTCGCGGGTCAGCGGGCCGAACTCCCCATCCTCGCGCTCGCTGATGGCGTATTGCAGGAAGCGGATAGCCCGCCCCACACCCATGTTCACCGCGGTATCGAACACCACGAGATCCAGCGGCGGCGGCAGTTCGTCGCAGTGCGCGGCTAGCCAGTAGTCGGCCTCATAGATCGCGTGCACGTCCTCATCGGATATGCGCTCCACCGTGTTGCGGTGGCGGCCTTGGCGCAGGCACCACGCATCGTAGGTGCGCTGCGTCACGCCCTTGTTCGTTGCGCCGCCCGGATCGTTTTTGTGGTCGCTGTACCCGCCCTCCCACTTCAGGACGAAGGCCATGCAAGCATCTAATCGAGCGCTCATCTCTCCTCCAATGGCATCGGGCTGCTCACCTCGAACGCGCCGGGCCCGGTAAGGTCCAGATCTACCAGCGATCCAGGCACCTCCTGCGCACACCGCAGGAGCCCCAAAATCAGCAGCCGCTCAAGCGCCTGCGCCTCGTCAAGCCGGATCATGCGATTGTGCGCCAGATGCTCGGCCATGCGGCGGCGAATGGGCTGGATGATGTGCAGGCGCTCTTGGATTGAGAGGCCGTCCGCGAGGTCTAGGCCCATCTTGTGCAGGGGAGGGAGGCCGGTCATGCTACAATCGCGACCATCATGGATCGACCGCGACCCTCCATCTCTCTGGGTGTAATGTCAGCCCGGTCAGACGGCCTGCCTTGGAAGCAGGAGGTCGCAGGTTCGAATCCTGCCACCCAGACCACTTTACCGCGATCCCGACTCAGTCGGTATTGACGCCCCATCAGGGGCGGACGCCTATTCGGTAGGGCACGCGGCTGTAACCCGCAGGTCGGCAAGTCCCGTCGAGGTTCGAATCCTCGTCGCCCCACCAAAATGCGCAGCGCTGGCGAAACGGCAAACGCCGCAGCCTCAAAAGCTGACGAACTGGTGGTTCGAATCCACCGCGCTGCACCAGATAGAGCCCGGGTGGCAATGGAAATTGGTACACCTACGCGCCTTAGAAGCGCGGCTTTTGCGAGTTCGAATCTCGCCCCGGGCACCATCACCTGTAGCCCCTGCCAGCGATGATCAACACCGCCCCGTCTCCGATGTCCACCGCACGGAGTCCGGCCTCGCGCGCTATCTGCTATAGCGTGGCCTCTCCGGTGCTTCCTGCGATCTGCCGGCGCTTCAGGGCGGTTTCATCCATCCCCTTCACGACATCAGCAGCGAGGCCCTCGGCGAGCATCTTGGCTTGCCGCACATGCTCGGGCTTCGGGGCGGTCATGGGTCACTCGTGGTAGAATGCATGCAGCAACCCTAGCCACTCTCCGTGATGAGTGCGGCGGTTCTCCGATGGTCCTTGCAGACTTGGTTGCACAAGGCGGCCGGTTGCACCCGGCCGTCGTCTTTTGCGGCTCACACAACCTCCCGCATCGCGCGCACCGCTTCGGATTGCAACATCGTCGCCATGGCAACGGCGTTGATCCTACTCGTGCCCATGCGGAATTCGTACTCTTCGCACTCGACGTAGCACATCACTAGATCAGTGATGTCGCCGCGGTCCGCGGCATCTGCCATTGCGCGCAAGTGCGCCGCGAGGTCAGACGGCGGGCGCTTCAGGGCAACGATCTTTGCCGGCTCTGTCATGGGTCACGCCTTCGGCTCTTCCGCCTTGCCCGCCATGCGCTCTTTGAACGCTCGGACGTTCGCCATGGTCTTGTCATAGCCAGCGTGACCGACAGCGAAGGCACCGTAGGTGATCCACATCTCCGTAATCCATTCGCCCTTTGTGTAGGTGATCCAGCACGCGGTCACGAACAGAGCGAAGTGAAAGCACGCCGCCGCGAGCTTGGTCAGCGAAAGACTGCCGTCCTTGCTGGCGATGAGCGTCAGGAGCCACTTCATAACGCAGCATTGTCCGTTGTTGCTGGCGACTGTCCAGCCTTCTCCCGCGCCCTGTCCCTGCGCGTGGCTCGAACCTCTCGGCGTATCAGCGCGCAAATTTGCACGACCATCACCACTCCGCTAAGGACAAGAATCCACTCCTGCAGCTTGAACCCTGCCAGCCATACGGCGAGGATCACCAGGGGGTGCGTGGAATTCGCTCCCTGCACCGCCAGCTCATGCAGCATCTCGCGCTTGGCTTCGGGGTCCATGCTTCACTCCTGCGCAGCGCCCTTGAACATGCCGCGGACCTTCGCGCCGAGCAGCTTGAAGCCCGCGCGAACCCAGCCGAACCCGAGCGGCCAGCGCCTGCGGGCAACATCAGAGGCCCACGCGCCGGCCACGAAGGCCAGCGTGACCTTCCAGCCAGCCCAGGACCACAGCGCCGCAAGGGCTCCCACGAAGATCGACCATGCTTGTTCCATTGCTCTCTCCTGTACGTTTCCCCATCACTCACCTAGGCGATGGACTGCCTAACCCCGTTCGCGCATCATGCAGCCCATGGACGTTGCCGGCTGGATCATCGGATTGCACATCTTCGCAACTCACCTCGGCGAATTGCCAGACCCCGGGGCACATCGTTCCGTTGCCACGCCCGGAATCTACGCAGTGTCGCCGTCCGGGCTCACGTTCGGAGCTTACCGGAACAGCTTGAGCGAAACGCCGCTGTACCCGGGCCATCGGTGGTCTGCCTATGGTGGGTGGACGTGGCAGGTTGCGAACAATCTCGGTCCCCTGCGCGATGTCAAAGCAACCGCGGCGGCCGTCACGGGGTACACGAGCCCAGTCCTTCCGATGGTCGGCCTGAGCGCGCGACTCGGCGACAGCAAGCATGCCCCGCGCATCCTCTGGGTGCCGCACAAGACGCAGCCGGTTAGCGTGGCTTGGGAGGTGCGGTGGTGACATGATGTCGGACACTTGCTCCTAGTTGACGACTTGCACTTTCCACTGGCGCAGGACAATCGAGTCCCCTGAATTCCCAAGTTGCCCCGTCAGAGTGATCGCCGGATGCGAACTTCCGAGAGCGATGGTAACCCCGGCGTTCAGGGCGTCGAACAACTCCACCGCGGCGCCCTGGAACCCAAGCACAGAGCCGACCGCAACCGTCGCGCTCAGGATGTCGATCTTTGCCTCGATCAGCCAATCGTCCGTTGCCCCGGCCGCTTCGGTGATGGTTGCAATGGTGGTGCCGTCCAACTTCAGGCGCACGTCCTTCTGCCCTGCGACGCCGGTGATGGTGCCTGATGCCGTCACGTGCACATGCGTTCCGACGCCCCAGTGCTGACGAACGCCCGTGTATGTCTTGACCGTCGTCTCGCTTGTCGTTCCGGTGTGCGTCAAGGCGGCCAAGTAGCCAACCTCTGCCGGGTAAAGGTTGTCGCTCAGCAGGTGCTGGCCGAGCGCAAGGTGATTTGTCGGCCAGACCACGATATACGAATCATCATGGACCTGCCCCGGCGAGATGTACACGTCCGCCGGGCCAGATGTCAACTCGATCGGCGCACCGCCGCTGTGCGTGCCTACGTAGCTGTTTGGTCCGATGGAGAAACCGGTCCCGGCGCTGATCTTGATGGATACGGTTGTGCCAGTGGCCGCGAAGTAGTTGCCTCGAATATCAACGCCCTCCGCTCCCGATGCATCGAACAGGATGCCGGTAACGTAAGTCTCGAAGTAGTTGCCGGATACCAGCCCGCCCTTGAGTGCCCGTCCATTGATGCAGGTTGCCCACGTCTCTACGGTGTTTCCGGTGATCGTGTTTCCTGTGCCGTCGATGAAGATGCCGCATGTCGCAGCGACGGTGGCGCCATCAAGCCGATTGCCGGCGATGTACATCGCATTGGCGTTGCTTGTCGCGTGGATGCCGTACCCGGCAATGCTGCCGAATGTGCAATTCGTGACCGTCGAACAGAAAGAATCCGTCAAGCGGATGCCATCTGCCGTCGCCCCGTAGTTGACGATGACGCATCGACCGACGCGAGTGTTTCTCGCCTTGCGCGCCAAGATCGCAACAGAGCTTGCGCCATTGGCCTGGATGTTCATGTTCTCGACATGAATGTCCGAAAAGTTAGATACGTTGTCACCAAGCTGCAGGCAGTTGCCGGCGGCGTTGTAGATCACAGACCCGGCCCCGCCACCCTGGATCGTCATGCCGTTGGCAGTGATCACCCATGGGCTCGTAATCTTGTAGTAACTCGCCCCGGGTGGGAAGTACATGATCGCGCCGCCGGCCGCCGCTCCTGCCGCCTTCGCGGCGGCCGCCATCGCATCCAGCGCCACGATATCGTCAATCGATCCGTCGGCAACCGCGCCCCACCATTGAGGCACGAACATTCTGACCGCCCCACCAGCAAACACCACCGACCCAGACCCGGCAAAGCACTTCTCCAGCCCGCACTCGAACTTGCCGTTGATCGTCAGCGTGAACCCGGTTGTCGTGATCTGCGCACGGTTCTCAATATGAAGCGTCGCAGTGGCCGGGAAAGTAGCACTCGCGGCCATCGTGATGTCGTCGCGGACAACAACAGTACACCGGGTTGTGCTGATGAACGAGACGGCCGCAGCGAGAGAGACGTGCCGCGTCAACACTCCATCGATGATGGAGACGATTGCCCCGTACTCGATCGTCGTGTCTTCGGTCGGCGGGTCGATCTGCACGATCGCGATGGCCGTTGTGCCCGGGGTGATCGTGCCGTTCGTGGTCACCTCGAAGAACTGCGCAGCACCGGCGCTGGGGGCGGTGCGGATCAGCGTGCCCTCGACGACATCGCGAGTACCGTCGAAGTCCGGGGCCCGCGTGTGGGCCGACTCGTGCACAAGCCAAATACCATTGTTGATCTGTGCGCCAGTCACGGCCTCGCAGTAACGATCGTTGTCCTGATTGCACAGCACGCCACCAATGGTCTGGAATCCGCTCTTGGTAACGGCCGTCGTCGAGACGGCCTTCACCGGCGCCTTCACTGCGACGCTGGTGCTGATTCCTTCAAGGCGGTCCGTGATGGTGCTTGGCATGTCAGGTTCCTACTTTAGTTCTTTGGCGGCGGGCCGAACAGCAGCGATTGCGGGCCGGCGCCTTCCTTGCCTTCGGCCCAGGCCTTGTATCCGTTCCACGAGCGCATAGCCTGTGCCATCGGCAGCCCCAAGAGCGTGCCGATGGCGTTCGCGTAGGCCTTGATGAGCGGTTCGTCGATGTCGCCCTGCATGGTCTGTTTCCATGCCTTGCCGATGTGCACGAACGGCCTGGCTGCTGGCGGGCCGCTGTAGTCATACCCTTCGAGCATTCCACTCAGTTCGCGCACACCGACCACAAGCCCGAGCAGGTAGCCGCCCTGCCACTTTGCAAGCCTCTTGAGCCAGTCATCATCGTCCTCGCCGCCCTTCAGCGCGTACATCAACATCGCCGGCAGGATCGCCGGAACCACAGCAAGTAGAGCCATGTCTCCAACCCATGCCACAACAGCGCTCGGGCTCTTGAAGTCAGTTGCTGCGGTCTGCTCGATCGCCAAGTTCAGTGTGACGTTGAAGTAGCTGTAGAACTGCGTCAGCAGTTTCCCGACCACCGTCTTGCGCTGGATCTGCGCGAGGTCCGCATCGTGGCCGGAGCCCTGCGCCTCGCGCACTACCCGATCGGCCATCGCCACCGCCCGGGCCTCGAGCTCGGTCCGGCCCTCTTCGGTGTCTTCCTTCGGGCCCTCGTCCATCGTCTTCTCGTACTGCCCGAGCCACGTCGGAACATCGGCGATCAACTGCGCCTTCTTCATCACGTAGAAGAGGATCGCATCGCGCATCTCGGCCGCCTTCGACTGACCGTCCACCCTGGCGCTGATCTCGCGCAACTCCCGGTTGAACGTCTCGCTGCGATGACGCATGAAGGAAGATTTCTCGCTGATCTGCGTCAGCGAACTCTGCATGTGCGAAGCGTCTCCGGCCCACCGCATGGCCCCGCGCAATACGTACTTCATGCCGATCAACGGGTTGCCGTTGCCGATGCGCACCACCGATTGCGTGAGGCCGAACGGCTGAAGGAACGCCGTCGTGAACGAAAGCCCCATCGTGGCCCGGCTCACGTTCGCGCGCAGCATCAGGGCCCCACGCTCCACCGCCGTCTGCGCCGAGAGATCGCCGACCGCAATCTGCTCGATGCCGTCATTAAACTGCCGCAGGACCGAACGGCCATAGTGCGCAGCGATCGTCTCGCCCACCTCGCCAATGATCTTGTTGGAGTCGATGAGCCATTCACGCCACGATAGATCGTGAATCACCTCGTGCAGATGCCGCGTGACAACGCTCAGGTCCAGGCTCAGCGGCTCTTTCACCTCAGCCTGCCGCGCCTCGGTGTGCCCGTGCCGCGTCATCGCCTTGCCGAAGGCCCCACGCTTCGCGTCCTTGGCAATCTGCGCGTTCTCTCGCTGCTCGGCCTTGCCGGAGCGCTCGTGGTTGTACTTGATCGGGTAGTAGCCACCGCGCATCGGCACCTCTACGCCATCAGCGGACATCACCACAAACGGCGCAGCTTCCACCTTCTCCGGTGCGGTGCCGGTGATGCGCTTTTGTAGGTCTGACACATCCGGCCAGTAGGTATCAAGGTACGCCCAGATGTCGTTGACGACGCCCAACTCCTGCGCCGACAACGTGGACATGATCGCCCGTACTTGCGCCTCGCTCCACGGGCCGCCAATGCCGGTGCTCAGCAAGCGCTGCCGGTTGTCTTCGTTGCCCCAGTTCAGGGCTACCGACATCCGGGCCGCGCGGGTCAGGCTCGCATTGATGGCGTCGATCTTCACCTTCGAGCGAGCCCCGGTGAGTCCACCGCGCAGCTTGTACAAGGGGGCATACATCCGATCCAGGGCCTCTGCTGCCTTGGTGTTCGCCACCACCTCGGCATCGACGTGCTCGTTCATGCCGCGGACAAAGTGCGTCCACATTGGGCCGCTGTCGATATTGCCGTCGATCTGCCTGGCAAGGCTGCTCATCTTCCGGTGCGAGGCCCAGAAGTCCGCGGCCCAGGTCGAAAGCCCTTTCTTCTCTTCGTACTCCTGGGGAAGCGCCTCTCCGCCGTGCTTGACGATGCTCGCCTTCATCTCTTCGGCGATGGCTTCCAGCTCGCGCTGGTCGCGCGCGTTCAGGAGCCGCTTCTTCAGCCGGCCGACGTGCTCAATCTGCTTGATCGCGTCCACGAGGCCGCGAAGCTCCTCCATCGTCATGTCGCGGTACTGCTTGCGACCAGCCGTCGCCAGCAGTTCCGGACTGATCGCGACCGGGATCATCTGCGCTTCCTGCTCGGCGATCCACTCGCTCAGGTTGGCCCGCCGTCCGGATTCCTTCTGCGTCGGGGCCGTGAAGTCGAAGCCTTCGAGCAGTTGGTCGATCTGGTCCAGGTACTCCTGATCGATCCCTCTGCTCCGCGCCACCCTGGCGAAGTAGGTCCGCGCCTTCGCAACTTCGGCCTGCGCTTCATAGGCAGCCTTCGCCGCGTAGGTGTTCACAAGCTGGTTGCGCTTGTGCATCGCCGCTTCGTCAAGCTTGTCGGCACCCAGCGCCTTCTCGGCGAGTCTTCCGCTTCGAGCCGATGCCGCCGCGTAGGCACTCGGGCGAAGATCGCGAATCCGCAGCCGGTCAACGATCTGCTGCGCGTAGCCCTTGGCTGCTTTCGCCAACACCGCGGCCGTGGTTTTCTTGCCTTCAGTCGCCTTGCCGGCCTCGCGCAAGGCCTTCAACTCTGCGGCCACGAATCTGGCGCGGGCTTCGTTGAACACGGCCTCATCAGCAGCCTGGGCCAACGCGGCCGGGCTCGTGATGTCGCCGTGCTCTTCCAACATCCGCGCGTCGGTGCGGGCTTCGATCACTTCGAGCGGCGGAACGGCGGCAGCCAGCGCCTTCACGAGAGCATCGCCGCTGTCGAAGTCGAAAGTGGCCGCGACAACCTCGGGGTCGATGCCGGTCTCGCTCGTCATCCTGCGCGCCGACAGTTGCCGCCAGATGGCTTGCTCTCCCGTGCCGTACTGCTCCCGAAGCATCGGCGTGCTCAGCTTGCCGAAACGCACCTCGCCTGGCAGTGCCTCCGCCGGCCGGCCATCCTCGGCCGTCAGTGCGAAGTCGTGCCCCATGGCGTACTGCCTGTCGCCGCGGATCTCGGCCGCCAGGCGCTCCTCGAGCTCGCGCAGGCTGTGCTTGCCGCTCTCGTCGACCGTCAGGTAGCCGTCTTCGAGCAGCCGCTCAGCCATCGTGTCGGCGCCGAGCCCGCCAGTGGCCCGGAACGCCGAGCGCAGCCCGCCCTTGGAGTCGTCCTTCGCCACGCCAAGGTCGGCCCTTGCCGCCGCTTGGGATAGCCCGCCGTGGCGCGCAATGGCCCCCAGCAGGCTCTCGGCCTTCTCAGGCTTGCCGCCGGCCGCCTCGTCGCCAGGGAGCGGCTTGCCGGTCAGGAACTGCCAAGCCCGATAGACCGGCTCGGCGAACACCTCGGCCCGCACCGCCGTCCGCGCCTCACGGCGCAGCCCTTCCGCCTCGGCCTGCCTGGCCTTCAGCGCCTTGTCGCGCGCCCGGCTCATCCATTTCATGTCGGCCAGCGAGCGGGCGTCCAGCGCGGAGATGGCCGATGCCGTAGCCTGCGCACCCTGCGCCTGCAGCGCCTCGTACTGCTCCAGCGTCATGCCGGCCTGCTCAGCGCTTCGGAACAGCGGCCCCATGGCCCGGCTCGCCTGCGCCTCGGCAATGGCCTCGTCGCTCGCAAGCATGCGGTCCATGACGGCGCGCACGTCGTCGGTCAGCGTCACGTCGAGACCGCGCAGTTTCTTGTACACCTCCAACATCCAGGAGCGGAAGCGCGAGAACAGGCCTTCAAGCTCCACGCTCGGCGCTTTGCCTTCTCTGGTGAATGCCTCGAACCCGCGGGCGAACTTCTCATGGCTCTCGCGCTTCTCTTCGAGCGACATGCCGGCCCACTTGTCCAGCGCGGTCTGCTCCGGCGAGTCCTGAATGCCGAACCACGCCAGCAGCTTGCCCATGTCGGCCACGATTCCACGTTCGGACTCGCTCACCGAGGCCCCGGCGCTGATCTGCTGCTGGATGCGGGCCGCGAGGTCGGC
>ERZ1292632.1090-Hain-H43-01um-R2-1090-length-28190-cov-22_pt1 | contig 28190 bp, 40 predicted proteins | sample MGYA00564407_ERZ1292632 | MGnify/ENA primary metagenome ERZ1292632 (study PRJEB36523, sample SAMEA6512637) | groundwater metagenome | collected 2019-01-08 | study: AquaDiva: Metagenomics assemblies of 32 groundwater samples | reverse complement strand
ATGTTCCGCAATTTCTCCGCCAGCTTGTCCTGCTCCGCGAGCGCGTTGATTTCCGCCGCCTCGCGCAATTTCTTTTCCTGCTGCGCCATCTGGTACTCGCGCTGCGAATCCACTTCCACGCCCACCTGCCCCAGCATCAGATGGAATCCGCGCGCCGCCGTCTCCCCGCGGATCCACCCGCGGTCCTCGGCCTGCGCCAGGGCGTTCCCCGCCGTCTGCATGGTGGTGGAAATCTTCGCCGTGTCCTTCACGCTGAGGTCCGGTGTCACCACCTTGAACGATTCCGGCAGCGTGCGCAGTAGCGCGCCGCGGGCCTTGGCGCGCGCGATGGCGTGGCGCACGATGGCCCCCACCGCGCGCTTGAACTGGCTCTGCTTGTTGGTGAGCATCTTTCCGCTGGGCCCTTCCATCACTTCGTTGGCCGCGCGGTTGGCGTCCATCGGATCGCCGAAGAACCAGGGCGGCAGGCTCTTCGAGCCCGGGCCGTAAGCCTTGGCCATCTTCACCACTTCGCCCATGTCGCTGCCCTTGAAGTCCGGCGTGAGCGTTTGCATCTCCACCTGGTCGTTGTGCACCTGGAAGCCGCCCTGCTTCGGCGGATTCTTGCGCAGGTACTTCACGTAGTCGGCCACCTTGGCATCGTCGGCGCCCTTGAGCGTGTAGTCCCACACGAACGAATTCAGGAAATGCACCTTGTCCAGAAAATCGAACACCGTCTGGTCGAAGATGTCCACCCAGTCGGCCAGCGAGAAGAGTTCGGAAATCCCGCGCGTGGCGGACTTGGCCTGGTTCATGGCGAAATAAAAACAGTCGCCATCGTAGCTGCGCGTCTGCACCAGCGCGGGAATGGTCTGCGCGATGCGCAGCCGCGCGCCTTCCATCGCCGGCAGGTTCACCAGCTTCACGCTCACCGGCAGGGAAATCGGTTTCAGCCGGTCCGGGGTGATCAGCGTGCCGAACTCCACCGCTTCGATGTCGCTGGGGTCCACGCTGCCCAGGCGCACAAAGCCGTCCACCGGATTTTCCACGATGGGCAGGCACTGCTCGCCGAAGATCAGCCATTCCTTCCAGATGCGCGGCAGATTCTCCGCGAAATTGTTCACCGGGTCGCTGGCCAGCGCGTCGAGATATTCCTGCAAGTCGGGATGCTCGGCCACCAGCTGCACGCCCTCGCCGACCACGTAGTCCACCATCACGCGGATAATCCCTTCGCCGAACGGCGTGCACACCGCCAGGTAGTAGCAGATGTCCTGCATGCGCCGCTGCATCGCCGGGTTCAGCTCGCGCAGGGTGTTGGCCCCGCCGATGCGCCGGAAGCCGGTCTCGTCGGAGGACGCCCCGAGACTGAACAGCGACGGAGAAAGCGCGGCCTTCACCGGCAACACTTCCACTGGCGGCCGGCGCGTCCATTCCGCGCGCCGCGCTTCTTCGAGATTGAGCATGTGGAGCTTCATCGCCGTCCCAGCATTCCCCGCGCTTCGCGTCCCGCGGCCGCTTCTTCCAGTACCGGCGCTTCCATCTCCGGGAGTGGCGCGCCGCATTGCTTGCAATGGCGGATGCGCCGCGGCTCGCCGCTTTCCGCTTCATAGAACGCCGGCACAATTTCGCCGCACTCCACGCACGTCGCGCTCCAACCCGATCCCTGCGCTTTTTCGGCGCCGCTTCCCGCCGCGAGAATCTTTCGATGCGCCCCGCGTTGCCGCTCCTCCGGCGCATCCACGCTGACCAGCACGGCGATGTGGAAGCGCTTTTCGCGTGCGACGCGCACGGCGATTTCCAGGGCCGTGGCAACGTCGTCATGCATCTTGCCGAGGAAGTAGAGCTGCTTCAGCAGGGTGTCCTGCGAGCCGTCCAGGCAGAAGCGAATCGTGCCGTTTTCCACCAGCGGCGACATGGTGGAGATGCGCGCGAAATTGTCGATGCCCTTGGTTTCGATTTCCACGATGGGAATGTAGCGGCCGGTTTCGCGGCTGACTTCATCCATGCGCTGCTTCAGCGCCTTCTGGTAGGCCTGCGTCTCGATGCCGATCCAGTTCGGCTGCTCGATGTCGAATTTCTCCGTGAGCAGCTTGACCTGTTCAGTGAAGGGAATTTTGTGCTGCTCCCCGCGCAGGACGAGGATATGGCCAGTGGAGGCAATGCCAATCACCGCGCGGCCGAAGTAATCGGCCGCCTGCCTTTCGCTGATGGCCGGGTCCACGCCCATGATTTTCATGAGCGGCCAGCCGCGGATCTCTTCCCAGGTGAAAGCGAACTGTTTTACCCAGGCCTCGCGGAAAACCTGCGTGGCCGCATTGATCGGCCTGCCGCGGAATTCGCGGTCGAACATCACCGAGCCGATTTCTTCGAGCTTCCGCTTCAGCTCGTCGAGCGACCACTTCGCCGGCCATAGCACGGATTCGGGCGACCAGTCGTCGTCCACCGCGATATAGAACTTTTTCGTGAACGTCGGGAAATGATCGTCGGAGAGAAGTTTCGCCAGCAGCGAATCGTAATGCAGGATCGTGCCGATGACGATCACCTGGCATTTCTTGCCCAGGTTCAGCACCGTGCCGACGAACCAGTTCTCTAATTTCTCGCGGCGCTCCGGGGAATCCACGGCCTCGTCGTTTTCCAGGTCGTCGCAGATCACCAGGTCCGGGCGGCGCATGCGATGCCGCAGGCCGCGCAGCGATTGCCCGGCGCCGCGCGCGGAAAGCCGCACGTCCGTCGAGGTGACGATGTCCTGTTCGCCCCACTTGCGGTCATCGACCAGGTCGCCGAAATCGGCGCGTAGCTTGTCGTTGATCTCCAGCTCCGTCTTCACTGCGTTCAATTGCAGCGTGGATTGCGGCTGGGTGTCCGCGAGCAGCACGATGAAGCGGCGCAGCTTGTAGCACACACAGTAGAGAACAAAGATAAAAGAAACGATAGTGGACTTGGCATGCTCGCGCGGCGCCTGGATGGCCAGGTGCATTTCCGTCCCCAGCAGGCGGAAAATTTCGCGATGGAAGTCGGCGAAGTCGATGGGTTGCTGCGTCTCCTGGTCCACCAGGTAGTGCGCCAGGTATTTCTTGGCGTAGCTCTCAATGTCCAGCGCCAGTTCCCAGGCCGCTTGCAGGCGTTCCTCGGCGGAGACGCCGCCGAATATTTTTTCGACGGGGGCGCCCTCGAAGATCTTCAGCAGCCGCTGACGATTTTCGTCAAGCCTGCTGCGCTTCGATCCGCTTTGTGAACGACTCGGCACTCTTGCTCAGCTCCTCGATCAGTTCTTTCGCAATCGGGTCCAGCACCTCACGCACCGCCTTGCGCGTGCGCAATTTCTTCAGCAGCTCCTCGACGGCCGCCAGATACACCTCGCGCGGCGACGTGGCCTGCATCGCTTCGCGCCGTGTCGCCAGCTTTTCTTTCTCCAGGCTCAGCTTTTCCTGCGCGGCCTTCGCGGTGAGAAGTTTTGCCAGCACCACGCCGAAGCTGAGCATGGCCGCCTGGCGGACTTCCGGATCCTTGGCGTTCAGCGCGGCGAGTGATTCGCCGGTCAGCGCGTTCATCGCCGCCGCGGGCAGGCCCTCGATCCCGCGCGCCGCGAAGGCTTCCACCAGCGTCTGGAACGATTGATTGCGCTCCAGATTTTCCCGGCGCACCTGCTCGACGAAGATGTCGTGGTCCCGCCGGTATACTTCCCCGCCGAACTGGAACCCGAATTCCTGGTTGGCGACTTCCTCCATGCCCTCCCAGGAATGCCGGTGCTGCGGCTGCTTCTGGCAGCGGCAGCGGCCGTTGCGCGCGTCGTCCACGAAGGCGCGCACTTTGTCGCGCAGCTCGCCGGGCAATTTCTCGATGGCCGTGGGCTGGCGCGTGCGGCGCTTCTCGCCCGTCCGCGGCCGCCGATAGGCTTCGCGATGTTTTCCCGCTGGCATTCACGTTGCCGTCTTCTTCACAGCGCGATCCCCGGATCCTCGGGGATCCGTCCGTCGTGCAGGTCCACGCCCTTCTTCGTCGCGGCGATGCTCAAAATCTTCGAGAGGCCGCGGCGCGTATCCCGCGCCAGTTTCACGTAGCCGGCCTCTTCCATGTAGGTGACATGAAACACCAGCTCCTTCGAGGTCATGGGGTGCCCGTTGATCACCAGCGCCTGTTGCAGGCCGGCGAACGTGAGCGGCGTGGGATACTGCGGCACCAGCAGGCGCAGGATCTCCGCGCGATGCGCCTCGTTGTCTCCGCGGCTTGCGGCTTTGTTCATGGCGTGGGCAGCCTCTGCAGAACGTCATCGATCTTCCCGTGCAGCGACCCGACGCTGGCCTTGATGGCTTCCAGTTCCGTGCCGTGCGATTCCGCCACCACGCTCAGGCTCTGCGCCACCGACGTCATGGAATCCTTCAGGCCGCGCTGCGCTTCCGTCATTCCGTTCACCGCGGCGATGCCTTCGCCGAAGCGCTTATCCACGCGCCAGATCGCTAAGCCGCCGAGCACCGCCGCCGTGCCGAAGCCTGGACCCCACGCCTTCAGCACTTCAGCGATTGCTTCCGGCGTGAACATCTGCAGCAGGAAGTACGCCAGCACCGCGCCCGAGCCGAGCCCGGCATATTTCATCGCGCCGGCGAAGGCTGCGCGCAGATCCGGAGCTGGCTTGTCGCTCAATTAGCGCTACCTCCTGGCGGCAGCTTCGACGTTCCGGGAGGCTGGTTGCCTACCCGATGCGCGGCGCCGGCGTCGTGCGCCCGCTCGACCGCCTGCGCCACGATCATCTTGGCCATGGCCGAGCGCACGCCCAGCAGCGCGAGCCCCGCGGCCACCAGCTCGACGGCGGTGTCGTTGCTGATCGTGCCCAGATACGCGCCGCCCAGCCCGGCAACGATGCAGAACGCCGCCGCGAAGTACGTCTTCTTGCCTTCCAGCCATTTCATCGCAGTGCTCCCTCGTTCAACGTTCAACCGTTCAACATGCAACCGGCGCGCAGCGCATCACATCATCAAATCAAAATCGCTCACGAAGGGTCCGGCGCCGCCAGAATCTTGCGACGCGCTTCCACGCGCGCGCGCAACGCGGGCAGCGCCAGCTCGATGTCTTCGCCGGTGGCTTCCTTCACCGCCCCCACCACATGCGCGATCAAATCCAGCGCCGCCTCGGTGATCAGCTTGCTCTTGCCTCCGAGAAATGCCGTGGCCAGGTTGCCCAGCAGCAGGATGATCAGCGTCCAATCCATGCCGGCATAATCCGCAGATTTCACAGATTGCGCAGGGACGGTTGCAATCTTCTTTTTGTTCATCGTTTCGAAAATCGCCCGCGCGGCAGACGTGGCGCGCTTCGCTGCATCGATGGCGGAGGAGAGAGCGCGTTTCTTCGCTTCGAAGTCCGCCGCGGTGATGGCGCCCTGTGCGAAAAGTTTTTTTGCTTCCCAGTAGGCGGAGTAGGCGCCTTCGCCCGCGCCGACCGCTTCATTCGCGGCGTTCACGCCGGCGCGGAAACTTTCAATCTCTGCGGCGGTGAACGTGGCGTCGCCGGCGGCGCGCGCATCACGCCATTTCTGGTAGGTGCCGGTCAGCGATTCGACCGCGGCATCGGCGCTGCGCAGCGCGGTCCACATCGAGCGCTCAAAATCGGTGCACGCATTCAGGATAAGCAGGAGGGCCAGTGCGCTGAACGCCAGCTTCGCCTTCCCTCGGGTTTTCTCTCCCGATCGCAGCGCCAGAAAACGGTACGGGATGTTCATCGCCCTAACCCCCCAATTCGCGAGAACGAAAATCGAAAATGGAAAATCGAAAAGCGGTCACGCGACACCTTCCCGCAGCCAGGCCTGGCCGTTTTTCGGGTCGTACTCGACGTGGATGTGGTCCGGCTCGAGCACGACATCGAAGCCCAACGCGTCCAGGTCCTCGCCGAGCTGCTTGGCCACCGACGCGGCCAACACCGCGGAAAGCCCGCGCGTGCGCAGGTCCGCGCCGAGGCCCTGGTGGTGCAGGCTCTTCGGGCGCTTCCCGTGGCTGTCGTTGAGCGACGTGACCGTCAAATCTTTCTGCGCGACGTGCTGGAAAACTTTTTGCGCCACGCCCAGCGCGAACCACATCTGCGGCTGCACGCCTTCGGTCTTCACGCCGCGCTTCAGGTTCATCACGCGTCACCAAAAGAAAATCCGGGGGCGCCTGGGAACGCCCCCGGTCCTGGGGTGGGTGGAATCACGCCTCCCTTGCGGAGGCCTTCTACACGGTCGAGAGTGTCCTCTCGGTTCATCTGAGACATGAATGTGCAACAAATAAGGAGGGAAGCGTGCTGCGTTTGCCGTTCCTGCGTATTTTCGCTATTTATCTTTTCGGCGCAAACTGGCCAGGTAGCGGACAACGGAGTCGCGATGCACGCGCCAATGGCCGCGCGGCGTGAGCCGGTAGCCCTCGATGTCGCCACTCTCCAGCAGGCGGCGCGTGGTATCCCGCGAGCAGCGCAGGAGCGCTGCGGCTTCTTTGATATTTATCTCGGCGACCGTCGCGGAATCAGCCATGCCCTACCTCCTGCGGAATTTCTCCGTGCCTCGGTGACTCTGTGGCGAGTTGTCTTTTTGCGCGGCGTTCGATGCCCTCGAGCGCCCAGAGCACGCGGTTCAAATCGGCGAGGGTGTAAATCTTCGCGCGGCCGCGCAGCGGCGAAGTGCGCGCGCGCAGGAAGGCCGCGAGGCGCGCCTGGTCCCAGCCGAGCGAACGCAGCACCGCATCCAGCTTGGCCCAGGCCTCGGCGCTGGGCAGAACGATCTCTTTGCTCTTCGGAGTTCCGCGGCGGCCCGCCGTGCCGTAGGCCTTCGCGGTGCGCCGGTCGGCGCGCCGCTTCTGCACCAGGCCTTCGAGCAGCGGAGATTTTTGCAGCGCGTCAATGGCGTGGCGCGCTTCTTCGCCGGACAAATCTTTCGCGGAGGCGATGGCCCGCCCGGCCATGCCGGTGAGCCAGCCGATGCGCGCCTCGCGCGAGGCGCTGCTGTCGCCCCCCAGCCGCGGCTGGCCCTCAGTGATCTTCTTCCAGTACAAGCCCCACAGCGTTTGCAGGCGCTTGAGCTGGGCCCCCGAAATGAAGGTTTCAGCCATCTCTACGGTCCTCGTGGTCAGTTTGGGGGCCTACCTCCAAGATTGGCCCCGACGCCTCGCCTGACGCCTGTACACCGGTGTACAGGGCTGGCGGAGACATTCTGGGGAGCCAACGCACCCGCCTAGGCCCTCCCTCCACTGGTTGGACGAAGCACCTTTGGCAGCGCCCGTTCCTGTCCGCGAAGCGGCATTCCTGGCTGCAAAACATCCGTTGCTTCTGGCTGAGCGGGGCGCGGCAAACGACACAATGCCGGTGGTAGTGGTCTAGGCCGCAACAGTGCACTTGCGCCTCCGCACCTGGAACTGCTTCGTCAGCAACTTTGTCCTGACCAGTTCTTTCCGAATAGCTAGAGCGCGGCTGTAGAAGATTTTCAGATCCAGCATCAAACGGGAGGTTGAACAGTAACCCTTCTCAAGCGAGATCTCTTTTGCCCTCCGTAATTGCTCATGGGTGAAAACCTGCCAAGCGGGATCAATCTTCCTGCCGTGCTTTCTGTTCATGCTTCCTCCTCAAAAATGTGGCGGGGCCGCGCTGGAGACGCCACGGCCCCGCCTATTCGCCGCGCGGCGATCCAGCCGCGCACTGCTGACGAACTTAATCCTTGCGGTTGGTTTGGTAGACGTGGAAGTCCTCGCCGTCCAAAGCGAACAGATGCCCGCAATGTGGACAGCGCTCCACGCCGTGAATATAGAAGCGCCCTTTGGCCACGCGTGCGCCGCGCGAGAGGATTTCGCGAAAGCGGTTCTTGATGATGGTGTGTTTGACGCTGGCGTCGGAAAGGGCTCTGAGGTTTTCCTGGGTGAGCGCGCCGGCCTTAAGCGGGCTTCGCTTTGGCCTTGCGCGCCCGTGGCTTCGGGCCAGGCTTGAGACTGCCTTTGATTTTCCGGGCTGCGTTGATGTGGGCATCGGTCCAGATCCTCCAAATGCCGCCGCCCGGCAACGGCATGGTCTTGACGGGGGGCAGCAGTTTTTGCCTCAGCCAGCGGAGGAGCGTGGTCTTTGTGATCCCGAGTTTCTCGGCCGCTTGCTGGGTGCTGTATTCCGTTACCCTCATAACGCATTACCCCCTGCGTGTCAAGCTGAATCTCCGAAATGTTATCAAGAACGGGCATGGCTTGTCCTACGGCTTTTTCTCCGGTGACTTCGCCGGAGGGGCGGAGGGCTCCGCTGGCTTTTCCGGAGCTGGCGGGGACGCTGGCGCTACGGCGGGCGGAAAGAAGGTCCACCGCTCCAGACGCCAACCGGCCTTGCCCCACTCGCGGGGAATTTTCTGCGCGTCGAGCCAGGCGACGAAGCGTTCGCTCTTGGCGCGCGCGCGGGCGTCCAGCTCGCGCTGCGACACCGGAATGTTCACCGCCGCTCCGGACAGCCCGGCGATGCGCTCGATTTCCTGCACCAGCAGCGCGTGGTCGGCGAGTAGCTCCTGAATCTCCGCGGGCACGGCGACAGGCTTATCCGCAGATGGCACAGATTTCTCAGGCACAGGAACCGCCGATTGCGCGTTGGCCACAGAGACAAAGAGACACAGAGCACAAAGCAGGATCGAAAAACGAATAGCGAAAAGCGAAAAGCGGTTCATAGGCATCCTCTCTTTTCTCCCACAGTGCGGGATCATGGGGTTCTAAGGCCCGCAGGAGGGCGCGGTTGGCGCACCACCTGCACGCTGTTGGAATCTACGGACGGGATCTCCGCCGTACCGTCCTTGGCGATGGCGCGCGCAGTCCAGGTAATGTTGCCGTAGCGCGCTACGACAGGAGTGGAAGCACTACAGGTGTACAGAAACGTGGAGCCGGGTTGCAGCACGCACGCGGACACCGGCACGCGCGCGGCGATGATCGGCGTTCCACCGCCCACCGTGTAGGCCAGGTCAAAGCCGGTGACGCAAACGTCCGGCCTGGCGGGCGAGCACAGCGGGTCAACGATAAAACCGACACCGAAGCCGGCGGAGATGTCGTAGTCCCACGCCAGCGAGTCCGTCTGCCCGATGGTGACGGGGGGAAGCAGTAGAAGCAGAAGCGCGACCACGGGAATGATGTGCAGCAGTTTCTTTTTCATTTCTGTTCTCCTTTTTTTGCTCGATGGTTCGCCTGCGTCGAATGGTTTTCTTGCGTGACGATAGGAGCGCGGCGTGGGGGCACGGGTGCAGCGCCTGCGCTTTCAATCCATTCCAAGTTGCCCCACAGCGCAGTGATGTTGCGCTGGTCGGTGCCGGTTGTGTTGGTGTAGCCTGCGGAAAAGTCGGCGATGTTGGCTTTCGTTCGCGTACCGACATCAAAGACTTGGTGCTCGTCGGTGGTCATAATCTGCCAGCCATTGATGGCGGCACTGACCGAAGGCCCGTCGGTCTTGGTTCCCGCCTCATCCCAAATTGCCAGGTTGAAGGTGCGCGTGCCCGTTGTGCCGTTCGAACCGTGGCGCGAGTAGAGGTCAAGGAGGAGAATGTCGGCATCCGCAGCTACTTCCGCGCCCAAGTCAGTCAAATTCAGGCGGTCAACGATGCTGGCAGTAATAGCCTGATTGAAATCTACGCCATCGTTGGGCAGTCCAGGAAGGTCATCTGCACCCGCGGCGTTAGTGGCGGCTGGCGTTGAACCGGCCTTCGTAAAAGCCACTGTATTATCGCTCGCGGGCTTGAGCAGGAAAATCTTGCCTGGCCCCGGCCAAGAGGTCTGGAAACTTCCAGCCTCGTCATTAATAGCGACATCATCAAAGTAGATTGCTGTGCCGGGATTGACAAATAGGGCGTTTCGCAGCCCGAAATAGACTCGAAGAATGTTGGTGGGTAGGGTATCTTCAGCGGTAATCGTCAAGGTTTCCAGCGCGGTCGTGGAATCTCCGGTGTAGTAGCGCAATTCCAATTCGCCCACCGTGTCAGAAAGCAAACAGCGAAATTCCAATCGGTACCACGTCCCGGCAGTCAAATTCACGGTTCCATTGACCACGGTAGTTGTCAGGTCGTTGCGAATTGCCAGCCGTTGCGTGCTTCCGTTGAATCCCACGAGTCCGCCTACAACTGGGCCTGAACTCGACATCAGAACAATGACATCTACAACATTGTTATCCGGGGTGGATGGAGTATCGAATGTAAAATAGCCACGCACCCATAGAGTTCCTGAAGTCTTGTTTGCGGCAAGATGCCTGCGAACGTAGGTAGATGCTACGTTGGCTACCTTCAAGGCATACGTGCCGGAATGCGGGGTGGGGCTGGCGGTGATGAAGGTCACGTTGGCTACGTTGCTTACCGCAGTCCACATGGTTTGTAGGAAGTCGTTTTCCTCAAAGCCGCAAGTCAACAGGCGGTTGGCGTATACCGAAGGCAATAGCAGCAACGCGGCCAGCATCAACACGATAGCCTTAAGTGTGCGGTTCACTGTGCCCTCCGAATCGTCAACTCAACACCGAGCAGCCGCGCCGTGGCCGCAAGGGTGTCACTCGCATGAGCGGCATCGCGCAGCACCTTGATGTGCCAGGCTTCTCCTGCGGCACAGCCGGTCATGGTGATGCCGATAATCGAGGCGTCGTTGGTTTGCAGGGTGGTGCCCTTGGCGGTATCAGTGACCGTCGAGGCGGTGTTGAACGCAGGGTCGTCCGTCTCCGCGTCGGCCACGCAGATGGTGGCGATCTGCCACACCACGTCGCCGGTAATGGCGGTGGTCAGCCACTTGAATTTCACGTCCACCGCGCCCGCCCAGTCGGAAGGTAGGGCCAGGGTGCGCTGCATGGAAAGACTCACGGCATCGGCAAAATCGGCCACGCCCTTCTGCGTGTTGGTGCCGGTGACGCAGGCGGCCACGGCGGGATTTGTGGTAGGCGTATCCCACATCAACGTGGCAGTGGCGTTCTGGCAGGCGGATGCTTCCAGCCAGAATTTCGAGACGGTAGTGATGGCATTGCCCGTCCCTTCCACGTCCAGTGTCTTGTTGGTGACGGTATGCGTGCTGGAATCTTTCAGCACGGTGGATACCAGCGTGACCACGTTCGAGCCGCTGGTGGTCGCATCGCCGGACAACTCCGCAGCGGTCATGGCCGTGGCACTGCCGCGCACCAAGCCAACCAGCGTGCTCGCAGTTCCCGTGCCGCCCTGCGCGATGGTCACGGCGGCGTTGCTGGTCAAGATGGCGCTGCTGGCATCGGGGAGAGTAAACGTCTTGAGGCTGGTGGTTGGGCCGGTGAAATCCATGAAGCCATTATTCGTGCCGCCCCGCGCACCGGCAAAGACGCCTGTGGTGATTTTGGCTGTATCGAGCGCGGGCACGTCACCGGCGGCAATGGCGTCCCACGAGGGTACAGCGGAAACTGCGCCGGTGCCTGTCTGGTTCAGGAATTTCTTGGTGGTGGTGATATTGCCAGCGAGACGTGCGAGGGCAGGCGTAACGTCGACATAAAGCACATCACCCAGTGTGGTAAGCGGTGTCTGTGTCAGAGCGATGCTGCCGGAAAGATTCGAGAACCCCACTTGAGCTTTAGTAACGGCACCAGCCGTCGTGATTCCTGTCAAGAAGTTGTTTGCGGCCCCGGCATCTGCGACCACTGTAACTGATGCTCCATCTGCTGCTGTAATTACTCGCGTTCCTGACGTGCTCGCTCCTGTCAACTTAAAGTTGTTTGTGCCCGGCGTGCCAGAGGTTCCGGCAAAAAATAGCTCCCCGAAGGGAAGCGTGGCGGAGCCAAGATGGAGCGTACCTGCCGCACCTGGTATCAGCGAAGCATTGATAGCAACTGCGGCCAAGTTGGATAGCGCCGTGTTAGCGCCACCTCCCGCACCGCAGGCTTGGTAGGTAGGGGCTACGCCCACTCCGTTTGAAGTTAAGCACTGCCCGGCTGTGCCGACTGCTGTAGCACCAATGGGGCTGGTTCCATTCCCAAACAGCACGCCGTTTGCCGTAAATGTCGCTGCCCCTGTTCCGCCCTGCGCGACGGTGACGGCAGCGTTGCTGGTCAGAATGGTCGCGGTGGCATCGGGCAGGGTAAAGGTTTTCTCCGCCGTGGCCGGGCCGGAGAACTTGGTGAAGCCGTTCCCTGTGCCGCCGATGGCGGATTCCAAAATGCCCGTCGAGAAGAACGCCGTGGCGCTATCGCCGGCATTGGCGGTGGTGGCCGTGGTCGCGGTGGCGGCATTGCCGGAAAAGCCGCCGTCCTTGTCGATGTAGGATTTTTCCACGCCAGCATTCTGGATGCTGACGAGCTTCGCGCCTGCGGTAGTAAGTGCTATGGAGTTATTCAGCTTCACACCGATGGCCGTGGCCCCATCTGCTACGGCTCCTTCTAGGGTTAACGTCGTTGCTCCTGTGCTTTGTAACCTGGCAGGAACAAACCATAGGGAAAAACTATTCGCTCTCAATATGCCATCAGTGAATACAAATGATGGATTGGTAGCTCCCGCCGGGTCGAACGTCCAGGTGAAATCGGCGTTGGCTCCCCAGGTCTTCGAGCCATTATTATAGAGCGCCACGTTGGAGCTCAGGGCGCTGTCGGAGACTTTTCCGGCCGTGCTAATGGTGGCCAGCGCGGAATCAGGAATCGCGGTGACGTAGGCAGAGATGTTATTGGGAGTGGATGCGTCTTTCTGCCACTTCACGTTGACGGCATTGGCGGGCGCGGCGGGTGTGGCATCGTCGAAGTCCGCGTCGGTGGCCGCCGTGCCGTTGATGGAAATGCTGTCGCCGCCGGCGCCGCCGGTGTCCAGGTCGGCCAGCGAGCCGTTCTGGCATTTGCGCAGCGTGCCGGTAGTGGAGCTGGCGGAGATCCAGTAATTGCCCGCGGCGCACGTTGGATCGCCCGCCGCTTCGGTGAATTCCAGTTGGCGGTCAATGCCCACCACGCCGGTGAGCGTAGGCGAAGCGCTGAGCACGGCGGTGGTGCCTGTGCCGGTGACCGCGGCAACGTCGCTCAAATCCGCGAGCGCCCACACTTCCTGCCCCTGCGCGATGTTCAGCTTGGTCCCGGCAGTGAGGCCGGCATAGCCCGAGGCGGCATTTTTCGCGCCCTGGATTTCATTGATCTGCAGGGTGGGCGTGGCGGTGTTGTCGCAGAAGCGCTGCGTGGTGACATCCACCCAGGCGCGCCCGGCGGTGCCTGCGCCGCAGGTCTGCGGCGTAGTAGAAAGAAAACCCGCCTCGGTGGAATCCACGGAAATCGTGCGGTCGGCGGAAAGGTCGCCGATGACTGCGATGCCCGCTCCGCCGATGAGCGTGCGCGTGGTAGGCACTTTTGCAGCCAGATCACTGACTAAATTGGTAACCCCGGACTCCGCGATGGCGGGAATATCCAGCGCCACCAGCGCGCGGATCGCGGCGATGCCTGCGCCGCCGCTGGCGGGCCCGGCAAGCACCTGGTTCTGCGCGGCGGTCTGGAAGCACGCGCCGGTGGCGCAGTTACCTACGTCGGTGATGTCGCCTGCGCCGGCGCTGCCCAGGTTGCGCACCGCGCCCGCGGAATCTTTCGCTTTCAGGTTCAGGTCCGCGGAATCGATGAACACGTTGTCCACGCCGCTGGCGGCATTAGGCACCGACGCGGCCGCGTAGCGCGTGTACTTCTCATAATCGGCGATGGCGCCGGCGATGCTGGTCTGATAGCCGTAGCTCGGCGAAACGATGGAGGCCACCGGCAGCGTGGCCCAGTCCACGGTGGTGGCCACGTTGACGGCCTTGCACATGTACTTGCCCGTGATCACCCGCGGGGGCACGCGGCCGTCCGTCGAGCCGTTCCATTGCAGCTCGAGGCAGTAGGCCAGGCCGCTGGGCAGCGCGGTGTCCGTGCGCAGCAGGTTCACGCCCGCGGTTTCCGCGTAGCTGATCAGCGTGCCGTCGGACTTGATGAAGCCGAGGACTTCGCCGACGTAGGTGACGTTGTTGTAGGTCAGCTCGCGGACCTGGCCGCCGGCGACGTCCGTGGCGCGGAAGTAGGCCTTGCCGTAAATCGGCGTGGCGCCAATCGTCGCGCTGGATTTCAGATTGGCCTGCGCCGGCGTCTTGCCCTCGGGAGTTTTGAAGGTGCCGGTGAGTAAAGTCGTCTGCGGGTAGGCAACCGTCGCGCTCGCCGCGAAAAGGAATAGCGCGAGCGCCGCGCGTTGAAGAGTTGAAGTGTTGAAGTGTTGCAAAGTTAAACCTCCTCGATTCGTGTGCGGACTTTGAACCTCCGCGTAAGTTTGTATTCCGCAACCGCGGGGACCTCGCCTTTCTCAGCCAGGGCTTCGACGTCGGGCTCCGCGTGGAGATAAGCATCGTTCGATCCCGCATTCTCAATCTTTACGAAAATACGCTTCGGAAATTGTGTTGCTTGCATTTCATCCTCCTATGAAAAATCCGCGTTCATCTGCGTTCCGCCTTTTCAGAAAGCCATGCCGGCGCGGCGTTCGCGACCTCGCGTGCTTCCGGCGCAATCCACAATTTGCCCGGTGGGCCCGGATGCCGCAGGCAGGAATTGAGGTCCAGCGCGGTGAAAATTTCCTGCTCGTTCTGCGGCACGATGCGGCGCATGTTCACGGTGCGCCGCTCGCGGACGTCATACTGACCGGGCAGCTCGAGGCCGGAGCCGTCGGCGTGGAGTTTTCCGCCCAGCGATCGCGCGCGCTGGCAGAGCCAGATGTTGTGCGCGGCGGAGCCGGTACGGATCAGCAACGTGGTGGCGAACGTCTCCGCCGTCGCCAGGTACAGATCGATGCCGATGGAATCGACCGGTGTTGAAACGTTCAAATGTTGAAGGGTTGAAAGGTTGCCTACCCCGCGGACGATGAAGTCGCCACGCGCCATGAGTTTTCCGGTCAGCGCGCAGAATTCCACCGCCAGCCGCGAATCGCGCGGCCTCTGCGTCTCGGTGGTGAAAAGTCCGGTGCTGACTTGCTCCAGCTTCGGAATCGCCACCAGGTCAATGTCGCCCACGTCAGGCCGCCGCCGGCGAATGCTTCCGGCGATGGCGATGCGCTCCGCATGTGGCGCGAGTTTTTCCACCAGCGCCTGCGCGATCTGTTCCGCGATTTCCAGCGGGAACCTCATGCCGCCCCCAGAGTTTTATCCGCAGATGGACGCAGATTACGCCGATGCTTCTTGTTCAAATGGAATGTCGCGGCTTTTTGCGCGCGGCGCAGCGTATCGTTCTCCCCGGTGCTGGAAAAGCTGTGCTGCCACTTGCACGCGCGGCAGCTTGCGACGGTGAGATGCCCGAAGCTGTTCTCGGATCCACGCAAGCGGACGCTCGGACCGCCAGGCCGCACGACAAACGAAATGCGCGCTTCGCTCATGCCGCCGCTCCTTTTTCGCGCGGCTCGGCGTCGCGGCTGTGGCGCTGGCGCTTCGTCCACTCTTCGCAGAAGTCGGCGATGCAACGCAGGCACGACTTTTCGAAGAGCATGTTGGGAAACGGGAAAAGCGCATAGCAGCGCCATGGCGCGTGCCATTGGATATAGCCGAGCTCGGAGCTGTCCTGGGTGCGCACGATCCACACCGAGGTCTTCTTCTTCGGCGGCGCCGGATCGAATCGAATGTATTGCTCGGCCCTCATGCCGCCTTGCCTCCGTCTTCGCGGTCGAGTTCGAGCATCATCTGGCCGTGGGCGCGCGCGGTGGCGTGCTTCCCGGCGAACAGGTAGTAGTTGCGCATGGCCGCAAACCATTCGTTGCGCAGACGGCGCTGCATCAGCTCGTTGTCCGCGGCATCGAGCACCAGGAAGTAGCCGCGCGGCTTGGTCTTCGCCGCGCCGATTTCGATTTTGAAGCGCGTGCGCAGATCCTCGACATGCTCGGTGACCCAGCGGCGGGCGTGCTCTCCGGGACGGAAGCCGATATCGAGCTGGCGGGCAATCTCCGCCGCGGTGATCGCCGACGCGGCGCCCTTGTGCCCGGCGAGCAGGCGGAGCAGCTCCGCGGTGGGCTCGTCGAGGTCCGCGCGGCCCAGGATGCGCGTCACCTGCGCGTCGAGCTCCTCGGCACGGTCTAGAGCGAGCGCGAGTTGTGCGCCCTGAGCTTGCCGAACGGGTTGGAATTGCGTCGCCATGTCACGTCACATCACGTCTCACCGGAGAGGAACGCGGATTTCGCAGATTCAGCATTTTCCGCCCATTCGGCTTCGCTCCCCTCGGCATCGCTCGGGGCAGGCAGGGTGGGCCAACCCCTCGGTGTCGCTCGGGATTTCGCAAAAGGCGCTCAACATCGGCCGCACCACAGAACTTCACGCTCGATGAGCCGGCCGCGGCCGTCCGGCACCATGCGCAGGATGCGCTGCACGCCGTTGCCGGGTCCTGGCTTTCCGGAATGCCCGCAGAAAAAACAGGCAGCCCGTTTGCGCGCGCGATAGTACGCGCGCATGCTGCTGCGCCGGGTCAGGCCGTACTTGCGGTACCAGCGCCGCCACTGCGCGCGGACCTTCTCGGGGTGCTCCGCTTTCCATTTGCGCACCTGCGCGAGCACCCGGGCGCGCACCTCCGGCTGCTGGCGGTGCACCCGCTGATGCGCCGCTTCCGCCGCGCGGACTTGTAGGCTGGTGCGTCGCGCGCGCTGCGCCGCGCGCTTGTAGATGCGCAGCCATTCGGGATCTTTCCAGCAGCCTGGAAATGTGGATGCGAGCAACTCGGCGAGAGAAGTGGCGCGGTAACTCTCGCGTTGGGCTGCCCTTTCTCTGGCGCGATAGGCGGGGCTGCGGCGCCGCCGGCGTATCCATGCGCGGCGGTACTCCCGCATGTATGCGCGCCCCGCAGGCGTCTTGTGCCACGCGTTGGAAGCTGCGCTCATGCGGCCTCCGGCGCGGGTGGCAGAGTGGAAGAGTTGCAGGGTTGCAGCGGCGCGCGGTGCCGCGCGAGGTCGCAGGAGCAGCAGCGCGTGGCGCCGTCGCGGTTGACGAACCAGCAGTGCATTCCCCCGCAGGCGCCGCAGCGCGCCGGCTGCTCCAGGCAGATGAACGTGGCGTCGCGGCCGTGCGCCACCAGCATGCCGTCCGGGTGAAACGAAAGTGTGATGGCGCTCATGGTTCGGCTCCGCTCACCATTCCAAGGTCGGTCATAGCGGCGTCCCTTCCCGCACGCGCTGGATGATCCAGGGGATCACGAAGCGGAAGCTGGTGATTTGCAGCCGGCGCTCGTCGGCGTTGGCATAGCAGGCGTCGATGCCCTGGCGGATGTGGTGCAGCGGGATCTTGAGCTGCTCCGCCCACTGCCGCACGAGCTGCTCTTCGGAGTGGTAGCCCCACGGGCCCCAGCGAAGCTCCTGAAAAAGTTCCGCGCGCGGGAAGCCGTGCTCCTTCAGCTTGCCGAGGAAGAATGCGCGGAGCTGGTCGAAGCGCTCGAGCGCGGTGAGCCCGCTGTCGTCCTTCGCCGCCGGGTTGTAGTCGCCGAAAACCATAAAAGGTTTCAGGTCTCAGGAATCAGGTGTCAGGTTCGAACCCGAACCCTGATGCCTGATTCCTGATCCCTGCCTTTCCATCACGCGGCCTTTCGATCCGCAGATTTCGCGGATTTCTTTTTGCGCACCGTCAGGCGCGTGCCGGCGGGGCGCGACTCGACGGCATCATGGAACCGCAGCTTCACCCAGGCGGGCATCTTCTCCACGGCACGGCCGGCGCCATCGGCCAGGTCGAACACCACGCGCGTGCGCAAAAGGCTGACCAGCTCGCGGTGCATCAGTTTGTCGCGCAGCTTTTCGCGCAGCGCGCGGGCGCGGTTCTGGTCCACCACGGTGCGCGTGGCGCGGGAGGCCAGGACTTCATAGAGCTCGCCGGCGAGCATCTTGGTTTTCGGCGCGTCCTTCGGGGTAAAGCCGGCCTTGCGGCACATTTCGAGCAATGCCTTTTTCAGGACCTCGGCGTGCTCCAGCGCGGACAGATAGCGCTGGGCGGTGTCGTCGATGATGAATCCGGGCAGCGTCTTCCAGTGACCTTTGCGCATCGGGAATTCCTTCTTACTCATCAGAACCTTCCTCTCTGGTAGGCACGGAAGAGGGCGGAGAAATCGGGCGCTGCGAGGGCGCGTCAAAGCTGCCGCTGACCAGCCAGCGCGCGAAAAGCTGCTGCGCGTGTTCTTCGCCGCAGGCCACCGCGCGGGGGAGTTCGAGCTCGCCCAATTTCTTCCACAGCAACTCGCAGGCGATGTCCCATTCGCGCACTTTCAATTCGCCGTCGAGTACATAAAGCACCCACCAGCGGTTGACTTCCCGCTTCTGCGCTGCGCAGACGTCGCACGCGAAGGTGTTCAGCTCCGGCATCAGCCGCCCCCTCGCGCGCGTTGGATTTCATCCTCGCAATAACTCTGCTCTGAAAGCAGGCGACCGTTCCGCCCGCGCAGCATGTAGCCGTAGGCCCAGGTGATTTCATCGACCGTGGCGGGGATGCCGTTCATTGCGATGACGGTTTCGCCAACGCGGAATTTCGGGAATTCCGTGGGCCTGCTGGAGCGGGGCGCTGGACTCGAACCAGCCTTCGCGCCTGGCCGGCGCGACGCGCCCACGGCTGCCCCGCCCTTTTTCCGTTTTGTTTTTTTGGCGTTCAACCTTTCAACCTTTCAACGCTTCAACTGGCGCGGGCGTAAAGCCCGCGCTACGGAATCCATCCCAGCAGCGAAAACAGCCAGGCGGCGAGCAGGATCATCGGCGGCAGCAGGATCAACAGTGCGCCGCGAAGCTGCGCCTGGGGCAGCGGCAGTCCGCGGTCCGCGTCCGCCTCCGGCGAACGGCGCCGCCACAGGCATTCGCGCACGATGAACGGCCGCTGCATCTTGCGCAGCCACCGTTGGCGCTCGGCGATGGAAACCGGAGGTTCGAACTCGGAGCTCAAAAGTCCGAACCTGCTGCCTGCTGCCTGCACCCTGCCACCTGTCTCTTTCATTTCATGGCTCCTAACATTTCCAAGCGCCGCCTGGTTTCCGCGCGCGCGCAGGCTTCCTCACGGCCGCAGCCGGCGATGTGCGCGAGCTCGTGCGTCACCGTTTCGAGCTGCCGGCTGGGGAACTGCGCGGAAAACCACGCCAGGTTGATGTAGGTGGTGCGGATGGCCGCCACGGTGAAGGCGCTGCCAGTGATTTTTTCGAGATGGACTTGCTCGCGGAAGGTTTCCGTGATGCGCGCCCAGCCGTCGGCATCGAGCAGGACGAACCGCCAACCGTCCGCGACAGCGCCTAGATCCCGCGCGTGCAGCGCGACGAAGAGCCGCACGGCATCGCTGGCGCGTGCGCAGGCATCCTGAGGGCCTTTGCAGACCACCGTCTGCGCGCGCACCCCGCCGGCCGCGAACAGGAGGTAAGCAGCCAGCAGTCCGAGTTGGAGCAGATATTTCACAGATTCTCTTGATGGCTAGCCAACGCACGAACTGAAGCTGGTATCAGGTTAGGGACGACTTCTTTAGCGGTGCGCGAGAGCCGTTCCTGGTCTATGGCATTGGCCCAAAAAGGCGGATCGCCATCCAAACATTCAATTCCAAGGAAGGCGTCGTAAAGTGCGTGGCAGCGCGAGCAGCTCTCGCTGTGGGCATCGCAGATCTCACACGCCCCCTTGTCCGATTCGGGGCGGTAGCCGCAAAGATGGTCGCCGGGACCTTCCGCTTCTAGATGTTCGTTCAGCAGATCCTGGGCGGCCTCATCGGCTTCCAAACGCCAGTCCGGCCACTCGATGAATCGCGGAAATAATCGGTCCGGTCTTGAAGCTAGAGATTGCTGTTCCATTGCATTACCCCTTTTACGCGCCTGAGGCCGGCGGATCGGGAGGATCGAAATCGTCCTCTTGGCCCGCGCCGGCTTTCAGTAGCGTCCAGAAAATTCCGAACACGGCCACCAGGCCCATCCACACCGCGAAGGCTTGCAGCGCGTTCAGCCTCATGCCGCGTGCTCCTTGCGCTCTTTTTGCTGTGTGGCATACTTCACCAGCGCGCGCGCGGAAAAATATTCCAGCAGCTTCCATTGCTTCCCGCCGCAGGCGCAGGCTTCCGCGTTTTCTTTGCGCAGCTCGCCGCACTTCGCGCAGAGCGTGGTGTAGGGGTCGGGCTTCAACGACCGGCGCAGGATGATCTCCTGCTGCTCGGGGCGCAGCTTCGCGGGCTTGCCGTTGCCGAGAATGGCCGCCGCCAGGCGCAGGGCTTCTTCACGCTCCATGCCGCGCAGGGTGTCGCGATAATCGAAGCGGTCGTTCCACTGGCCGAGCGTGGTGTGCTTGACGCGCGCGTCTTCGAAGAGCAGGCGCAGGTCGTGCGAGCCGGCCAGAACCACGCCGCAGCCGGGACGCTCGCCACCGGGATCACGGCGGCCGCGCGCCGAGCGGTCCCACAATTCCCGCAGGGTTTGCAGCGCCGGCAGGCAGCCCTTGAAATTCTGGGCTTCATCCACGGCGATGGCTGGCGGCGCGGGCAGCGCGGCGAATCGTTCCAGCAGCGCTTCGCGCACGGGGTCGCGCGCGTTGGAATTGAAGCGCCGGTCGGATTCCCCCGGCAGCAGGCGCACAAATTCCCGCGCGATGCGATGGAGGAGCTGCAGGGGCGTGATGCCTTCGCTGCAGTAGAGATAAATCGTGTCGCGCTTGCCGGCTTCCATGCGCTCGGCGACGATGTTTTCCAGCCAGAAGGATTTCTCCGTGCCGACGTGGCCGTGCACTAGGCAGACGGCGCCGTGGCAGCGCGCCTGCATCAGGCGGTGTTTCAGCAGCAGCGAGGTTTTCGTTTCCAGCGGGAAGCCGAACTCGCGCACGGGCGGCTTTGGCCAGTGCTTGGTGATGGTGCCCCAGACGCGCGCGTCCATCCAGCGCTGGTCGATGCCCGTGCGGTGCTCGGCGTAATCGTCACGCAGGTACAGGAGCATCGTGGAGCGGCCGCAGCTACCGAACTCGCGCGCCACCAGGTCCGCCAGGTCGCCGGCGGAGCGGCCGGTCAGATTGCAAAATTCCAGCGCTTTGCGCAGGCAGGTATCGTGATCCGGCGCATTCACCTTGGCGAGCAGGGCTTGTTCCTCGAGCGGGAGAGGCATCAGTCCTCCACCTCGATTTTGTCGAACAGCGCGCGGTCCTCTTCCACCGCGTCGGAAATGAACGTGGTGTACTTCGCCGGCGCGGCCGCGGCGGCGGATTGCGGAACTCGCGGAGCCGGCGGCAACGCCTTCAAGTTGTCCGTGCCGGTGGCGGAAAAACCCTCGCCGAGAAACCCGAACGGCCCCGCGGGCATGGAGCTCGCCACGCGCTGCGAGGCGCGGTGGGTCAGCTCGATATAGTCCTTGCAGGCTTTGCCGGCGCGGCGTTGCAGGCGCTGGCCTTCACGGATCAATTCCTGGTCCGCGCCCCAGGCAAGAAGTTGTTTCGATTGCAGTACTCCTAAGATTTCTCCGGTGTCGGGATGCTTGGCCACCGCGTGGCCGAGCTGATTCGGGTGCGGATCCGCCGCCACCAGGATTTTTTGCTCGCGGCCGGTCCAGGGGAAAAGCGCGCCCAGGCTGGCAGCATCGGCGGGTTCGTACTCCGCGCCGTAGAGCCGCACGCAGCCGCCGTTGAAAACCTTGCACTGATGGACGTCCCACAGAAAAACATCCAGCGCGCGGGGGTCGAGCTGTTCGCGCGCCTGCTTCTGCTCGGCCAGCGGAAAGCCTGCGCGGAAGACTTGCTCCGGCGTGGCGCCGTCCATGCCGTGACCGCGGTGATGGTGCGCGGCGTTGTAGAACTCCTCGATCCAAGATGAGGCGGCGCGAATGGCTTCACTGGCGCGCGGCAACGGGCTTGCGCCCAGGGCGCCGTCTTTTTTCCATGCGCCGTGCTGCTGCAGCAGGCGCACGCAGCGTTCGGGACGGTGCTCGGGTTTGTCGCCGCAGTAGGAGGGCACGCGCTTATCGAAGCGGGCATGCAGCGTGCCGAACCAGCGCTCGATGGGTTTCGATTGCGGGTGCTCGCCGATGCTGAAGACCACGCGGCCGGCGTCGCCCCACTGCGCGGCAATCAGCCGGCGCAGCGCGCCGTGCGCGGCCTCCGGCAAATCCGGCTTGGCCAGGCCCATTTTTTTCATGTCCTCGCCGCGGTCCAGCAGGCCGAAGCGCGGCGCGCGGCCTGTCAGCAGCACGCCCATGCGCAGCGCGGAGCAGATGGAACTCGAGCTGGGATTGGCGCTGAAGGCGTAGCCCACGATGTAGCGCGAGCGGATGTCCATGAAGGCCGTGAGCCACATGCGCATCGCGGCGTTGGCCTTGGCGTAGGGGAAGGTCCAGCGGCCCAGCGCGCCGATGAAATTGTTGTAGACCGCGAAATCGAGCAGGACATGGTCCAGCACCCAGCCCTGCATCACGCGCACGGTCGAGTAATCGCGCAGGGCGTAGGGCGCGCAGCGGTTGTGGAACTTCTGCGGGTTGCCGCCGGCCCACAGCTTGAGCGGCTCGGGGAAAGAATCGAGGAAGCGCTTCACGGCGGAGTAGGACGGCGCCGCCGCCAGCCCCAGCTTGGAGAATTCCGCGGCGAGTACTTCGGTGATGAACACCGGGTTCTGCCCTTCGTAGAGGCGCAGCGCGGCCGCGCGCGCCCCCGCGGGAGTGAGTTTGGCGACTTCCGCGGCGAGAGAATCCTCGTCGTAGAAATCGAGCTTGGCCGGCGGCGCGCCGAAGATTCTGGAAAACCCGGCATCGGCGCGCGGGAGGTCGCCGAGCGCGGCGTCGCCGATGCGTTTCCGCCCGTCGCTGCCCACCCGGCCGTTGACGTACCAACCATGCCAGCGCCACAGGCTGGATACCTTCGCGGGGGTGAGTTTCTCTTTCGGATTGCCCACTCCGTGGGAAAGCTCGTGGTCAATCTGCCGCCAGTTGACCAGCCCGCAGGGAACCGCCGCGATGGAATCCTTCGCCAGGGCGATGGCGAAATCGGTTTTTTTCTGGATGAAGATGTCGTGCAAGGTTTTGCCGCGCCAGGCGCGCCAGCGGTCGCCCAGGAGGAGCTCGATGGCGCGGCGCCGCGCCTGGGCCCACGGCCGCGCGCGCTCGGGCAAGGCATGCAGCGGAGAATCGAAAGCGAGCGCGGTTTGCTCTGGCGGCGCTGGCTTTTCGAGGATGGCGTTCCCGGTCACCACAATTGAGTGATTGGTGATTGGTGATTTAGGATTGGCGATTTCGGACCCTGCTCCCTGCGCGTCAAACTGCATCGCAGTTTGACGCGAGGCCAGCTCGCGCGCGCGGGAGAGTTCTTCCTCGAGGATTTTTCCGGGGAAGTCGGAAAAAATGCGCGCAATGTCGAACTGCTTCAAGCGCCCGCCCAGCCCGCCGCCGCGCGGCGAGAGCACTTCCCGCTCGTAAAGATTGCGCGTGCCGTTGACGCCGGCGAGCAGCGCGCGGAACCGCCAGCGCACGCTGTTTTCCTTGATGCCCGCGGCTTCGGCGAATAGCGGCGCGTCCACCCACAGCGGCTCGTGCGTGACAAGTTGGGCCAGTTTGCTCATGGCTTCCACATCCATGCGAGCAGCTCAATCAGGACAACGACTGCGAACCCGCAGACAACTCCCAGAAGCCCCCAGACCGCAATCTCGCGCCATATTTTTTTCTCTTCCATCTCACCGCCCCCTGATGGAGAATCCGCGCATGAAAGCGGCCCTGACAGAAGCGGCGCGTCTCGTCGCCAGCGTTTCTTGCGCCGGCATCGCCGTGGTCCTCGGCTTCGCGGACAAATTCGCTCCCCATCCAACGCTGGGAGTGAAATTCGGGCTGGGGTCCGCTGTCGTCGCTTTCCTCGGGGCCATTCTCGGGGCGATAGGCGTGTTGGTGCTCGTCCCCTCCACGGATGAACTCCCAGAAACAGACTGGCGTTCAAAGCCCTTCCAGCGAGCGCTTCGCTTGATGGCCTGGTCGTTCGGGTACGCAATTACATCGCTGGCGGCCCTGGCTATGGAAAGAGTCATGCGCCTGTAGGCCCCGCCGGCAATCGCGAGGCGTTCCTTATTCACCAGCGCATCCGGGGTGGGCGCGAGGAAGGCCGCGGTCGCCAGCGGCAACAGGAAAAACCATCCCGCAGCGGCGGCGCTGGCCGCGAGGATCTGCATCCCTCCGCCCAGCACGAAGAAATAGCCGCCCACGCCGCGCCATAATTTACGATCGGGATGCTCCGCTCGAAACGACGCCGCGAGAAAAATCGTGCCGGTGGTGACGCCGAGCCAGCAGGAAAGCGTGAAGGCCAGCATCTCCGTGGAAGTTCCCCACCGGCTCAGGACGGGGCCGCACAGCGTGCCCGCCGCGCAGAGCGCGAGTGCGGGCGCTGGCCAAAGGCGTGAGCCGGCGAGGAGTTTTTTGCTGGCGAGGAAAACCGCGGGGACACCGAAGAGCCACACGCCCAGGTGCAGCGCGGGATGCTGCGCGAGCTGCGTGATCAGCGAGTAGGCGAACCAGGCATGCAGGAAAACGAACAGCGCGGGGCGCTCGAGGTGCAGCTTGATGGCAATCATGCGGCAAAGCACCGCGAAGAGCGCGAGATTGGGCAGCAGGTAGAGCGCGCTCATCGTGGTAACTCCTTCACGCGGGGATCAGAAAGCGGCAGCCGCGCGATGTGGTCGGAAAAGAGATTGCGATTCGCTTCGATGAACAGCTCCTTGCGCGCCTTGTGGCCGATTTTCGCTTTTCGATTTTCGCGTTTCGGCTTATGCTCTGCAGAGGAGGTGAGCGATGCCGAAATTCTGTCCGCCGTTTTGCGGGAAGGTGCTGATCCTGCCGGAGCCGACGACGGTGCTGGGGACGAACGAGCTGGTAGCGCTGGTCGCGCTGACCCTGCTGCTCGTGGCCCTGGCCTGGCCGTACTTGAAGCTGCTGCGCCGGCGCTTCGCCCGCTGAGCGAAGAGCGGCGGCGAGAGGAAGCGCCGTTGCGAGTCACTTCCTCCCGCGTCCCGGAATCCTGGGACTGCGCCGCTGCTGCAGGCCGGAGTCCTTCAGCGCCTGCATTCCCCGCGACCGGCGACGTTTCTGGTGACGCCTTGCGGGAACTTTTCGGATTGGAATTTCCACGCAACGGTTTTTCCCCTGCTACCTGCGCACTTTCGGCTGAATCTCCGCGCACGTCGTCAGCCGCTGAAAAACATGTAACGCGAAATCAATCATTTGCTGCACCGACATCCTGCGCCGGAGTGCCTCGCGCTCCAGCCATGCCGCTAGGCGTTCGTCGGCCCTGTAGGTGGTCTGCCAGAGCCCCGTCTTCCTGGAAATCTGTTTTGTCTTGTGCACTTCAGCGTTCCTCAAAAAGCCTCAGTTGTTTTGGTTGACCACTCCAGTTGAACGAGAACACTCTGCCCTCGAGGATCTGCACGCGGATTTCGGAGATGAGCCGGTTGATCACATCGAGCGGGCCCCACGGCTTGCCCAGCGCGCGCGCGATGTTCAGCACCAGCTCGCGGTTTTCCGCGTCCAGGAAGCTCAGTCGCAGGATGCCCTCGACGCAGGCGTCCACCAGGCGCGTCAGGGAAATCCCGCGATGCCGCGCGGCATCTTCCGCTTCGCAGCGCAGCATAGCCTCCGGACGCCACGTCGCCGGCTTCGCCGGAATGCCCATGCACATCGGCAGATGCAGCGCGGAGTTCATTGCTTCCTCCCGCTGCGCCACATAGACTTCGCGGAACTTTTCCTGGAGGTGCGCGATGGCTGAAATGACGATGGTGCCGGTCGAGGGGCGGCCTTTTTCTGGTGGGCTTGTGCCGCTCGATAACATGCAGTACGTCCGCTGCCGGTTCGAGAACGTGATGTTCGTGTATTCGGGCGGCCCTTGGGATTTCGTGGATTGTCAGTTTGTAGGAGCCTGCGGCCTGACCTTGAACGGGTCGGCGAACTGGACGGACCTTTTGTTGAAGCGGATGGCGAAAGAATTCGGACTGCTTTTGCCAGGTTCCGGATCACCCGGCTGGAAGACAAATTGATCTGCTTCCGGTTGATCCACAGGCGCTCGATGAAATCCCAGGGGCCTTCGCCGAGCAGGTACAGCTTACTCCCCGGCTCGATGCTGGCGCAACTGAGACCGGTGCGCTTCATGCGGCCGCCTTCTGCGCGGCGCGTTGGAGCACGGCATCGGAAACTGCGCCGGGAAAATCGCGGGCGATGCGCGCGATGGCGAATTCTTTCCTTTGTCCGTGAAGGCCGCCGCCGCAGGGAGATGGCGCTTCGCGGACATAGAGCTCGCGCGCGAGTAGCGCGGGCAGCGCGTTGTTAAATCGCCTGCGAACGCTGCGAGCGTCAATTCCGGCTATCTCGGCGATCTCGGCGGCTGTCATCCAGAGTGGTCCGGGAGTGGCCAACGATTTACTGGCAGCTTGAAGCTGGCGAGCCGTGAGCCAGCCGCACAGCGCACCGAGCCATGCCGCGAGGCGCTTCACGCGGCCGCCTTTTCGAGCCTGCGGACGGCGGTGGCCAGGGCCAGCTCGACGCGGGCCGAACTGCGCAGCCCGCGCGCGACCAGCGAAACGTGCCCTTCCGTGAGGCCAAGCTCGCGCGCCACGGCCACTTGCACGCCGCGATAAATGCGCGCCCGGCGCGCCCGGGCGGTGATTTCGGAGCGTTCGTAATCTGCTGCGATGTCGGGCGGCAAAACACAGCGGCAGTTGAAAGTTTCGGGAGGCGGGACGACTTGAATATGGGGCCCTTTTCGCCATCCGGAGAGCCGACCCCACAGTGCCCCGAAGAATGCGGCGATTCTTTTCACGCTGCCTCTTTCCTGCGCAGTTCGCGGCGGATCCAGCGGGCAACGGCCTTCGAGATGCGGGCCGAGGTCGTCTTGTGATGAAGCACGGCGCTGACCGCCTGGACGCTCACGCCGAGTTCGCCGGCAATGGCCGTCATGGCCCCGCGCACGCTCTTCACGAATTCCTCGGGCGTCATTTCGCGGGTGATGCGAAGCTCGCGGGTGGTAAACTTGAGCGGTTGAGTAGTCATGGTCATTTCAACTGCGGCAACAAATGTAGCCACAAATGAAACAGCCTGTCAAGCAAAATCTTTTCAAGACTTCCTATGGGCCGTTGCTGCGGGAAATCAGGGAAGATTTACGTCTTTCCACGACGGAGTTGGCCTATCGGTTGCGCGTCGTGGCTTCGGCGGTCCAGAACTACGAGGCGGGCAGGCGCAAGCCTGACGGCTTCACTCTCCTGCGCTACGCCAACATGGCGCGCGAGGAGCTGCGGAAGAGGTTGGAGGAGTTCATCCCTGAAGATGTACGGGCCCTCGTTGCTTACCAGAAGCGATCGGTGGAGGCTGAGTCAATTGTCCGAAGAAAACTCGAATCAGAACAAGGATCACAAGCCAGCAGGGACCAGCAACCTGATCGTGCTGCCCGCAGGCGAGCGTGAAGATCCGCGCTTCGTGCACACGGTCCGCCAGGCCGACCTGGTCGAGCTGCAATACTTGAGTCGCCTGTTCACCGAGGCGCGCGCGGCCTGGGAGGACAAGCGCGAATGGATCAAGGCGGCGCTTCGCGCGGGCGCCGGCGTCGAGGCCGGCCTGCGGACGGCCGAGCTCGTCACGCGGCGGCGGCCTGGCTACCAGGTAGATGACACCGAATACGTCGAACTGGTGGTGCGCTGATTTCCGCGCGCCACTTGACAGCCGTGCTATCGTTGCCGCGTCCCCTTCCTGGAGGTTCCCGATGGATGCTACAGACGGAGCGATGATTTACGGAGTCTGGCTTTTCCTGTGCATCCCTGTAGCGATCTGGGCGGGCAAGAAGGGGCTGAATCCGTGGGGATATTTCTTCGTCAGCTTGATTCTGACGCCGATCGTCGGCGGGCTCGCCGTCGCCGCGGCGAAGGCTCACGGAGGCAAGAAGCGGTGCCCGAAGTGCTCCGAATGGGTGCAGCCCGAGGCGCAGGTCTGCTGCTTCTGCCAGTTCAGCTTTCCCCGCTGACCCGGCCCCGCCAGGCCCGGCGCGCCGGGCCTGAAAATAGCCTTACTCCCGCACCTCGCGACCACTCCCGCACTACTCACGCACCTCACTCCCGCACCCGGTAGGTAACTCATTGATTCTTCGTCGGCGCGGAAAAACTCCCACACCTCACTCTCGTTTAGCGCGCAAAACCCACAACCCCCAACAACAACACTAACTCCTTTTACCCCTACCATTTCCCTACCACTCCTGCCATTCCCCGCCACTCCCACGCACCTCGCACACTTACATTTGAAGCCCGGCCCGGCCTGCCGATGCCGTCCAAATTGGCCGCTTATTGCTGCGGATTTTGCGGCGAAGTTTGCGCGGGATT
>ERZ1292632.220-Hain-H43-01um-R2-220-length-59728-cov-13_pt3 | contig 28201 bp, 33 predicted proteins | sample MGYA00564407_ERZ1292632 | MGnify/ENA primary metagenome ERZ1292632 (study PRJEB36523, sample SAMEA6512637) | groundwater metagenome | collected 2019-01-08 | study: AquaDiva: Metagenomics assemblies of 32 groundwater samples | reverse complement strand
GCAACGAGTTCTTCCGCCATGTTAGCTACCACCAAACAGGGCGTTCAGGGCTTCCGGCAGTTCAATCCACGTCGCCTCGATGAACCCGGACATAGCCTGGGTGCCACCGAAATGAACGAAGAATGTAGCCGGGCCGACAAGCACGAGTGGCACCTTGGGTTCGTAGACGAGTTCCAAGAGGCCGTGCGTGATGCCGGAGGTAACGATGTTCGTCACTTCCTGCTTGCGAGCGACTTCAAGGTGATGCACGGGAGTCGTGATGGCACCCGTGTAGGTGGCGTCCGCCGTCACCGCAGAGAGGACCGTGCAAACCGACGCACGCGAGTTGTCGGTACGAAGGTTCATAGGCGTCTCTACCGTAGACGTGCCGTTGGCCGTGACTGCCGCCGCACGCTGGACTGCCATGAGGATTTCCTGAACGTCACCGTCCTGGTCAGCGGGGAGTTCGCAGGAAACCCGGACACTGGTAACCAGCGCGCCAGCGCCAGAAGGGACGGAGATGATCAGTTCCGGTTCGGTGATGTCGAGAATCGTGCCGTTACCACCGCCCACAATGGGGGTAGTGCCATCGCCAACGGTGACATGGAAGCCGTAACCGGCTGCGATGAGTCCCGACTTGAGACTCTTGATGGTCAACTGCCCAGCGCGACCAGCCCAGAGAGGGAAGGCAGCGTTTTCAGCAGAAGCCGTAGGGTTACGACGAGCGAGGAAGGAAAGTGCATCCGTCATGGTATTAGCTCCCACCCCACAAAGCGTTCAGTTCTTCGGGCAGCTCAATCCATTGCGCCTGAGCGAACCCGGACATAGCCTGGGTGCCGCACCAGTACATATAGACTGCCGCCGGGCCGATGATGATCGGCGGGTCGTCGGGTTCGTAGAGGAGGTCGAGGACACCCTGGGTGATACCTGCCGTGAGAAGGTTGGTCACCTTGCCAACGCGAGCAAGTTCGGCGCTGATGGTCGGGGTGCCATGGTCAGACGTGTTGGCCGAAACCACCGTGCAGAGGGAACTGCGCGGGTTGTCCGTACGCATGTTGAAAGCCACTTCCACAGTGCCCGTACCAGCGGCGGCCGTAGAAGCCGCCGCACGGTCAACCATGAAGAAGATTTCCTGAACGTCACCGTCCTGGTCGGCAGGCAATTCGCACTGCGCGCTCAGGCGGATCGGCATGATGGCGACCCCCGCAGGGACCGAGATGGAGAGTTCCGACTGTTCGTAGTCGAGAACCGTGCCGGCGCCACCACCCTGAATGGGCGTAGTGAGGGCACCGACCGTCACATGAAAGCCGAAACCAGCGGCCACGAGGGCATCGAGTTCCGACTGGGTAACGAGCACGCCGGCCCGGTCACCCCATGCACCGATCGTCAGCCCCTCGCCCGTAAGCGTCGGGTTGCGCCGTGCTATGACCTGAGATGCTGCCATTAGCTAACCTCCATAGAGTCTTGTGCTTCCGTATGGCGATAGAAGCGTGTCTGAATAACGCCAGCCCCATCCACCGTCTTCTTCTCTGCGATACACAGTTCAAGGCCATGATCCGAACGGGTGGCCTCGAAATGGACAGCCCCACCACGCACGCAGAAATGGAGGTCAAGTTTCTCCAGTTCGTGTGCAAGGCTGTTATCGCCTTGAATAAGTAGTGCAAGGATTTGCCCTGGGGCAAAACTAGCGTTCATTCCGTTTTACCGATCCGCCCAGACGCGGATGAAATCCACGTCCGTCGTCTTCGAGTCCGTATTGCGCGTCCCAATCAGGACATGGGGACGAACAAGCGTTCCGCCCGCAAGGGCTGTGACAAGACTCTTATCAGAACCAGACACAAGGACCGGATTCTGGGCAGAGTTGCTGTCATAGATCCGTGAGAAGACATTGTTGCCGTTCAACTGGACAACGAAGGTGTAGTAGTTTCCTGCGCTCGGGGTGAACGTCCCGAGGTTGACCTTCTGTGCCGCATATGCAGAGCCAGTGGATTCACTGACAAGCGCAGCGGTCGTGAGGGTCTGGTCGGTGTCGAGATGAATGACCGCAACATCCGTGGCACCGTTACCAGTGGCGGGGGTGTCCACGTCGGTCACTGCCGGAAGCGTCTCGTCCGAGAGGGCGTCGGTGAAACCGATCTCAAAGGTGAAGCCGGTCACAACATCAATCTTGAGCCGGACGGCCATCCCGGCGTTCTTGTTGCCCGACCAGATCACGTCACCGTTGATGGCGTGGTAGCCGTTGTCCGTCCCGCCCGTCGCACCTTGGATCGTCCCACCAGCAGCAGCCGTCCACGCAAACGTGGTAGCGGTGCCGTCAGCCGCGAGGTTCCACCTGGTACCGGAAATCGTGTCTTCAATGAAGTCGTCTTCAACGTAAACAACGCTGTCCCGGAACTGAGGGAACATCGCAATAGCGACCCCCTGCGGAGTCCCCATCTTCTCTTGGAAGCGGGTACCGCCCGGGATCATCGTGGTTCCGTGCTTTGCGCCGTAATCGGCGCCATTAACTATCCTGGCCACTGTCTACCTCCCCGGTAGACCCACGACGTTCTCGGGGTCGTGGGTACAGTCTAAGTGTTCTGAACTCCACCATGGTTGTAGTCAGGGGGCGCATAAAGGCGCACCCACTCCAACCACTGAGTTGTCTTCAACTTGAACGGGGCTTCGGGCATAGGCATGTCCTGTTCCCCCGCCCATTTCATGATGTCCTGCCGCCGCCACGTTTCGTCTGGGAAGCCATTGTGGCCAGGCACCAGTTCTGGATTGGGTACCCCCGGTATCGCAGGTGGCACTTCCACCGGCGCGGGCAGGTTGGTAGCAGCAACCGCTGCCGTTTGCTGCGGGTTCATGGCCGCCATCACTGCGGCCACGATTGCCCCAACCATCTCGGCGTCCACGTTGCCCTGCTTGCCCAGCACGGATTTCATGGCGTCCGAGATGGTCTGCCCGACCGCCCGGCTAGCCACTGCATCCCTGTGGACGGCGACAACGTGTGAATCGACCGACCGCTGAGCGTCCGGCGCAGTCATGCCGCTGAACAGCCGATGCTTGCCCGTCTGCTGGTCAACGCAGGCGTACGGGCACTCCAGATCCACCGCCCCCGCCAGGTCCGGGCGCAGGGCTCGGATCTCCGGGTCGCGGTGCATGTTGAGTTCCACCAGTTGCTCAGGCGGCATGAGAAACTGCCCGGTGGTCTGTGGCGTCCCGAACGGGTCGTTCGGCTGGATGAGGTAGGTGAGTCCGCCGCCCAAAATGAACGGCTCCAGCCACCGCGTCTCCTTGCCGCGCTCAACCCGGAGCGGTGTCATTAGCCCCTTGTTGAGCACCTCCTTACCAAAGCGGTCAGGCAGTTCCTTCCACCGCTTGTTCTGGGTGTACTGCTGGTACTTGGGCGCGTCGGTGAGAATGTCCGGGCCGATGCCAATCCGCCCGTCCGGCTTCTTCCAATACTTCACCCGCATCGCCCGCTCGTTCACGATCGGGCCAGTGAATGCGCCGTTCTCGTCCTTGTTCCCATAAAGGGAGGCGAGTACCCGTTCGGAGTCTGTTGCCGTGGTCAATTGAGTCCCCTTTGCTTCAGCACCGGCCAGAGGTCCATCGGTACCGAATCCCAGTCAACGTGCCCCGGCATCGGGGCCTTCATCTCCTCGGCCACTTGGTCGAGGTCTATGTGCTCTGCCGGCTCCCAGAAATGCACGATTGCCACCCAATCGATCACGCCCTGGTCCAAGAGCCGATTGTCCCCTACGCCACAGGAAACGGTGCCGTTGTTGTGGGCGTCGTCCGTGTCCCCCTGAAAATCCGAGGGCCGGAATATCAGCGTGAGAACGGTGCCGGGCTTGGCGCGCATCTGCTCGCAGCACGGCTTCCCCGCAAACGCCTGCCGGGCTGGCACCGTCTCGACACGGCGCCAGCCACGGTGGCGTTCAAGGATCTCGATACCTTTCCGAAGGTCAGCCGCTACCACCAGCGGTACCATCCGCGGTGGAACCATGGCGTCCACGGCGAAGCGAAGATGCTCCTCCGTGAGCAGCCAGGTCTTGTCCGGCGCGACCTTCAGAGCCGTCAACTCAGACGCCCTTCAGCCACACGCCACCTTCGTCGGTGGCAGTGATGTTGCCCGGAGTCTCCGAGTAACGGTCGATCTCGGAGTAGCCGTACACCTGGTCCTGCACCACAACGTCGGCGAGGTCGAGGGCGATGCGTTCGGTCGAGGTCTTGACCGACTGCGCCATCACCAGCGCGGCCGACTCCTTGTGGATGAGCCAGTTGTCATGCTGGCCGGACGCCGGGGAGTTGAGCAGGTTGCTCACCTTCACAGGCGCGCCCTGGAAGTTGCCGATCGTGGCCTTGGTGTGAGCCGCCACGGCAGCCGCTTCGCCCACGTACGAGCCATGGGTGAAGGTGTCCATCTTCATGATCCCGCCCTTGGAGGCAGGGCTGAAGAACCAGGTCACGCCCGACGACATGTCGTAGCCGGCGTCTTCGAGGTACTGGACGCCACGAATGAGGTTGTCGTAGGTCAATTCCACGCCGAGCGAGCCAACCGTCTGCGAGTACGACGCCACAAGGCCGCCGAGGTTCACGTCGATGGCGCGCCCGAGCGCGTAGCCCATCTTGCTCGTCATCGCCGCCTTCATGTCGCCGCGCGAGAGGAGCTGTGCAAGGTCCTCATGCTTGATGGCGCATGCCTGGTGAACGTTGATGGAGATGGACTGCTTGGTGTCGGTGTAGTTGTAGGCGCTGAGAGCCGAGGAGGCGCTCTTCGTCTGCACTTCGATGTTGGGCAGGCGCTCTTTCACGTAGGTGTCACCGTGACCCTGGAACGTGTACGAGCGATCTACCGCTGGCGCGAGCACAAGATTGAACTCCAGTGCTCGGATGTAACCACCCACCCACACCGTGTCGATGTGCTGGGCGGCCGTAGTAATGGTCTGATTGCCTGTAGCCGTGGTGCTACCCCTTTACATCCGGGAGTAACCTTCCCGGGAAAATAGCCGTGAGGACCTCACCCATCCGGGTAGAGTTCCCCATTGTCGAGCGCCCGCTGCAAATCACTAGTTGTGGGATACAACTTGATCTGCTGGAGCGGGTTAAGTGCGTTGTATTCGCTGAGCTTCATCCGCGCGGCACCCCTGCTGGAGCCCCCGCCTGCGGAAAGGTCTGGTGTTGCTTCGGACAGTCGCGGGTTGGGCTTCGCCCTCGGCGTCTCGCTCACCACTGCCGCTGCCTGAACGGGGGCCGAAGCCACTGGCTCAGGTGCGCGGGTGCGCGCTGCGTTGACGGCGAACCATCGCGCCTGACGGCCGATCGCAGACTGGAACTGCGCCAGTGCGTCCAAAGTGCTCAGCCGAATAGGCTGGCCCTGTGAATCAAGGACGGGGTTTTCGTCCGCGTCCCGCGCAATGTCGTAGTGCCCGCCCTGCAAAGCCGCCCGGTACTTGTCGGAGACCTCATCGGGCAGCACATCAGCCACACTGTCGAACACGGTGTCCACGGCACGTTCAATTTGCGCCCGCATCTGAATGACTTCCGGCTGTGGCGCAGGAGCATGAAACTGCCGCGCAAACTCCGGGTCATTGAGCAGGCGATCCTTGACCGCTGCCGGGTCCATGTTCTGGCGTGCCTGATTGTGGCGCTCCAGTTCGTAGGCCGCGACGCGAGCCTCAAGCTCATCGACTTTCGGCTTCCATTCCTTGCGGGCCTTTCGTCCCACCAGGCTGTTCAGGTAGTTGCGAACTTCCGGGTCTTGTTCAGCCATCTGGGCAATTTCCGCGTACGTGAGCTTGCGCGGCTGAACATCTTCCGGTGCCGGGGCACCTTCACCTTCCGTTGCCGGGCCACCACCGTCAGGATCGAGTGCATCGCCAGCGACGGCATCAGGGTTTGCCGATGCCGCAGCCAGGGCTGCCTCTTCCTCTTCGATTATTGCCAGGAGCGGATTAACCTCGTTAGCCAATGACCACACCTCAAATGGCCGCACGCAGTACAACCACGCACGACGCCGATTTCCACAGGAAGTGTAAACGGAAACACCTGAAGTGTAGTTGTCAAGCACCCGTTGACAGCAGTGCTAGACTCAAAGCATGAGAGGCATGCGCTGGTTTACGAGTCGCTGGTCGGACTGGCCACTGAACATCATCTTCGTGGTCTACGAGGGGTTCTGGCTAACGCTCCTGGTCTCGGTGATTGTCGTGTCAATCATGCGGGCCGTGTGAACTAGGGCGCCGCCTGAAGATTGCGCAGCCCGTCATAGGTGATGTGCGGGTTGAACCACGCCAGCAATTCCGGGTGTCGTTCTTTATAGACCCAGTACTCAGGGTCGAGATACTTATTGGAGACCTGTCCCCCGCCAAGATGCTGCACATCGCCAATTGCCTCGTGGGGGATGTCGCCCCTAGCACCAAGCACGATCGCGGCGGACTGGTCAAACGTGAGCTTCCCAAGGCCCTCCGGGTCATTTGAACGGGCGCTGAGCACGTCTTGCACGAGTCCATCGAGTTCGTCATCGGAAAGGCCGGAGACCATGCCCCGGTATTTCTCCATCGTGAAGTACCCATCCCGCCCAAGCTGATTGAGTGCCGACATGTATTGCTGCTCAATCGGGCTGCGCCCAACCTTCGCCATCTGCTGCACATAGTCGAGGGCATCCATGCCGTTCTTCGCCAGCCACTCGGCCTGAAGCGCCTCCAGCTTGTTCATGTCCATCACGCCGCTCTCGGCCTTCGCCTGCTGGAACGTATCTGCGAAGGTCTGAATCCAGCGCCCCTTCTCGCTTTCCGCCTCCTTCTTCGGAAGGTCGGCGAGGAGGGCCTGCATCGAAATGGCAAGCCCCTGGTTGTACGCCTTCCGCGACTCGCGCCAGTCAGCGATGGTATAGACGCCACCATCTGGCCCCTTGCCAGTGATGGCCATCTCGTCGTTCGCCGCCTTGGCCTTGTAGAACTCGGCGGTCACCTTGGACGAGTCGCTGCCGGGCACGCTGAACACGTCCGCGTGGTCCTGCTTCCACGTCTTCTCCGAGATGGGGTCACCACCAGGGCCGCCCCACGGCAGTCCTGTGGCATTGGAGTAGTCCTCTTTGGACTTCGCCACGTCCGACTGGTACGTCATTGCGCCCACGCCGAGGAATGCCGGTAGCGTCTTCAGTCCGCCCGCGAGACCATCCTGTGCGAACCCGGCGATAACATCCTGCGCGAACAACGGCACAAAGCGGCTGAGGACCATGTTGAGAACACCGGCAGCCTTATTGTTGCCCCACTTGTCTGCGTATGGCACGTTCGGCGCGGTAAGAAGGTCACCACCGTAGACCGTGTTTCCCGCCAGTATGTCCGAAAGGGCACCGCTGACTGGCGCAGCCTTTGTGCGAAGGAACTTCCACACTGAACCGCCACGACTGGCATCGGTAATGTCCCCGGCCTCGGTCTTGCGTTCACCCGTCACAAACTGCGCTGTGTACCGCGCAAGTTGCTGGTAGCCCCCCCAGAAGTCGATGCGAGTATTGCCAATTTTGATCTTCCCGAACTCGGTCGATCGCGGGTCAAGCTCCACGTCTGCACCCATCATGTGGGCGGCGTAAAGCCCAGTCACGCCCGCGCCCACGAAGGCTCCGATGTCCCGTGCGTACTCTTTCGCCAGGTCGGCGTCACGCATACGCAGAAGCATGATCGGGTCTTTGATGACTGTTTCCACCCGTGAGACCGTAAGGCGAGGGGCGAAGAACAGGGCGGAGAGTGATGCCGCATGGCTGTCCAACCACTTGCCCGTCGCCTGCCCAGACATGTGGTTGAGTAGGGTGGCCAGGCCCTTCTGTTTGGCAGCATATTCTTCTGACGTGAGCAGTCCTTGCTTCATCTGATCGACCCAGCGCGCAGACCAATGGTCAAAGGTGGAGCTGGTTTGCTTGTTCAGGAACGCGGCGAAACCGTCCTGCGAGCCGCGCGCCCCAGGGAACCTTTGGGCCAGCAGCGATCCGAAGCCCTCTGGCCGCTCGCTGGCGGCAGCCGTCACCAGCGGGTGGCTGGCGATGGCGCCGCCCTCTGCCGCGTGGGCGGCGATGCGCGTCTTTTCTGCGTATTCCAACTCCTTGAGCCCCGCGGCTTTGCCTTCCGCATAGAACTGACGCCCACGGTAGTCGCGCAACGCCTGGACGGCTCGGTCAAGGTTGCTCATTGCCTTGACTTGGGTCACAAATGCTTCTGCCGTTTGAAGCGGGTGCCCGGCCGCAAGAATGACACCCTGTCGCAGCGTGCCCGAGGCGTCCCAAATAGTCATGATGTGGCGTGGCACGTTCAACAGATCAAGTACGTGTCCGAGCGGCGTGAGTTGGTTCGCCCCCTCGTTGCTCAGTACCGATGGGCGCGTTGGCGTATCCCACTCGTGGACGTTGCCTGTTGCTCCCTTGCTGGCGATTTCATTGATCGCCGGGTTCAGGGTCAGATCGCGTGGTTGGCCAGCATCCATCGGCATCAATGGGCGCTGTGTTGGCTCGGGCTTAGCTAGCCCGCCCGCCAGCCGCTCGTACTCCGCTTGCAATTCGTCAGCCCGTGTCCGCGCGTTCCTGGCCGCAACCGCCAATTCCGGTTGCGCCTTCGCGAGCACGTCATCAAACGCTGCTGTCGAGCCGGTAACTGGCCGCGCTCGCCCAACGGCAATCTCTTCAGCGCGAGCCGCTGTGATATCCGCAGAATTGGCGGCGTCCATCGCCTCACGAACCTTCGTCGGCAGGTTCACGGGGTTGGTGACTGCGCGTTGTTCTGCGATAAGCACGTCCCTGCGAGCCATCTGCTCCGGGGTGAGAATGTCCGGCAAGTGCAGTTCTAGAGCCGACTCTCCGCCCATAAGCGGCTCCATGCCCTGCGCCCCCGGCAGGGGCTTGCCCTCTGCCGTTACCCGCGGCGTCATCTCCTCGAATCCCGGCAGCGGGCGTGTCGGCTGCGCGTGCGGTACGCCCTCGACCTTGAGTTTGCTCATGTCGCCGTCGAGGGCCGCCACGATATCATCGCCAAGGATGCGCCGCAGAAGCGTCACGCGACTCGGCGTCACATGGCTCAGGTTCCCGTCGATGGCTAGTTGGTCTACCGCGTGCTGGGCTTGAGTCGTCTCGAACGGATTGATCTCATTAGCCAACGAAGCCTGAAGGACGCGCGTCTCCAGCGGGTCGATTACTGTTGGCGGGAGTGCCGTGTACCCAGCGCGCTCTGCACCACCAGCCATGCCCGCACCCGCGTAACGCAGTGCCTCACCGGGGTCATCCCCACGCGCCACCGCTTCGCTCAGCCGTGCGTCGAACTCCGCCGCCTGTCGCGCACGCAGCTCCACGTTCTCCAGACCGCGCGCACCAGAGGACTGGTTGGACTGGTGCTCCCGCAGAGCGGTGATCACGTCGTCGCGCCAGGATGCAGCTCCGCCCGCAGCTTGGCCCACCGCCGGAAGGAGCATCCCGCTCGTGATAGTGCTCTCCCTCCCGAGGTCGTCAACCACACGAGTTGACAGGCCGGGGTCGTCATGTATGACGGTAAACAGTTTCCCTGTTGGATCTGTTACCCGAGCGCCGGGCTCAAATGGGCCACCTCCACCATGAACCATGGCGCCATATTCTTCCCGCAACAGTGGCGCTGCCTCGCGCAGTGCGCCACCAACGTTGCGGGCAATACCCGGCGCGACTGTTGCTGCGGCTCGGGCAATGGCCGGCGACTCGTATCCGAGCACGCCCCCGATGGCCTGTGAGGCGAGAGACCGATACGTGTCGTTCGGCAACGCCAGCCCGGCCGCTCCGAGTCCAAGCGCAATCTTGGGGTGGCCGAGCAACGCAGAGAGCGCGGGCGCGGCCACCTTGGCCACGCCGATGCCCCAGTCGGGCATGTTCTGCGTGGCTTCGTCTGCGGCCACGGCTCCGGCATAGCCTAGAATGTTTTTGCCGACGTTCGCGAGTACGCCGCTCCCGCCGCCACCAACCGGCAGAAGTGCAGCCCCAAGCGGTGACGTGACACCCTCGGCCACCTGACGCACCGGCATGTACCACTGGTCCGGCAGCTTGTCGAGCCAAGACGAGGGCAGCACAGAAGTAGTCGCTGCCTTTATGAGTCCGGGCGCATAGTCCAAGAGCGTGCTGTCGTTCGGCAACCCGCGCTGCGCGCCGTAGTCATCCTGCTGGTAGCCAGACGCCGTGAGCGCACCAGGTTGCATTGCGGCCTGCGCCATACCAGCCAATTGTGTGGAGCGGGTTCCGGGGCGCTCTCCTGCCAGGTATTCGCTCAACCCTAGCGGTGTCGAGAACCAGTCCCGGAACGCATTGGTGCGTTCGTCGGCAAACGTGTCCGCCGAGACTCCCTGCTGGGGCATCGGGCTCCACGGATTGCCAGGAGAGAAGCTGTCTTCCGGCGGCAGTGGCGGCGGCGAGGGCAAGGGTGGCGGAAGCGTCGAGTCGGGGTTCCAACTCGTGTCCGGCATTGGTGGCGGTAGGGTAGAATTCGGTGTCCACGGCCCGCCGAAAGTGAGCGGAGCCGATGGGGTTGGAGGCGGCGGAGGGGGCGGAAGGCTGGAGTCCGGTGTCCACGCAGGCTGGTTCCAGTTCGGGTCGTATGGCGTGCCGTCGAGGTTGTTCCAGTCCTGCCGCGCAGAATCCCAAACGTGTCCCTGCCCATCGTAGATGAGCTCTTCCGCGACAGTGTCCTGGGCCGCGGCCTGCGCCGCTGTGCCTATTGGCGCAAACCCCAGTTCGTCACCCCATACCAGCGACATGACCTACCCCGTTTGGATGAGGCTAGATTCGTACGCCTGCCCGAGCGGCGCATGCGCCTTAACGAAGCCGAGAATAGACGAGAGGGGCACATTCCCTGCCCGGTAGAGCGAGTCCAGCAATGCGTACCCGTCTGGGTCTTGCTGTTGCATCTCCATGAGTTTCTGGTAGTTCATCGAGTTGGCCGAAGGGAGCGTCAGCCCGAGTCCCGGAACTTGGACTGGCTTGTTGGAGATTTGATCCCACGTTGCCTGGTCCATCTCCCCGCTGAGATACTTCAACCCCGGCAGCCCCTGATAAACCGTGTTGTCGTAAGACAGGGTGCTCGGCCCCGGCACGGGGGGCTGCGCGCTTGGCGTAGTGGTCGGCGTAGTGGTCGGCGTAGTGGTCGGCGTAGTGGCCGGGGGATTGCTTGGCACCCAAACGCCGTTCACCCATCGGCCAGTCCGAGCCGTGGTCGTCGGCGTGGGCTCAATCATTGGTGTGGGCGCTGGTATGATCGTCGGCGGCGCGGTCGTGGGAGCAGGCGGCGGGACGGGAGACGGGACGGGCGCCGGGGTGGGCGCTGGAACGGGGTTCGACACCCAGACACCGTTCACCCATCGGCCGGTTTTCGTCCCGGTGGCAAACTGCGGGAGTTCTCCCCCTCCTGCTCGTGCCCACAGTTGCTGTGCCTGCTCCGGCGTCATCCCCCATTGCGTTGTCGCGCGCTGCACGAAGTCGGCCGGAGCGGCCCCCGGTGGCGGAGGTATCGCTGGCGGGGGCGGTGGTGCGGTTCCACCTGAAGTGGAATCGACAGGCGGCACGGCAGACTGTGCGCGAAGCATACCCCATATGGGGGCCAGCGCCGGCATGCGCCGGTACCGCCATTGTGTTGCCGGGCCCGGAGCCCTGTCCGGGTTGGAACTGCCAAAGGACTCCTCGTTCTCGCTGTAGAACTTGTCCCACGACTGCGCCTGCTGCCCGGCAGGAAGCCCGGCCAGGTATTGGTTGTAGAGCGCATGGAAACTGCCGTTTTCTGGCCCCGGCAACCCCGGAATCCACTGCCGATGCTGACCGGGCACAACCACAGTCCATTGGCCCCTGTGCGGGTCGGGAATGGGCGGCGGTCCGCCTCCATTCCGTGCTCCCCAACGATCTCCCATTGGTATCGGGGGCGGAGGGGGCGAACCATTCGGCGAAGGAGCTGGTTCGGTTGGGATAACACCCGGCGGAGTCCGCATGATCTGTGGGCGACTGGTAATCAGCGCCTGGTTCATCCATTCCGGCATGCCAGGGATGGGAGACCTGGGCTGTTCTGCGGGGGCCGAGCTTTCTGTTGGCGGCATCTTCGGATAACGCATGCCCGAAAGATCGGGCAATTTCCACGTCGAGGGGCCAGGGGCATCGGTGCCACCAGCAAACGCTTTCAGCGTTCCTGCCTGCGCTGCGCCAAACATCTGGCTGAGGGTCGCTGGCATCTGCCTAGCGTCTGCGCCAGTCCGCGGATACAACCAACGGTCGTCTCCGGGTCGGAGATATCGGCCATAGTCGTATTGGTCTACGCCAGCGGCGTAACCACCCGGCAACACGAACTGCGAACCACCGCCGTAGTAACTCCCGCCGTTCCCGCCCCACGCCTGGCGCCCGGCATGGGTGGACGTGGATGTTCCCTCGATGAGTGCCCGCTTCTCTTCAACGGGGAGCGCATCGAACTGCTCTTGTGTGAGCATGCCCCCCGTGCCAGCGAGGTCCGGCAGCCGACGCTGGTCAGTCAGCCAGGTCGTCCAGCCCGGCACGTATCGGCTGTAGTCGTGGTTCTTGAAGAGTTCTTGGGCGTTGCTCGCCCCCATCTCGTTGATACTCCCGTCAACGAGCATGTAGCCAGTCTTCTGCCCGGCGAGGATCTTGTTCTGCACATCGGGCGGCAGGGCGCGGAACTCCGCCTCGTTCGTGATCATCGTCGGCGGGGCGCCCACCGCGCCCCAGTACGTCTTGCCGTCGATGGTGCTCTGGCGAAGAATGGTTCCATCTGGGCTGAGCACGTCGCCAACTTGCACCTGCGCATGCACTCCGCCGTCGGGGCTCGTGTAGGTGCCGGACGATTCGATCAGCCGGTAGCCGTTAGCGTTCGGGGGGCCGTACTGAATGGCTCCGCCCGTGGCACCTGTTTGCGCGTTGTCAGTGCCTGGGGCGTTGAAGACCGTCCCCTGGGGGGCGGGTTTGCCCTGCGCGTCTACCAGTTGCCCGCTGGCCTTGTCGATGTGGTACCCGGCCTGCGCTGCGGCAGTGGTCGCCCCCTCATAGGAACTCGATCCGCCGTCCGTCGCGCCCGGCGAGCCGGTAGGTGCAACCCAGTCGGGCGCAAGCGGATTCCAGCCTTGCGCCGTGCCAGCAGGCATGGAGTCGTAACGGTACCCGTCCTTATAGTAAAACCCCGACGCCACAGGGCCGCGGCTTCCATCCGATCCGTTCCCCGTGCTGCTCGTCTGATAGACCTGTCCGCTTACCGGGTCGCTCTTGAACTCGGTCGGTACGAACTCGTCCTTCGGGGCAAACATCACCTGTTCTTCAGGGGTGCGGAAATCCTGCACCCCTCCGGTGCCTTCGGCAAATCGTTTAGCCCCACCAACCATGTGGCTGAGCGGGATGATGTCGAGCCGCGTTTCTGGCTTAGGATTCCGCACCCGCACGAGTTCCGGGTTGGGCACACCCGGCACAGCCGGATCACCGATGATCATCTTGCGAGCGGCAGTCCCGCCTTCCGTCCCGTGGGCCATGGCAGGTGCTCCTGATTGAGTGGTGTCTGTGGTCGCGGGCGGAGGGGCGCCCGTCACCCCGGCCTCCTGAAATGGGCGCAGCAGCGGGGCCTGTTCGGCCAACAACTCAGAAAGGGTCATAGCCCGCGAACCGCGCTGTCCTGTGAAGATGTCTACGGGGGTTCCCGTCGGCTCTTGCCCCTGCTGCCGCAGGAAGTATTCCCGCTGCACCGCATCACCAGGGTTTGCTGCGAGCTGGGCGATCTTGTCAGCACGCGCAGCCTGTTCCGCTTTCAAGTCGCGCTCGCGGTTGTAGCCCAATTGCGCGTCGAACTGCTTTTGGTCCTGTGTCAGGGTGGCCGTTCGATAGGCCTGGTCTGCGGCGAACTTCAGGTTGTCGAGGTTCAGTTGCCCCTTTGCCATTTGTCGCTGGAGTTCGAGCTTCGCCCACTCCAGCGCATCGGCATCACTCGTGCCACCACCACCGAAGGTCGCGCCCGAACTCGCGGCCCGTGAGGCGGCACTAACAGAACCGCCCGAAATAGAGATGCGGGGGGCCACAGATTTCGCTGCCAGGTCGATGGCAAACTGCGCCTGCTTCATGTCCAGGTTTTGTTGCGCGAGTTGTTCCGAGGGGGTCAACGGTTGCGACACATAATCTGTTGCCGTGGATGCTGGTTTGGCTGGCATCCCCAGATATGTCAGGGCGTCCGAGTCGGTGGCCGCGCCGGACGACGCAGACCACGCGGACAGCATTCCCGCAAACGCAGTTGTTGGGCTGCCGTCTTCGTTCAGCATGAGGCGCGGGTTCACATCCCCGAACCCCATGGCATACCAAGAAGCTGGCATGCCGATGCTCGCCATACCAGCGGCAGCCTGATTCTTCACGGCCTTCAGCAACTGAGAGCCGGCACTGAATTGCCAGGTGGGGGCGTCCCACTTTTGTGCGGTAACCGGCACGGTCTGGTTGTACGTCAGTTGGCCGGGAGTGGGCGTCGCGCTCATTGCGGCACCACCCCTGCGATGCCACGCGGTCTGTACGGCCACACCTTCGGAGCTGGCATCAGTTGGATTGGCGGACGAATGCCGGGCTGCCGGAATATGGCAAGCGGGTCTTCGGTGCCCTCCGCGTACATCGGCACGCCGTTGGCATCACGGAGAGGCATCCCGTTCGCGTCATAGTTCGGGTCGTCGAACCCCTCCGCCCCCGGCAGCCCCACGGCACCATTCAGACGGTAGTCCGGCCGCACGTAGTCGGGCAGACTGGGCCGGAGGATGTGCGAGAGGTTCTGCCCATACCCGTAGGGGGTATCGAGCGCGAGCGGCACCCCGTACTTGTCGTGCTGGTCCAGTTGGGACTTGTTGTAGTCCTGCACGTTTTGCACGTTTTGTGCCTCGGCGTTGCGGAGTTGTTCGTACTCGTCTGCCCGCGCAGCAAAGTCCTTGAACTGACGGCTAATCTCACCAGTCTTATTCTCTTCAGAAGTTAGGTAGGATTCGACGGCTGGAAGCGCCGCCTTTGCGTCCTTGGCCTGGCGCTGAGCAACATCGAGTTCGTTCTTTGCCTGCTCCAGCTCCGCCATGAGGCCGGAGCCGACAGTGTCCATCGTTTCTTTTGTGCTGTCACCGCCGGAGTATTTGGCCCACTCCTCATCCGAGAGGGTGGAATTCGCTGGTTTCGGAGGCACATCGGACTTGCCACCGGGGGCATAAACGCCGGTAGACTTGACGACCACGCCGTTCCCAGCGTGCAACTGATCCACCACGTACTGGTCAAACTGCGCCTGAAGGGAGTCAACCCTGGCCTGCCGCGAAGCGACGATCGTCTTCGAGTTGGCCGGGTTCCCCGGATCAAGCGGCGAATCCTGCAACGTGCGGGGAGGGGTTACTGGAGAGTCTTCGGGTGGGTCGGCCATGTCTCATCCCCGATGGGTTGGGGGACAGACGGCTCAACGGGCGCTATCCGGGACTTTCGTTCTTTCAGCAGGTCTTCCATGTGGTTGGACCAGATCAGGGCTGCCGTCTCTACGATGTCGTAGGGGTGGACGGCGGCTATCTTGTCGTCTGGTACACCAAACGCACGCATCATGTCTTCGAGCTTTTGTACGTGGTCTCGAATCCACCCTGCGGCGCTGTCTACATTGTCGTGCAATCCGGCCACGAGGTAGGCGTCAAGTTGGTCGGACTCGCTTACCTTCTCCATGCCGAACGCCCGCCCGTCCGGCATGAACACGTCCATAAGGTACTCGATGTCATCCACAACAGATTGCACCACGTCCTGAATAGCGTCCTCCGCCATAGTTGGCAGGCCGGCCATCCTCATCCCTGCACCTGCCGGAGTAGTTCCTGTACGCGCGCGGAAACCTGTGCTGGCTGCGGGTTCCCCGCCGGTACACCGCCTCCCGTTCCGGCCAGTGCCCCCGCCATGCCTGACTGCTGCGGTACGGCGCCCGATGGCGGTCCCGGTGGTGGTGCGGGCGGCGTTCCCGCCTGTGCCTGCCCCTCGATCATCGCCATCGCGTTTGCCGGGGCCACCCCGCCCAAGGAGGCAGCCTCCCCACTCTGGTTCATCTGCTGCACAGCTTGCTGGAATGCTGGCGACGCGCCCGCTGCTACATCTGGCGTCAATTGCGCGCCTTCACGTTGGGCAAGTGCCATGCCCAGCCGCACACCGAGCACCTGGTTCAGTACGTCGCCCTGCAACAGCTTGTTGCGGTACGACTGCTCCAGCTTCATGCGCTCCATGTCGTCCGGTGATTCGATGCCGAGGAAGTTCTCCAGCACGTAATCGTCAGGCAAGAGGGGAGTATTATGTCCCGGACGAATCTGTGTCGCCTGGAGCGCGGCCTGAATGCCGGTCAGCAGGTCGGTTGGCCGTGGGTCGCGTACCTTCGCTGCGAGTTGGGGCATCGGGTCGAGCTTCGCCGGGTCAATGGCCAGCCACTCGCCTGCCATGCGCCCCTTGTTGTCTTTCGAATGGTAGGCCACATAGCACTTCTCGCCGGTCTGGCGGATGTGCTCCAGTGCAATGAGCACGCCGTTGATGGCTCCGCGCACGAGTGACGCTTCGAGCATGGCGTCGAGGTGCTCCGCCTGTGAAATCTGAAGCTGCTGGTGGTAGCCGGTGTTCACGCCCGGTGCCCGGTCACCGTATAGAACACTTGCACCGGCCAGTTCGCCGATGCGCTCCTTGATGTTGCCGTAGGCCCACTGCGCCAGGCCGAACTCGGGCAGCGATTGCACCATGTTCTCGATTTTCTCGCCCACGAACATGGAGATAGTGGAACCTTCCGGTATGACGGGTGGCTTCGGCGGGGCCTCATCACCCCCGCGCTTATCCGGGTCGAAGTAGGCAACGCGCGTCGGCCAGAGCACGTTGCGGATGTAGGTCATGATCTGCGAGTTGACTTCATCCGCATCCTGGTTCAATTCGAGCAGCGCCTTCATCACGCCGTCGATGTTGTTGTTTCCCCCCAACCAACCGCCGCCGCGACCGGGCACATAATTGTAGATGACCTTGCCCAATCCGTGCCGGTAGTGATGCAAAAGGACAGGCGTACCCGTGGCGAGCGTGTTTGTCTGCGCCAATCGCGGCCATGTACTATTCCCGGCGTTGGACGGTCCGAGTGCGTAGTACGCATGAAACTGTTGATTCGAGTAGTGAAGCACCACAACCTTGGTGCTCATGCCGCCGTCGTTCCCGAGGTTGTAACCGCTCAGTTGCGCGGTGTCAAATGACTTGTTGCCAAGTACCGACCGCAGGCTGCGCTCCTCCACCTCGAAGCACTCCACGATAGTACCGCCCTCGACGATTGGGTAGAAACGCTCCAACGGAACATACACGCGTCGGATGCACGGCCCCATCTTCTTCAGGTACTTTGCTTTCTCTGCCTCGTAGGTCTTCTCGTCCTCGAACAACCTCATCAGGTTGTCCTTGCCGTCTGCACCCATCACCAGTTCCGGCCACCACGCGGCAGGGGCGCGCTCCCACCGCTCAACTCCCGCGTCGAGCACGTGCACATCATGGACGACGTTTGCCCAAACGTTCCCGCCAGAAGTCTGGTCAATGGTGTCGAGCATGATATTGATGCTCTTCTCCGTTTGGTCAGCCTCGCGTTGTGCGGTCTTGAAGATGGAGAACGGCACCACCTTGATCTCGGGAATGCGACGATAGCGCGCCGTCTTCTCATTCACGGCAGCTCGCAGATGGTAGCCGTGTTTGGTGACAACCTTGAACTGCATGGATGAGGGCGCAGCGATCGGGTTTTTGCCGTCGAGCGCGTCGCGAAACTTTGCGATCATCGTGTCGCGTTCGCGATTCATGTCGATGGCACGCTCAAGGAGCGCCCGAATTACCGAGGGTTCTGGCAGGTCAAGGGCGTAGCGTGAGAAGTCCATGGACGGTACTCAGTGTAAACGAGTACCGTCATGTGCTAGTTGTCAAGCCACGCCGTTCACGGCCCACCGTCTAGGACGAAGGTCACGTCCGCCTGTACCTGTAAGAGCATCCACCACATGTAGTACACCCACCACAAGATCAACCAAAACAGCATCATGGGCAGCGCTTGGGCTTCCTGCGCCGCCGTCTCATCCTATCGCCTCGTCCGCAGGCACCGCCAACCGCTTGTCACGACGCGGAACAAAATCGGGGTCTTCCCACACGTCCCACAGGGAGAAGCTGTTTTTCTCCCACTGCTCGCGCCCGATGCCGTACTGCATGTAACGCAGGCGTCGGCGCTCCGCAAGTGCGCGTTTGATACGCCAGGGCAGATCGGCCAGAGGTGGGGCCGGTCGCGGGTTCATCCCGGTTGCTGTCATTTTGGGCCGCACTTCACGGTCCAACTCGCGCTGCATCGCCCAGATCGCAAGGTCAACGTGGTCGTCACTGACCGGCTCGATCCCCTCGTCTACGCCCGAGTAGTAAAGGCTGGGATTGTCGAGCACGTCCAACGCTTCCCGGATGTCTTCGTTGATCTCGTTTGCGAGGTCCTGCAAGCAGACCGGCAATTCCTTGTCCCGTCCGCCAGCCGCCACGTAGTTCTCTGGGATAGCCGTGATCATTTCGGGCGCCGTCGTGGCACAGCCGTAGGCACGCACCGGGAGTTGAGACAGCGCCCGCTTCAGCCCGGCCAGCGCATCGCTGGCTAGCGTCTCCCTCATGAACGCGCTGTAGGTCTTCTCGTTTGTGCCGATATGCGCCCACACGCCAGTCCAACCAGAGTCTGACTTCATCTGCGCCATCGGCGTACCGGCGTTGACGAAGAGGCTCAGGGCAAACACCCGCAACCTTCGACCGGGGCTGGGGTCAGCCGCGGCGTCGAGCTGGTACCCCATACGCCTGTTTGACAGGGGCACAAAGCCGGGCGGTATCGTCGTTGGCACAGCCGCAGACGGGATGTATCCATAGAAGCCACCGAATGGCATAACATCATCTCCAAACGCCGGAATCCCTGCCCCGTCGAGTACCAGCCCCGGCGGGAGAACAGCGGCCAAGTAGGCCAGTTCCTCTGGCGTCACGGCCCTATGTCTCCTGAGTCGTGGCGTGAATCACAGCCACCGAGAACGCCACGGGGGAAGCAGCTTCAGACAAGGTGGCCGCTGGCTCCTGTCCGCGCGGCAGGAGTAACCTCCAAATAGCCGCCCCCTTCGCGTCTCTCCGCTTCTCGAAGCGCCGGATGATGTCACGAATTTCATCAATGTCGTACTCGTTCTCCTTGCCCGTGCCAACTTCTTCAAGAAAGACCTCTTCTGGTGTCACGGAGTCGCCTCTTTTCGGTTCATTTCGCGCCGCAGATGACACGCACAGCAAACTGGTTGCACCATGCTGTCGAACGGCTTTTCATAACCGAGGTAATGGTCGTATTCCTCGGCTTGGTTGCCACAATCAACGCACGGACAGGCTGAGGCGGGCGGCATGCGGCCTTGTTGCACGCGCTGCTGAATGAGACGGCGAGCGCGGACGTGTGGATCGCGTTGGTAGCGGTCCTTGTCCCGGCCGCGACCAGGGCCTTGCTGATATGCGTGATTGTAAACAGCGCGTTCTGCACGATGCTTTTCATACCAGCGTTTCCAACGCGCCGCCTTGAGGACGCTGCTTTCGGCACGGCCCGCATCTCTATTCCGGGCGCGCTGCTCTGGCGATTGGGCATAGCTTCGGCGGCGGCGCAACAATTCGCAGACATGGCATTGCTTATGGCCGGAGCGGAAGGCATCGGGCGGTTTGATCTCATTGCAAGCAGTACACTTCATCTGCTCAGTATAGCACGTCGTTTGCTATGGCGCCACATCCGGGCTAGCAGTCTCCCTTCTCTGTTGGGGGCACACCTCATCGGGCGAGGTCCAGATCTCTGGCCACGGTGCAGTACCGGGCGATATCGTCGGGGCGATGGTTGGCGTGGTGGTCGGCGCTTCTACTGGCACTTTACGTGGCCTTTCTCCGCATCCTGCGGACTTGTTTGACTGGCGGTAGTTCGGCGAACTCCTGCATCCTTGCGTGTATCTCGTCCTCCGAAAGCGTCAGTGCCTCGACCGCTGTCGGCACAATCGCACCATCCATCGCCCGCCGCGCCCGGAAGGTCTTCATGAGAATGTTCTTCCCAAGAGGTACACCCCCGGGAGACTTGGCGTCCTGGGGGATTACAGCGTCCAGAAGAAGGCAGTCACCACGTGACAACAGCAGTGCGCGCTCTCTCGGCTGCGGCTGTTCGTCCTCACAGAAGACCAGCGCCTCGGCGATGTCTTCGTTCAACTCTAGCGAGTAGCATGGCCACCTGCCCTGCCATGGCGGCGACTGCTCGTGCCGAACGCACGCACGCATTAACCAGAGTTCGTCCTGCGTGAACACTACGGGAACTGTATCGTCGCTCATGACTCCCGCTCCATCGCGAGCACGGTCTTGCGCTGAGTCAGCCATTTGGCACTTGAACTGGCTTTGGTAGACGGTTCCTTGGGCTGAGAAAAAAACGACGGCTGAAGATCCATTCGCCAAGTGTTTATGTCTGCATCTCTGCGAACCCCACCAGGGGTTACGGCGATACAATACAATCCCATGGTTTTCCAGAAGACATTTGCCTCTATCGAGGATCTGCAACGAAGTTGTATCGCCAAAGCACCCGCAGTGGTCGCATTTAAGATAAGGTCCTGCACCATGGCTGTCCCGAAGCGGTTGCGCCGTAGGTCATATTCGATAACAGCCTGCCAGATACGAACGGTGCCGCCAGGGACGGGGCGGCTGCGATAGAGATAGCCAGCAGGCTGACCACGTTCCCACGCAACCGTCACCAGCCCCCCCTCGACCCCGCGTTCTAGCGCCACTCGCGGATAGAAGGCGACCTCCTCGGAGTTCTTCTTCTGCAAATGGTCAAGGAACTGAACCGTTTGCACGGTGCTGAGTTGCTGCGCCACCTCGGTGACAATCGCCACGAGGGGCGCTGCGCGCACCTCGGCCAGCATCGTGTCGTCGCTCATCCTGAACCCTCCGGGTAAGGAGTGCAGTAACTCGCGTCATCGGCGGCGAAGGCGTGGCGCTTGATGTCTCGCAGCGCAAGGGTGTTGTATTCCTCTTGCGTCATTCCTGGCGGCACGGACACGCCCCACGTCCAAATGTCCTTGAGGGCATCGCGCAGTTCGGAGATGATGTCTGTGAAGGCATCCCCGCAGCGCATGCACTCGGCGGAGGACTCGTACTGGACGATAGTTCCGCCCCAGTCATGCCCGAGACCCCGGCGGGGGCTCACCGCACCACCGCCAGCGCGTTGGCGTACATCTTCTGAGGGTTCCCTACCGGCGCGGTCACCAGCTCCTCCATGTACCTGTCGCATGCCACCAGGTCGTCATCTAACTTTATCACGTCGAGAGTCTTGGGGTCGCGTCGATACTTCTTCATCTCCGCCTCCCACTTCTTGAGTTCCGGGAGGTAGAACGACCCGGGGATGCCAGCGCCGTCCGGGAGTAGCCGCCGCGCCACGGCCTTGATGCCCTCATTCACGCTGTCGTTTCCGCCCCGGGACGGTGTGATGTGGAACGCCTTCCGCACGAGTTGAATACCGAAGCCCTGACTGCGGTCAGCCCGCCATTCAACACGACGGTGAATGGGTGTTGCCCACCTTTGTTCCATCGCCATCATCCAGTTTACCTGGCGCTCGGCAATATCCGGCCCGCGTTCCTTGAACTCGGCCACACGAATGAGTCTGCCGCTCTTGGTGAGAACCGCCACCAGTCCGGCGCTGTAGTGTCCAGTCGTCTCGTTCTCGTTCCCGAAGTCCAGCCCCCCGATGACGCGCACGTACTCTTTGGTCTCTTCCGGGTGCGGGCCGATCCAACGGTGGATCTCCGAGTTGAAGTGAGGATAGATGGTTCCCTCGAAGACCCCGAACTCGCCGTCGATGAGGCGCCGCTGGAGATGTGCCGGGAGCAACGCTCGCTGCTTTGCTTCGTACCCGGGCGGGAGGTTGGCGACGTTGTCCCGAATGCGGGATGGTACGAAGTGGATATTCACGTCCGGCACGTCCATCAGGATTGCGTCGAGGTCGCCACGAAGAAACCAGTCCTCAAACCAGCCTGGCCACGGGTTCGATGCAGCGATGAGGTAATACTTCATCCCCTGCCCAATGGTCGCCCCATGCTGGGCGCATTCGTCCGTGCGCGAGTAACCGTTGCAAACCCGGCAGCGCCGGCGCATCGCCACTCGCACTTCGCGCGGCAGGCGGTGGCGCAACCGGGTGAACAGCATGAGCGGCACGTCCGTGGCCGTCTCCGAAGCTTCGTCCAGCAGGACGGCCCCATACTTCTCGGAACCCAGCCCCTGCCAGTCCTCCAACCCACGGAAGTACACCCGACTGGCCAGTCCCTTGGGCCACGACGGCAACCGAAGGTCGCGGTACACGGGCGGCGAGTCGTATCGCTTGGCAAGGATCTGGGGTGGGCAGATGTCGTCGAACTCTTCGAGCGTCGTGGTTTCGAGACGGTTGAACGTGTTGCGCCCCACCAGGATGCGGTTGCCGGGATAGGAGAGCGAAAGCGAAATGCCTGCTCGCGCGAGCAGGTGCGTTTTGCCGCCGCCAATAGAACCACCGAAGCCGATGACTGTGAGGCTCTCTTCAGGCGCCCGGCGCATGAGGTCGAACACCTCCTGCTGCCGAAGGTTCAGATCCGGCAGCGAGGATTGTCCGCCGCCTTCCTCTTCATCCACGGTCAATGTCCCTCGGCCACCATCGGCAGCAACGCCCGGTAGGCCAACCGTTGTGGCGTGGCCACCGGTGCCGGCGCACCATAAAGCGCCCGGATAGCGGCTACGTCGTCTGGCTGAATACCGATACGGTCCCCGCCGTTGTAGTACATAATCGCGTGCGGGTCGAGTGAGTGGTCCAAACCAAGACAATGACCAACTTCGTGTACCCATACGGTCATATCTGTAGGGTAGAGGTCGCTCACGGTAATAGAACAAGCGGTGACAAAGCCGTTGTCATTGTTCCAATACGCATAGCCCCCGATGTTGGACGGTAGCTTGGTGATGGAACTATCGATGTCCGGGTGAGTAGACACGCCGCCGTCCGTAATGGCGCTCACCTCTGCCCACAACTGTATCGCACGGGCCAGTTGTGGATTGGCGTCGTGCGTGATAGCCGTGTGATTCTGCTTCACACCAGTCAGGACGTAGGCGCGCGCAAGCGTGATGCCACTGAGTATCAGTACGAGCGCGATGAGAGCCGCAAGATAGTAGGCTACGCAGCCCCTCACATCAGGGCTCCTCATCGTACTCTTCATAGGTTCCCTGAAAACCGTCATGCCGCGCTCCGAGGAGGGCACATAGGTTGTTGAGTGCCCACCGCTTTTCGATGGTTCCGGGTGGTTCATTGTTACGTGGTTCGCCCGCGTCGCACCACGAGCAAACTACTGTTCCGCTCGTCGATGCTGCACCCACGGGTAGCCCACACAACCAGCAAGGAGCATCAGCGTCATAGGTCACACGTACCCATTTACCGGACAGCAAGTGGTAGGTCACTGTCTGAATATCCACGTCAGGACCGTCCACGCCGTAGGAACAGGATAACAATGACGGCGAGGAACCACGGGACCGCTGCATTGAAGCCGATTAAGAGCCATGTGAATTCCGTCATGTCAGGTCTTGCGCCTTCCGCTTCCTTGGCACCGGCGCCATCATGACTTCAAGCGCGTGCCGCAGATGCTTGCAATGGCCGTGGGTACCAAACCCGGTGCATTCGCAGGAGAGCGAGCCGGTGATCCGGTAGGACCGCCAGGACCTGGTGGAACTAGGTACGAGTTGGTCGAAGGTGACGTTTTTCACGAAGCCAACCCCTTCAAGGCCGCGGGCGCACTGCGAGAACACCACGTCCGCGATGAGGGACAGCGCTAGGCCATCGGCGAGACCAAGCAGGAACAGGATCACCGGGAGGCTTCCTCGGTCTCTTCTTCCCAGATCTCGACGCTCACGTGCTGGCCGACGGGCAGCATCACTCCGCGCGGGGCCTCGTCCCTGTCCAGGAGCAGGTGGACGTAGTACATCCCGTTGGCGGTCTGGTTTACGTTGACGATCTTGGCCATGCCGGAGAAAAAGTGGCCCATTCATCACCTCGTTTGGAGTTGTCTCTCCCTAGAATGGAGACTCATGGCACGAGACGCAAGCCCCCACGCTATACTGAATGGGGAGAGCGAACCTGCGAAGCGCAGGGCTCGCCCGCTAAGCGATGCGGTCGCCAACGGCTGAGGTGCAAGCCCTCCGCTCTCCGCCACGGAAGTCTTCGGGCAGTGGTGCCCAACCTGTCTCGAAAACAGGGATGACACGGTAATACGTGGGGGTTCAACTCCTTCAGGCTTCCGCCACCTGACTCACGTTGAGTTTGTCACGGGATACCGAGCAGGTTAGCGCATGAAAACCTAGACGCGGAAGGTTTTGGTTCCACGGCGGACTCTGTAGTAGGCGCGATTACAGATTCGGCACCGACGTTGATTGCGGGTGGACAGACGAACGTTGGCCGACGTTAACTCATGGCCGTTTCGGCAATGAGTCTGCCTAGCGCGTAGCGCGGCCAGCGATTCACTTCGCAGGATATTCTCGCGTTTGGGAACCCCTTCTAGGTGGGATGGCCGCACGCAGCCGCGATTTCGACAAAGGTGGTCAACCTCGAAGGCGAGGGGGATTTCACCGACCCACCGTGCGTATGCCCAGCGATGGGCGTATTCCTTCACCCCGTAGCCCTTGACCTTGTGGGTGAAGAACTTTCCATAGCCGTCACGATCTCGGAAGGCCGTCCATTCCCAGCAGCCATCTCCCTTGGCTACCTTGCTCAGGAATCGTTCGGTCATACCAGCCCCGGTGGTAAGCACCTGTGTAGTATATCATGGTATCCCGAGTAACGTGGCGCAGGTCCACCCGCCACCGCCACCATACCGCCCCCGCGTCTCCCGTACCCTCACCGCCACGCGCGCGTTCGTCAGCGCGTCGAACGGATCTTCGCCGGCTGCAAACCAGCCTGTCCAAAGCTGCCAGGCGCCGAGACTGTTCCCGCCGTCTCCGCTCGCCCACGGGCGCCACTTCGATTCGCACCAGGCGATGGACAGGAGATCGTCTACCCACTCAGCGGGCGCACCCGCTTGCGCCAGAATGTCCCGCATCTCCGCTTCCGCCGCATAGACGCTGCCCCCGTGAACGTAGGGCGGCGCTTCTAGCGCAGCCTCCGGTGCCAGCGGGCCGTCCGGGAGAGCTGGCAGACTGAACAGGGGCCCGGCGCCAGTTTGTCCAACCAGCGCAGCAAGTTCCGAGAAATCTCTCTGTTCCACCATCCGATCGGCTGATGCGCGTGCCGTCTCATGCTCCGATTGTACTCCTGTCCCGCCCTGCTCGCCGCCTCTCCCAAGGGCCACGAACAGCGCAAGGATTAGGAGTGCGGCCCCCCTCAGACGGGTGACTCCACGCGTTCGTATGTCCCTCTGAATATCTCGTCTTGGACTGGATAGAACTCGCCTTTGACACCACGGACGATCCAGGCGCCAACCATGACGTGCATGTCGCCTTCAAGTGTGGGGATGACGATGTTCTCCGATTCCGAACTCTCATAGTGCCAATCAGTACCGTAGCTCTCCCCGAGGAAGGAGTTGGCTGTCTCTGAGCCCCCATCCCACTGCACAGCCTCGATCTCAATGGGCCTCTTGCGGTAGCGTGTCATGGCAAGTCCAGTCGGTTGAGCAGTTCGTCCTCCGTCATCGCGGCACCTCCACGAGCCGGGCGCGCTCGCGCTCTTCGTCGTAGGGGAGATCACGGTGTAGGGCCATCTCCTGCTCAATGAAGGCAACGGCGCCTTCACGACCGCTGAACCAGCCGGGCCAGACCGCCCAAGAACCATCAGGCCACCAGAACTGGTGGATCACACTTACTCCCGGCATTGCCCACGCCCCAAAGGGGCTTTGCACATGAAGTCCGTTCTGCACATTTAGTCCCCTTCCTGCACAAGAACTTCTCCAGCGGCGGCCAACTCGTCACGGGCGTCCAGTTCGCCAATGGCGCGCTCAAGATGAGCGCGCCTGGCTTCCCGGGCTCGGAGCACGGCGCGGCGATGTAGGAACTCTGCAGCAGCCGTGGCTAAGGCAGCCTCTAAGCGAGCCAACTCGCAAATTCCCATAGGGACCTCTGCCACAACTTGAGCGTGCTCATTCATTGCGCGCACGCCCTGGGGATTCAGATCGATTAGACTCGGCAACGCGCGGGAGGCGGCTATGCATCCACTGGACGGGGCCTATCTCAGAGTCGAGCGGGCCGGTAAACACCTCGCCGACTTCGAACGTCGGCAAAAACGGCGCAGCGACGCACACGCTAAGAATCTGACCTATACATTCAATCCGCAGACCCAACGCGCTTCCATCATCCACAAAGGAGGGAGACCGCCACAAAGCGCCTTCGCCATCCTCACGGGAGAAATCGTCTACAACCTCCGCGCCGCCCTGGATTACCTCGTGTTCGAGCTCTCCGCCTACGACGATCCGCCCGGACATGAACGAACGCAGTTCCCCATGGACAGTGACTGCAAGGACTTTGCGAATCGCCACAAGAACTGGCTCAAGGGCCTTAGCGGAGTCCACATTGCCGCTATTGAGAATCTCCAACCGGCATTCGGATGCAAGTGGGCTGAGGCGTTGCGCGACATCTCCAACCCAGACAAGCACCGGCACCTGACCGATAACACCGCCGTAGTGGATGGCCTCCTCCAGCTTGTGTTGGGCGACGCCACCGATTGGACTGACTGGCCCGGCAAGGTATTTAAGGCACAAGGAAGACGCGGTGGGCATGTGTACGATGTGTACGTGTATGCAGAGGCTCCGCTCGAAGTAACGTTCCGAGACCGGACGCCCGTTTCCCCAACGCTCCAAGAGATCAAGCGCCAAGTTACCGCGACGCTTGATGCGTTCAAGCCGGAGTTTAAGTGACTCCCCTTCTTGTGCAGGATCGGTACCTGCACAAGTAATCACCGGGACACCGCCCTTTCTGTGCAAAGCCCCCCCAAAGGAGCCATCCTCAGAGTTCTTGCACACCCCGAACCCCTCGCCGACCGGCTCCATCTCGTGACCGTTCGGGCACTTCACGACTCCACCTCCGCGTCGAACGCGGCCATGTGCTCCGGGCAGCGCCAACCCGAGCGCGGACGCCACACCTTCGCTTCCTGTTTGCAGCCCTTCGTCGCGCAGGTCATCGCCTCATCTCCTGAACGTATCGCTGGCCGTCCCAGCGATACGCGCCTCGGTAACTGGGACGTTCGATCTTCCACAAGTACGGCGGCGGCATGTGCTCCACGCACCACCCGTCTCCGGCGCGGTCCGTGAAGCAGGGATCGGCGTGGCATCCCCCAGCCGTGCAGCGTTCCGGTTTCACCGTTCACCCCCTCGCGAGCCCTGTCTGTTTCCACTACCGTAATACCCAACTCTACCCGAACGCAACCCCTGAACCAGACAAAAGTCTGGCCCCAGTGATCAGCTGGGGCCTACTGCCCCAAAGGGGCAAACTCGGGGGTTGTCATGAGGCACAACGCCTCACCGGGGTACCCTATACGGCTCGACGACCCCTGAGTGCTCCCTATTGTACGACCTCGCCCAAACACACGCGCGTAGGCTGCTGTGCCAACGCTTAGCGATCCTCGCTGTAAGCACCGCAGTCGCAATCGCCCCGACAAGGCCCAACATGAACGCGCGGCAGGTACCGCGTGATAGGCTCCAGCCGCCACCTCATCAGGCGGTCGCGCCAAGTCCACTTCGGAGGAGCGAACGTCGAGGCGAGGGCCGCATAAACATCGTCGTACCAGCGAGTCTCCGCGTCAGCCATCAGCTTGCTCATCGTGTAGCCGTACTCAGCAGTCAGCGTGACTTGCTCGGGTGGGTTGGTTTCCATGCGTTCTCCTTTGGGACAGAAGAACGGGCCGGGGGGCCCGAGTGCGTAGACCCCCCGGCCCAGAGATGAGGCGCCGCCGAACATGTCCCCCACCATCCGATTGCGGAGGACCCCTCGGTGCACCATGACTACTCTACCACAGTTGGAACCGCAAACGCTACGCGAGGGGCGTGGGCGTGACGCCGTGGCACGACCCCCATGCGCCGTTCCCTTCTCTCGGTACTTGTGCATAACTACCGAGCAACCGAAACACTACGCGAGGGGGATTGCCGCCTGAGCTACCATATATATATAAGGTGATCACAACCGCAACCAACCTCTCCCCTCACGCTATACCCTACCGGGGTA
>ERZ1292632.653-Hain-H43-01um-R2-653-length-38456-cov-19_pt1 | contig 28268 bp, 26 predicted proteins | sample MGYA00564407_ERZ1292632 | MGnify/ENA primary metagenome ERZ1292632 (study PRJEB36523, sample SAMEA6512637) | groundwater metagenome | collected 2019-01-08 | study: AquaDiva: Metagenomics assemblies of 32 groundwater samples | reverse complement strand
GTCCCATCTTCTAAGCCGACGGGCAGGCCCAGCGGAGGACCGGGGACTCGAACCCCGAAGACCTTGCGGTCGTACCCGGGTAGCAACCGGGTCGCTCACCAATTCGCATGTCCTCCCTAAGGGCGCGATGCGGCCGAACACCCAGCGGCCCGCTTCGACGGCGAAACCAGGACGTCCGCGGCCTCCATGTAGTCGTCCCCGACGATCACGTCTACTCCGAAGGCCTCCGGAGGATCCGCCGAGACCCACGGGGCCACCGCCGCTTGGGGACACCCGGGCGTCTGGAGAAACGCGAGCGTGGTGGGGTAGGCGGCACGACCAGTGCCGCGGACACGTTCCAGGGGCCCACGCGGGAAGTGGACCTCTGGAGCCACTCGGGGGTGGAGCACGCTCCTTGGAGCCCCCGTGTCGTAGACGACGTCGACCGTACGGCGCCCAGCCGGGACGATCCGACCCGCGGCATCCTTGACCGCGTAGCACAACGTCCCACGGCTCTTCACCAACCCGTAGAGCGCGTTGTACGGCGGGAGCGGCTTCGCCTTCACGGAACCCATCGTACCGCACGGCCGCAGCGAGCGGAAGGCGGAGGAGTCGGACCCCTGCCCTTGCGGGCCCCGGTGTTCGAGACCGGTGGCGCGCCACCGCGCCTTCACCTTCCACAGCGGAGAGGAGGCGACTCGAACGCCTCGCCCCCTTGCGAGGGCACCCGCTTTCCAGGCGGGCGGGGACCTCCAGCTCCCCACGCCTCTCCAGCTACTCCAGGATCTCCTCGATCTCATGCCGCCCCACGGTCACGCGGTCACCGGCATGGAGAAGAGCGGTCTCTCCCGCAGTCGCGTCTGGTTCTAGCCAGCCGACGTTCGCTGCCCGGTCATTGGGTTCTGGGTTCCCCGTGCGTCTTGAACGGGAGCCCACGGGCAAGTCCGGCAAGGACCATTGTTCGTGCCGCAGCGCCACGGCCGTGGCGCATGCCACTATCCGGGTAACGGCTCCCGGACCGCCCACCTCGCCCCCTCGTAGTCGCCTCTTCGACGAGGTGACGCACAGGGGCCCCGGGTGGGACGGGGTCGACTGGGGTCGCGGGAGGTTACGTTAGTCTCGTCCCACGTGGGGTCGAGGCCGCGACCATCGTGGAACGGGGAGGACTCGAACCTCCATGTGCCATAGGCGGCAGATTTACAGTCTGCTGGGCTAGCCAGTTACCCGACCGTTCCAAGTCGCGGCTTCTGGGCCGCCGCGCTGGCCTTGTGTGCTCGGGGGGACTTGAACCCCCACGGGCATTTTCAGCCCACCAGGCCCTCAACCTGGCGCGTAAACCTATTCCGCCACGAGCACGAACTGCCCCGTTTTTCTCGGCCTGGAGGGGCACAAGTCAACCGGCGCCACCCGTGGCCGGGGGGGCACGCCATACGCTGCGATCGAGGTGCCGACGGCGAGAGTCGAACTCGCATCCCCTTGCGGGGGCCTGGTCCTGAGCCAGGTGGGTCTGCCAGATTTCCCCACGTCGGCAGAAGTGGAAGCTCAGCCTGCAAGGCATCCGCTACCCACCGGAGTAGCTATTGCGGAGCAGATCCCCGATGGTTCGCACGGCGATAGGGCTCCGCGGGGCCCAGGGGTGAGGGTGTCACGTTCCAGGCCCCGAGACGCCTCGGACGGTAAACCCGTCGACTTCGCTCCCACAGTGCCGACCGAGGGAGTTGGACCCTCATGCCCTCGCGGGCGCCGGGGTTTGAGCCCGGTGCGTCTGCCATTTCGCCAGGTCGGCGTTCGAGCCCCGAAGGGCCCCGGCCTAGTATTAGCTCAGGTTCCCCGCCTCCACGGACGGCCATCCCGTGGCCCAGGTTGCCCCTAGCGGTCATCGCTGTAGCCATACTACGGCCCTTGGCAGTCGCGGCAGGGCCGACCCGCCTAGCCCTGCCGTCAAGCTCGCACCAGGGAACGCCCGGAGGGACTTGAACCCTCACGCGGCCGCTTAGAAAACGGCTGCCCTATCCAGTTGGGCGACGGGCGCGTGGTGGGCGCGACGGGGATCGAACCCGCATCCCGAGGGTCAAAAGCCCTCTGCTCGTCCTTTATTTTGAGCTACGCGCCCGATTGACGCGGGTCAAGTGGTGGGCCGCCGGGGACTCGAACCCCGAAAAGTCGCTTGAAGAGAGCGGTGCTGTGCCACTACAGCTTGCGGCCCATAAAGTCGGCTTACGGCGCACCGCGTGTTCCCTCAGGAACCGCGGCCCCAGAGACGCCCCTCAGGGCACCCCGGGCAAACGGCACCGTGCCGACTGCGTTGCTACCATCGATTGTCAGAGACCGATACCCGGCCGACAGCCCCGAAGGGCCGCAGGGTCGCGGGGGTTTCCGCAGGGCAACCAGTGCCCCAGCGGGCCTTGCGCGACCCCTGAAACGCCAAAGGCCGGGACACCCTCTCGGGGCCCGGCCTCCGGTTCACCCCGTGGGGTGCAGCAGAGGGCCGGGCCCTACGTCTCGTATCCCGCGAGGGGATTCAAGGCGACGGGGTGGCACCAGCCCGGAATACGCCTACTGGCGTCCCGACCTAGCTCCCTCCCGTCACCATGGCCACCTCGCTTCATACCCTCCCATGGAAGCACACCTCGTCCGCCGTGTCAAGGCTTTTTGCCGAACGGCCACCTCACCGACTCGCCGAAGAACGAATCCCCGACTCCGCCCACGAGGTCGAAGGTCTCACGCCGTGGCCACCAACAGCGGGGAGACCTTCGCCCACACCCCCGCCGTTGCCAGGACGTCGCGAGCGCAGTAGTCGGCCAGCTCGGCCCACCGCCCCGCGTCGACGTAGGCCTGGACGTCGCTACCGTCCATCCCCGCCTTGTGGGGAACGTCGGAAGCGCCCAGGGCCAACGCCCAGGACTCCAGGGTTCCCGGAGCCCGTCGATCCCCCTCGGAGAGGATCAACCGGAGATCGTAGTGGTGCGGCCCCGCATAGCGCCCAAAGTTCGGGCGAAGGCACGCGGGCACGGCAATACCGTGGCGCACCATCCGCCACCGCAAGAACGGGACGTCGAAGGCGACCCCGTTGAACGTCACGATCACCGTGCTAGGGCTTTCGCCCAGGGTAGCGGCGACGCATTCCAGCAACTCGCGCTCGTCCGCGTGCCCGCTGACGCTAAGGACGGCTGGACCCGACGACCCCCCCACGTGGCAGGTATGGTCGTGCGCGGAGCCTACGTCGTAGATACCGAAGCACACCACCCGGCCCGTTCGGGGGGAGAGCCCGGCGTCGGCCACAATCCCCGCGCGCCATTCCGCCGCGGCAGTCTCGACGTAGGCCGCGACCTTCTCCAGATCCTTGTAGTTGCGCGGGGCGCTGAACCGCGGCTCCTTGGACAAGGCCAAGGCCACGAGCTGGGGATCGGCCGCGGTCTCGATGTCGATGGCGTACACGTTCATCTTGGGAGGATCTCCTGTGGGATCTCGGGCGCGGCGGTGGGCGGCAGAACCTCCTCCACCACGTCGTACAGGGCACGCGACGGCGAATCGGGAGCCGCCTCGGGGTAGAGGTCGACCTGCCACCTCCCGTGGATCGGGCCCTTGCGCGGCGTCAGGTGGAACCCGGGCATCTCGATCGCGTCGAGGTCCACCTCGGGGATCGTGCCGAACCGGATCGGGGACCAAACGTAAGCGACCTCGAAGGTCGCCGGGATCCCCGGGTGGAAGCGGACCTGGACGGTGTCACCGGGGCGCACAATACGTCGAGGTCCCGCAAGGATGCCAGGGGCCGCCGGGGGGCAGCCCTGGCGGTGACCCGGCTCCTCGTTGTGGCCACCGGCGGTGCCCAACGCAAGCGACTCCTTGGGAGACAACGTGAAGGGTCTAACCACGGGGTAGGCTTATACACGGTAGCCCCCGGCGGTGTCAAGTAGTTCTGACGACCAACGGCGAAACTTGCGTGCCCATCGAACCCGGGTTACGGTACTCCCCGTGGCGAACCCGCTCAAGCTCTCCCCCGACGAGGCCGCGTGTTTCACCGGGACGGCCGCGAACGAGCAGGAGCGCACGGCTGCCTGCGAACGTCTCGGCCTGTACGGGATGCCCACCGGAGGTCAGGGGCTCAGCGGAGGGGCACCCCAGGCGCGCGAGGTAGCCGTCCCGAAGCGCGGGTGCCGCCGGGCCAGTTGGCAAGGCACCGCGTGGAAGGTGCAGCCCAAGACCGAGCGCGCTGGCACCAAGGTGAACCTCGGCCCCGCCGAGGTCCTGGTCTGCGGGACGCGCATAAAGCCGAAGGCCTTGGCCCAGTTCCTCCCCGGCCCCGCCCTCGCGGTAGCACTTGGGAAGGCCGCAGGGGGACTCGCGGCCGACCTCGTCAAGGTCGAGGTCGAGTTCACGTTCGGGCAAGACGGGCTCGTGCACTTCGTGATCAACGGCGTCAAGGGCCCTGGGTGCACCAGCGTCTCCGAGGCCATCAAGAAGGCACTGAAGCTCACCACGATCTCCGACACCAAGACGGGCGAGTACTACGAGGAGCCCGTGAGCATCACACAGCAGGCCACCGTCAAGACGAAGTACTCCCTATGAGCAAGTTCGTCGTCGGCGAGTGCGTCTTCAACGACCTCGGTGACCTCACGGCCACCATGGAGTCGCTATTCGGAGCTGGCTCCGTGGAGCGGTCGGTCGACGGTAGCAATAGCCTCACGGCCTACGGCCACGAGGGGGACTCCCGAGACTACGAGATCGGCAAGGTCGCCGCCGTCGTTCGCCGCTCCCATATCAGCCACTTATCCAATGACCTCCCGATCATCCGGGACCTCGACGGGACGTACCGGGTGGCCGTCAGCAAGTACGACATCGGTGCCGTGCCGCGACGCCTCGGCTGGAAGGACGTCAAGGACGTGGACGACCTCCTCAACCGCATCAAGCAAGCCTTCAGCGTGCGGCAGACAGTCACCGGCATGGCAAAGCTCGGCTTCAAGCTCGAAACGGAGACGACCGCCGACGGGGTCGTCCACGTCCGTGCCCAGAAGTACATGACGGTATAGCCGTAGGACCTTGCCCATGACCGGCTACTTGAAGAAGTAGAACCGCGCGCCGCCCCCTTAGTCCACGAGCAAGCGCCCGTAGGTCACGCGCCAGTCGTGCTGGTTCGTCACGATGGCCTCCCGGACGCGCTGGAAGCGGCCGCTGCGGTAGACCCACACGGGGATGTTACCCTCCAGGGCGCAGGTCACCTCGGCGTGGACGCCGCGCCCCACGTGCTCCATGTGCTCCAGGACAGCCAACGCCCCCTCCTTGCCGCAGCGCTGCCGCACCACGTGGTGGTAAGCCTGATCCCAACCCCCAAGCCGGGCGGATACGCCCTGGAGATCCATGACCTCCGGGTCGAGCAGCTCCGCGTTGGGCCAGCGCTCCCCGATAGCCACCCGCGCCTCCGTGGCACGCGCGGAGCCGAAGTCCCGCGCGGAGTGGGAGAAGTAGACGCGCTCCGGGGCCTTCTCCGGGACAGGGAGCCGCGCCGTGTCCGGCTTGGGGGAGAGGAGGGACGTGGCGAGGCGGCGCCCTCCAAGCTCGAAGGCCGCCCCAGCCTGCCCATCAGCGATCACCGCCAGCGCGCTCTTGGCCCTAGTCATCGCCGTGTATACCCAGTGCCGCCACCCATCCTGGACGGCCATAATCCCACCAGGTATGTAAGTGAATGCGGCATCCCATTCACTACCCTGCGATTTGTGCGCAGTCAATATGTACCCCCAATCGACACAAAGCATACCGTGTCGAGTGACCGATGGGATACCGAAGCTCTCCTTGTAGAGCGTTGAAGGCGATAGCCCGGGCCCCTCGCCCCCACCCAAGAAGTCGAGGACGAGGTTGACGGTCTGGGCCGCCCCGGTGGGCCGACGGATCACGGTCTTGATCGCCGACGGGGTCGGGGTATGTGGGCGGAGGCGAAACGGCTGTCCCTCGGTGTGGTCGACAAGCAGTACCTCGCCGTTCCACAAGTTCAGGAACCGAGCGTTGGCCAGAACCACGACGGGCTCACCCGGCTCTGGCAGGTAAGATAGCCGCTTGAGGCGCTGCCGCACCCCACGGTTCATCGCGTGGCGATCCTGGTTCTTCCACGTGATCCCGATGGCGTCGAGGCCGCGGGTATTGGCCTGCGCCACGATGTCCGCGCACAGGTCGGGCCCGCCCATGCGCGTCACGTAGCGGGGATCACCACCCGAGGGGGCCGCGCCCCCCTTGCGAATCGCCGTGGCAGCACGGAGGACTGGGCTCTCCAGGGCCTGCCGGAATACCTCGGTCAGCTCCACGTGCTGGGCCCCCTCGAACCCGTCGCCGTGCATGGCCGAGAACCCGGTGCCCCACGCCGCCGCCTCCTCCGTAGACAACACCGGAGGGAGCTGGAAGGCATCCCCCACAATCACCAGGCGCAAGCCGAAGCGCTCAACCAGCCCGCGTAGATCCGCCGCGATCCGCGGGCCCAGCATGCTACCCTCGTCGAGGACCACCAGATCCCGCTCGCGCAGATCCAGCTCCTCGTCCGTCCGCAGATCCCAGTCGAGCCCCCGCTTTGCCTCTCGCGGAAGGTAGAGCTGGCTGTGGATCGTCCGCGCCGGGATCTTGGCCGCCCGAAGCCTCGCCGCAGCCTTCCCCGTGGGGGTCAGCGCCATCCGCGCCCGCTCGCGGACGAAGGCCTCCGCCAGGGTCACCGACTTTCCGCTACCGGCCGGGCCAGCGACGATCAAGACGCCACCGGGCTGGAGGTCATGGACAGCCGTGAGGGCCCTCTCCTGATCGTCGGAGAGCTTGACGGGGATGGTCAACGCGACGAGTCCTCAACCGCTGGTGGTTCCTTGGGGGACAACGCGAACACGCGCCGCTCGGACACCGCCAAGGGCACCGCGCGGGGTACAACCTCCACGGGAGGTGCCGCGACCTCCACAGGAGGCGCTGAGCCCTCCGCGGGAGGCTCCGCAACCTCCACAGGAGGCGCTGAGCCCTCCGCGGGAGGCTCCGCAACCTCCACGGGCGGCACCGCGCCCTCCGCGGGCGGCGCCAGCACGGGAACCCCGACCGCAGACATGGGCTCCACGGGCAACACGGGCTCCTCCGCCGACCGCGGACCAGCGCCAAGGCGCGTAGCCGCAATGGCAACGTACTTGGGAGTGAAATCGTTGTAGAGGCCCACCCGCCCAAGACGACGCGCAGCCAAGGTGAAGGTACCGGAGCCCCCGAAGGGATCCACAACCACCACGGGGCGCCCTACCACCTCGGGACGTGGGCTGAACAGCTTCGTTAGCCACAGAGCTAGAGGCAACGGTTTCGTGGCCTCCTCAGGTAGGGTGCATGTGCCGAGCCACCTGCACCCTACCTGTCTCCTCTAGAGTTGTGAAGTACGACCGGAGGTGCTCGGGAACCTCCGACGCGGTAAACACCTTGCGCACCTAACACCACCTTTCATCTAGACATCGGGACGGTAGCCGCGTACTATTGTGCCTATGCCCAAACGCGCAGGTACGTGTGCGGCTTGCGGGGGTTCGACGCGTACACGTGCCAACCAGTTGTGCCGACCGTGCTTCCTTGCAGCGCGGCGCGTACCCCCCCGCGCGTGTGCCACGTGTGGCGACGACTTCCACCCATACCAGAAGATACAGCGATACTGCTCGGTCGGCTGCGCGCGACGGGCGCAGCGCGTGCCGATCCAAGCCGGAACATGCCAAGTGTGCGGGACGTCCTTCCCACGCAACACACACGCGCGCAAAAAACAAACGTGCTCTGCCCCGTGTCGCACAGCGCTTCGGATAAAGACTCGTTACCCCGCCGGGCCCGCACTGAACGGGCCCTATATGCGGATCGAGAAGCGATGCGAACAATGCGGCATCGCGTTCCGGCGCCCCCCACGCCGTGCCGCTTCTAGATTCTGCTCGGCGCGTTGCTGGAATGCGGCACAGACCAGCACTATGCCCGTCGTGACCTGCGAAACGTGTGGCAAGCAGTTTCGTCGGCATGGAACCCGCTCCAGACGCTACCTTCACTACTTCTGCGCGCTGAGTTGCCGCGATGCCAACCCGCGTGTCCGCCAACAACTCCTGCACATGAACATTGTGCAGCAAGGGACACGACCCACAAGGACTGAGATCGCCGGGTTCCGCACCATGGATGAGCTTAGCCTGGTATACGAACGGTACGCCGTGATCGACAACAGGTTCTGCGTTGATGCCTACGTCCGCGATCTTGGACTCGTGGTACAGTTCGATGGCGACTACTGGCACGGACACCCAGATCGATTCGCGGAGCTTGACGCCCGCCAGAAAAAGCGCGTACAACTCGACCGCTCGCAGGATGCCTACATGCACAAGCATGGCCTCCACGTAGAGCGATTTTGGGAGACTGATCTCGGCAAGAACAGCGCGCACGTTAGGGAGAGACTCCGCAGCGTCGTAGCTCAGATACTAGCCACGCGCGCGTCTCGTCTGGTAGATCGTCACGAACCACCAAAGTTGCACACGCCGCCTCCTCCGGGATCGGCCACCCCGTGAGCACTGATAGAGCGACTTCGCCACCCCCAACCGGGACGCCCCAGAGGGCGCAAAGCTCAGCGGCCAACGCCTCGTCCACCCCAAGACCGTCCGGCTTCTTGGGATGCTTCGGGACGATCATCCGGTAGCCGAGGAGGGCGCGATCCTTGGGGTAGACCTTGGACTGGTAGAAGCCCACCTCCAACGCCGAGGCATCCTTCCCCTCGGGGGGATCGAGGGGCCAGACCGCCACGGGACACTCAGGAGCGCACTCGTAGACGGGGACGGCACCGCCGGGGTAGACGCGGGCATTGGGCTTCGCGTCCCCCTTGTCCTCGAAGGGCTGTAGGAAGCCCCCGCTGCGGCGCCCTCCAGGATCCCCCCGGTTATCGCCTGGGAGTGCCCGGTGCCCTACGACAGCGCACTCCGACGAGTGCTCCAGGGTCGGCGCGTCTGGGTCCGGGAGGGTGAAGAACCGAGAGGGCCCACCCGCGTCCGCGAACGTATCGACCTTGGTGGCAACACCTTTGTGGGCAAACGTGTCGGATCCCTGGAACCCAACGCCCTCGGACTTCTTGCGAAGCGCCCCCGCGCGCATCTTGCCGCTCTTGAGTTTCCCCACCTGACCGTCGAGCTTGGGGACCGGGCACTCCGGCGCGCACCGCCAGACGTCCACCTCTTCCTTCCCCGCCGCGTCACCGTACCCCGTAAGCTCCCCCGCTCGATCCGACCCGCGCGTGTGGCCGTACAACTCCATCTTGCCCGCCATGCGCCCGTGCGCGGTCCCCGTGATGGCCGCGATCTTGCGGGTTCCGACGCGGACGCAACCGGGCGCGTGGAGCGTGACGTAGTCAGGTGGCCATCGGCCCGCGCGCGCGTGGGCCTCGGCCACGTGGGCTACGTCCTCGGGGGTACGCTCCTTCATGCGGAATGTCGAAGTCCCCTGGAAGCCCTCTGCGGCCTTCGACCCCACGGTGCCCGTCTTGAGCCAACCAGGAGGAGCGCCTGCAGCGGGGATCCGACCCGCGTCGATATCGAGGTCCCCCGTACCATGTGTCCTCAGGTTCTCCGCCAGCGTCCGCGGGAACGGGGCGCGCGCGACGCAGACGAACTCGAAGGCGCTCTTCAACTCGGCCTTGGAGTGGGGCATCCCCGAGCCGTAGACCCACAGGGCCACCCCAGGGGCTGCAACCGTGTCCCGGATCTCGAAGCCCGCCATACGAATGCCCCAAGCCAACGCGTCGTAAGTCCTGGTGCCGGCCATGGCTAGGAGGTACCCCCCGGGGCGGAGGACACGGCGGCACTCGGTTGCCCACCGCGTGGCCCACTCCGAGAAGGACTTGAAGGCCTCGATCGAGCGCTCTTGGACATTGGCCGGCGGAGCCGCGTCAGTCTTGCGAAGTTGTCTATCTGGGTCGTCCCATGCGCTACCCATGAATGAGAGGCCGTAGGGCGGATCAGTAGCAACCAGGTCGACCGACGCGTCGGGTAGAGTCCGAAGAAAGTCGAGGACGTCCCGGCACGACAGGTCGGCCGGTGGTTCGTAGCGCCAAGTCACGCCGCAGTCCCCCCCTCATCATCATTATCGCCCTTGACCACGTGGAGCGGCACGACTACGCCCTTCCGCTGTTCCTCGGGCTCGAACTTCGCCCTTGGCTTACCGGGATAGGCGCGCGACAGCACAAACCGCGCGAGGAAACGCTTGTTTGGGATGCGCACTTGGACGCGACACGTAATACATTGAATCCACAACCCATACATGTGCGGAGCTTCGTCGAGAAACGGCCCCCAAGCGAGGTTCTGCTCGGGACACGAGCAGATAGGACCCGTGAGGTGGATGGTGATCCTCTCGAACACCTACGTGCTCCTGCGAAAGACAATGATTTCCTCGACGTCGACGACGGCGTGCCCCTGCTTGCGCATCCTCGCGGTGTTTTGGTCCCCCTTGAGCGGCACCAGACGCCGCTCGACTACCTCGGGGAAGCCATTGGCGTAGGCCGCGGCCACCCACCACGCCGGGACGCCCTGAGCCTTCCCGTCGCGAACGTGGTCCTTGATGTCGAGGACGAACAGCCCGCCCGGGACGAGGACGCGGCTGAACTCGAACAGGGCCTTCGTGTGAAGCTCGCAGTAGGGAAACCCCCATTGCATGGCCCCGGCGTTGTTCTCCGACAGCGCGCGCCCCAGTGCCAGCGTGTAGGTACGACGCGTGCGGTGCGACCGGCGCTCGTCGCCGTGGCCGTAGTCCGGGGGCGCGTACGTGTCGGCAAGCCGTGACCCGTAGCATGGCGAGGTGGCAAGGCAAGACCACGAGGCGTCGGGGAAGGGCAGGCGAGTAGCGTCCCCCACGATGACCTTGGCGCAGCCGTTCTCGTACCCCCGCCAGGCCCACTCGGGCTCCAGCTCTAGGCTCGTGACCTCCCACTCCGGCCCAAGGCGACCGAGCTTCCCTACCCCACCGAAGGGATCGAGGACGCGGCCCTTGGGGATCACCTCCCGCAAGACCGCGAGGATCTGCGGCGGGAAGGACGCGGGGTGTGGGCGCTTCGCCGGAGCGCTCCGAACCAGCAGGAGGTCGTCCCGGATCTCCGTGAGGATCTTGCCAAGGTTGTTGGCTCCATGGTCGCCGCAGGTTGCGCAACGACACGTGCCCCAGAAGTTGTCGTGCCAGGTCGTACCCTCAACCAGCTCCCGCCCGTCGGTGGCACAGAGCCGCGCGGCCAAGCCGGGGTTCTGCGTGAACTTGGCCCAGAGGATCGAGCGCATGACCGCGGCCTTCTCCGCCTCCCATGTCGGGCGGAGTGCGACAAGCTGACCCAGGTTGCGAGCTTCGCGCGGGGTGGGCGCCTGGCGAACCTGCTCGTACCGCGCCGGGTCGTCGGTCTTGGCCGCCTGGTAGGCGTGCTCGGACGTGGACCAGACGAGGCCGCGCCACGTGAAGGCATCGAGGCCGAAGTTCGAGAGCCACCGATACGGACCGCGGAAGTCGTCGATGGGCGGCAAACCCACCGCGGGATCCTTGGGGGACAGTGCAAAGGGCGCGGCCACGGGGCTAGCCTCCGATCAACAGGGTGTAGGTGCCGTCGAGGAGGCGCTCGACCCGGTGACCCCGCACGGCACCCCCAAGGGCGGGCCTGATGGCCTCCGCGGATAGCCTCGTCTTGTTCATGAGCGCATCCCTGGTCGCCGTGCCCCCAAGGTCGCTCAGGGCGGCCAAGACCTTCGCCACAGTGGGAGTAGGCTCCCCGGCCTTCGCGTGCCGCTTCTTGGCCTTCGCGGACACCGGTGCGGGCGCGGTGGGGGCGCGATCGCCCGCCGGGGCGCCGCCGTTCGTCGATGACGTAGGCGTCGCGGTGTACGCCACTACCGACGAGGTCGGGGGCTGCACACGCACGACCTGCAGGCTCTCGGTCAACCCCACGAGGTGGTCGTCGAGCGCCGCGAGGCGGTCGTTGAGCACCGCGAGGTCGGAGAGCAACCGCCCACGCTGCTCGCGAGCCTCCCCGAACTCCTCCAAGAGCACCGCGAAGTCCTTGTCGCCGTCCATCTCGTTTCCCCACTGCGACCATCCCACACGGGGACGCCGCGCAAATAGCTCCAGGTAGGGCCCAGGGCTGCACCGCTCGATCAGGTCGTAGAACTCGTCAGGCTTCCGGCTGTGCTCACGGCGAGCCGCCTCCAGGATATTGACCTGAGCCCGTGCCGGGGCCAACGTCCGCGGACTCCCCCCGCGTACCCCGAAGAGGACCAACTCCGTGGCGTTGCGGAAGTACCACCCCACGCCCCCACCGTGGGTTTCGCCGTCGCCCCTGGTCTTCTTCCACACCAGGTTCGTCATGTACTGGAAGCCCCACGCCGCTACCACCTGGAGGCCATCAGGCAGGAGCGCGTTCGGCACCCAGAGGTAGAGGTGGGCCAGCGTCCCCGCGAGGTCGGCCACGGGAAGGGCCGCGATCTCGTCGGTCGCCATCGTAGGGTACTTGAAGAGCCGCCGGTTCTCCGGGGACGGACGGCCTCCGGCATTGCGGAATCGCCACGGTGGATCCGCCAGGAGCGTGTGGAACCGCCTACCCGCCGCAAACGCCCCGAGGGCCCGCGCCGTGGTCTGCTCGTCCACGCGCTGGTCGATGATCGTCACCCGAGCTGCTCCAGGAAGCCCGACACGTCCTCCCCGCCGAGGTAGAGATCCAACTCCGGCTGGCGCCCAGCCTCGTGCCACCACCGGAGAAACTCGTCTACGGTGACCGAACGCCGGATGGCCCGCGCCTCCTCGGAGGTCATCCCAAGATACCGCGTGCGGAAGTCGAGCGCGCTCATCCGGGTAACCATGGTCAGCGCGTCGTCGGTGGTCCGCGGGTGGTCTTGGCCACGGTAGAAGCAGACCTTGATCTGCTCCGCCCACTCCGCGTGCTTGTGGCGCCGTAGGGCCCCAAGGATCGTGCGGTGGGTCACCCCGCCAGCTTTCCCGGCCGCAATGTCCCCGGTGAGCCGCTGCTGCTGTGCCGACCCCTCCGCCTCGAAAGTCCCCCACGGGCCGTCCCCGCGCGCCCCAAGACGCGTAGGGACTGAGCCGCGAAAGTCCGCGTACCGGCAGTTACGCCAGCACCCGTCACACCGCTCGTGTCGCGTCGGCGCGGCAGCCACGCTAGCCTCCCCCTCCAGCGCGCCGCAGGAAGTCCTCCAACGAGATCACGGCGATCCCCTCCTCCTTCGCCCACTCCGCCTCCTTGTCCGCACCGGGGGAGTGCCCCGGCAGACGTACCATGACCTCGCACTTCCTGAGCCAAGCCCGATCGAGGTCGAGCCAGTACTGGTACTCCTTGGGGGCGATCAAGTGCCAGAGGTGGTAGAGGTGCGGGACGAACGGGACGTGCCCCGCCGCGATGATCCGCTCGGCCGCGGCGCAGACAGCGCGGACGTTCAGGACCGAATCCCCGTTGGTGTATGGGCCTGCAACGTAGACGTACACGTCAAGTCTCCTTGGGGGGGTAGCGCATCGACGGCTACATGCGCCTGCGGTGAAGGTCCCTGAGGGTCGGCTCACCGATCCTGAGGATTCGGGTGGCCAGCGCCCGAACGGCCTCTCGCCGGGCTCCCGCGTCGGGGCGATCCTGATCCCAGTGGGTATCGAGGATCATGACGCCACCAAGCTGGAGTTCATGCACGACCCGGTCGATCTCCTCGTCGAGGCGCTGCAGGTACCCGGTATCGATCACGTTCTCGCACTTCCGCCCCTCGATCCGGCTCGCGCGCTCGTCAATTCGCCGGGCTGCCACAGCAGGGTCGACGAGGAGGCGAAGGCAAACCGACGGGAGCCGGACGAACGCCGTCATGCAGGCGTAGAGGCGCTTGTACGTCCGGTACTCACGGTCGTCGACATGCCCGTCCCGGTGCTGGAGTTCCAGGAAGGCCACGTCACCGTAGAAGCTCCGGTCGACGACGGCGTGCCCGCGACCGGACATGGCGTACCACTGGGCCTCCAGGTGCATGCGGAATCGCTCTTGGAGGAGGTGAACCTGCATGACGAGCGCCCACCGGCGCTGGTCGCCGTAGTAGTCGGTCAGGTACGGGTTGGCGCCCCCGACTTCAGCGTCCGTGGTGGGTTCGAGCAAGAGGGCTGTCGGGTGCAGGGAGGCCTCCGTCAAAGCCTCCGCAAGCTCCTGTGCTAGCTCAGTCTTGCCGGCCCCGATCCCCCCTTCGACGATGATGACCTTGCCGTCCGTCACGTTCCGTTCACCTCCTTGGGGGTTAGGGCAAAGGGGCGCGATCGCCGCAGTGGCTCCGCCACCACCGGGATCTCCGCGAGGGCTGCAGACTCCGCCGCGAGAGTGACCTTGGCCGCGCCATAGGACTCCCAGCGGAACGGGGCGTAGGTGATCGGGGTGCCCGGAGCGGGCCGGGCCATCACCACCGAGTAGTCGAAGTTCTCCCCTAGGGCCGCCACGATCGAGGTCATCTCCTCCCCGTAGCCCACGGCCTCCCCCCGGTAGTGGAAGACGCGCCGGGGGACGACCACCCGCCCTTCGGCGAACGCCACACCCAGCTCGGTGGGACGCCACATGCCCGAGTCGCGCTTGCGCTTGTCGTCGTTCGGGGCGTGCTCCGCCAAGCGCCACCACCGCAGCGCGGAGTGCTGATTCGAGCGCACCACCCAGGTCGGGCCGTACTTGGGGACGTCCACGAAGCCGTCGACCAGGGGGAGCTGCGCGTAGCCCCCATCGCCGACCTGGACGGTCTCCCCCTGAATGGCGCGAACGAGCCAACAAAGGCTCCGAACCGTCGTGGCGTTGAGCACCCTCGGGTAGACCCGGCACGGGTGGCCACAGCAGGGACAGTCGACTCCCACATCGCGCCCCATCTCGACGAAGGTGCGGGCCTCCCCCAAGGTCCACTCGTCGGGTGGCCAGTTGCGAAGTAGGCGCTCGGCGTCGATCTCGACACGCGGCGCGGGCCTCGGCACCAGCCGGATAGGTGGGGTGTTGGTGAGCTTCATGATCTCCTCCCGACCGCGAACCGTCTCATACCTGCGACCAGTCCGTACCGGCCTTGACGTCGACACCGAAGAAGACGTCCATGTCGTTCGGGTACCCGGGCACGTTGAACCGTACGTGGTAGGGCCCCGGCATGATCGCCTTGATGGTCTCCGCTACCCACTCGGCGCGCTCCTCAGGGCACTCGTAGGTCAAGCTGTCGTGGCTCTGGTTCACCAGTCGCACCTCGGGAGTTGGGGTGAAGGCGTCATACAATCTGATTGCGGCGATATTGGCAGCGTCGGCCGCACAGTTGCGCGAGATTACGCCATCTGCCTCGTAGCGATGTTCTGAGTCGTCCACGGACAAGGTGAAGACCGGCTCTACCCGACCAGTGGGCTGAACCGACAACACCTCCACCGGGTAGTACGGCAGGTCTACCCCGAAGAGCGCACGAAGCGTATACAGCCCTACGGATCCGCCACGCCGCATCCGGCAGACCAAGGTGCTCTGCGTCGCGGTTCGATAGGCCCGCGGGACACCCCTAGGGGCAGGTCCGTGGCGCGCAGGGGGTAGCTCCGCCACAAAGCGCTTGATCTCGAACTCCGGGGCTCGGGCGTCCATCCGTAGCCGACCGCCAGGACCGCGCTGTAGCTGCCCATCGAGTTGGGCTGCCACAAAGCGCAACTCCCACGCGACGTGGCCGTGTTCATCAGCCCGATAGGGGCCTTGAATCCACGCCTCGCATCCGACGGTGCGCGCCAAGCACAACAAGTCGTGGAGAAGCGGACGTTGACAACAACGCGCTTTTGGCTCACGCGGGGCCGCGTGGCTACCGTCGGCGTCCCAGTACCCACGTAGGTATGCCTTCCGGGCCGCCAGCGAATACGCGAATACCTGGCGGGGGACGCGTTTGGTATGCGCGTTCTCGTTCGGCACAGCTCCCAGATCGCTCCACCACCGAGCCAAGTCCTTCCCGACAGCGTCCACCGACGCCTGGTTTGTAGTCCCGGAGACGTAGGGAGACGCCGTAACACCGTGCGCGGAGAAGAACATGCGACACCGCTCCATAGCCGACGCGTCGCGCTTGTCGAACGCGATAGTGACGGCGTAGCGCGTACGATCATGGTCGCCTACAATCAACGAGAAGTGGCCGTCCCCCAGATAACGCCCAAACCAGTATGCGGTCTCCGCGTCTACAACGCCGCCTACGTCGTGTGGGATCGCGACGGACAAGCAAACGCGGGCTCCAGCCCGCAAGGCATGCGCCTCGACCCACTCGTAGTCGTCCACCCCCACGGTCAAGAGGGCATGACGTGCGTCACATAGGAACACGAGGCCATTTGCCAACGTTACCTCGTACACTTCGGCATCGCCCATGCGTAGTACCGAGAACGGCGCATAACGGCGCCCCGTCCAGGCCAAGGCGCCGGGATGAAGGCCATCGGCAAGTGCGGAGATTGGCACAAACCCACGGTCGGTATGAATCCTGGCCGTGGCGGGAACGCACGCCTGCGCTTTGTTATTTAGCACTTCTGTCGCTTCCAGGCCGCCCAGGAAGTAACGAACACGCCCCATGATGGCGCTCCGGAGGTAGCCACACATCCGGGTGTGGTCGAGAAGATCGTCGCGCCACCGGAACCACATAGGGTAGAGGGCCTTCATACGCTTGGAGACCGCCCGAACATCGGCAGGCTTCAGCTCGGGCCACTCCGTGACCAGGTTCTCCCAGATAGTCATATCAGTAGCGCCATAGCCAAGACCGTAGACAAATGACTTGGCTAGCCTTCTCAATCGCTTCTTTACATCCTTCTCCGCCGTGATATATCGCTCACCGAATATGAGCTTGGCGTTTACGTCGTGCGGATCCTCCTCCTCGAAGAGCTTCAGGAGCGCCTTATCGCCAGACATGAGTGCCTGCGCGTGCCACTCGACGCGGGCAAAGTCCGTTGACACTAGCACGCACCCGCGTTCCGGCACGATTACGGAGCGCATAAAGGCCGGAAAATTTTGGCAATTCGGGCTACTCGCGAGCCTTCCCGTGTGCGTCAGCATACGCCAGTCAGCATGGAGCCGCCCATCAGTGTCGAGAGACGGGTTCTCCAGGTAGGTCGTCCGGAGCTTCACGCAAGCTCGCCACCCCATGGCGGTCACGTTGCCTGCCTTCCCCTCGGCGGTACCGATCAGGAGGCGCACGAAGTCCCGACCGTTGGAGGAAGCGTAGGGCGCGGCCTTCGCCAGGATCTCCTGCCCAGTTGCCAAGAGCCCCGTGGCCGTACGCTCCTGGATCGGAACCTTCATGGCCTCCAGGGCGCAGCGGATCCCCCAGACGCCCCCGGGGTGGAAGTGCACCGCCTCGTTCTCGTAGCGGATCTGCGTGTCCTTGGCCTTGGCGAGCTTCGCGCGCTCCAACATCCGGCTCGCGTAGTCGGTAGGCTCCAGGAGCACCTGCATCCTGTCGCGGCACTCCGCCTCGCGCACAACCAGCACCTTCCGCACCTCTTGGGCCTTTTCGAGGTCGAACCGCATCCCGTTCTCGTGGAGCGGCATCAAGACCCTCTTGGCCACCTGCATCCCGTGCTCGTAGACCTCCGTCGCATCCACGGGGGACTTCGCGCCCGGGAGCTGACCCCTGAGGTCGAGCCGAAGGGCCCCCTCCCAGATCCGCCACGTCGTCAGGCAGTCCCGCGCGCAGTAGAGGGCGAAGACCTCGTCGGACGACGGGTTCCATTTCCCACCGTCCTTGACGGTGTCCTTCCAGAAGCGCGCGTCCGTGTAAAGGGTCGCGACGAAGGCCAGGGAGTGGGACAGCTCGGAGCACACCGCGTGGTGGGCCACCATCGTGTCCGCGATGTTGGTCACGCCTGGACGTCGGCGCTCCACCTCGGCGGCGGTGATCTCCTCGCCCACCGCCGGGGTATGCGTGGGGCCGATCTTGAGGTGGCGCTCCAAGATCGGGACGTCGAAGGTGTGGTTGTGGAAGACCTTCTTGACCCCCTCGTGGAGCAGGAGGGCGCGCAAGGCCTCGTAGATGCGCTCCTGGTACGCGTCGGGCCACCACGTGCTCCCCGACACGGCACGGAACGGGATGATGAACGTCCCGGCGTCCCCCCACGAGAACCCGACCATCCACATCGCGGTCTGGCGCCGAGGGGTGTGGGGATCCGTCTCGATGTCGACGGCCACCGCGGTCTCGTGCGCCAGGGAGTAGGCGGCGGCCTCCGCAAGAGCCTCCTCCACGGCCTGCGGCGAGGTCGGGGTCAGAGTGAGATTCGGCTCCGTCCACGAGATCCGGTCGTCCTTGAGGACGCGCAGGGCCTTGCGCACATCGTGGGCCACGACGCCGCGCATGACCCGCCCCGGCCCTTCGTGGAGGGTATAGGCGGGGTGGAGCGACGGCACCACCCACACCTCGTCCTCAGCGCGAGTCTCCCGGACATCCCCGCGAACCGGATGCGGTGGCTGCCGCACGGGCAACGGCGAGCCCACTGCGCCTTCGTAGCCCCACGGCGGATCGGCGAACTGCTCGACCCGCAGCGGAGAGCCGCGCCAGAAGCTAATCTTGTCCAGCCCCGTGACGGCCTCCAGCGCGGTACCCCCCAGGGGGATGATCACGCGCTTGTCCGGCAGGTAGCGCATGAGGCGCGGGCGGCAACAGTCCCGCGGATCGGCCAGCGGAGGCGAGTAGCCAGGATCGGCCTCGCGCCAGCCGCGCTCCTTGTTGGCCTTCGCGCGGTCGATATTCCGGTCGGCGACATCCTTGAGGTAGTCGTCGAGATCCGCGGGCGGCCTGCACAAGAGAACGTTGGCGATGTCCACGTCCGACCTGGTCAAATGTGCTTGCCGCAGGTACTTGTGAAGCTCCTCGCCGCTGGCCCCGACGAAGGGGCGCATGGCCTCCAGCTCGTGTTTTCCCGGAGCTTCGCCGATGAACAGCACCGCCGCACCGGGGTGGATCTCGTCGTCGATCGGGCGCTTATGCTGGCGATCCACCCTCAAGGGGCAGAGATCGCACCGGCACCCCTGGACGTTGTCGTCGCCCTGTGCAGACGCGTTCACCGGCAACCCTGACCCTGGAAGGCCTCGATCACCGGTACCGGGACTCCGAGGTAAGGTCCACGCGCATGTGGTTGTGCGCGCCAGCCCCCGGGTCAGCACACTCCGGGCAGCACGCCTCGTGGAGCAGATGCCCCTCCGGGTGGTCGGCGCACTCGGTGAAGATCACCTTGGCCAGGTAGGAGTATGGCTGCTTGCACCCGTAGCACGTCCCGGCCACCTGCTCGGGGGGCAGGACACGCACCACCCCAGGGCGCCGCAGCCCCGCCGCCTTCCGCTTGCGCTCGACGCGCTTCCGCTCCTTCGCCTTGCCCCTACGCGTGACCATGGAATCGCCTCGCGTTCCTCCTGGAGAGTGGCGGGGGGGGGCCCCACCCGACACCCCCCCCCCCCCCCCACTGGTGGGCACCTGTGGTGTCGACAGCTAGGCCTTGGGCTGCCCACTACACCCGCTTGTCAGCAGGTTGGCAGCCGAAGGGGAACCTAGACCGTCGCGGGGCCCTCGGTCACACCCGCCGGGAGGGCACCGGCCCACTTGCCGGGCTGCACCTCCGGCCGCGACTCGCCCTGGTAGGGCTTGCCGGCCTGGAGGTACGCGAACAGCTCCATGCCCTCCACGACGTCGAGGTCGACCCGCTTGAGGTCCTTGAGCCCCTTCGGGAAGGCCGCCTTCAGGAAGGCGTCGAGGTCCGACCGCCACATGCGGATGGTGCGGGACTCGTGCTCCACCCCGTCACCGGGGCCGCAGAAGCGGTGGAACACCGTCTCCTTGGCGAAGCCGCCGTCCTCCGTCATGATCGTGAACTGGAAGGGGATCACGGTCGTCCCCTTCTCGTTCACCGTCGGCTCCTTCACCTGCTTCGCCTTGAGCCGGTACCACCCCTTCTTGATGGTCCCGACCTCCTTGACCTCGGTGCTCTCGATCCACGACAGGTCCACCAACGCTCCGATAGCCATTGTCGTCTACCCTTTTCGTTCGCTTTGCACGGGTGGCTCTCGCCTCATGGGCTACCCGGCTAGCCCTTGGTTGCTGTGCTAGTGGCCTAGACGCCCTCTCGGGCGGCCTACGCCTTCCCCCCGCTGATCACGACCTTGTCCTCCTCGCTGGTCGGCTCCACGGACGGTGCCGTACCGGCATCTCCGCCTTCGATGGACTTCCCGTCGGCCCCGATGTAGCCGAGCTTCTGCATGATCACCCCCAGGTCGGCCCTGATCGCGCCCCGACCCAGGAGGTCGTCGCGCCGGGCCTTGACGGCCAACGTGGGGGTGCGGTCGAACACCAGGAACGTCTGGATGCCGTCGGGCGTCTTGCGCGCCTCCAGGTGCATGACGTTGCTGACGTCCGCCTTGTACCGGCGGCCCTGCTGGCCCCCGAGGGCCGTGTCGGTGACCATCACCTTGGTGTCCTCGTCTCCGCGGGCCCGCTCCAACGCCGTGAAGATGATGTGGACCCGCGGGATGGACAGCGCGGCACGCCGCACACGCAGGTGGCGCGCTCCGAGGGCCCCCCAGCCGCCCTGGGAGAGCATCTCTGGCCTGTTGTTCTGGACGTAGGCCCCGCCCTGGGCCACGAGGTCCGAGGCGATGGCGTCCTCCAGGGCGCAGAGCCCGTCGAGGACGATCATCTGGAAGGGCAGAGGCTCACCCTTGCGGATGGCGTTGTCGACCTCGTTCTTGGCCTTGCTGAGGATCCCGAAGGCCTCCTTGTCGTTGTGCGCCTCCTCCACCCAGATGTGGACCCCACGCGCGTTTTTCGCCGCGACCAGATCCCCCTTCTCCAGCGTCTCCGCACCCGAGACGTCGCAGGAGACGACCAGGGTATCCACGGGGGTGGTGCTGATCAGGTGGGTCTTCCCCGTGCCCGGGTCCGAGAAGATCAGGGCGGTGAACCGGCCAGGTGGGCGTTCGCCTACCTCGTACCGCCCACCGGCTGGCTTGGCACCCCCATTGGGGGGCGCGGCAACACCCATGCTGGCCATCGTTAGATACCTTTCGCCTTCGCTCGTTGTTTTGCGTCCGACAGCAATTGATCGATGAAAGTCTCTCGTTCTTCGTCTTTGGAGGGCTCGCCCACGTGGACGAAGCCCGGATAGGTACCCGACGCGACGGGGAGGGCCCCTCCCCCCTCCTCGCACGGCTCGAAGTAACCGCAGAGGCCGTACTGGTCCACGCAGGCCCCGCGGGTGTATACCCGTGGCCACGCGGCCGCGGCGTAGTTGCGGCGGTACTCCTGCTGCCGCCTGCCCACTTCCAGGGCAAACTCCCGCTGGAGACGACGCGAGGGCGTCACGTAGCCGTGGAAGAAGGTCGGCTCGTCGGTCTTGCCCAGGAGGTTCACGATGAAGCCCTGAACCTCCGGGAAGCGCGACAGCCGCGCCCCGAGGATGTTGCCCACGACCTGGCCATCCATGCGGTAGGCCACGAACTCCTGCGGGCGCGCCGCGTAGATCGTCTTGTGATCCACGACCCAGATACCGGGGTGGGGATCCTCGGCGCCGTTCCGCGGGATCTCCTCGACCACCAGGTCGGGACGCACCTCCCACGGGATCAACGGCAGGGCCTTGCGGACAACCTCGGGCCAGGGTGGAGGCCCGTAGACCTCGCGGGGCCACACCTGGCGCAGAAGCCGCGTGTCGTTGTCGTCCTCGGGGTCAGCACCATCGAACATCGCGACGAGGTCCACGTCGAGGACGCCCTCGATCCAGAGCGGACGCCACTTGGCAACCTGCGTGGATGCCGCCGCGAAGCCGTAGTTGTTGATAACCTTGTGGGCAATCATGCGCTCCGCCGGGCCTACCCGCGGATCGCCGTCCACCACCATCAGGGCATCGTCAATGCCCAGGCGCGCCACGTGATCCACATGGCCAAGGTCGTCGCGCCACTTCTCCCCGCTGGATCCCTGGGTGTCCTCCCACAGGACTCGCCGCCAGAACGTCTCCATGCCCGTATGGACGGCGATACCGATCTGGAGCGGGGGGGAGGACTCGGCTGAAACCATCTGGTGGAGGACCGCAAGCTGGAAGCGGCGCGGGCAGATCATCAGGTAAGCCAGGGTGCTCCAGCTCCACCGGAGCTGGCCCTCGCGCCCAGCGGCCTCGGATCGAGTCACGTCGCGGCGGTCGTAGAGGTCCTCGGGGCCCCACTTGTCCACCCTGACGTTCAGTGGCGCGGCACCAGGCAGGGGCACTAGTCCCCCGCCCGCGCCGCGAGGCGCGCCACGAGAGCGTCGAGAAGGTCCTCCTCGCGCTCCAGGTTGGCCTTGAGCCCAGCGGCGTCCACGTCGAGCCCTACGATCTCCTCAAACTGGTTGAGCTTATCCACAAGCATCGCCGTGATGGTCTCGTCGATGCTGTTCTCGACGGCGATGTAGTAGATGGTGACCGGGTGCCGCTGCCCCTGGCGGTGGAGGCGATCCTCCACCTGGAGCAGCTTCCCAGGGACGTAGTCCATATCCACAAAGATCGCGACGGAGGCCACGGAGAGGTCGATACCGACGGCGACGACCTCCATGGTGGCCACGAGCACGCTGCTAGGGATCGTGCGGAACTGGTCGTAGAGCTGCTCCCGCTGCTGCAGGGGTAGGTCACCCGTGGCCAGGAAGACCTTGCGCCCCTCCTTCTCCATGGCCTTCCGAAGCGCCTTGTAGAGGTCCTCCGCGGTGCTACGCCTGTGTGTGAAGACGCAGCATGGCTCGTCGGTGTTCAGGGCCAGCTCCATGGCCGTAGGGGCCTTGAGGGGCCCCAGGTCGGCCAGGACCTTCCGCAGCGCCATCTTGTCCGGGTTCGGCCCCAACTTGGCCACGGCCTTGTTGAGGAACTCCGCCCCCTTGCCCGCCTCGATGGCAATGATCTGCCGCGTCTTCGGCGGCAGGTCGAGCATCACCTCGTCCTTGGTCCGCTTGTGGGTGTGGAAGACCAGCCGCGCCCGCAGCTCCTCAGGGTGCAAGACGCCGCTGGTGTTCCACCCGTATTCCTCCTGGTGGGCGTCTGTGTAGCGGACCAGGAAGGGCCATCGCTTCCCGAACACCGGCGGGGCGTCCCCCTGCTCGGGCATGGCCCAGGCGAGGGGGGCGTACATGTCCTCGGGGCGGTTGTGGAACAAGGTCCCGGTCAGGCCCAGGCGAAGCACGGGGCAGACCCGGTCCGTGAGGGTGCGAACGGCGGAGGAGCGATTGCTGCGCCACCGCTTGAACATGTGGACCTCGTCGGCGATGACCACGGAAGGGGCCAGCTCGCAGAGGAGGTCGAACCAGGGGGGGTCGAAGTAGCGTCGACGGCTCCTGCCGGCGGAGTCGACGAACTCCTCCGCGCGGTCGGTTCGGAAGTCGAGAATCTCGTAGGAGGCGACCAACCACGTCTCCGGGGTGACGTCCCGGACGATCGCGGGGCGGATACGCGAGGTCACGGTCTCGCCGTCGACGCCGGGAGTCAGGCGGTAGAGGAGCCGCCTACCGTCCTTGCGCGACTCCAAAACCCCGCGGGCGCGGCACTCCTCCACGACGTCGGCCATGTCGTCGGTGGCAAGCCCGACCTTGGCGCGAAGTTGCGCGTGCTGGACCCAACCGGCCTCGTGCGCGCCCGCCTCGACCAGGTTTTTCGCGGCGATCGCCAGACGGCGCGCCACGAACGGGTCGAGGCCGCGGAGCACTCGGACATCGGTATCGGGACCCAGCCACTTGCGAATCTCCCCGCCCACGTAGCCCGTCTTGGTACGGCGACCTGCCCAGACAGCGCGGATCAAGCCGGGGATGATCACGAGGTAGGGGCCGGGGAGCTGGGAGGCGATCGCGACGGCCCCGAGGCCCTTCCCGAGTCCCATGGCCCACCAGAGGATAGCCCCATCCGGGCGCGGCCCAGCTGCGCGCCACGGAGCCGGGTGGGCTGCCCGCCAAGCAGCGCTGCGCTCCAGAACAAACTCGACGCCCTCCCGCTGGTAAGGGCGAAGCTTCTTGAGCACCGGGTGGTTCGGGTTGGGGAGGGCTCCACCGTTGGGACGCGGGGGGCGCTCCGGGGGCGGGTCTAGCGGGGTGGCATCGTGGTTGACCACCTCGAACTCGTGGCGTCGCAGCTTGTCCACGGTGACCTTGAGGAGGTCCTCGGGAACGCGCCAGGTGCCACCGAAGCCGTCCCAATAGGCCCCAGGGAAGCTCTTCATGACCTGGATAAACGTCCGGTCGAATGGGCAGCGCAAGGCGTATTCCCTGCGCTCGGGGCGGAACTCCGGTCGGACACGAACAAGCACCTTTCCCTCGCCAGACCTTTCCCCGCGGCAAAGCCGCCAACGGCGGCCCTCCGCGACGACCCTATTCCCTTCCTCGACGCGGGGGTGTAGACCCCATGGACGTCGCCCTTGCGGTCGCGTAACCGACCAGAAGGTTGCCGACCTTCTACTGCGGGCTGGCCCCCCGCGTCAAGAGAAAAAATGCGGCGCGGCGCGCGATTTCCTAGACGTTCGATGTTCGACGTAGTAGAACAAGCCCCTGTCGTAGGGTAGGGGGATACGCGCGGTTGGTGCCCGGTGCCGAGCGGGGTGTCGAGGAGGACGCGAGGAGATGGCGAAGCCACGGAAGGTGATTGCCTTCGGCCGCGGCGGCCGTAAGGCGTGAAGCCAAGCTGGCCTGGGTTCTTCCGCTTCGGGCACGAAGGGTACCTGATGACCCCGAGCGGCCCGGTGACCGACGCGCCGCCCTCGTTCATGCAGGCCGGGTTCGTGGCGGCCATGTCGGTTGCGGTCGCCCACAAGGTCTCAATCCCCCACGCGGGGCGGCTTGTTACGCCGAACGCGGCCATAGTGCTGCTAGGAAACGCCCACGAGCACCGCCGCTCCCGCGCGATCGCCTTGGCCCTACTCCCAGTCGAGGAGGTAGCCCGGCGGGTCCGGCGTCCCCTCAAGGGCCCCGACGACTTCACGGCGGAAGCCCTCCTGGAGTACATGGCCCGCGACACCGGCAACGAGTGCCTACTGCTGACGTTCCAGGGCGACCTGCAGGAGTTCCTGTCCGGCGGGGGCCACTGGACCAGCCGGGCACGCGCGATCATCAAGACGCTGCTGGACGAGCCGCGGGACTACACGATCGTGCGGAGTCGCCAGGAGGCCCTGATCATCCATCAGCCGCGGCTCACGATCCTGACGTCGCTGAACCCCGCCATCCTTCCAGAGCTACCGCGGGCCGGGGCGGAGGTCGCCTCGGGGTTCCTCTCGCGTCTCCTCACGGTCGTCCCTGCAAACCTCGAAGGGACTCAGGTCGGCCTCGACTACGTCCCGCCACGAATCCGCCTCCCTGGGCAGCTCACGGCCGACAACGTGGCACGGATGGCCACGCTCCTCCACGAGCGAAGCGAGGCCGCGCGCCCATTCACGGGCTTCGCGCAAGACGCGCGAGCCGTCTTCGAGGACTGGTGCGGCGCCCAAGAAGACCAGATCAAGACCGGACGCGTGCGGGACGAGCGGTTCACGACCTTGCGCCGGTACCTCCCAGACCACCTCCTCAAGCTCGCGTGCCTCTACCAGGTCGACTACGACCCGGAGATGCAGGAGGTCTCCAGAGTTGCCCTCGAAGAGGCCATGCGCTTCATCGCGATCGCCCACGGCGCGATCCGCCGGTTCGAGCAACCGGAAGGCGGGCTGGCCCTATCGACTTACGAGCAGCAGACTCTGGAAATCGTTGGGGCCCTCCACCGCAGTACCTCCTCGGGGGATGCCTACCGGACGATGCCGGTAGCCCAACTCAAGCGCCAAACCCCCCGCATCCCCGGACGCGACTTCGACGCAGTCGTCCGCGACCTCGGAGACCGCGGGATCATCGACCACAAGGACACCGACAAAGACAACCACAAGGCAGCCTCCTGCCGCCTGTTGCTTGAGCCCAACCAAGTAGCCCTCATGCTCCTCGGCTCCCGCTCGACGCCATCCCTGCGCCTCCTCACGGAGGGGAGCGCGCCCCCCGAGGCGGGGGGCACGTCCCCCTCCGAGGGGGCGAAGGAAGCCGCGGGCGGCGCGATCAGCGTATTCGGAGAGAAGCGCGTAATCCCTGGGGGGAAGGCCCCTCGCGGGACAGGCCGGGTACCGCGGTGGGCCAAGGAACCACCGCCGCTACCCAAAGCCTCCCCAGGGGAAGACGAAGAGCCCACCAGCATCTGGGGATCTGGGGAGGAGCAAGCCGGGTTCCGCGAAGACCTCGAAGCGCCCGCGCGGATCACCGAGGACACCGGCGAGGACGACGCGGTGGCCGCGAGCCCAACTGCCACCGCAGGCGAAGACCCACGCGCTGAAGACGAAGCGCCCGACGACCCAGCGTCCCGATCCGGCACCTAGGCTACGGCACCGACCGCTGGCCGTAGAGCCGACGGCCCGCGATAAGCAACCGCGCTAGCCGCCTCGACTGCTTCCGTTCGGCGGCGCCCCTGGCCCTGGCGGCGGCCCTGGCGGCGTTCTCGGCGGCGGCCCCGGCGGCCTCCCCGGCGGCCTCCCCGGCGGCCTCCCCGGCGGCGGCCCTGGCGGCGCTCTCGGCGGCGTCCCTGGCGGCGGCCCTGGCGACGTCCCTGGCAGCGGCCCAGGCGGCGTTCTCGGCGGCGGCGGCGACCCTGGTGGGGGTCCAGGCGGCGTCCCAGGCGGCGTCCCAGGCGGCACCACGGGCGGCCGCACGGATCGACTCGTCCCCGGTCTTGAGGTAGCGGAGAACTACCGGGGGTGGCTTCCAGAGGTGGACCACATCGAGCGCGGTCTCCCGAGCAAACTGGTGCAGGACGGGTGTCGCGTCGTAGCCCCACAGGGGGCGCGCCACAGGGCACCCGCAGTTCGTTTGTGGGGGCCCGCAGACCACGCGCCGTACATGCGAATCCACCCCGAGCTGCAAGGCCACGCGGGCGTCCTCCCAGCCACACGCGCCGGCCCCAAACATCCAGCCCAGCTTGGTCATGGTACCGCGCGCTGGCCGTAGAGCCGACGGCCCGCGATAAGCAACCGCGCTAGCCGCCTCGACTGCTTCCGCTCAGTAGCGGCCCTGGCGGCGACCCCGGCCTCGGCGGCCCTGGCGGCGGCCCAGGCGGCGGCCCAGGTGGCGTCCCTGGCGGTGGCCCAGGCGGCGGCCCTGGCGGCGGCCCTGGCGGCGTCCCTGGCGGCGGCCCTGGCGGCGTCCCAGGCGGCGTCGCGGATCGACTCGTTGCCGGTCCGCAGGTACTGCAGTACGACAGGTGGCGGATCCCACAAGTGCGCGACGCGCAGGGCTTCTTCCCGCGCAAAGGCCTGGTAGACCGGGGTCGCGTCGTAGCACCACAACGCGGACTTCGAGGTGCACACCCCTTTGACCAGAGAACCTGCGCAAACCACGCGGCAGACCTGGCTCGTGCCCGTGCGGAGGTCGACTTCGAGTGGGTTGGAGAAGGCGTCCCCCCCACAGCACTCCGAAGCCCACGCGAGGTGACGACTCTTCATAGTACCGCGCGCTGGCCGTAGACACGATGGCCCGCGGTGAGCAACCGTGCGAGCCGCCGGTTTGGCCTTGACGTTGATTGCGACATTGCCAGGGCGGGGGAGCGACCTTGAGCGCGCGCGACGCTCTCAACAACCCAACCGGCAAGCTCGCTCCCATACGCCGTCCGGCACGCAGCCCAAGCGGCGGCCTCGGCGGCCTTGTTCACAACGACGGTACCGCGTGGGGCACCCCAGGCGTCGTCCCAGGTGCCCCTGCGGATCGACTCGTCTCCTGTGCGCAGGTACCGCAACGTGCGCGGCGTCGCAGACCACATGGGGGCGACCCGCAGCGCTTCCTCTCGCGCGAAGGCGTAGAGAACAGGCAGCGCGTCGTAGCACCACGCCGCGGACTTCGGGGTGCATGCGCCACCCACCGGGCGTTTGGTGCAGACAATGCGGCAAATCCGACTAGCCGAAGAAACGTGGCCGGAGACGAATGCCGTAAGCGGTGCCGTGTAGGCGGTGTTGCCACAGCAGCGTGTTGCCCACGCGAGGTACCGGGTCGCCACGTTGGGACTATACCACACGGTGGGCGGCCGCGCATGTAGGTACATGTAAGTCGAGCGGACGCGACCCACGGGGAGGACTCGCCGAACGCGCCGGGCGGCCGTGTGCAGCACCGCAGGGCGCGCCGCGCGCACCACGGCCTGTCCTGATCCTACGCCTACCGCGGGAGGCCTGTCAAGGCTAAATCGCTGTATTTCAACGACAATTCCTAATTTACGTCCACGGCCATTTGCCTGGACACCGCGGCACCGCGGCACCGCGGCACCGCGGCATCGCGGCA
>ERZ1292632.1086-Hain-H43-01um-R2-1086-length-28275-cov-7_pt1 | contig 28275 bp, 36 predicted proteins | sample MGYA00564407_ERZ1292632 | MGnify/ENA primary metagenome ERZ1292632 (study PRJEB36523, sample SAMEA6512637) | groundwater metagenome | collected 2019-01-08 | study: AquaDiva: Metagenomics assemblies of 32 groundwater samples | reverse complement strand
AACGCAGAGCTAACCGGCGACCGGAAGCAGGCGAAGCCTGCTGGAGGGCGTCCGTGTTGAGCGCCGGGTTAGATGACGGAGGTAACACAATGGCGATCGAAGATAGAAATCGAATTTATGCACGAGGCGTATTCATCGATGATTTGCAACGAGAACACATCTTGCGATCCGCAGGGTATCTGCTGGCGACCATGATTGACAAGCCCACGCACGCAATTTGTCGCCACGGTGTAATTGCTGCGGCCACAGATCATCACCATTTATGCTCATGGACATGGCTGGTGCTGTCATCTAACAACTTGCTCAGCGGCGCTGACAGGCGTCCGCTGGAGCTAAAGTTAGGCAAAGGAGAGTGAAATGTCGAAACGTGATTATGTAGTAGAAGCGGCTGAAGCGCATACAAATCTGAACACATGGCACTCAGTGATCGCGTTGTTGGAGGGCGGAACGCTTTATGGTGGCCGTCACGGTATGGCTGAAAGGGTCATCTTGATCGCTAAATCAGAGGCGGCGAAGGAACTCAAACTATTCGACAAAGCGCGAATGACCGCGAAGCCTAACGCCATGCTCAGCGGCGCCGACAGGCGTCCGCTGGATCTGAAGTTAGGTAAAGGAGAGTGAGATGCTTTGCCCGAAAGATTTTAAGCCTTGTTGCGACGATCTGTGCTACGGCGGCGGGTGCCTCATAACCGGAGAAGCTATGTATGAACGATGCGGTGGGTGCGGGGCGCTGGTGTCTGACGATGACCATGAAAATTGCACCTGTGACGATTATGAGGATGAGCGCTCTAACGTAGAGCTAAGGGGCGCGGAGCCGGCTTGCCGGCGGAGCGTCCCTCTTGAGCGCCGGGTTGGGCCGCTGGATGAGGCGGACGAATGAGCGACCGCTACTGGCTGACGCCACCCGATATTTACAAGGCGCTGGACGATGAGTTCCGCTTTGATTTTGACCCATGCCCTTGCCCGCGACCGGATGACTACAACGGGCTGATTGTGCCCTGGGGAAACAGCAACTACATAAACCCACCCTTTCGCAAGAAGGATTCTCCGCACGGAGGACCAACGGCTTTTGTGCGCAGGGCGATTGAAGAACAGAAGAACGGAAAAACATCGGTGCTTTTGATCCCCGTTCAGTCCTACGTGAACCTACTACTCGAAGCCGGCGCGGAATTGCGCTCGGCCGGACGGGTGCGCTGGCTGGAAGCGGACACAAAAGAACCGATGAAGGGGGCATCGCCGATCTTGTGCGCGGTGCTGCGGCCCAACAAGAATTAGACCCCAACGGCACCATTACGGTGCAGATTGCGCCCACTGTTTAGCCGTTAATTCTTTTAGGGCAATATTTATAGGAAGTTTTTTTGCTAATCTTGCCCATAATGTTCCATATTTAAGTCCACACATTTCTGCCCACTCAGGGATAGTACGTTTTTCTCCTAGATATTCGATATATATAGTTTTTCGTTTATTTCTAGCTTGCTGTGTTATTGTTGCCCATCTACAATTATTAGGTTCATAATTTCCAGTTACGTCAATTCTATCTATTGACATAAATTGCGGTTGTTCTCCCATATCATTAAAAAAGTTTGTGAAGTTTTGCCATCTATCACATACACGAACACCTAGAGCGCCATAATATCTAAATTCTGGTAAATTTGGTTTTTCACATCTGGCTCTCATTTTTACCCATGTGCTATGTGTTTTTGTATTTGTTAGTCCATGTTTGAAAAAAGAGTTTCTAGCTGTGATAGCAGTTAAACAACCGCAAGACCTGCTTTCCTTTCTATCAAAATGATCCTTTCTTATTTGTTTTATTTGTCCACAAATACAACGACATTTATAAAACGTTCTATATCTTCCATTAACAATACCGATTATTGTTAAAAATGAAGTAGAATCTTTGGTAGCCATCTTCGCTCCTTCATAGCGTCGTGGTCAGGGGTGACGGGCGTTTCTGCGTCCGTTGCTCCGATTATACTATTTCTGTAAATCTTTTGCCCAATTCATTGCTTCGATGAGTCTGTTTCTGGCAACATCGCCTTGTTCAGTAATGTTCGGAATTCCTGTCTCAAGGACTCCCATTGCTCTAGTAAGCTGGGTTGTATCAAAACAGGTTCGGTTAGTGTCAGAGGTAACTCTGGGGGCTTCGGGCATCCCACCGCCACCGGAGTTGGCATTGTCGCGCAACTTGCGATAAGCAGCGTAGGAAGTAGCCAAATCACTCTTAACTTTCTTGTAGTCAGCATCTGCCTTCTCCTTTGCCTGACGATTAGCTATTTCGGCTGTTTTAGCCCTTAACTCCGCTTCCCTGCCCAGTGCCTCGACTTGCACCCGAAACACGCTAAACGCCGCCTTTGCCGCGTCCAGGCGCCACCCTTGAATAAGCCAGGCCGCCCCGAAGCCGAATACGGCCCCCGCTACCCCGGCAACGGCCAGGCGGCCCAGTGGACTTAAAATGAATGATAGCATTTCATCTTGCCTCGTCCGCTGCTGCTCTTGCAGCCCAGGCCGCGTTGGGGAAGAACACCCGCTTCCCGGAACCGGGAGCGACAATCTGGATGTGCAGCCACGTTGGGGTCGCGCTTCCGTATTCAGCCCATAGGTTATGTTGCTCAAGCACCGGGTAGCCGCCCTCCTCCTCAGTCTTAAACACAAATTCCTTCAGTCGTCCGTCGTCGTCAGCGATGTCCACGGCCTGACAGATAATGTGCTTCGAGCTTCTCGCGGCACCCGGCACCTTGTCATTCACGGACTTAGGCCGCCAACCGGAGCGCAGACCTCGATTCTCTCCAAACTCCTCTAACAGCATGTTGGCCTTGTCACAGATCAAAGCTGCATCCAAACGCATCGTATCGGTCAACTCATCCTCGTGGCCCTTGCCGTGCTGGCGCAGGTAGTCCTCGACCAGGATCATAGGCTCTCTCCCATGTCGCCCCTTGCGATATAGCACTGCTGCAAAATCTTGTCGGACAGTTCTTCCGGCGTGAGCGTCGAAGCGTACACGACCTCGAATGCGCGCAGGAGCAGTTGCAGACTTTCGTCGGCCAGACCCGCGTTCTTGCGCTTGAGTAGTGCCAGGTGCAGCACCTTGTCCGCGTGCAGGTCGCGTATCTCCGCCGTATTCTGCGTGACGGCGGCGAGTGACCGGCACTCCGGCGGAGTAAGCTGCACCGCAGCAACGGGGTTCATGAATAGCAACGCAAGGGCAAGCAAGATCATCTTCATTTGCCACCTCCGTATCTCAGGGTGATGGCTTTTTTGGCAATGTCGGGGCAAATGAGCAGACTCAGCAGCACCAGCAGTACCTCCCAATGCCCTATCAGGGCATCGGCGTGCTTGTACACAAGCCACGCGCACAGGGCCTTGCCTAACTGTGCCCACAGTTTGGACTCCTGCGTCTCGCCGTCGCGCATAGCGAGGGCATTGAGGCCCCGACGTAACGAACTGCCGCGCTTCTCAATCTTGCTGATCATCGCTGCGCGCCCTCTAGAATCCTGTCAATGCGATGGTGCGCATCATCGGCGGCTTTCTCGACGCGTTCAATTCTGGTTATCATGTTGCGAATGTCCGCTCGAATCGCGCCCCAGATCGCTGCGCCGGTGACTAGCTGCCCCGCGACAAACAAGAGAATGTTGGTGATGTTTAGTTCCATTATTTGGCTCTTTTGTACGCAGTCAACATTGTTCGCATGGTTTTGCTTCCAGGGTGATCGTAACCGGCGCAGTGCGCTCGTTCATGCTTTTCAATCCACCCTCCGGCTTCGGTTATCCATATCTTGCAGATGGGAGGCTTGAAAAAGATTTCAGCGCAGGCGAACGTGCTTTCCAAGACCCCGGCGTATTTGTCGCAGTGCTTGTGCATCTCCGCCGAACTGACAACACGGACTTCCTCACGGAGCACAGGCCAGCCCTCGACCCGGTTTTCGTAGTCGATGGTCGAACAGGCGCTAAGCAGGAGGATCAGCAACAGGGGCTTCATATTTCTTCAATGCTTCGGTTAAAGCCTGAATCTGCTGGTTTAATTCCATTTCCCGCTTCAATCCCAAGTAGATGTCAATATCTTTGCGACCAAGCAAGACACACACTTCGTCCATCGAGATTTCGTTCACGGCCTTACTCCTTTTGAGCACATCTTGTCAGAGCCCAGCTACGTTGCGCCTCAAGCTCCGCCAGCATTGCTTGAACCTTAGTTTCGTCCATTATGCGAACTCATAAGAAATTGTAAATCCATTAAATCCAGTTGCCCCAGAATTTGACGAAAAACTAGTTCCGTCAAGATACCTATATACTCGGAAAGTCCCTGCATTATCTATATAAACCATTCCGGGGTAATTACCTTCTGTTCCGTTATCTTTTATGCCTATTGGCATTTTTATGGTCGTAACAGGATAAAGATAAGTTGGAAGAGCACTTAATGCAATATGGGTAGCCGTGGTATTTCCAGTATTAGAAACAGCCGGTACTGTCAACGTCACCAAGTTTCCTACGCGGGTAAATGAAATTGTCGTGTTCGTAGCGGTCATTGGGCCGCTTGCGGACGAAACAAAAGTGCCTTCCCGACTACGATTGAGCGCAGTATCCCCCGCTGTACTGCTCAATATCACACCAGAAGCAGACAAAATCGCGCCTGCAAAATAGGCTCCACCCGCAACAGTCAACGCGCCTGTCGTCCCACTCTGCGCCAGCGTCCCCGGTATCGCCACAACAGCAATAGCGCCCGTGCCACCGAGGGTCAGAAGAGTCGTCGCTCCGGCGAAGGCGGTTTGCGTTACTCCGGTTTGAGTAAGCGTCACTCTTGCCCACGATGCCGCAGTAGTTCCGCTGGCGAGAATACAGAGCAGAATAACCCGCTCACCAGCAAGCAGCGTCTGCACAAGGTTCGCGCCGCTGGAATTGATAGTTACGGTGCCGGTGGAGTTGTTGATGAACTCCCATGCGCGGCCTGCGGTAAGTGTGGTGCTAACAGGCAAAACGACTGTCTGCGTCGTAGCCCCAGTGAATTCTTGTTTAGAAACGCTAGACGCCGTTAGCGTAGTCGTGCCTGCGGCTGTGGCTGTAGTTGCAAAGTCACCGTCGAACCGAGTCTTTACGTCTGCCATTAACTGACGCACTGAATCGTTGACCGAGCTGGGACTCATGCCCTCATCCATTGTAAACCCGGTATTAGCTAGTACGTTATTGGCAGCAGTCCCACTCCAGGATTGTACAGTCATTACATTCTCCTCGACAACAGTTCAAGAAAGGCTATGTTAGATTGAAGCGACATAAACCCTCATAGCCATGATTATGGTTCCTTACTCTGATTCCGCTGATACAGCAGCGATAGGTATGCGTTTAAGGGCAGCAGTTGGCGCGCCTACTCCAACAGCGGCTTTTGATAAATCCCAAAAGTGCTTGATGAATTGTTCTTTTCTGGCATTCGCCATTACTCCTAGCGCGTCCGTCGAGCCACCTCTAGAAAGCCGAGCCTCTTTTAGAGTAGCTTGTAATAGTTGCGGGTCGAATAATTGCTCTTTTAGTATTTCGATTTTCTTAGCGTCTATCTTGGCTTTCATAAACTGCCCGCCAAAAACAATAGCGAACCAATCGCCGCTTCCAGGCCGTCGCCCAACAGCCCGCATTGCAGACATAACCTGTAACCAAGATGTTCCGGTCAATCCCTTTAATGAGTCCTCAGACAACGCGGTCATGGGGGAAGTCTTTGGTGCCGCTTCGTGTATCTCCAGCGCCCGCGTCAATAAACGCAAATTAGACAAGTGTTCCTTCCCTTGCTTGCTCCCAAAGGCGTGCCGCATCAACATATTTATGTTGTCTTCATTCGCCAACATCTTGTTGACCGCAGAAGACCCCTTCGCACTCTCGTCCCACGCCTTGTCAAGTACTGCAATCGCAATGTTCTTCCTGTCTTCTGGTTTCATTTTGGCAAGAGCAGAAAGCATGAACCTTTTATCTGATATGGCATTGTTGATAAATTCATCTACGTTTTTGGTTCCTGTTACCTTTGCCAGACTGGACGCAGCGATTTCTGCCCGCATGGAACGGGTTTCTTCCATTCGTTTCGCTATTTCTCCGCCCACAGCATTCTTTTGCAACCGTTTTGCAATCCACGGATATTCTTCGATCGCAGATGCATATTTACGCATGAACCCGTCATGCAATTTCTCGGTAATGACCCCAGCCCCTTTTTCAATCACTTCCTTCCTGTACAAGTCAAAAACACCCCTTGCCAGCGTTTCCTTTGCCGCTCCGTTGTCCGCAAATTGCGTATTGAAACGACGCGCTTCCGTTGTCCCGTTGGGCCTGAAATACGCCGCCACGACATTTTCCGGCTTGACCCGCGCCTCATTAAGCGCGTCTTTCATGCGCAATTTAAGGTTGACGCCCTCGAGGTATTTGGGCGCATGTTCCTGGGAGAAATAACGATTAGCTTCTCTGTATTTTGTCAGCGCATCTTTATTGCCTCGTTCTGTTAATACAACTTCAATGGTTCCTTTGGCTTCTTCTCTTATTGTCTGCAACTGTGCGATTGCCCTGCGGTCTGGATTCGACTTAGACATTTCACGCTGAATGTCACGATTAGCTACTGCCGCAAGGTCATCAAGTTGCTTGATTGTCATTTGATTGTTTGTCAAATCACCTGCGTCAAAGAAATTCTCTTTCGCCCTATTTGCATATTGCCATTGTGCTAACCTGTCAGTATCGCGCAATGAGTATTGTTTTTCTCCTGCAAGTTCAGCTTGAATGCGATCCCGAAGATGCTGCACTCCCCCGTCAACTTCCCCGCGTGCAATATTCCACCCTTCGTCGCTTAACTCGCTTGCAAGATCATCGAGCGTCTTTCCGTCTTTTTTGAACAACCCAACTGGCATTCCTTTGATACCACGACCGGCGCGTCCCTCTCCGGTAAGATCACGAATGTCAGTAATATCTATTCCGCCTTTCTTGCGAATGGCCTGTAGCAGACTTTCCCCCTCGAAAGCAGAAGTGGTTTTTGGCATATCAACATCTACGGCTGATTTCTTTCTTATCAGCCCCAGCACCTCCGGCTGCTTGTCAAACGTGAATTTGGATTCCAGTTCATTTAGTTTCGATATTACATTTCTTACATCTGTCGGGGCATCAACCCCAAGCGAATCCCTAAAAACCCGATACCTTATATCCGCTTGTTGTTTTGACAGCAAATATCCCTCTTTGGAAGCCGCCTTGATAGCGCCACCCGCTTCTGCAACTGACGTGGCTCCCGCGCTCAACTTATCGGAAACTCCAGTTAGTTCAGCACCAAGAATGGCCTCTTTTTCGCCTAGCGCGTGCAATTCCTTGTCCAAAGATGATTGGATGCTTCTTATAGCCGCCCGTCCAGCGCCAGGAACCTGCGGAACCAGGCTCGCGCGTGAATCGGAAATAGCCTTTTCGTTTGCGCGCACTCTCGCGCCGCGTTCCTCGAGCGCAGGAATGTTTCTGCTTTCTAGCTTCGCCTGCATCGCCAATACCGGCTCATTTCTGGTGATCTCGCCAATGGACGCTTTGAATCTAGGCATCTTTTGTGTGATAGTCTCATAGTTGTCCAAAAGTTTGGATACCGCAGTCATGTCTTCTTGTGCGTAGGCTTTTGATAGGTCTCCGAGAATCTCTCCCTTGGCAACGGCAAGTTCCTTGTCTAAGGCAATCTTGTATTCCGGCGAACCCTCTATGATTCCACGCGCTTTCAGTTCTGTTGCAATACGCGCTTCTTTTGAAGACATGGCCTTAAATGCTGCTTTTCCGATAGGAACAAGTTGTTCAACAACATTTCCTGCACGATACCCAGCGGCGCTTCCTATCACGTTTCCGGCTAGTTCTGTTGCGGGGTGTCCTGTTCCAGCCATTTCCCGGCCCATAATTTGCCCAAGCCCGCCAGTAAAACCAGATAGAAGTTCAGTCCCAGCGCCTAATAATCCGCGCGCGGGGATAGCGGCCCCGGCAAACGGAAGACTGCCAGCAACGTTTTGAGCAATGATCCCGCCCCTCTCCGCCCCAGGCCCAGGTGGACGCATAAATGGGTCAACACCAGTAAGCAATTGCATCTTTTTCGTGACGTTGCCAAAGTCCGCAGGACCGCCCATTGCCTTTCTTGAAACCCACTCGACAATATCTGGAGGAAGGCCCAGAAGCCCGCCCGGAACTTTCTTTAATTCGTTCCAGAGGTAGCTTTCGGTCGGCACGATTGGGTCGTACCGATCCGAAATCGCCTTGTCCTGTTTCGGAACACGCTTCAGCAGTGGCCCCGAACTCTCTGTGGCCGTTAGCGCGGCGTCCCAATCCCCGACCCTTGGCGTGGACGCGACCTTCTGGGAAACGCCTGATAAAGCGGTATCCCAATCCATTATTGCCCCACTAATTGAGCGGCAGCGTTTAATTTCTCCTGTGCTTCATCTGCACTCTTAAACTCATGTATTCGACCAGTAGGTGTTATGATGAATTTTCCATAGATTCTCGGAGTAGCGCCGATGATATTTTCGTTCTTCATGCCAGGCGGTGTTGCCGCCCGCGTATTTTGGATTTCTTGCGATATGCGTTTTGCGGAAGCCCTCGCCATTGCGTCGGCAAGGTCGCTAAACCGTTTATCAATGGTTGGTGTTCTTACGCCAGCGGCCATTTGCGTGAGCATGTTCCCTGCTCGTCCTATCCAGTCATTTCCAAGATCGCCGGAACCAAGGATTCTTTCAAGTTCATCCTTCGGCAGTGCCCTTGTCCCGCGTCTTGCCATATCCACCAATGATTGAGCAAGGAACATATTGGCCTGGGAATTGTCTCCGACGGTTAGCTTTATTTCCTCGAAGTTCTGGTAGGACTTCATTGCTTCGTGGTAGGGCTTTATTGTTCTTTCAAGCGCCGTAGCTAATTGTCGTTCTCGCACCGTTTGGCTATTAAGGACGCCGCCCATGCTTGCTGCGGCTGGTTCAAGCCCTTTTTCAAACGCAACGCTTTTACGTTCCAATCTAGCTCGTCCATTAGGGCCAACAACGGAGATAAACGAGTCTTTATCCATCTGTGATTGCTGCAAACGCCACTTGGATATTTCTTCGTCTCTCGCCCTTGGCGGAAGCCCAGCGCCAATTTCAGGAGGCGGCACAAGAGAACGCGAAACATTAACTGGAGGGGCCGCAACCGGAGCGATTGGCGCAGGAGGCATCATATTCCGCAGCGCAAGATCACGCGCATCTAGATTATTAGGCGGGGCTTGAATGACTGAAGTAGGCGCGTTAGTTACCGGCCCAAGCAAGCCAGATTTAGGTACACCAACAGTTAATGGCTGTCCTTTCTGGTCTGCATCCATCACCATCTTTGCTGCGGCAATCTCAGCAGGATCGGTAATAGTCTGTCCATCGGTAGAGAATGATTCTTGTGCCTTGAATCCAGCAGGAACCCCACCTAACAGACCTCCAGTTGGAGCAGGCGCGCCGGTTAAGCCACCTTCAGGAGTAAGCCCTATATCGTAGAAAAGTCTCTGTCCTGTTATGCCTAGCGACTCTCTTTGCAGTCCTTCGGTAACGGAATTGTGACGAGCCGTTTCAGCAGCCCTATCCTTTGCATCAGTCAGCGTTCTCATGCGAGCGTCGTGCGTGTTCTGAGCCGTCTGTAAGGACTGAGAAAGCCTAGCCTTTGCCATTTCCTTCGTTGCTTCTTGACCCGATTGCCTATCCAGACTGGAAGTAATGGAAGTCCCAAGCGTGTCGGCTTTCATATACTTTCTTGCTATTGCGAGTTGTTCTTCAGCATTCTTTGCCCCAGCAAGCTCAATACGCATCTGAGCATCTAACTTAGCGTCGTTGGCTTCCTTCAGCGCCTTGACTGCTTCCTGATTCATTTGCGCCTGCTTAAGCGCCATCAATGCTTCGTCATGTTTTCTCTTTCGCTCAAGTTCTGCGGCCTGCTGATACTCGTTCAGTCCGGTCATGCCTGCGCCGCCGATGATCTGGCCTAAGGAGACAGGCGTGCGCGATGGGCCAGACAACTGAAGTCCCTGCAAGCCCATAGCGAGCAACCCTTGTGTTCTGGGGTCGATGTCTAAGAGTCCCATTGTCATGCCTTATACGGTTTTTGAGGTTCCATAGCCTTCGAGAAGTTTGGCGATCATTGCACCCGTCAGTCCGCCCGATAACGCCCCGCCTACAGGATTGTTGAAGTACGGCGAGGTCGTCGATGACACGCCCTGTTTTGTTAGATTCCCGAAAGACCCGAAGGCCGAGAACGGGGCCGATCCCGCTTCGGTGGTGAAGCTCGGAGCAATCTGGGCTGCCGCCACTTGCCGCGCGCGTTCATTCGCATAATTCGTTCCATAAATATCGGTAGCGAGATTGTTGAAGGTTGTTCCCAGCACCCCTTGATGTGCTCCCGAACCATAACGCCCCGCAGCCGTAAATCTTGAATCTATCCCTGATCCGACGGCATCTCTAGCCTTAGAAAACATCGCGTCTATGTAGGGATTAGAATTTAGGTAATTCCCCGCGATCGTGCTCTTTAATTGCGCAGTAGCCGGAGCCAGCAGGGAATTGTCCTGCGGATGTTCCGTCATGTACTTCTGAGCGGCGTCCAAATTGCCGGTAACGTATGTCTTAAGCCAATCTGGAATGTCCTGAACGGTTGTCGTAGTTCCAGCAGGTTCTGAACTGGCTCCTATTCCTCCGGCTATGGCTCCGGCCAGAGGAAGTAAAGCCTTGGCCCAATCCGAAACAGATTTTCCTGCCGTTGCAGCCGCCGCACCAGCAGCCGCAACTTCTGCCGCAGTAGCGGTTCCCGATAGCACTTTTGCTGCCAATGATCCACCAGTAATCCTGGCAGCAGTCATTGCTTCTGTCGTTAAACCCCCTGCCGGAACTGCTGTTCCTGTAGGTAACGTATTAAATGCGCTACTGGCCTCTACTACTGGAGCGCCAGGTTGGGTCAATGAAGAGAGTGCCCCTGTACCCAATCCTGCTCCCATTCCAGCGCTTAGCGTTCCTATTCCCTCTGCTGCGGCTACTCCTCCAGCAGCCCCTACACCACTTGTAAGACCTGTATTAAAAGCATTTGCGCCAGTAAAATCTAATCCACTTAATGCAGGAGCAACTCCACCACCCGTACCCAATGCACCCGATCCTAATGCGGCACCAGTACTTGCACCCGTGAATGGTATTCCTGTTAGTCCGGGCAGAGCCTGGAAGCCAGCGGCAGCAGCCGCCATCGGCCCGAGAACTCCCGCTATGTCCTTCGCACCACTTAGTATCCCCTCGAAAACACCTTCTCCAGCACTCGTTTGCTTGCCTTCTCTAACCCATTGCATTCCCCTGCGAAGCGCATCTGGAGTAAGAACACCATCTGTCCCTTGAGTGAAAGCGCTGAAGGTTCCCCCAAGTGCTTCCTTATAACTTGGATTCGCGTTAATCTCAGCCATCAACGCATCAATTTCCTTCTGTGCTCCAGGCGGAGTAGGCGCAGGTTTATAAGTAGTTATAAGGGGTTGCCAAGCGGAACCACCGCTTTTCGTAGCAATATCCGGCACCTTCTGCCCGGTAGCTGAATCCAACCAATAACCGGGAACTACCGTTCCACCCGAATACGGATTGATGTTTATCGTCTTTTGCGGTACATAATCCCAGGCCATGTTAGTTACCCCGTAATCGTCAAGCCAAAAGTTTTATCAGCCTGTGCATTATTTGCGTGGTTGATGACGCAAGAACCGTTGGCAAAAGTGTCAAAGTAGGTCGTCGCCAAAGCCGCAGCAGCATTGGCCGTCGTTGGCATGAGGCAAATGATAGAGTTAGCCCCGATCCTAGAGTCGGTCAGCGTGGTCGTCGCAGCGTTCGCGGTGAGCGTCACGGTACTGGTATTGTTCAGTTTGCCTTGCAGCATATTGTTCAGTACGTTCGCAATACGGCTCAACCAAGCGCTATGATCCGTGTTCGACGGTTCGACTCCGAGGTACACCCTACCGCTTGCTTGCGAAAGCGATCCCATTATGGTCTAGGAATTTGTTGATCGTACATTGTTGCAAACGGGTCTTTACCACTTTGACCCCTTAAAATAGCGTGTTCGCGGGCTTTCTTCCATATTGTTTCGGTAGGACGCCCCCCAGATAACAAAAGGTCTAATTCTTCTTTAGTCAAAGTAGGAACCATCAGTGGAAAATACAAACCATCCTGTTCTCCAGCTAACTCCGTTGAAATCCCTCCGCCCGGTCTGGGTAGAGCGCCGAAATAGCCAAGTCCCTTCATTCCTGGGGCTCCCATCTCTCTAGGAATTTGAGGAGAGTTCATCCAATCATATGCTCTCATTATGTCAGCAAGAGTCGGCATTACCGTCCGTTCCCAATAGCCGCGTGTTTCACCTTGACCCCTTGCATGAAATTGAACGCGCCCGTCGTTGTCACGCGAAAGCGATGAAAGTTCGCGTTCGTCCTGGTCGGGCAAAAGCCCGAGGCGTTCTGCGAGATTGCGCTGCCGAAACTCACCGTATCTGAAACGAGGTTGCGTGTTCCCACAGTTACGGAAGCTGCATTTCCGTCAACTAATGGCCGAACTTCCTGCACCGTCGTTCTTTGCGATTTGTTCAACTCGATCTCGCCCGTGTCCACGGTCGCATCCATCGCCGTCCCGGTGAACGTGCCGATCTTGTGTGAAGAATTGAAAGCCGAAAGGGTCATCGCCCCGCCCGTGTAAGTCCGCGAGTCAAGCGAAGTCGTCAAGGCGTCGATGGAACCGCTCAGGTTATCCAACGTCTCCATCGTGTAACCCTGTGCCGCGTAGCGAACCAATCCTTCGATGGTCACGGTTGCGAGCGACCATTTTTTGTACACCCAATTGTAAATAAGGATTTGGTTCGTCGTTCCGGCGGAGAATCCAGCGCCGGGATAGGCCCACATCACGATCTTATTTACCGGATCAATAGCCCCAGTGATGAGATGCGCGTTTCCCGTTTGGTAGTCATTCAGGAAATATCTATCTACCTTTCCGTCGCCAATCGGCACCGCTGGAGCGCCGCCCACCATCGCGTAAAATCCGTCGTCCGCGAGAAAGAAGGCCATATTCCCCCATCCCACAATGCCTTGAGGAGCCATCGTCCCCCGGTTCTTCTCGATTAGGTCGAATTGAAAGATGACTGGAGAACCTACATAGGTCATTCTCGAAATGGCACGTTCCTGAAAGACGAGTCCGTATTCACCTCCGAGTATCTTCTGCACCCATCCGCCGTTGTCGCCCTGCAAGTCTTGGTAGTCTGCTTGTGTAGCTGCCGAAACAGCCCAAGACGTAGAATTGTTGATTGCGCTCCATTGAACCCGAGACGGATAAGCTGTTCCGTCGTTAACGTTTCCGAGCACCACGAAGTCACGAATGACGGCGATATGCCTTGCCTTTGGGGGACTGCCGCCAAGAGCCGCGAAGTTAGCTCCGCCCAACGTCATGACTTGCGGAGCGTCCGTGTGTCCATTCACGGCAATTACGGTATTGCCCCATTGGGCACACTCCCACCAATCGTCCGTCGCAGTCGTGTAAGCGCCACCCGCGAGCCTAGATACATCAGTCCATGCACCGCTTCCCAAGCTGTAGAGTTTCGTGGCGTCGCCCGCGAACTCGTACACGTTTGATGTAATATCCCTAGCGAACGCTCCGCCTTGATATTTCGCGGTAAGCGCGTTGGTCGAAACGACGGAAAATGAAGGAAAACTCTTGTATCCGTCCGCCCACGGGATAACATTGGTCGCCAGGCTAACCGGAACGCCCAGCGGAGCGCGATCCGGGAACCACTCGGCAAGAGGAATATCTACCATCCTGAACCTCGTACTCGTCCCGTCATCACGCGCTGGTCAGTCTCGCGCCTTGCGTTGAAGTACGCGGCCCGCTCCATGCCGGAAAGGAAGGTTGTGCCGGCGATACCCAACTTCGCGGCCTCGTCAACCGCTTTATCGTCCAGGATCACGTTGCAGCGGATGTCAGCCTTCGCCCGCTGCCGAATCAGTTCCTCGCAGTAGTTGGTGAAACCGTTGTTGTCTGCGTCGGCAGACAGGGTAGTGAGCCGTTGCAAGCCAGAGATTGTCAGGACGTACACCGCTCCCGGAGTCGGGTAGAGATAGATTCTGTCCTTGTAGTAGCAATACTCGCTCGGCTGCCCCGAAGACGACGTTGCGGCGTGCTCCGCCCATTCCTCGTAATTCACGCGCTCCAGGTCATACGTCGAGCTTCCCACGGTGATCTGCACCTTGTTGATGATCGCCATTGTGGAAATCACCGCGTCGGTGACGTAGTCCTGCGCCGCCGTAGTAGATACCGAAGTCACGATTGCTTCCTCGAACCACCAGTGCTCGCGCTCATAGTGCTCAACAGCAGAAATAACAGCCAGACTGATCTGGCTAGTCAGATCGGTTCTGTTAAACTCATCGGCTATGCGCGTTTTGATCGCACTGAATGTGTAACTAGGCATGACTTAGCCTTTGCAGAATTTGTGATGAAAATACATACCTCGCCTATATTCCTTCCCACACTTGGAACACAAGTAGGGATTTACTTGCACGGCGGCATCGGCATCTTTCCGCGTTTCGTCTTGTGTTTCATGCTGAATCTCCTGTTCAACTGCGTTAGTTACTCTCGCTTGTTCCGCCCAAATCGGCCTGCGTCTGCAAGGTGCGTTCATCAGCTTAAAGTCGCATCAATGTCTAAGCTCGCACCCGTGCCGGCAATAGCAGCTATGGCAATAGCAACACCTGAATTGCCATTAGTTGTAATGCGTACCCGTTGCTTTAGAGAGTTATATACTCCTGAAGCTCCGCCGAACGTCAGAGCGGCGGGCGCCCCGGCCTGATAGGTAGAAGTCCTGGCATTTAAGTAAAAAGGCACATAGGTTAAGGAAGGAACAACCGCATCACCCGTTCGAGATGCTGTGAAGTCGAAATCGACATATTGATACCCGGAAGAATCAACCGGAGTTGAAGGAATAATAAAGGCTGTATTCGCTGCGTTGCTCGCTGCATTAGCTGCAATGCCAGTGCCAGCAACTTCAACGTCGACGGCCCCCGCAGTCCCGCCTGCGCCAGTCACCCCAACTGCGGTAATCTTTATCCCCGTTCCGCGTTGAGTCTCAGTGATACGCCCTACCCACTTTGAAGCAACGCCATCTACTGAACAGTAAATATCGTAGTACGTCGCTCCAGTCACAGCGGCAAACGCGGCTCTAACGGTCAGATTCGTTGTTTCCGTTATTACGGTAACATCGCCTGCCGTTACGGTCGTCCTGCCATAAGCGTTTCCGGCAACGACATAGGTCGTGTATGTTCCTGCTGTTGCCGCTCCACCAGCTTGCTTTGTGCAAGTCACCGTACCCGGCGCAGCAGCAACATCAGCAGCAGTGACCGCAGAACGATAAGCCGTTGCGACTTCTGCAATAGACCTTATTTGCGTGTGTAAAGCCCCGTCAGTACGCCTGAATCCTTCTGAATATACGGTATTGGGAGTGCTCATAATTACTTTCCTTTAAGAATTCACCAGCTTTAGTGTCTTGCCCTGCGTGAGTTTGTTCAATTCTTCGCTAACCTGTCGAACGACCGGACCCCACGTATCGCCGTCCTTCTGCCGGAACATTCTTGCCGACTTGTACCAAGGCGAAGTAGTTCCAGAAAGTCCATATCTCCACGCAGGCATTGAAGGAACCATCGTCCACACCGGAAGCCCCAAAGCCCCCGCAGCTTGATGTAACGTCGTGCAGACCGTGATAATCAGGTCCATCGACGCCATGAAGTTGATCGTCTTGTCGTAGTTGTAAGTCTCAACGAGGTCCGGGTAGTGATGCAGGGCTATTCCGTGGTTTTGATCCAGCTCGCAGACTTCCTTAGCTGCATTCAGTGTATATTGAAGCGAGTAAAAATCGCAATCCTGCTCGAAAATAGGAAGCCACTTTTCCAACGGGATCGTTCTCAGGTCCGAATTGGTATGCTTGGACCCGCCGGCCCAAGAGATTCCGACCCTTGGTTTTTTAACTCCCTGCCGATGTTTCGCCACTGCAACAGGATCGGCCTTTATAAAAGGCGCGCCTGGGAAGTCCTCGTTTTTCTTGCGGTAGAAGTGACAAGCCGTTGTAATCGAGGCGTGAGCGTCTGCATCGCATTTGTCGAACCATTCCAGGTAATAGTTCTTCCTGGTCCCGTAGCACTCCACTTCCGGGAAAGACCGCTTGAACGTATCAAGTAATCTCGGGTGACAGTCGAAAATGACCTTCTTGCATTGCTTAATTGCATCAGGAATGCAGGAACCGAACATGAACTCGTCACCAAGACCTTGTTCACCCCACAGAATCACGGTCTGCCCAGGTGTCCCGTCCCATTTGGGAAGGTTTTTGTACTGTCTGTCTGATCTATTCCCGGCTTTGAAGCCCAATTCGTAGTATTCCAGACCCTTGTCCCACTCTCCCAACTCTAGGTAGGCAAGCCCCATGTTGAAGCGGATCAAGTCACTTCTAGGGTCAAGCTCAATAGCCTTGGTGTAATTTTCCAGAGCCTTCAAAGGTTGATGACGATTGATGAACAGACCTCCAAGTGCAGCGTATAACTCTGCATCATCGCCCAACTTCAATCCCATTCGATATACGTCTTCCGCTTCTTGTTTCTTCTGCTCCATCTTGAAACAGTTGCCAAGGTTCTGATAGGCTGATTGCATATTCGGTTTTGATTCTATGACCTGCTTCAAGACAGTGGCCGCAAGACCAGTTTTACCTTGTTGGAAAAGCGCCGTTCCGTAATAGAACAACACTTCATAATTCCCGAAATTGCTGTTTAACAGCGCGTCATACGCTTGGATCGCTCCACCAATATCCCCGCGTTCATGCAGCGCCTTGGCTTCTTCAAAACTAATCATTATTTTCTTTAAAAAAAGGGCAGAGTTTCCCCTGCCCTTAATTACGGAGCTAACAGCTAGGCATCGCAGCGATATGTAATGCTGAAATTCACAATCCACGATGTAGTTGCAGAAGCAGTACCGACCTTACAGCCGAAAATGCCGTATCTGACACTGGAATTGTCGGACACAGAAACCACATTCGTCGCACCCGTTGCGGCTTGGATGTTGCTTCTGATGATGGTCGCTTTGGCAAGAGCGGTAGCGAACTGAGAAATATCCACCCCGCCACCGGCAATCGACCCGCCAGAGGCCATCCCGTAATCCATGCCGAAAGTAGTCTCCCCGGACGAGTGATCGACCGCGAATTCCACAATTTTCGCCCCATGCGGAATCTTGGCAAGGAAGATGATGTCCCCGGCTGAATTGGCCGAACCGTTGTACTGACCGGAGACAGTGACATTGCCGACGTGAACCATCTTCGGCTGGTTGTTGGTAAAAACAGTAGATGTATAAGTAGTGGCAGCCATGATGTCTCCTTATGGTGCGGCGTAAGTGCCGATGGCAACAGTGCCAAAATCTAGACTGTTGAAAATAGTCTTCTTAGCACCAAAGATCATCCCGGCAGAAACACCGAGTTGATTCTCGTAGTCGAACAGTTCTTCGACCCAAGACATTTTTTCAGGGCTATTGTCCTGACCAACAGCCAAGACTCCGGCCTGAGCACCACATAACACGGCCCTCCGTCCGGTTCCAGAAGCCGCGACTGAACCACTGATCGTAGCAATGGCTGGAATCCGGGTGTTTTCAACCAGAATCACGCCGTTATATATTCCCAAAGCGCCGGTAAAGATGGCGTTGTTCTTGTCACCGCCTTGGATTAGTGCTTTTTGGAAGTCAGCCCATGCCCCGTTAGCCGTTGTAGCCGCTCGTAAGTCTCGAACTTGGTACGGGTGCATGAACAGGATGTAACGCGATTCGCCATTGACCATAATCGGGCGAATAAGGGGGGTGGAAGTCTTGGCGGCAACAACAGCTTTGTCGATCGCGGCAAGCGTCATCGTGAAGGTAGTCGAAATTGAAGCGTCTGTTGAATCCGTTGCCGTTCCACTGGCATAGATTTGACGGGTCACCCCTGCGGTGTTACTGAAGGTTGGAGCCACAGTAGCGTTGTTGCCGGTGTAACGAGTATCTGCCTGAGTCGCTCCGGTCAGTTGATTCACGATTGCCGTGTCGATGCGGTCAGCCCACCAGTCTTGCAGACCTTGACGGGCTTCTTCGCGGACTGAGAACGGTATTCTTTGATCGCTCATCTTGCCGCCACTTCTAACAGCGTGCCGCAATTGATCGATCAGTATCGTATCTCGATACAGCGTCAGGGCTTCTTCGTTGCCTTCCAAGGTAGAGTCACCCTGAATACCGGCACCGGAGAGCTGCATTCTGAGATTGACGTAGATGGTGTCCCCTGGACCTTTTTTCGTGTCGTTGAGGACTTGCACCATACTGTCAGAACCTTCCCCCATGTACTTCGCCATGGTGGTGTTCTTGAGAGCTTCGCGGAATAGCTTCCTACTCCAGAGCTTTACTGCTTGGGGGGCATTTACGCCCCAACTTGATACTGCCATGTTCGTTTCCTTGTAAAAGTTGAAAGTGGTTTGCTCTGATTCGCTCAGAACAGCGCAATTTCGCCCTTCACGCGGGACGACTACGGATGCCGGTCGACGCTCGGCAAGCGCGTTACTGTTGTATTTCTATCACATTTGTTGCTTTTTTGCAACGTTTTTCATTAAAACAACAAATGTTAGTTATATCATCTCTGCAATAAATATATTGACATCTATGCCATTTTGACATAGCATCCTTTTCGTCCCATGGCAATTAAGCCGCGGGCTAACAAGGAGGTCGAATGGCTACCAAGGTAAAAGTTCATGATTCAGCCGCAGTAGGAATTAAATCCATAGAAGTCATTCTTGTAGGTAGGCCCGGATCGCCGCTGGTTATCCACGCCTTTGCGGAAAAGGCAAAGCAGGAAATACGCGACAAACAACAAAAGAAAGCAAAGAAGGTAAAAGAAGAACGCAAACCGGAACAGGAATGCGAAGCGGCAAAATACATCGACTCGAAGGGACGTGAATGCGCTCCCATAACCGCCCTCAAGAAAGCGATCATCACGGCGGCATCTGCGTTCGACGATCTAACCAAAGTCGGGCTAAGACAGGCGCTGTTTGTAGATTCTGTCTTAAGTCCGGGTTCCTCGCTTGTGCCTATCGAAACGCTGGACGGAAAGTCGGCGAAGGGAGTTATGCGCGAGGATGCTGTAACAATCGGCATCAACACTCGCGGCCTGTCTTATCGGCCCGAGTACAAAGAATGGCAATTGCGCGTGAATATCGAGTACAACCCAAGGCTAGTCAGCGAGGAACAATTGCTTGCGTTGGTGGATCAAGCCGGATGGGGTGTTGGAATTTGTGAAGGCCGGCCAGAGCGTAGCAGTGCGCTCGGTTGGGGAAGATTCCAACGCATCTAATATGGCAGGTTGGGCACGGCGCGGCTGGGCGAGGCAGGGCAGGACAGGGCAGGGCAGGCACGGCGCGGCTTGGCAAGGCAATGCTCGGTGTGGCAGGCGCGGCTTGGCGCGGCGTGGCTGGGCTTGGCAGGCGTGGTTAAGTAAAATATGACAGGAGCGGAATTAAAAGCACTTCGTAAATCTCTCGGCTTGTCGCTATCGCAAGTTTCGCGGCAAGTCGAGGTTTCCGCCCGCACCTGGGCAAGGTGGGAAGCTGGCGATCAAACGATTCCGCTAGGAGCAATTAAGCTATTCAAACTACTAAACAAGATTCCTACGTCATCTGACTGATCAATTTCTTCCACTGAGCGGGGTCGTCTACCAGCTTGTTGAATTCATCATCATCCATCTGCTCAAGAGCGGCTAGAGTGAGCGGCGTTTGTTTCGACCCGCCCGCAGGCAGAGAGGCTGTTTTCTTGCCCTCATTCAAAGCGTCTATCTTTTTAGCGACATCACTGGCTTCTTTAGCTTGCCCGGAACCTGCTTTATATCCATAATTGAGTGCAAGTTGATAGGCTACTTCTGCCGGAGACTTGCCCATTTGAAAAGATTTCAAAGACATGGCAAGAGCGTCTTCACGAATCTTCGACACCCTGGCGGATGGATCATCGAGGCCCATCATTTGCAGGTTCTTGTTGGCAATGGTCTGCAAATACTGAACAGCAAGCAGGTAATCGGGATGATCCTTTGAAAACTCAACCTCCGCGGCTTGCGTGCTCGCAACGATCTGTTGCTCAAATGTCTCGCTCTCCTTAATCTGCCTGAATTGTTCCGATTGTTGACGCACCGAGGCAAGTTCAGCCTTGGTTGCTTCGACCTCGTGCATCAAATGTCCCGCCGGATCATCCTCGAATCTCGGAATCTCAGGAGGAGGATTTACCAGTTTTTCAAGACGTTGCTCAAGTTTCTGGAAGCGTTCCTGAGATTCTTTCTCGATCTGCGCGGCCTTATCTCGCCACTCCCGTTCCTTTATCCGGCTTTCGTGCAAAGCCTCAAGGGGGACGAGTTTTTGAGCCTCTTTTTGTTGCTCTTTTACAACTTCCTTTGATTCTTCTTTCGGAGTAAGGTCAAGCTGCGGTTCCGGCGCAGGGGTTTCCTCAACAACTTCCGGTTCTGCATTCAAATCTACATCAGGTGCGATGCTGTCTAACAGGTCTGCCATGTTATCTCCTTCCCGGCTCGCCGGGTCGTCTTAGGGAAACGGCCCTAAACCGATAATGCGAGGATGACGATAAAATCTTCCTCATCCTGCAACTGCGCCAGGAGCGACGATTATTTCAACGTCCTGTCTGAAGACTTCACCGTTTTCAATCCATGTCGTCGTAACCGACTCTCCACACGGCACCGGTTCACGTTTTTCAACAATTTCCCTGTTTATATCGTCCCCAACCCATGCTGCCTGTTCTTCGTTCATACTTCACTCACCGTTGCGCCCTCCAACTGGCCCCCCTTGCCCTTCTTCAGCCTGATTGTCTTGTCGCCCTGTTTCGGAATGACGTTCGTGATGTTGATGACGGGCGGCTCAGGCGGCGTTGGTGCGGGAGCGGGCTTTGCCGCTGCCTTCGCTGTCGATTCCTTGTGTGCCGCGTCCAACTGCTTCATCACCCATTGTTTCTGGCTCTGTTCGTCCTTCAGCATCGCTTCCAAGACCTTCACTTGGAAATTCTGTTCCCGTTTATCAGAATCGGCACTCATTTCGGCCTGCATCTTCTCCATGTCCTTGACGTGCTGCTGTTCGGCCTTGGCGAACTCGGCTTGCAGTTCCCGAATGGAAATCTGGTCTGCAACATCTACTTTCGCGTGTCCCAGTTCCTTCTTCGTGGCGTCCTGCTGCAACTTGATCGCGGTCTGCATCTTCAATTCCTGATTCTCTTTTTGCAGTCCGACTAGATTCTGCTGCATTTCGTCCATCTTCGCTTTGACCTGCGGGTCTAACTGTCCTGACATTTTCTTCATGTAGGCGTTGGCGATTTCGACGGGCAGTGGGGAAAACTTCAGCACTTCGGGAGGCATTGGAATTCCGGCCTTCATCATCTGAGGCACGAACTCTCCCAATGTCTTCCAGACTTCTTCCTTCAAATTAGGACTCGAAGGCGCTTGATCCACGATGATGTCGTATTCCATCATTTCGTCGGTTAACTGCAAAGGAACGCCCTTTTCGCCTTCGTCGGTCGTTATGCGTATGATCCTTCCATCATTCATGTATTCCTTGAGAAAACGCGCGAGCAAACGCCCCTGAACCTTTCGATACAAGCGAAGGCTGTCGAAATAGCCCGCCAGAATGATAGACGCCGACTTCTTCCGCTCCTGCTCAAGAATACCTGCCTGCATCCGGTCAACCTGACCCATAAACTCAAGGTTGACGCCCGCACTGTCGGGAATCGAGCCGATAGCGAACTGAAGCAACTTGTCCAGCCCTGACGGATACTGCGCCGCGGTGCGCTCCTTGACGCGTCCAAGGCCGCCGTTCTTCAGCATGATGACTGCGGTAGGATCGGCCCACGTCTGTTCCGCTTTCAGTGGATTTATGAACGCGCCTTCTTCGGCCAAAAGCCCGCCTTTCGCATTCGTGTTGATGATGTGCATGATCTGGGCAAGGAACTTATTAGCCCATTGTTGCGGGTCTTTCATGCCTCTAGCGAGGCCGTACCATGTATTTGTGTTGCGCTCGCGCTTTCCGGTTATGGCATTGAGAGTAAATCCGCACTTCAACTCGCCATCGTCTATGATTGCGTCGCCTACAACGAAACAATACTTGTAGATTGCCTTGTTTTGCTTGACGTAGGTCAGTTCGATGTTGGATTCTTCCGCGGCTTTTCTGACTGCCTTGAACCTATCCTCGGGAAGTGTAACGATTGTGCCGCTCACTTCGTCGGCAACGCGATAGACTATTTCCGTGTCCTGATATTGATATTGAATTACCCGATATTTACCCGTTTTGTCGTCATATCCGGTATTGGAGAGGGGACTGTAATCGAGGAAAGAAGCAAGATTATTGTTTGCCGAAGTCCATTCGTGGTCATCTGCCCAGGAACTCGAAGCAACACCTACCTCGGCATCCGGCCAACGCTCCAAAATATCCTTTTCGGTAATCCATTTGACCCTGGCCCGCCATTTTGCGTCCTTCAAGTTCTTTTTCTTTGCTTCGGGAGACCAGTACATCTCCAGAGGATCGACTTGTTCCATATAGATCATGCCATCTGGATTGTCGTCGTAATTCATTCGAGTACTAACCCAACCCATGCCACACACCAGAACGTCCTCGAATGAATCCGATTCTTCAAACTGTGCGTCCGTGCCTTCCAACGCCCATTTAACACCTTCGGTAAGAATTTCGTTCTTTTTAGTGTCTCCCAGAGTTCTGGGAAGATACTTTATTTCCTGCCGATTGTTGATTTCCGTGCCTGTAACGGCGTCGAAGTAGGGCCCCATGCGGTTGAAGGTCACGACGGGGCGGTTTTCCTCCTGCAACTTCAGTTGATCGGCTTCGCTCCACTGGTTTCCGGCCTTGAAATCGTACAAAACCCTGGCCTCGGTTCTCCAAGCGGCGGAATGCTTTTTCGCGTCCTTGAAATTGTCCTTGATGGTCTTGAGAAGTTCTTCGTCAGATTTTTTCATCATGCGGCCCAAGCCGAGTATCGGCGTTTAGGTTTCTTGGAATAGCGGTCTTTCGGAAGCCAAATAGCCTGATCTTCGTGCTTCAGGGCTATCTGGCAAAAAGCATCTCCGCTATGTGAGGCCCAGGAATGGAGGGGAAGCGAACTTAGAATCCTCATTTTCTCATCCCAATCGAAAAACCACGAAGCAAGTGCGTCTATACCCTTGGCGCACTTCTTTTCATCGAACCAGCAGCGGTTAAACAGTGCCCGCGCTGCGTCAATCTGCACTTGTTTCGATATTTTGTCAACAATATCAACATTGAAACCAAGATTCGAGGCGACTTCCTTCGGCGTCTTTCCGGTTTTGTAGTCCTTATAGTCCCCGTCGTGCGGAAAGTAGTGCGTACCATATACATAGCCGCGTTTTTGGATCTCTGCGAGGTCGATGTCGAGTTGGGATTGGTGAGACTCGAAAAAATCAATGACACGGACTTCATTTCTCAGGGATTGGATGAACCAGATAGCCGTTCCATCGCGCCCGATGTCCCAATAGGTATTGACCGGAAGACCTGATTGATAGGGGACGTTAGTAATACGCCCTTCGGTCCTTGCCTTGTGAATCTGCTCGCCAAACACAGCATGTTCCACTGCTGCGTCGAACGACGTGTAGTATTCCTGCTGAATCAAATTTTCGGACATGCCGGATTTTCGTTCCTCGTTCACTTCGTCCGGCCCGACCGTTCCGCCCTTTCCGTAAGTATCATCAATCGTCAGTTTCTGGCAAAACCATTCGGGATTATCCTTCGCCATTGCGTAAAGATCGTATCCGTGATTCTTCCCGCGAGGCGTGTAACAGAAGACGGCCCACCCGCCGTTCTCCCTCAAAATCGGTCTGATAAAATCCCAGCCGGAAGGGTCTTGCAGGGGATATTCGGAGAACACACAGCCTACGGGGTTGGTGCCGACGATGGTGTCAACATGATCTGAACCGACCACCTGAATGAGCGATCCATTGCTGAGACTGATCTTCATTTCGGTCTGATTCGGATCGCCTTTTCTCAATTCTTTCGGGATGTGGTCTAGAAACTTGAATCCCTCGCGGTCTATTCCATCCCAAAGGACTTTTCGCCCCTGGTTGTAGGTGGGGAAGAAATAGTAATAAATGCCTACGCGCTTGAAGGATTCCTTCGTCATGTAGTTGAAGGCTGATTTGTCTTTTCCTGCGCGTCTGTGATGAACGAGAACGGCCCTTTTCAGTCCTCCATCCATTGCTTTGAAAAACGGCAGTTGATATGGCCTCGGTTTGAAATGGTGGGGAAATTGAATGATGCTCATGGCTTGTAAGGAACGATTGTTACTGAAAATCCTGCTTTCAGGGCTTCCTCTTTTTTCTTTTTCCTTCTTGCCTTCATCAACGCTCGTTGCGAGGCATTATAGCGTTCGTGGTTTGCCTGTCTCCACAGTTTGACTCGTTCACTTTCCGGCGTCATTTTACTTTTTTGTCATACATAGATATGACCGACTCGGTGTAGGATGCGACTGCATCTTCGCGTATTGCCGGTTCAAAATTTCCGCAAGCAACGCAGCGGTAAAGCCATTCCACGCTCTTTTTAGGGTGCTCGTAGGAGTCGATGTACATTTTTCCCCCGCAGGGGCATTGCTTTTCAAGCATCTTTCGTCCTCGCGAGCCTTAGTTTCTTCGTGTGGTAGGCTTCGACGTAGAGCGAGCGTATCGCGCCGTGCAGGAGTTGGGTTTGATACGTACCCGAATCCGAAAGATCGGGTTCATCGAAATGCTCCTCCAGCGCATCCGCAGCGGCCTTTTGACGGATGCGCTGCTTCACTCCTTCGCTGGTAATGAGGTCTTCGTAGTCCATAGGACTTGGGCAGCAACCATGACGACTCAATCCTTCCTCGTAATCTTGATATGTTTTTTCTGCGTCCCGTGCGCACACGCCTCGCAGGCGGTTCCCCTAACATCCAGAGTCAGGTGCTTTGCGCGAAGCGCCTGGGCAACGGGACTGTTCCACGCTTGCATGAACGTCCCATCTTTCAGGCTGCCGGCCTTCCAATTGTCATGAACGTCAAATGAGCACAGAGCCACGGCCCCATCCGCGGTTACGTGTCCTTCCTTGAAGATCGTCCAGCAAGGCAGCGTATGCCTTTGAGCTTCATACCTGCCCGTATTCCCAAACACCTGCTCCCCAAAATCCGTCTGCGCGCCGAAACTGTACTGCGGGAGCCAGTAATGCTCATCCACGTCCTTTTCGATGAGTTCGACGGCCTTTTTCATTTTCTCGTGCTGTCGACCGTTGAATACTATGGAAGAGGCATAAATACCACATTTGTAGCCTTTATCATCCCTCAGTTTTCTCAGATTCTTGATGTTTTCCACCAGATTCCAGAATATCCGCCCTGGAACTTTCGCAACCTCGTGCAGTTGTTCCTCATCGGCGTAGTTGTAGCTGAACTTGATCGAATCCAATCCAGCCTGCAAAAGCTGCTCCATCCGATCAGGGGTCGCCAAATGCCCATTAGTGGTCAGGAAGACGTAGGTCGAGGGCTTGACCGCCTTCACATAGCGAATGGCTCGGTAAAGGTTCTTTGCAAGCATCGGCTCGCCGATAAAGAACAACCCTATTTCTTCGGTTCCGTTGGCCAACAGTTCGTTTATCAGCCGGGTGAACATGTCCCAGGCCATGACCGGATTGTTGACCTGCGTCGAATTCACGCAGAAAGAACACTTGAACTGGCAATGATCGTCCAGACTCACCTTCACCGACTTCGGACACGGCAAAATAGGATTCTTCCATATCCCCTTATCCTCACCCATGTCATTCGTGTGGTCGATGCGTTCAGTGATCTTTGGAATTGTCATTTCGGCCTCTGCGATTTCGGAAATCCATGTAACCTTAATTCCCCCTTCAATGCCCTCGACCTTTGACGCTCAGAAAATAACGCTACTTCCAACCAAATCAATCTATTTGGAATCATGCTTCCTCCGCTTCCTCATATATTCCCTCTTGTATGCGTTGTAAGCTTCCTTATCCCACCTCTTTGAAGGGACTGCCACCGGCACGGGCTCACGGGCCTCGACCCCCGCTAATCCTATCCCTTCCGGTAGCTTTTCGGCTCCGGCAGCAGTTTCCTTTTCCGCCTTGACCACCTTTTTCAACCCACCTACCTTCTCAAGCATCCGCCTCGCTACCTCACACCGAATCAGCGATGAATGCTCCAACCCACATCCCTTACATACTATCATCCGTTAAGTCTAACTGTTAAGTCTAACAACATTAACTGTTAAGTCTAACAGTTAGCTACAACAGATAACAGTAAGTCCAGAATGGAAGTGGGGTACCAGTGCAACCCGCCCGCCCCGGAGTCCCATCTTCGCCGTACCACCCTTTTTCCTGGGTAGGAAAGCATGCTTATTCCAGGTGGTGCGGTGCGGTATATGTGAGAATGACTCGCATCTAGGCATTTAACATAATGCCCGTATGGTTATCAAACCTCTGTTGAATCAATGGTGCGCTGCATCTGCTGTGGTGTAGCATCCGACGCATCGGCATAATTGACGATCTGAACCGACACATGACCTTGAGCATTGATGGCGAAGGACGCCTGATCTCGGCCATACAAGCGCCGCAACAGCACTTCAAGCCTGAATTGAGCGGCTCTATTTAACTCACGCGCACGAGCTAGACTAAGCCCATCACTGGCCTCTTTTATGCCTTTGACGCTATCCTCGTAGTCTGTCAGGGCGTGGGGTGCTTGGCTGGCTCGCCAGGTTTCGGGATCTGCCTGGAGCATGATCTGATACAGTCTGGTGCGGGTTACGCCGTACTGGTCGGCGATGTCTTGCATGGATTCGCCATCCAGGTATCGGTCGGCGACGCGGCGGGCGAAATCGCCCCTGGTGGCATCGGTGAGGTACGCTAGTGGTTTCCCGCTGTTCATTTTATCCAATCCGGCTTGATAATGGGCTGGGATAGTGGGTGCCGTGATTGGAGGGTCTTCCTGTTCTTGGGTCATTTGGCTGTTGACCCGCCGGCCACCGTTCCGACCTGGGGCGCTCCCCAGCGGGCCTCGGCGCCCAGCAGGGCGATCTCCCTGCGTCGTTCCGGGGTCAGCAGGATGGCACGTGCCGGGCCGCCTATCAGTCCACCCAGGCGCCCTGTGGCGCGCAGACGCCGACGCTTGTTGAATTTTGATTCCATACTCTAGCCTACATCACGATACGCTCAAGCGCAAGTCCAAACTGTTACAATTTAGTGCTTGACCTTTCTTGCTTGAGCATTTACCCTGATAATAATACCGCGCCAGCACTAAGTACAAAGAGGCATGAACGATGATACTCACGTCAACGGCTAATACCACGCCCTGCGAATGCTGCGGCCAATCGTTACTCGACCGCTATAGCCGCGGATCAGTTGCGCGGGCAACTGGCTACTATTATACGCGTGGTCGCGCAAATCGCACCAGAATCGACTCGGGGTACTGGCACCTACCCGCTTGGGCTGCACGGCTCGACGCAGCCGGCATACCGCGTACATGGGCCGGGAAACGCGCCTGTCGTGAATGTTATCAGCGCGTATTACGCGTAATCAATGAGTGAGTTTGATTTATCGTACCCGTCCCGCCGGCGGATATTCCGGCAACTAACTATAACAGGAGGCAACAATGACAACTGAACAAATCGAAAGACACGTTGAACTTCGCATTGATAAACTTGATGCATGGTTCATGAAAGACGGCTCGACATTGACCCAAGAGGAATACGACGCAGCGATCAAAAGCCTGCATACCTGGGCTGAATTTCAATACGAACACGCCACTCAAAACTAACCAATCAGAAGGAGTAACCATGTGCAACTGCTCGAAGCTGTGAACTGACCGACTCATACTCGAAAAAAGGCTTTGATGTGTGGCCGAAAGGTGAAGCCGGGGATGGTGCCCCGGCCTCTGTACAGCACTAGTTGCTGCTAACGTGGTCGCCCGTGGGTAGGGTCACAACCGGAGTGTTGATCCGGCAATAATAAGGAGACCAAATTACATAGCATGCATCTGAAACGAAGAACGTAGACCAAACGACCGGAAGGCCGTTTGACCAGCGCAGCAAAGGAGCTGTGCCGGTCTTATTATCCCCGATTCCGCTAATACCTGCAACTGTTTTTTATGCCTTTCCTGTGGGCAGGTTGCGATAAGCCTCCAGGTCAGCCTCTCTTTCGTGCGGTCTCGCCGGCCAACTCCTGAGCGGCCTAAACGCGACGACCGGC
>ERZ1292632.1085-Hain-H43-01um-R2-1085-length-28283-cov-8_pt1 | contig 28283 bp, 28 predicted proteins | sample MGYA00564407_ERZ1292632 | MGnify/ENA primary metagenome ERZ1292632 (study PRJEB36523, sample SAMEA6512637) | groundwater metagenome | collected 2019-01-08 | study: AquaDiva: Metagenomics assemblies of 32 groundwater samples | reverse complement strand
AACTTATATGGAAAATAATGTCTCAAAAATAAATATCAGTCGGAAAGAATGGATTGAATTTGACTCAATGATAAATCTACGTCCATCTCAAAATAATCGCAGTCGAAATGTAGAAGATATAAAAATTAGACAAAAAATTTTCGATATAATTAATGAATTAATTGAAGAATGAATTATTTGCATAAAAATCTTGCTCATGGACAATGGTTTAAGTTTAATTTTTTTGAACAAATGGCGAATATAGGAAGCGAAATTGAGAGAACTATTTCTTGGCGTAAAAAAAATAATGAAAAAATGTCAAAAATGGCATTTGAACGAGGATTGGAACTTTTAGATATTACTATTGCCGATATTAAAAATCGCCAGCGGCTTAAAGAACTTTGTAGAACTCGCGAGGTATTGGCGGATTATTTTTGGTTTGATAATGAATATAAATCAACCGATGAATTATGGCAAAAATATTTTTACGCTTTTAACTGGGCGGCGAGACGAGATAAATAAATTACCATAGCAATTTTTTGATTCCTTCTTCAAGCGAGATTTTTGGTGTCCAGTTGAGGAGTTTTTTGGCAAGAGAATTATCGCCGATTGAATTTTTTGGTTCGCCTTTTTTTGCCGGAAGATAGATTCTATTATTACTGATTAAATTGGCAATTTGGTTGATTGAATGTTTTTTGCCGCTACATATATTTATTATTTCTCCATTTCCGATTTTTTTATTTTTCATAGCCAAAATATTCGCGCTCACAACATCTAATACATTTACAAAATCTCTGGTTTGTTCGCCATCTCCAAAAATTGTGATTGGTTTATTTTCGTTTTTTAGTTGAAGAAATTTTGCTATTGCAGTTGCATATGGACTATCGCCTGTTTGTCCGTTCCCATAAACATTAAAATATCGCAAACAAATTGTTTCAAGATTGTATAATTCACTAAAAAGCTTGCAATACTGCTCGCCAATTATTTTATGTAGCGCGTAAGGTGAAAGGGGATTAAGGTGAGCAGTTTCTTTTATTGGCAAAGTTGTTTGCTTTCCGTAGACAGATGAGCTTGATGAAAAAATAATTCGTTTTACGCCCTGTTCTCTTGAAGCTTGTAAAACATTTAAGGTTCCGTCGATATTTACAAGATGAGTTTGTCTCGGGTTTTCTATTGAAAATTGAACTCTGGGAAGAGCGGCGAGATGAAAAACATATTTAACATCTTTAAAAACTGGCAAGATACTTTTGTAATTGCAAATATCAAGTTTAAAGAAGCCTGCTTTTGAATTAACATTTTTTCGTTTGCTTTCGCAAAGATTGTCAATAACAAAAATTCCATAATTTTGTTTGATTAATTCATTAACAAGATTTGAGCCTATAAACCCCGCTCCGCCAGTAACTAAAACTCGTGTCATTGTTTCCCGTATTTTTTCTCAACTTGGGATTTTACCCATTGATAGTGAATAAAAATGCCTTGTTTAAGTGAAAATTGCGGTTTCCAACCAGTTGAGCGAATTAGTTTTGTGCTGAAGTTTCGCGAAGTAACACTATGAGGTCCTTTGATATGCTTTATGCTAATTTTTTTCTTGCCAGAAGTATGAATAATCGTTTGCGCCAATTCATCAACTGAAACATATTCATCGCTTCCGATATTTGTTGGTTTGTCAATATTTGATTTTATCAATGCTCTTATCCCATTAATTAAATCATCAATGTAAGTAAAATCTCTGATTTCCTTACCAGTTCCCCAGACCTCAATTTTTTCTCCTTCTTTTGCCGTAGCAACTTTTCGACTTAAAGCATCCGCGGCTTTTTCTCGCCCACCCTCCCAATTTGATTCTGGTCCATATGTTGTATTGAAGCGGGCAATGCGAATAGGCATTTTATATCTTTTTCCAAAAGCAATTAGCATTCTTTCGCTGTAAAGTTTTTCCCAGCCATATTCATTGTCTGGAAAAGCAGGATAAACTTTTTCTTCTGATATTTTAGGCGCATTAATCGGCATATCTTGATAAACACAAACTGAAGAAGAAAAAAAGTATTTTGGTTTCTTTTTTAATTTAACAGTTTCTGAAATCATATAAACATTTATTAAAACATTATTTTTCATCATATCGTATTCACCTGGCTTCATATATCCTGCGCCACCACGGTCAGCGGCAAGTTGATAAATTTCATCAAATCCATTGGCGACCGTCAATGCCTTTTGACAATTTTTTCTTTTACGCAAATCAATCAATAAAAATTCATCTGCCATAGTTTTGGAATATTCTGGTTTTTTGATGTCAACGCCTCTTATCCAATACCCCTCTTTTTTTAACCGCTTGGTTAAATGTGTGCCGATAAATCCACCGGCTCCGCAAATTAAAATTCGTTTCATATTATAATTATTGTATATTATTTTAATGAAAATATCAATAATAACAGCAACACTTAACAGTGAAAAAACTATTGAAGATACGATTTTGAGTGTTTTTAATCAACCATTTAGGGATATTGAGCATTTGATTATTGACGGAGGTTCAATTGATAAAACATTAGAAATTGTTAAAAAATACCCACAAAGAATTTCAAAAATAATTTCAGAACCAGATATCGGAGTTTATGACGCGATGAATAAAGGAATAAAATTAGCTGACGGAGAAATTATCGGGTTTTTAAATTCTGACGATGTTTATTTTGACAATAATGTCATTGAAGCAGTTGTTGGAGTTTTTTTAGAAAATAACATTGATTGTTTGTGGGGCGATTTAGTCTATGTTTCAAAAGACAATCTTAAAAAAGTTGTAAGATATTGGAAGTCATCAGAGTATCGTGATGGGTTGTTTGGGGCAGGTTGGGTCCCGCCACACCCGACTTTTTTTGTTAAAAAAGAAATTTATAAAAAATACGGCGGGTTCAATTTAGATTTTAAAATCGCGGCTGATTATGAATTAATGTTTCGTTTGTTAAAAAAACATAAAATAAAAGGAAAATATATTTCAAAGCCATTGATTAAAATGCGAACAGGAGGATTGGCACATCAACCGAAAAATGTTGCAAAAGGGAATATGGAGTGTATAAAAACATGGGAAATAAATGGATTCAAAATGCCTTTTTATACACCTGCGCTAAGAACTATCAGGCGCGTTTGTCAGATTTTGATTAAACGCAAATATTTTGCTTAACGAGAAATTGAAAATAAACGATATGATTGCGGAAAATATGTATGATATGAGATAAAGCAGGTTTAATTTTTCAGTAAATATAAACATAAAAAAAGTAAAAAGCAAAAGTCCAATTATTTGAATTATTGAAAAATAGCCAAGCCGTGAAAATATTTTAGATTTTTTTGTTTCAAAGGTAATCCACGCTTGAAAAATAAAATTTATTATAAAACCAATAGTGTAAGCGATAACAGAAGATAAGAGATAATAAATTTTTAATTTTTCGGTCAAAAAATACAAACTAAAAAAAGTAGCAACAAAAGCAAACCCTCCGCCAATCCCGTATTTTAAAAATTGTGTGATGTTATTTTTCATAATATAATTATTTTATGAATAAAACCCTCGATAAAATTATAAGGTTTTTCAGATTTAAAGTTTTATTTGATAATCTTCCAAAAAAAATTAATAAAATACTTGATATTGGATGTGGGAGTAATCCGTGGTTTTTTAATTTTAATAAAGACAAACTAATAAATACCAAAATTGTCGGAATTGATTCAGAAAGCATTAATTTTTTATCAGCGCCAGATAATTTTAATTTTATCAAAGTTGATATTGATAAAAAATTATCTTTTGGAAATGAACAATTCGATTTTATAACAGCTATTGCGTTTATAGAGCATTTAAACAATCCAGAAGAAATTATCAGAGAAGTTTACAGAATTTTAAAACCAAACGGAATTTTTATAATAACAACTCCAAGTAAATTTGCAAAACCGATTTTAGAATTTTTAGCGTTCAAATTGCATTTAATTGATGCAAAATCAATATCAGACCATAAACGATATTTTTCAAAAAAAGAATTAAAAGAGATTTTATTAAAAAACCAATTTACAATAGAAAAGCTAAATTATTTTGAATTAGGCTTAAATCTTTTTGTAAAAGTTAAAAAAGCTTGATACCCCGTGTTATTTTGAAATCAAACACCAACTATCAGCGCATTTGATTAGGCTCTTGAATCCGTTTTGTTGGAATAGCATAATCTCTTTTTTGTAAAAATCGGTTTTGTAAATTTCATCAAAATTTTCAACAAACACAAGCCCATATTTTAAGGTGGAGCTTTTTGGTGGCTCCCCTTCAAAATTTTTATCAGTAGGCTGTGTGGAAATTTCGTCGGTTATATTTTTTTTAATCGCGATTGTTGTCGTTGCAAAACAATCGGGAGACTCAAGCATTTCTTTTTGCAAATACCAATTTGATATTCCGTTTAAATCAATTCCAAAATTATTTCTTCCTTGGCAAAGTTCGTTATCTTTAACTTGCGACCTGAAGTCTTTTAAAAGTTGCGGGTCATTTTTTCCTAAAATCAAAAATTTGTCATAAAAAAAGTTTAAGTTTTTAATTGACAGCGTTAGCCCAAAAGCAAAAATTACGAAAACAATAAACCACCCACCGATATCAAAACTTTTAACAATATAGTACAAAAGTAATCCCGTTGAAATTGAGATAAGCGGTATAAAATAAATTGGACCAAACGGATGAGTGCTCCATTGCATAAATATAGCGGATATAAATAGCGGGAGTAAAAGAATTGGCAAAAACAACATTAAATTTTTTTCGGTTTTTAATTTAAATAATAAGAAAACCAAACCAATTATAGAAGTTATGATAAATAACAACGTGAAATTAAGCTGCATTCGTTGAAAAATAGTCAAAAGCCATGGAATAAATTGTTGCCTAGCGGAGCGATAAAAAAATGAAGCCTCCCAACTTTTTACACCGTCTAATCCATTAACAATATAAATGTGTAAAATATTAATGAAAAACGCAAACAAAATCAAAATCGGCAAAAACCACAAATATTTTTTTCTTTCAGGTGTAAGTTTTCCAATCTTTGTAAAAAGAATAAAAAGCCAAATCCCGAACGGCATAAAGAAATAATGCCATGCGGTTAAGCCGCCTAAAAATATAGAAAGCAAAAATAAATAAAAATATAATCGTTTTTTTTCAAAATAGTGAAATATAAATAATGAAAACGAAATTAAAATAAACGCTAAGGACGGCGGGCTCATATCAAGATGCTTTCCATAATATACCGCGCCGGGCAAAACAGCAAAAACTAAAGAACACAAAAATGCCGCTCTTGAATCTTTGAAAATTTTATAAATAGCAAAATAAAATAATATAAAAGCAAGAAGAGATAAAAATAGGGGACCAAGGCGTGTTGTGATTTCGTTAATGCCGAATAATTTGTAAAAAATCGCGGTTGGGAGCAGAAAGCCGATTGGATGATGCGCGTAAAATTTTCCAGTTAAATCTTTATTTGAAATATCGCTAACCCATCTATTGTATAGTCCAAATTTTAATTTAAAAAAACCGAGACGAGCTAAGTTTGCGGCGCCGATTCCATTTGTGCCATTTGTATCTTCGCTTACATGAACAAACGGCGCGTTAATTTGCCACAAAGATAATCCTAAATAAACAGCCACAACAATAAAAAGCAACCCATATATGCCAAAAAATGTTAAAATGAATTTTTCATTTTTGACATTTTTCGGCGTCAAAAAATTTATTTTTTGACGTTTAAATCTTTCAATTTTTAAATCAACTGGCGAAGTTATTTTTTGTTGAATTTTTTGTTGAATTCTTTTTTGTTTTTTTTTACCCATTATTAGATTAAGTGTGTGGGCGAATCTGTTTTCTTAATTTGAACAGCGCTTTGAAATTCATTAAGCCGTGCTTTATTGGAAATAATTTTGATTCACCGGAACGAGGATAATATGGAATATAGTATTCAGTGAATTTAAATTTTGGATTTGTCGCAACCCTGATTTTTAATTCTTGGGATAACGGCATATCATCGCTTTCAAGGCTTATATCATCAAAAATTTTTTTCTTAAAAATCCACATTCCAGACTGAGAATCTTTTAGCTTTAATCCAAAAAGTAAATTTGCTGAAGTAGTCAAAAACCAATTTCCTATAATTCTTGTAAAATTTATTGATTTTGAATTTTGAAGAGGAAATCTATTACACGAAATAAAATCTAAATTTTTGTCGTTTAAGTATTTTACAATTTCTAAAATTTTTTCAGCAGGGTATTGGCAATCAGCGTCTAGTGTGGCGATGATATCTCCTTGCGCGTTTTTGAATCCGGATTTATGAGCCGCGCCATACCCTTGAATTGGTTCAGAAATAACTCTGGCTCCAGCGTTTCTTGCAATCTCTGCGCTTTTATCTTTTGAATTATTATCCACAACAATAATCTCTGCAACTTCGTTAGGAATTGATTTTATAACTCTTTCAATTGATTCTTCCTCATTATAGCAGGGAATAATGACTGATATTTTATCCATTAATAAATTTTAACATATATTGATAAAACGCCTTAAAATTAAATATTATGGAAATAAAATCGCTTTTGTTTGAAAATACATCGCCAAGGCAAATTGTTTTTAAAAACATTTTTTGGCTGTATTTTTCAAATATAATTTCAAAATTTTTTAAGTTTTTTCTTGTTGTCTACGCCGCGAGAATATTGGGACCAGCTTCATATGGCGCTTTCAATTACGCGCTTTATTTGGTTGGAATCTTTTTTATGTTTTCAGATTTAGGAATTGGTCCGCTTTTAACTCGCGAATACCAGAAAGAAGAAGTTGATAAAAATAAATTGATTTCCACAAGTTTGATATTGAGAACAATTCTTGTTTTAGTAGCGGCTATTGTAGCGATTTTTTTTTATTTTTTTGTTCAAGACCCGCTTGTAAAAACAATTTATATTGTTTTGCTTTTAATGATGATTGTAAGTAATGGAAGAGAATTTTTTATTGCTTTATCGCGAGCAAATAATAAAATGGAGTATGAAAGTTCGGCGTCTATGTTGGAAGTTGCGCTCACAACGATTTTGGGCTTATTCTTTTTGGTCAAAACAGGCTCTTTATATTATTTTGCGCTTGCGTATCTTATCGGGTCTTTGGCGTCTTTTTTGTATATGTTTTTTATGACACTTCAATATATTCCGCGGATAACTTTTTTTGGATTTGATACAGCTAAAAAAATGATTATTTTGAGCACTCCATTCGCATTTGGAGCGATTATAGGAACATTGCTTGGCACAACTGATGTTGTAATGATTAAATGGTTGAGAAATGCGGAAATGGTTGGGCAGTATTCTGTTGGATTAAAAATTATTCAATTATTATTTGTTGTTGTTGGAGTTTTTGCGACAACGCTTTATCCAATTTTTTCAAAATTTGCGGAAGATAAAGATAGAGTTGCGAGAATATTAAAAAGTTCCTCATCATATATTTTGATGTTGGCAATTCCTTTATTTTTTGGCGGAATTTTACTTTCAGATAGGTTGATAGTTGGATTTTTTGGCGAGCAATATCAATACGGAGTTTTGGCTTTTAAAATTTTGATGGGTATGATTCCAATATATTTTATGATAACGATTTTAGATGTTTTGCTTTTGGCTATGAATTATCAAGTTAAAAATATGATTTATACCGCAATAGCGGCTGTTTCCAATGTGGTTCTTTGTTTTTTCTTGATTGCAAAATTTTCAATTTACGGAGCGGCGGCGGCAACAATTATCGCGCAATTAATTAATTTGAGTTTAACTTACAGGCTTTCAAGAAAAATTTTAAATCAAGGGTTTATAGAGATTAGTGCTATTTTAAAATATATTATTGCTGGAATTTTGATGGCTATATTTTTATTTTTAATAAATCCGATTCAGATTTCAACTTTCGCGATAATGCTATTAGCGGTAATTTTATATTTTCTTATTTTGGCTATTGAGAGAGAGAAAAATTTTATTTATTTATTTGAGATTTTAAAAAAAACTACAAAATAAAATGTGTGGGATAGTTGGAGTATTATCTTTAAGAGATAAAACAATTAGCAGACAAGAATTAGAAAAATCTTTGGATTTAATTTCATATCGCGGTCCTGATGCAAGCGGTGTTTTTGAAGATGAAAAAATAATATTAGGGCACCGCAGACTTTCAATTATTGATTTGCTTGGAAACGCTAATCAACCTATGAAATTAAAATGTAAAAAATTCAATAAAGATTTGGTAATTGTTTTTAATGGTGAAATTTATAATTATGTAATTTTAGCGGTACAATTAAAAAAATTAGGACATACTTTTTCTTCAAATTCGGATACTGAAATTATTCTTCATTCATTTGAAGAGTGGGGGAGTGATTGTTTTAAAAAATTTAGAGGAATGTTTGCGTTTGCGATTTGGGATTCTGAAAAGCAAGAATTAATTTTAGCTCGGGATAGATTTGGAATAAAACCGCTTTATTATTATCAAGACAATGATTATTTTATTTTTGCTTCGGAAATTAAAGCAATTTTAAATTTTCAAAATGTAAAAAAGAAAATCAATCATTCCGCCGTTCATTTGTTTTTACAGCAAGGTTGGATTTCGCAGCCACAAACTTTTTACGAAAATATTTTTGCGTTAGAATCTGGTTCGTTTATGATTGTAAAAAATGGAGAAATAACAAAGGATGCTTTTACTGATATTCAAAATGATTTTTTGCAAGAAAAGGAAAAAATTAGTCTTGGCGATGCTGTTAAAAAAGTAAAGACTGCTTTACTGGGTAGTGTTTCAGCTCATCTGGTTTCTGATGTTGAAGTTGGCGCTTTTTTGAGCGGAGGGGTTGATTCTAGCGTTTTAGTAGCTTTAATGCGCGAATTAGGGCAGGAAAAAATTACAACGGTTTCAGCGGTTTTCCCCGGAACTATATATAATGAAGCAGGAAAGATAAAATTGGTGTCAGAAAAATTTAAAACAAACCACATTGATGTAAAAATTTCAGGGCAGGACTTTGTTGAAAATTTAGATAATATTTTTGAACACATAGACCAGCCAACAGTTGACGGCGTTAACACCTATTTTGTTTCTCTTGCGGCAAAAAAAGCTGGATTAAAAGTTGTGTTGTCCGGGCTTGGCGGCGATGAATTATTTTATGGCTACCCGTCATTTACGGATATTCCAAAATTATTAAAATTATCGCCATTTTTAAAATCATTATTGGGCAAGATGATGCTAAAAGATTTTTTTGCAACAGATAACTTCAATCAAAAAATCGCAAAATTATTACAAGTATCAAATAGTGGCGAAGGTATGAAAATGCTGAAAAGCCGAAAAACTTATTTTTCGGCTTTTCAGCGTCAAAAACGGTTTACCGTTTTTGACATTTATTTATCTTACAGAGGACTTTTTTCTGATGAACAAATACAATTATTGGAAGCGAGGGGCGAGAAGTGGGATGTGGGAAGCGATAAATTGGAGATTGAGAATAAAAAAGAAAAAATTGATGATGTTCTTTCTTTAATTTCATATTTAGAATTTTCAAATTATATGAAAAATCAGTTATTGCGAGATTCAGATGTTTTTTCTATGGCTCATTCAATAGAATTAAGAACGCCTTTTGTTGATGATGTTTTATTAAAAACAATTACAAGAATTCCAAGTGAATATAAAATAAAAAATGGAGTTAAAAAATTCTTACTAAAAGAAGCATTTAAAAATCAACTCCCAGATGAAATTTTAAAACAAAAAAAACAGGGTTTTGTTTTGCCCATTGATTTGTGGTTGAAAAATGAAGCAAAGGATTTAATAAAAAATGAACTTTTAAGTTCAGAGATATTTGAGCGACAAACCATAAAATTATTACTAAATAAATTTTATGGCAATAAACTTCACTGGTCGCGAATTTGGTCTTTGTTTGTGTTAAATCGTTTTGTTAAAAAAATATAAAAAATGAATATTCCTTTTTCAAAAAAAATTCAGCTTTGGGTTGTATTTAGGGTAATTGGTTTTCAAAACGCTATTTTGAATTTTTTCAATAAGCTTTTGTTTAAAAAATTAAAAGAACAACCCAAGTCCATAGTTATTTTTAAGGTTGGAAATATTGGCGATGTTATTTGCGCTATCCCATCATTTATTGCAATTCGCAAAGCTTTTACTGGGGCAAAAATAACTTTACTAACTTCATCTGGTAAAAAAGGAACTTTGGGCGCGAGAGAATTATTAGATGGTGTTTGGTATTTAGATGAATTAAAAGTTTATTATGCAGAAGATATTGCTGATATAGAATATAGAAAAAATTTGCTTAAAGAGTTAAAAGAGAAAAAAGTTGATTTGTTTATTCAAATTCCTGATGATTGGGCTAATTTTAAAATTTTATTTAGAAATTTATTTTTTGCAAAATTAATCGGCGCAAAATCCGCTTTTGGATTTAAGGTAAGAACTATTTTAAATTTATTTAAAAAAACACAAATTGATTATTTGTTTGAAAAAACAGAAGTTGAGTTTTTGTTGGATTTATTAAGAACAAACGGAATACATTCTGATAAAGCGGAATTTATTTTTAATGTTACTTCGGAAGCAGAGCAAAATGTAAAAAATTTATTTAAAGAAAAATTTGGAGACGCAAATGATAATTTAATTATTGGAATTTGTCCGGGCGGAAAGGGAAGAGAAAAACGATGGATGCCGGAAAGATTTGGGGCTGTCGCGCAATATTTTGAAAAAAATGCCAAAAACGATTTATCGTTTTTGGCGACGAAAAACAAGTTTTCGTCACATCAAGCTAAATTTGTAATTTTTGGGGCAGGAGATTATGACGCAAGCGCATCGGAAATTATTAAAAAATATATTTCAGATAATAATGTTTTGAACGCCGTAAATAAATTGAGTCTCATAGAGAGCTTGACAATGCTTAAAAAATGCTCATTTTTATTAACCAATGATACGGGAACTATGCATTTAGCTGTTGCTGTTGGAAAACCAGTTGTCGCTTTATTCAGTGTAAGAAATATTTTGGGGAAATGGTTTCCGTACGGCAAACAACATAAAGTTTTATTCCACAGATTTTTAGATTGCGATTACAAAAAAGAAGAGTGTGCAATAAAAAGCCTTGAAGCTATTTCGGTTGAGGAGGTGATAAATAAATGCGAAGAATTGATTAAAGAGATTAAGAGGAATTAAATTTTTATAAATTTGACATTAGAAAGCTTATTTGTAATTTTGATATTCTATAAATTATTATCGCTCGTTATTTTTTGGAATAATTGGCGTGTATATTTCATAAACTTTGTTGCTCCATTTTTTTTTGTATAAATTTTTTTGAAAAAATTGAAAGAGAATATCGTCGTACTCGTGTTTTTGTGAATAATTGTATCTTATAACAACTGGCAATTTAGTATCTTTGGGGTTTTCACTAAAAAATTTTTCTATTTTGTATCGTTTATACACTTCTGTCCATGGATGGGGAAAATAAGGTCTTGTATTTGTTAGATAATATATAATTGGCGCAATCCATGTTACAAGTATTGTGTCTCCATCTTCAATATATTTTGGAAATTCTGCGATTAATTCATTTAAGGGTTCTGCCTTTTCTTTTGTTGTGTATATTCCGCGAAAATATTTGTGGTTTATTTTTGCATTGAGTGAAAATCGGTTATATGAGTCATTATATGTAAATACAAATGCATTAACCAAGCTATATGCTACAAATATAATTATCAAAGAGTTCATAATTTTATGCAATAGTTTATTTTCAATTTCAGCGGCGATTGAAGTATCTTGTGATAATTCTTTATTAGATATACTGAGCGCAAATTTAATTTTTTTGATATTGTAAATAGAATTTAATACAAGCGGAAAGGCGACAGGCATTATAAAAAGCGAATTAATTTGTCTTGCGCCTGATGCCGCTGGAATTACAATAAGTGCGATTAATATTAAAAACGCAATAATACTCAAATTTTTATTATATTTTTTGTAATTCAATATATGCAATAATAAAATTACATAGCATATTCCTGTAAGTAATTCCACAAAGCGAAATCCTATTGGAACACCCCAAGGGTTATATTTGATATAAAGTAAAAATAAAAACAATAATAGAAAAAAAGATTTTATAAAAAAATTTAATCTGCCTATTTTTAAATATAAGTACACAAAAATCGCAAAAAGAATTAAAAGAAATAATAAAATTCCATCGCTAAACAAATTTGAGTATCCTTTTAATGTTTCAAATAATAAACCGCCATATGGACCATGCGGTTGCGTAGCGTCCAAAAGATAGCTTATAGATTTAACATAATAATCATAATGACCCAGCGATTTCATAATATAAATTGCAACAAAGTAGCCAGACAAAGCGCCAAACAAAAACATAACGCATTGTTTTAAGGATTTATTTAAATTTATATCGTTTTTAATATATCTATTCAAAGGTATTGCAAAAATAAATAACATACCTAAAATATTAGGTAATCTTACCAACGCATTAAAAAACAAAATAAGTCCCGCTCCAAAAATTGGCAGAACACTATTATTTTTTAATCCTTTAATTAAAAAAAATATTGCTATGACAAAAAATAAAGCGCTCAAATTGTTGTAGCTAAGTAAATTGAATGTTAAAAAATGATAAGAAAATACAGATGACACCAAAAGTCCTAATAATAATATTTTTTTATCAATATATTCTCTAAAAATAAAATAAGCGAATACAAGGGTTAAAACACTTACAAGCGCGCCCGCAAATCTTACTCCAGCAACTCCAAAATTGCCGAAAAATTTTAACCATAAACCGCCTATTATACTTGTTCCATATGTTCCGAATGTATCACTTATACTGGCAGGGTCGGAAAATATTGATTGATATATTGTTAGTGCGTTTCCTTCATCGCTAAAATTTAAACCTTGCCATAAAAATAAAAATGGATAAATTATAATAACAAGCCACATTAGCGCAGTGGAATTATTTTTTATCCAATTTGTAAATGAATTATTATAGAAATCGCTCATTTTGAAAACAAATACTATATTTTTATGTAATTATTATACCATTTTTTAAGGCTCGGCTTCAATAAAACACAAAACCGAGTATAATTTATTGTAATGTCATTTAAGTATTTTCGGTTAAAGTTAAAAATAATTTTATCGCTACTCGGCAAAAGAAAAATAACTCTTAGAAAAATTTTTAATACATTGTATTGCTATGTTGCTTATTGTTTAAAATTAAACAAATCAGCAGTAACACCATTTTTGATTAATTTTGATTTATCAAATTATTGCAATGAGAGATGTATTTTTTGCAGAACAGAAGACGGAAAACTATATGACCAAAATCCAACAAACAAATGCGGTTTTTTGGAAATGGGAATGATGAATATTGAAATATTTAAAGATATTATTCAGCAAACAAAAAAAACTTTGCTTATGGCTGTCCCATATGTTAATGGCGAACCGTTCATTTATAAAGATTTAGGAAAAGCGCTCAAAATCGCGACAGATAATAATGTTGCCACAATGATTGCAACGAACGGAATTTTGTTAAATGAAGAAAATATTAATTTAGCTTTAAATAATGGGCTTGATTTTATTAAAATACAGGTTTCGGGATATACTCAATCGGCGCATAACATAGAACATCGTGTTGGAAGCGTAGAAGCGATTAAGGAAAGTTTAAAATTATTATCCAAAAAAATAAAAGAAAGAAAATCTTCGCTGATTGTAATGATTGATTATATTCTTTACAAGCATAACGCTCATGAATTGGAATTATTTAGAAAATTTGCAAAAGATTTGGAATTTATGTTTAGTGTAAGACCCGGCAATCCTTTATTTATGGAAGATAAAGAAGAAAAACAATACACAAAACAATTACCAACCAATGTTCCATGCGATTGGCTTTGGAAGATTTTAACAATAAATTGGAACGGAGATATATTCCCTTGTTGTGATTTCGTGACTTGGAGCGATATTAAGGGATATGGAACTTTTGTTCCGGGAGAAACTAATATATTAAAAATTTGGAATGGTACTGGCGCTATGAAAATGAGAGAAATACATAAAAAACATGGACGCGGTCCTATTTTAATTTGTTCTAAGTGCCCAAGAAGTGGAGTAGAATTTAAATTTTAATGCTGAAAGCTGAAAAGTGAACTTTGTTCACTTTTCAGCCATAAAATAAGCTTTGCTTATTTTATGATTTCCATTCAATAGTCAAATTAAATAGTGAAATTTCGGCGTGAATCTTCTCACAACTTGTTGCGAGGAGATTCACTTTAACGGTACATACCATATGGAAAAACGAATTAAAATCACATTAAAAAAAGGGCAGTGTATTGGGTGTGGAACATGCGTTGCAATTTGTCCAAAATTCTTTGAATTAAAAAACGAAATTGCTAATTTAAAAAATTCTAAAGAAAATGACGAAAAGTTTGAATTAGAAATAAGCGCAAGCGAAGATGATTTGTTGAGCATAAAGCAAGCCGAAAAATTTTGTTCAACAAAAAGTATCTTGATTAAAGAAGTTTAGTAAAAAGTTTCTGTAAGTATCTCTTCTTCTTTCGCCCCCTCATTTTTTAGCTCTCTCCATAAATCATTCACAAATCCTATTGGACCGCATATGTAATAATGTTTTTGCTCTAATGTTTTCAGGTATTTTTTTAGAATATCGCAGTTAATCCTTTGAGATTCTTTAATCTCGGTATATTTGTTCTTGTCTCTTGTTAGCAAATGAATCATCTTAAAATTTTTAAGCCGTAATGATATTTCTTCAAGTTCTTTCCAAAAAACAACATCATTTTTTGTTTTATTGCTATAAAAAAGATAAATATTTCTGTCGTTATTGCTACTATACAAACAGCTTTTAATCATACTATAAAAAGGAGTGATACCAATACCACCTGCTAAAAAAATACAATCTTTAATATTATTGTTAAGGCAAAAAAATCCTTGCGGTTTGCTCGTTTGAATTTTATCGCCAATTTTTAAATTATGAAGCGCTCCGGAAAATACCCCAATCTTTTTTACAGTAATCGTTAAAAACTTTTCACCCGGCGCGCTTGAAATTGTATAAGCCTTATTTTGATTTGGCAATTTATTATTTGGCAAACTAACCATTATAAATTGTCCCGGCAAAAAAGTAAAAATTTCACCACTAGAAGGAATAAATTTTAACGAAATGACATCATCGGTTTCTTTTATTTTTTCTTTAAGAATAAATATATTATTTTCTGTTTTCATTTTTTTGCATATAATCTGCTATTGCTTCTTTTAGAGCCAAATGTCCCATCACAGAGCAGTGAAATTTTATATCAGGCAAACCGCCTAATCTTTCTAAAATTTGTTGAGGTTTTAAGTTGAGCGCTTTATCTATCGTCATCCCCTCATTTTCTGTCACCATTACAGACATCATAGAAGTAGAAGCAATTGCCGAAGCGCAACCAAATGTTCGCCACTTGCATTCTATAATTTTAGATGTTTCTGAATTAACTTTGAGCCATACAATCATCATATCCCCACAAATGGCGCTACCGCTTTCGCCTTTCCCGTCAAATTTATAATCCAAATCATTTAAAAGAATATTTCTCGGATGAAAAAAATGGTCTTTTACTATATCGCTATAAATCCAAGAATCGGACTTATATTGAGCGTCGTCTTGCGTTATGTCGGTTTGTAATTTTTCGTTTTCGTTTGTCATTTTATAGAAGATATCATTCGTAATTTCGCGACTACGCGAGGTAAAATTTTTATTACAAAATCAATTTCTTGCTTTGTTGTTTTTCTACCTAATGTAAATCTTATGTTGCTGTGTGATAATTCAGGAGAAATATTTATAGCGGAAATTACATGAGATGGTTTGAGATTTGACGAGCCACAAGCCGAGCCAGTTGAAGCAAAAATTCCAAATTTATCAAGCATTAAAATCAATGATTCACCCTCAACTCCTTTTATGGAAATGTTAATGTTACTAGGCAATCTTTTTGTTGGATGACCATTTAATCTACAATTTGGTATTGATTTTAAAACATTTTTTATAAAATAATCTCGTAAATTTACAAGGCGCGCATTTTCTTTATACATTAATTTTGTTGCTAATTTAAGCGCTTCAGCAAATCCTACAATCAAAGGTGTATTTTCTGTGCCAGCGCGCAAATTTTTTTCTTGTTCGCCGCCAACAATAATTGGTTCTAATTTTATTCCGCTTTTAACATATAAGCAACCAATACCCTTTGGACCATAAATTTTTGAACCATTCAAAGACATAAGGTCAACCCCTAATTTGTTAGCGTTTAATGTGATTGCGCCAGTTGCTTGCGCCGCGTCTGTATGTAATAAAAGGGAAGGATTAATTTTTTTTATAATTTTAGAAATTTCAGCAATTGGTTGTATCGTGCCAATTTCATTATTAGCGAGCATTATTGAAATCAAAATAGTGCTTGGTTTTATTAATTTTTTTAATTCAGGTATTTTAATAAGTCCATTTGAATCAACGCTTGTATAATCAACTTCAAATCCATCGCGTTCAAGTTTTTTAGTTATTTCTATTACAGCGCTGTGTTCTATTTTTGAAACTATGATATGTTTGCCCTTGTTTTTATAACTTTTAGCAACGCCATATATAGCTAAATTATCGGATTCAGTTCCAGACCCAGTAAATATTATTTCTTCAGGCTTGGCGTTTAAGATTTTAGCAACATCAAATCTTGCTTTTTCAATAATGGATTTTGATTTTCTGCCCATTTTATGCAAAGAAGACGGATTTCCAAAATATCCTTTCAAATAAGGCGTCATTTTTTTGAGAACTAACGGGTCTATATAAGTTGATGAGGCATAGTCAAGATAAATGTTTTTCATTTTTAAATCTCGCGATAAATTTAATTGTTAGCGTTTGCCTGATTATTTTTGTCAAAACCAAATGTGCTTTCAACTATAAAATTGGGCCTTCGTTTTGTTTCTATAAATATAGAATTAATATATAATCCTAAAATTCCCATAGCCAAAAGGTTAAGTCCTCCTAAGAATAATATAGCCACCATTAAAGCTGACCAGCCCGGAATATTGTGTCCTAAAAATTTATTAATCATTACCCAAATCGAATAAGCAAAAGCGCCCATTGATACAAGAAAGCCAACAAGGGATATTAGTTTAAGTGGCATATCTGAAAAAGAGATTAATGCCGAATTAAAAAAATTGCCTATTACTTTTGCGCTAAAAATTGGAAATTTTGTTTCTCCTGCAAATCGTTTCTCGCGTTTATATTTAATAGTTGTTTGCTTAAACCCAATCCAATTTATTAAACCCCTAATAAATGGTCTGTGTTCTTTTAGTTGGATTAAATGGTCAGCTGCTCGCCTGGAAAGAAGTTTAAAATCACCTATATTTGGAGCAATATCAATTGTAGATACTTTTTTAAGAATTGAATATCCCAATTTTGTTATTGCAAGTTTTATTTTTGATTCACCATCTCTGGATGTTCTTTGTGTATGAACCACATCAACTCCCATTTTTTTGTAAGCGTTAAGCATTTCAGGAATTAATTCAGGTGGGTCTTGCAAGTCGGCATCCATATAAACTAAAATATTGCCTGTGGCGTATTTCATTCCAGCTAAGACGCATGGAGAAACTCCAAAATTACGAGACATATTGATTATTTTAATATCTTTATGATTTTGAAGTTCGGATAAAAGTATTTCTAATGAACGGTCAGTGGAAACATCGTTGACAAAGACTAATTCATAGGCAGCAATTACTTTTTTTATTTTTTCAGATATCAAAGTTTGCCTTAATCTTTTTATCAATTCAGGCAAAACATCTTCTTCATTTCTGAAAGAAAGAATTACGGATACTTTGTTGCCCGAAGTATAATTTTCTTTATGATGATTGGTTGACATGATAAAAATATATAATTTATTGTTCAACTTTTTATTTGTTAATTATAAAGCATTAGATTAAAATTATAATGATGGAAGTTTTGTAATCAAGATATTTTGGAGCAAAAACACAAGGAAATACAAATGTTTATTCTTTAAAATATAGCGCTAAGGCTTTTTTTGATAGCGTATATATAATTAGTTTGATAATTTAACTCAAATATAGGTTAATGATAAATTATTTATTTCGTATAAGAAAATATTTTTTATTTGCTATTCTTTTAATTGTTTTGTTCGTAGGTGTTTATTTCAGGCAGGCTGGGTATTTGAATTCTGAAAAAATACTCTTGCTTACAACAAAAATGAATGAATCCACAATTCTTGCTCCATTTTTATTTATTTTATTTTATATCTTGCTTATTATTTTTTTTATTCCAACGCTACCTATGAATCTTGGCGCAGGATTTATTTGGGGAGTTTTTCCCGGTGGAATAATATCATTGATTGGATCTGCTTTGGGCGCAGCTGTCTCTTTTTTAATTTCTAGATATTTAGCGCATGATTATTTCAATTCTAAATTTAATAGTTCATTTTGGGTATCAATAAGAGACGAGGTCGGCAAAAGTGATTGGAAAGTTGTCGCGTTTACAAGAGTCAACCCAGTTTTTCCATTTGGCTTAACGAGTTATTTTTTTGGTTTGTCGCCTATAAGTTTTAAGAGGTTTTTTATATCAACAGTTGTTTTTATAATACCCCCTTCTTTTTTATTTGCTTATATTGGCAGTATGTTTAGTGATATCGCATTAAGCAGTGAAATGCCCGATTTGGTTCAAAAAATTTTTATTTTTTCGCTATTAGTAACTGTTACTTTTGTAGTTAACATATTAGTAAAAAGACATTATAATATTAAAGATGAAAACAACACTATTGATTCCGACCAAAAATGAGATAGAAGGGTTAAAAGTAATTATGCCGAAAATCAAAAGAGAGTGGGTTGATGAAATTTTATTTGTTGATGCAGGTTCAATTGACGGGACTTTGGAATATATCAAAGAAAACGACTATAAATTTATAATTCAAAAAACCCCCGGCGTGCTTTCTGCATGGTGGGAAGGGTTTGAAACATCAACTGGCGATGCGATTATTTTATTTAGTCCAGATGGTAATTCTGTCCCTGAAGTTATTCCGCAATTAGTTGAGAAAATGAAAGAAGGGAATTACGATATTGTTATTGCTTCTCGTTATATAAAGGGAGCAAAAAATGAAGACGACAGCAAAGTTACAGCTTTTGGAAATAGATTTTTTACCGGCTTCATAAATTTTATTTTTGGAGGAAAGTATACAGATACCTTGGGAATGTATAAAATTTTTAAAAAAGAACTTTTGACAAAATTGGAATTATATAAAGAAAAAGATACTCATTTTGAAGTTATGCTTGCTATTAGGGCGGCAAAGAGAAAATTAAAAGTCACTGAAATTCCGGGAGACGAGCCGCCGAGAATTGGTGAAGGAGCAGGAGCGAGCAGGGCATGGCCGGGTTTTTTCGGAAAAATCAAAGGAGGTTTGAGTATGTGGAAATGTATACTTAAAGAAATATTTTTTTGGAGATAAAGCTATTTTTTAATAAATACATAATAATCCGGAGAGTCTAATAAATTTTCGCTAATTATTACACCTTTTGTAGTCAAAGCGGAATTTTTTTTCTGTTTTTGTAGAATAATATATTTTGCTAAAATTTTTAAATTGATTTGTGGAAATTCAAATTTACTTTTTGTGTTAAAGACAAGTTCATAATCAATGCCAAGCGATTCCATGTATTTTTTTGTGATATTTTTTTGGCTTTGCGGAGTGATAATTAAATAATCTCCTTTTTTAATTTCATCAGGCGTATCTTTTTCAAATACAGAAAACGGCAGTTGAATTTTAGAAAATATCGGCTCTGGGTGTTCTGTTGCAATATTAGATTTTAAGTCAAATGTTGAAAACGACTTGCCATTTTTGGCATTTTTAACTTTTTGAGTATTTATTTTTTTGTCTGAGAGCATAAATTCTCCAAAAATAAAATAAGCACCTCGTCCTGCGGCTAAGTCAATTCCGTCAAGAAACACACTTGTTTGTTTTTTGTCATTTGTTGAAATATTTTTTGCCAAAAAATCCAATGTTTTATTGAAATTTATTGGTACATATTTGTGCCATGTAAGAAAATGAATACCAGCTGGGATTGAGTTTAAAACAAGTAAAAACGCAACAATTCCTAAAATAATTTTCCATACCTTGCTTTTAAATTCATTATTAGCCAAAAAATAAATTAAAGAAGGGAGTACAAAAGCGTAAGCTGGCAATAAATAATAAGGATTGTAGAGTTTAAGAACAAAAAAAGCAAAAACATAAAAAGAACCAGCTAAAAGCATTGAATCGTATAATGGTTCAGCCTGAGAATGCTTAATAAAAATTTTATAAATTCTAAAAAATAAAAGTGGCAATAAAATCAATACAAGAATTGGGTCAGAAAAAAAAGCGTAATTGAAAATGTTTTTTATATAAGAAAGTAGCTGGCTATAAATTAAATTGTCTTTTTTGAATAAAAATAAAGATGCGTGTTTATATATTAAAAAATAATAAAGCAAAAAATAAAACACAGAACTTAATATTAAAAAATAATCAAGCTTTTTTATTTTTTTATCCGTATTTTTTTTAGAAAATATCAAATGGCTTAGCGCAAAAATACCAATTACAGCAAAATTTATTTCTTTATAATAAATAGCCAAATTGGCAATAACGCCGGCTAAAATCAAATACCAAGTTTTTTGTTTTTGAGAATATAAAAAATAACAAAGCAAAAAAGCTGTAAATAAAAAAAGTATATTTCTTTCTGGCAGTTGTAATCTGAACCATGTAAAAGTAAATGCTGGCAAAAGTATAAGTAAAGTCGTTGCTCCGTAGAGGATAGATTTTTTTTGAGTTATAAAGCTTAATAATTTTATAAACAAAAAAATAAAAATTAAAAATTGAATTGCGTGAATAAAGTAATACCAAAATGGCGATGGCGATCTTGAAAACAACCCGATAAAATTGTATTCCATAGAAACAAGTGGCTGAAATCGTCCCAGCTCTTTCCAATCATAATATGGGAAATTATCGCTTGCGTATATAAGCGGCTTACCAGATTGTAAGGTTCTTAAAAATACAAAATCATCATTTGGTCCGAGATGAGGATTGATTAAAAATAGAAGCGCATAAAATAAACAAAACACAACGAATCCCCAAAAAACTAATTTTTGATTAGTGTTATTTGTCATTTATTTTTTTATAAACACATAGAAATCAGGTGATTCAAAATTTGGCTTTCTTATGTCCATTGTGAATAATTTTTTGCCGGGTTGGAGATTATTATACTTATACAATAAATATCTAGCAGCTTCTTTAAGTGTTAACATTGGAAATGCCAGCTTGCTTGTTGTCTTGAAAGCTAAATTATATTCATTTTCAAGCGATTTTAAATAATTTTTATCTCCATTATTTTTTTTTGAAAAATCAGTGCTTAAAGAAGAAACAATTAAATAATCGCCAGTTTTTATTTGCGAAGGTTTTTCATTTTGAAAAATTGAATAGGGAAGCGCAATTTTTGGAATTGCTATCGGAAGCGGTTGTGATTTTGAAACTTTCACATCTTCAATTTGCGCTCGTAAATCAAATTGTTTCGTGGTTAATTCTCTGTGTAATAAAAATTCCGAGACTATAAAGTAATTCCAGTTACCACTGCCTTTATTTAATCCATCAAGAAACACATTGGCGCGTTCGCCAGAATGATTAATTTTTATATCATTGGTTAAAAAATTAAGAGTTTTATTAAAATTTAGCGCCATATATTTGTTGTATGTAAGATTGTGAATTCCAAGTGGGAGAGAATTGAATAAAAATAAAAAAGCAGTTATTATAATTAAGCATTTCCAAGGCGGCTGAAAATTTTGCAGATGCAAAATTTTCAGCGTCCAATTCGATTCAATCGCACCGGACGATTTTTTGCAACTTTTTTGTGATAAAAAATAAAAAACCGATGGAATAACAAAAACATAGATTGGCATAAAATAATGAGCTCCTTGAATATTAAGAATAAAGTATGCAATAACAAACAAGAACGCGGAAAATAACATTGAATCATAAAGTGGCTCCGTAATTTTATGTTTTATAAAAATTTGTTTTAATCGCCAAATACAAAGAGGCAAAAAAATGAATATTATTAACGGGTCTGTCATGAAACCATAATTCAGCAAATTTTTTAATAATGTAACATAAAAAGGAATAGAGGCATTTTTGCCATGCGTAAATGCTCCGCCTTTCGGCAAAATATACAAGCCATAAATAATAACATAAATCAGCGCGCTCAAAATAATTAAAGCGCACAATATTTTTGTTTTTTTGTCGGATTGCTTCCATGATGAAAGCAAATAAAAAAACGCAAAAGCGCCAACAATTATAAAAGCAATTTCTTTATAGTAAATAGTTAAATTTGCGGATATAAGCGTAAGCGTAAAATATCCCCATTGTTTTTTTTGAGCGTAATTAATAAAAAATAAAAGAAAAGCCGCAAGAAAAAATATAAAATTTCGTTCTGGAAGCTGAGTTCTAAACCAAACAAAAGTAAAGCCGGGGATTAAACTTAAAAGCATAATCAATAGATACCTTGTTGATTTTTTAGGAATTGATAATTCAAAAATTTTTAGCAAAATAAAAATAAGGATTAAAAATTGTGTTGCGTGGTAAAGATAATATAAAAACGGCGATGGTGATTTTGAAAAAGGTAAAAAAATATTATATTCAAGCGCTGCTAGCGGTGTAAATCGTCCATATTTCGCAAGATTATAATACGGAAAATCGGCGCTGTAATAAAGAAATGGTTTGTCGCTTTGAAGCGTTCGCAACATCATAAAATCATCATTTGGAGCTAAATTGGCGTTAATTAATAACGCAAAAATATAAGTTGCGATAAAAATGATAAAAATAAAACCAACCCTGTTAGATTTTAGGTTTAAGATTTGATTCATATAAATTTCGCAATCGTATCTAAAAGATAGTGAAGAATAATTTCGTGCGACGATTCTGTAATTCCATAATTAGAAGTCGGAGTATAAATGTTTAAGTCGCCCATTTTTGATAACGCATTGTCGTTTTTAAATCCAGAAAGAGTTATCGTCCAACATTTTTTCTTTTTTGCCGATTTAACACCATTTCTAATATTCATAGAATTTCCAGAGCTTGAAATTGCGATTAAAATGTCGCCAGCGTCAGCGTGAAATTCAATTGCTTTTTTAAAAACTTGTTCAAAAGAATAATCGTTTGATAGGCAAGTTAAAAATGGACCATCGTTAAAATTTATCGCGCGAATTTTTCCAACTTTTGTAAAGTCTTCAGATATATGCCCACAAACAGCAGCGCTTCCGCCATTTCCAATTAAAATCAATTTTTTCTTTTTAATTTTTGCCTGCTGAAATTTTTTAATAATCAAATCAAGCGTCTCGTTTGTATCTAATTTTTTTCGTTTATTGTTTGTTATTCTGATATCAGCAAATGAATCACCAATCATTTTTAAGTATTCGCTCAATGTTGTTTTAGACATTATTGCTATTATAATAAAAATAATTAAAAATACAAAAATAAATGGGAAAAAAATCAAAAGTTTATATTGTAGGAAAAGAGGGGTTTGTTTTGAAAGCCTTGGTTAGAAATTTGCGAAAAAACGGCTATGACAATATCATTACAAAAACGCCAGACGAACTTGATTTATTAAATTTTGAAGCTGTTTCTGATTTTTTTCAAAAAGAAAAACCAGATTTTGTCTTTGTTCCTTCATATAAGAGTGGAAGTATACAAGCAAACATAAAATCCCCAGCGGAGTTTATTTATGAAAATTTAGTTGTTCAAAATAATATTATTCATAATTCTTATTTGAATGGCGTTAAAAAGCTTTTGCTTATTGGAGCGTCTTGTGTTTACCCCGTTAGAAATCCAATTTCTAACGGGGCGAGCCCCAAAAATACTCCACAACCAATAAAAGAAGAATATTTTTTAACAGGCGAGCTTGAAAAAACAAGCGAGCCGTATTCAGTTGCAAAAATTTCAGGAATTGTAATGTGTCAATCATATAACAAACAATATGGAACAAATTTTTTTTCAGTTATCCCAGCAACACTTTATGGACCAGAAGATGATTTTGATTTAGAAAAATCTCATGTTTTGTCAAGTTTAATTAGAAAATTTCACGAGGCAAAAGCAAAAGGCGAAAAAGAAATAACACTTTGGGGAAGCGGGAATCCAAGAAGAGAATTTATTTTTGTTGATGATTTAGCTGAATCCTGCATTTTTTTGATGAATAATGATTTTGATGTAGATTTAATAAATATTGGAGTTGGAAGTGATATATCGATAAAAGAATTAGCTGAAATGATTAAAAAAATTTCAGGGTTCAGCGGAGAAATAAAATGGGATACATCAAAACCAGATGGAGCTATGCAAAAATTGCTTGATAATAGTCGCATAAAATCACTTGGCTGGAGTTCAAAAACAAGTTTTAACGAAGGATTAGAAAAAACTTACAAATGGTTTGTTAAAAATTATAATATGTTAAAATGATAAAATAATGGAATTAAGTCAATTGGAAGAAAAAGCTTTGTGGCTGAGAAAAGAAATGTTGAATATTCATAAAATTTCTTCAGGCTCAAGATTAGCATCTTGTTTATCGCCAATAGAAATTTTTGTTGCGTTATATTATGGTGGAATCTTAAAATTTGATTCTAAAAATTCGAATTGGGAAGAAAGGGACAGATTCGTAATTAGCAAGGGGCATGGTTCTGTTTCTTTATATCCGATTTTGGCTGATCTAGGTTTTTTTGATAAAAGTGAGTTATTAAAAGTTGGTAAAAAAGATTCTTTTTTATGTGATATTCCAGATACAAGAATTCCGGGATATGAAACTATCAACGGAGCGCTGGGGCATGGATTGGGAGTTGCAACAGGAATGGCTACTGGTTTAAAAATAAGGTTATCTAATTCAGCAGTGTTTGTTCTACTTGGAGACGGAGAATTATATGAAGGTTCTGTTTGGGAAGCGATTATGCTCGCGTCCCACCATAATTTGGGAAATTTGATATTAATAATTGATAACAATAAAACATCTATGCTTGGTCGCACAAAAGACATTATTGATTTAGAGCCGCTTGAAGAAAAATTTGATTCGTTTAAGTGGAAAGTAAAATCTGTTGATGGACATAATATAGAAGAGCTATGCAAATCATTAAAAGAATTTAAGGAAAATAACGCGAATTATCCAAAAGTTTTAATAGCAAACACAATAAAGGGGAAGGGAGTTCCGCAATTAGAAAGCGATCCATTAAGTCATATAAAATCATTAAAAGAAGATGAAGTTGAAAAAGCGATTGAAAATTTAAAATGAACCCCAATTCAGAAAAAAAATTCATGAGAGATGTTTTTATTGGTGGTATTTATGAAAAAATGAAAACTGATAATAACATTTTCTTTTTATCAGCTGATTTTGGCGCTCCTGCTTTGGATAAAATAAGAAATGATTTTGGAGATAGATTTATAAATGTTGGAATTGCAGAACAGAATTTAATAAACATAGCAACAGGATTGGCATTGGAAGGATTTGTAGTCTACGCTTACGCAATATCAACTTTTATCACAATGCGAGCTTACGAACAAATAAGATTAAATTTATCAATTTCAACACATATAAAACCTATAAATGTAAATTTAATAGGAGTTGGCGCTGGAATAAGTTATGATGTCGCTGGTCCAACTCATCATTGCTTGGAAGATTTGAGTATTATGAGACTTTTGCCAAATCTTGAAGTATTTTCACCGAGCGATTGGAAATTGGTTGAAAAATTTGTTGATTATTCAATTGATAACAAAACGCCAAAATATTTTAGATTGGATTCAAAAGCACTTCCAAATATTTATGATGATTCTAATAATATAAATTTAGAAAATGGATTTCATGAATTGCAAAAAGGAGAAAAAGTTTGTTTGGTTTCAACCGGGTTTATGACGCATCGCGCGTTAAAAGTGGCGAGCGAATTAAAAAATATCGGGGTTGTTGATGTGTTTAAATTAAAGCCAGTTAATGAAAAAGCGTTAGCTGAGGTTTTGAAAAAATATGATTATATAATTTCAATTGAAGAAGGTTTTATAAATAATGGGGGATTAGATAGTTTAATTTTAAAAATAATAAATGAAAATCAATTGGCTGTGAAATTTAAGAATTTAGGAGTTGACGATAAACATATATTTGATTTAGGCGACAGAGATTATTTGCATAAAATTAATAATATAGACGAAGAAGCAATTATCAAGACCGCAAACGAATATCTCAACGCATAATTTAAATTCATAATGGATAAAAGAATAGATAAGATTCAAAATTTATTCAATGAGCGTAATTGTAGAACTTGGGTTGATACTTATCCGGATAGTCAATCCCCAGATGAATTAAAAAGATTTGAATGGTTTTCTAAAAATACAAAATTAAATTTATCAAAATCCTCTTTTTTTGAAATTGGGGTTGGTTCTGGAACTTTTTATGAATTTGTAAAACGAAAAGGCATAAAAGAATATCTCGGCTCAGAACCCAATAAACAGATGGTTGAAAGATTTGAAAAATATTTTCCAAATCAATCGGAGTTTATAAAAGAAAATGACGCGCTTTCAGTATTAAAAGAATCAAATAAAAAATTTGACTGCATTCACATTTCGCATGTATTAGAGCATCTTGAAAGAGATTATTTTATAGATTTATTTGAAGCAATGGTTGAGAAATTAAATATAGATGGAGAAATATGGATTTCTACACCCTGCGCTGAAACAATAATAGCTTCAGCGCAGCGATATTATGATATGACCCATAGAACAAGTTTTGTTTTTGAAAACTTTGTAAATTTAGCGCAACTTTATAATTTGCAGGTTATAGCAAAATCTGGTAAGCTTATAGCAATTGAAAATTTTAAGGATATTGTAAGATTTACGCATGAAATAATTTTATATTGGCTTAACAGAATTTTGTTTGCTTTTGCAATAGGAACAAGAAAAAAATGCGGAGTATTTTCAAGCGAAATTTCAGTAATTCTTAAAAAATAAAAAATGAAAGTTAGATATCATCTCGCGGAGGATACAATTGATAATAAAGATATTGACGCGCTGATTAAGTGGCTTAAAAAATATCCACGACTTACAAAAGGCGAGCTAACTTTGAAATTTGAAAAAAAATGGAGCGATTGGCTTGGAAAAAAATATTCAATTTTTTGTAATTCGGGTTCATCCGCAAACTTGTTAATGTTTTATACGCTTTTGCTTTCAGGAGTTTTAAAAAATAAAAAAGTTATTGTGCCGTCTGTTGGCTGGATTACAACAATTGCGCCCGCAATTCAATTTGGATTTGAGCCGATAATGTGTGAAGCCGATAAAGAAACTTTTGGATTAGATTTAGATCATTTAGAGATTTTATTAAAAAAACATAATCCTAGCACTGTTATTATGGTTCAAGTTTTAGGCGTTCCTCATAAAATGGAAAAATTGATGAGATTAAAAAAGAAATATGGATTTGTGCTCTTAGAAGACGCTTGCGCCGCTATGGGCTCTTCGTATAAAGGAAAAAAAGTTGGGACATTCGGAGATATGGCAAGTTTTTCATTATATTTTGGTCATCAGCTTTCAACTATTGAGGGAGGTTTGGTTTCAACTAATAATAAATTATTCAATGATATTATGTTGATGGCAAGAAGTCATGGCTGGGGAAAAGATTTAGATAAAAGCGCGCACAATAAACTTATAAAAAAATATAATATTGAAAATTTTCATGCGCCGTTTGTTTTTTATGAACCTGGATTTAATCTTCGTTCAACCGATTTAAATGCGTTTTTGGGAATTAGACAAATTGATAAAATGGAGTGGCTCATAAAAAGACGAAGTGAAAATCACGCGCTTTATAAAAAATTATTCGGCGATGTACTTTATTATCAAAAGTCAGATTCATCATCTGTTGTTTGCAGTATTCATTTCGGAGCATTGGCAAAAAGCACAATAGAAAGAAAAGCGATAGTGAAAGCCCTTGAAGATAATGGAATTGAGACAAGGATATTTTCAGCGGGGAATTTAGGACTTCATCCGTTTTGGTACAATAGATATGGAAAGGCGTCATTTCCAATGGCGGACAGAATTCATCACGCAGGATTTTTTTTGCCAAATCATCCATTATTAAAACCAAAGGATATAAAATTTATCGTAGGTGTTGTATTGAAAGCGATTAAGTAATTTGTTATATTATCAGCTCGCAAGTGCTTCTCATCGCCGCCTCATCCGTCCCAGCGTGGCGGATGGGCTAAGCCTCGGGCTAGTTCGTCGCGCACCTTTTGTATAAAAGGCGTGCGACACCATGCCCGCCCCGCCTG